>JGI24023J19991_10000110_pt1 | contig 53762 bp, 46 predicted proteins | sample Cruoilmetagenom1_FD_19991 | JGI IMG/M metagenome (IMG submission 19991)
GGACAAGCTATTGTATTTATATTTGATAATTATAGTTGACATTATGATGTAAAGGTAATAAATTTTATCATTACTTTTTTATGCACTATTATTTTTTATTGGTTTTAGCGTTTGTGCATCTTCGATTTGTATTGTCTAAAAAAGTAACAATCCCGATGTTTTTCAAAAATAACCAATTCAAAAAGACTTATTTATCAAAAAAAAATACGTGCCATTGGCAAGGATCTAAAAATGCCAAGCCAATAAGTGTACTCTTTTATGACCGTGTTGCATTTCAATGATTTTGTGCTTATCAACGACAGCATTTTTAAGCAATTTTAATAAAGTTTTTAAATTACTTTTATCCGAAACCAAACTGGTAAACCAACCAACCTGCTTTTTAAACAAAATACTTTCTTCAATATAACGCGACAAAAATACCAACTCTCCACCTTTGGTCCATAACTCCTTGCCTATTCCCGAAAAATTTCGATTATCAGACTTAACAACCAATAACTTATTGGCTCGACGCAAACTTCTTTGTTTACGCAAATTAGCTTTTATAGCCGCTTCTTTTGATTTAAAAAATGGCGGATTACACATCACAGCATCATAATACTCGCCTGCTTTGATGATATTTTTCATGATTTTATTCTTATTAATTTGTAAGCGTAAGTCAATCTTATTTAAAAGCTTATTTTGCTTTACTATTTCCTTGGCATTTTGCAAAGATTTTTCACTGATTTCGCTTGCTGTAAATTGCCAATCAAAAAGTGCTTGCCCCAAAATAGGATAAATACAAGAAGCACCTGTGCCAATATCTAAAATATGTATCTTTTTAGCATTCTTTAATAAATCGTTCAAGTAATATAAATAATCAGCCCTACCGGGCACAGCCGGACAAAGATTTTCTTGCGAAAAATCCCAATACCCAATTTTTAGTGTAGATTTCAACAAAGCAGTATTTAGACATTTAACGGATTTTGCCTCGCTAAAATCAATACTTTTGACACCATATTTATTGATGATTATATGGGCTTCTAATGCTGGAAAAANGGTTGCTAGTTTATCGAAATCATAACTAGTATCAAAAATATTTTTTGGGTGCATATCAACTTTTTTTACCGGNAATTATTTCCTTANAATTATCGGTTTTTGAAATTTGTTGTAACAATAAAACAATATGGTCTGGCAGTTGGGTTAGTTTACGCTTTTGCAAATCTATCCAAGCACCATGCACCTTCACTTCTGCCGATAATTCACCTGCTTCATTAAAAATTTGATGTCTAAATTGCCATCTATCCATATTTTTTGTGGCAGCAATCAATTCCATATTTACACTAATATCTTCTCCGATATGAATTTCTTTATAATAACTTGTTTCTTCTTTAAAAAGTATCGGTCCAATATGCAAACGGGCAAAATCTTCCATGGATAATTGATGCTCCATAAAAAACCGCACCCTAATTTCGGCAGCATAATCGCTATAAGCCGTGTGACGCATATGTCTATTGGGATCAAAATCTGCCCAACGTGTAGAAAAAATGTGTTGATATATCATATTCAAAATTTTTCAAAGTTACATAAAAAAAGACCTATAATCTATGTTATTCATCTTATCTTAAAACAAAATCAATCCCAATCCAAACCCACTTTAAATTCTTTTCTATAAGCATACAGCGAAGCTATATTCAAATCAAAAGATAAAATTTGTTCGGAAAAAGCTTTTGCTTCTACCAATATATTCCCTTGTGCATCAATGATTTGCGAATTACCGGAATGATTTATTCTATTTCCATCTACGCCCACTCTGTTGACCCAAATAACATAAGATTGATTTTCGATTGCGCGTGCTTTTAACAACGGCAAATAAGCTTGTTTGCGCACTTCCGGCCAATTGGCAATATAGATAATAGCATCGTAATCAAAAGTATCATTTTGACGGTCATATCTATTGCGAGACCCAATAGGAAAACGCAAATCGTAACAAATTTGTAACATAAACTTTATACCATTAAAGCTTATAATTGTACGTTTGTTGCCTGCTGTCATCAACTTATCTTCGCCTGCTTGGTGAAATAAATGCTGCTTGTCGTAGTATTCATATTTTCCATTGGGTTGCATCCAATACATTCTATTGTAGTATTTTCCATTTTCTTCTGTTAAGACACTTCCTACAATTATTTTTTGATGAATTTCAGCTTGTTTTTGTAACCAGTAAAAAACTTCCTGGCCCACCGGAACCGGAAAATCTTGTGCTTGCATGGTAAAACCAGTTGCAAACATTTCGGGTAAAATCACTATTTCAGTTTCTGTCGGCACTTGCGCAATCAAAGTTTCAAATCTCTTAAGATTGACCTGAATATTTGCCCAAATAATGTCGCTCTGTATAAGTGAAATTTTCATTTTTATATATTTTTTTATCCTATTTAACAAAAAATAGCATTTGGCTTAATGCTAAGAAAAAGGTGTTATATACCAACTTCTTTCTCTTAAAAAAACTTGTATTCTTTTTAACAACCGCAAAAAATTTCCAGGTAATTTTATCAATATTTTTTGCTTCCAATTCAGGTTTGAAGTTGTTATCTGCTCTAGTAATTTGTGTGCTTTTGCACTTTGCCCTGACAATTTATACTCTATTATCCAAGCAAACCGACTTGCATCTAAATATTTCTTTAAATCGGCATCTTTTTGTTCCGATTGATAAAATTCTTTTAACAATAACGCCTTTTGATCTGTTGAATATTTGGCAAACAAACTATTTTCGGCTTCATTTATATGAATCAACGTCAATGATTTACTATACGCCATTGTACCATGCAAAGCCAAACGTATAAAAAGATCAGTGTCTTCTGCCCAACTATTGGTACTAAAACCACCTAATTGGTTAAAAATAGATTTTCTAACCGCAAAATTACTGGTAAAAAACAAATGAACGCCTACAGAATACTTATAAAATTTATGAACTAAAACTCGTTGTTTTTCAAAAGGATATACATATTCTTTTAGCTGTTTCGGACTAAATTGTATGCCATAAGCAGTCGCAAAAAAATCGGCTTTTAAAAAAGTATTTGCCAAATTAATAATCTCTGACAAATGATTTGCATACCAAAAATCATCGGCATCAAGAAAAGCAATCAATGAGGATTTTGACAAAGCTACGCCGCTGTTTCTTGCCGTAGAAACACCTTTATTCTCTTGATAAAAATATTGTATTCTCTCATCGTCAAAAGATTTGATAAGTTTTGCCGAATCATCGGTTGAACCATCGTCAACTAAAATCAATTCAAAATCGATAAAATCTTGATTTAAAACACTTTCAATCGTTTTTTTAAGGTATTTATCCTTGTTATAAACCGGTATGACAACAGATATTTTTGGCATTAAAAATTTATTTTAAACTACAATAATACATCAATTTATACAAGTCAAAAATCCTAAGCGACGGATTTTTTGAATACAAATTCTTTTTCAATATAGAAGCAAACACCGCATACAATTTTCCCAACAATTTGCCAACAACTTTTTGTTTTAAAAATTCTCCAACACGCACCAATTTTATATAGTCACGTTCTATAAATCCTTGTGTATGTAAAAAACGAAAAGTTTCGACTGCCTTATGTGTTTTTTGCAAAAAATCTTCATTGGTTTCCAAACCCAAATGGGTAATTGGATTGTTGTAATGATGTACTTTGTGTTGGTTCTTTTTTAGTAAAAATGTGAAATAAACATCCAATCCATAACGCTTGATATTTTTAAGCGACGAAATCTGTGATAAAAATATTTTTTTATCGACTAAAATAGCGCCACATAAAATTGAAATATAGGGATGCAAAATTCTATCACTCAATGCCAAACTTTCTCTTTCTTTACCATATTTCCAACGCAAACTTTGATGTTTATCTGTAAGTTGTTTCGGTACATTAATACCCCCAAAATATACATCTGCAGGTATTTTTTCCATTTCGCGAATCATTTTGACAAAGAAAAATCGGTCTTTTGGAAAAACATCAGCGTCCATCATTAACAATTTGTAAAATTTGGCATCTTTTGCCAATTCGTAACGAATAGCTGTTCGCCCCAAATTTTTATCAAATTTTTTATACCGAAGTTTTTTTAAATCCGCTGGAAAATTAGGCAACAAATCTTGTGTTGAAGCATCGTCGTAAACCAATATTTCAAAATCTACACCCGATTTATCCGCTTGCTTATACATTTCGTGTACCAAAGGATACACATTATAATTATATGTGGGAATTAAGATAGAAACCATCTAACTTTTTAAAGCTACTTCTATTAATTTACCACCCTCACACTGATAGGTTGTAAATGGATGTTGGTAAATCAAAGTATAATCGTGTGTAGCCATAACAACCGTTTGTCCTTTTTGATTGATTTCTGTAAGCACCTGCATGATTTCATTAGATGTTTTTGGATCTAAATTTCCAGTAGGTTCATCTGCCAAAATAAGCTCAGGATCGTTGAGCAAAGCCCTTGCAATAGCCACTCTTTGTTGTTCTCCGCCGGATAATTGATGGGGAAAATCATTAACTTTATCAGGTAAATTTACTTGCAGCAATACTTTTTCAATTTGCTTTTTTATTTTTTCATTATCGCGCCAGCCTGTTGCTTTTAATACAAATTTTAAATTGTCAAAAACACTTCTATCGGTCAATAATTGAAAATCTTGAAATACAACACCCAATTTTCGTCTTAAGTATGGAATTTGTTTCTTTTTAATAAATTTTAAGTTAAAATCAACCACTACACCTCTGCCATGGGTAAAAGGTAAATCGCCATAAAGAACCTTAAGCAAACTGCTTTTTCCACTTCCTGTAGAACCAATTAAATAACAAAATTCTCCTGATTTTATTTGTAAATTAACATCCGTTAACACCGGCTTATTTCGCTGCGATATCAAGGCGTTTTCCAAATGGACAAGTACTTCAGACATATATAATGTATTTTTAGCAAATATACGATATTCCAATGAAATTAAATCGTGAATAATTAACACATAATATTTTTTGTGTTTCATAGATAATTACTACATTTGAAATTCTTAATCAAAAAACCAATTTTTCATGAATGTTTCATTATTAGACTGGATTATAATAATAACTTACTTTATTTTTAGTTTTGGCATTTCTATCTATTTTTCTAAAAAAGCAGGAAAAGATACCAACAGTTTTTTCTTAAGCGGTCGAAACCTTCCATGGTGGATAGCCGGTACGAGTATGGTGGCGACAACTTTTGCGGCTGACACCCCACTCGCTGTTACCGAATTGGTTTCCAAAAACGGAATTGCCGGCAATTGGCTTTGGTGGAATATGGTTTTTGGCGGTATTCTTACCGTATTTTTCTTCGCCAGATTATGGCGTAGGGCTGATATTCTTACAGATGCTGAATTTGTAGATATTCGTTATGAAGGAAAACCGGCTAAATTTTTAAGAGGATTTAGAGCCATTTATATAGGTATATTAATGAATGCAATTGTGATTGCTTGGGTTAATTTGGCAATGGTCAAAATATTACAAGTCATGTTTCCTGAATTAAGCATCTTTGGCATTCACGAAATAAATTTTCTAGGATTAACTTTGTCAGCACATTTATTATACGTTGGATTAATGATGTTTTTTGTTGCTATTTATTCTTCAATGTCCGGATTGATGGGTGTTTCCATTACCGATAGTTTTCAATTTGTAATGGCGATGAGTGGTAGTATTGCCTTGGCATATTACGCCGTAAAACACGTAGGTGGTATCGATGGATTGCAAGAAAGTTTAAGCGGACAAAAATGGGTATTTGATTTCATCCCCAGTGTTAAAGACTCTGGTGATGTAGCCACTTCTGGAAACGGCGTGCTCAAATTAAGTGTTACGGCGCTCTTTACATATTTGGGTGTGCAATGGTGGGCAAGTTGGTATCCTGGTGCAGAACCCGGTGGCGGTGGTTATATTGCCCAACGCATGATGTCTGCCAAAAATGAAAAACATTCCTTATTCGCTACCCTTTGGTTTAATATTGCCCATTATGCTTTACGTCCTTGGCCTTGGATTTTGGCTGCGATGGTGGCGTTGGTTATGTATCCCGAAGTGCAAGACAAAGGTGCTTCTTATGTTATGTTAATTAGAGATTTATTACCCAGTGGTTTATTAGGATTGATGTTGGCAGCATTTTTTGCCGCTTATATGTCAACCATTGCTTCTCAAACAGTTTGGGGTACTTCTTATATTATCAATGATTTGTACAAACCTTTTATCAAACCGGGCGCAAGTGAAAAATATTATGTGAAAATTTCGCGTATTACTACTTTTATCTTGATGTTTATTGGATTGCTTATCACCACGCAATTAACCGAAATTAGCGCTGCTTGGCAATTTATATTGGTTGCCAGTGGTGGCATAGGCTTGGTTTTAATACTTCGTTGGTTTTGGTGGCGTATCAATGCTTGGAGTGAAATTACTGCTATGATAGCCCCCTATTTCTTATTACCTTTTTTAACGAGTGATAAATACGGGGCAGGTCTCAGTTTAAGCAATGATTATTCAATTATATTAATCAGCGTTGTGGCTTGGTCAACTTTTTGGTGGCTTATCGTTACATTTTCTACCAAACCTACAAGCGTAAAAAAATTAAAAGATTTCTATACCAAAGTACATCCAGGTGGTTATGGATGGACTAAAATTGCCAAAATGCTACCCGAAATACAAGGCGATAAAGGTTATGGATTGCTTTTCTTTAATTGGTTCTTGGGAAGTTTAATGGTTATTTCTACACTTTTTGGAATAGGAAAATTAATCTTTAAGAATTATTCGCTTTCTTTTACATTTTTTGGAGTTGCAGCTATTGCAGCACTACTCATCATTAGAAATATGAAAAAAATTGGTTGGGAAAGTTTGAATAAATAAAAGAATTTATCAAAACATCCTAAATTAGGAATTTAATTTGTTATTAAAAACGTGTCTTATGAAGATTGGCGATATTGTTGCGGTTGTTAACGATAATTTAGAAGGAACTGTTACGAAAATAATGGCAAATGAAATTCATTTTATAAGCCGAGATGAATTTGAATATATTTATCAAAAAAAACAACTTACAATTATCCAAAACACTTTGGAAGAAGCTATAAAAAACACCAATATCAAGCCAAAAAATATTCGGAACAAAAAAATAAAAAAAAACAAAGCTTCCAATATTCCGATATTTGATCTTCATATCCAAAAAATACAATACCGACATCAACACCTTACAAGCGGACAAAAACTAGAGATACAAATAGCCGAAGTCAGTAGAATTATACATAAAATGGTTATAAAGCGTCATAAAAGATTCATACTTATTCACGGATTGGGTCAAGGTGTCTTAAAATCTGAAATAATAAAAATTCTAAACACAAAAGGCTTGACCTATTCTGAAGCATCTTACCAAAATTATGGACAAGGCGCTATAGAAATTGAAACAAAATAACAATATCAGTTTTTACAAACATTTACTTTGAGCTTAAAATACTTATGAATTATATAAATTAATAATCTCAAAAATAAGACTTCTATAACTTTTATTACATATTTATCACAATTTGTTTCTTAAATAATATAAGATTAAGTAAACAATACGCTTTAAATTTATCGTATTTTTCTGATTATTATCAGTTTTTCTTTTATTTTTAACATTACATTTGTTCTAGTAAAAATACAACAATATGCTACCAGAAAATCACACTGAATCACAAGTAGAACATTTATTTACCGATCCCGAACCTTGGGAATATTGGGAAAGCAAACTCGTTTTTGGCAGTATTGCTATCGCCATTTTTTCATTGCTATTTTTAGCTATTTTAATCAACTTCTTAATTTTAAAATAATGCAAATTGATTTAACCCTAAGTTTTGATCAATTTAAATGGATTTGCTATCACAAAAAAGCGAGATTTGAAGCAGATTCTTTAGAAGATTTAGACCTGCAAATAAAAAAATATTTAAGCGATACAACTAATTCCAAACGTGTTGAAGCACGCTTTTTATTTGATTTTGACAAATTTCCTACTTGGATGCGACAATATATGCCACATTATTTTAACAAAAATATAATTTACAATTTATAATAATAAATGTTATATGAACTAATTGAATTAATTCTTAAACACACAGAAGAATAGTTTTAAAATCATATAAGGTTAATTAATACAATAAATATATGAAACAGCTCAACAAAAAATGGTATAGCGGAATGCTCCACACAGAAGATTGGTGGTCAGCTTGGCTAGGTTTATTCTTTTTTATTTTAGGACTTTTAAGTATTTGGGGATTAGATGCCGTCGGATGGATTGCCAAACCAAAAACTTGGGAATTCTCTCTTTTAGTCAATGATTTTTCTTGGTCACAATTGTTAAAAACATCATCAAAAACATATCATGACTTACATCCATTTATGTCTTTAATGCTTACATATCTCATTTTTTTAACGCTCACTACTATTGGTGCCTACTACCAAAAATTAAATGTAAAAAGATTTATTATCGGTTTTACAGCTGTTTTCTTTCTTACTTGGGCATCTTGGATTATTGGACACGAAGCACACTTATCAGCAGTAGATGCCGTAGTAAAAAATCACAATTATTATAAAGAACTTAATCTTACTTGGGGATTGCAATTAGGAGGTGGTGCTTCCTATATGTTAGCCCTTATAATCGGGTTAGTCATCGGTAATTTCTTCAAAAAATTTGCCCAAAAAATCAGCGAAGCAGCCAAACCTGAATGGTTTATTAAAACAGGTATCGTATTATTGGGGATCAAATTAGGAATGATGGTCTTAAAATCTGCCGGCAAAACTTTTGAACTAACACTTGCCGGAGCCGCCGCTGCTTTCGTAGCTTATCTACTTTTCTGGCCTATCATTTATTATATCGGTCGAAAATTCTTTAAACTCAACCGTTCATCTGCAGCAGTATTATCTTCAGGTATTTCTATTTGTGGTGTTTCGGCATCTATTGCTACTGCCGGTGCCATAAAAGCAAAACCATTGATTCCGATAGCAGTTTCAACCTTGATTTTGGTATTTGCAATGTTTGAATTACTAATTTTACCACCTTTATATACCAATTTGGCACCTAATGCTCCCATCGTAAATGGAGCTGCAATGGGTATGACCGTCAAAACAGATGGTGCTGATGCAGCCGCCGGTGCTATTTTGGACGAATTAATGATTTCAAAACACCTTAAACAAACTGGTGAAAAATGGGAAGAAGGCTGGATCTTAAGCGCCGCTATTTTAACCAAAGTTTGGATAGATATTTTTATTGGTATTTGGTCATTTGTATTAGCTGTTGTTTGGATTAAAAATGTTGAAAACAAAGAAGGCAAGGAAAAAATACCTAAGTCTGAAATATGGTTTAGGTTCCCAAAATTTGTATTGGCATACTTATTAGTTTGGGTGCTTTATATGTTAATCATGTATGCATTCCCAGACATCATTCACAATGCCAAAATAGGTGGTAATATTGTACAAGGTTCGTTTAGAAAACTGATGTTTATGCTGACCTTTTTAAGTATTGGTATCATTACTGATTTTAGCAAATTAAAAGGAATGGGACGTTTAGCACTCTTATATGCAATAGGACTCTTTGTCATTATAGCACCAATTGCTTATGTTGTTGCCTATCTATTCCATAATGGTATGATGCCGGTTGTGGCACACTAACTAAAATTTAATTTTTTAAAATTATAATTTTAACAAAAAATCCCGCTTCATATAGCGGGATTTTTGTCGTATTTAAGTTTGATAAACATCGTAGATTTGACACATTCAATGCACATTTTGACAAAACTACGCCAAATAAGACAAAATCGGCACAAAAAAAACACCCAACACATCTATTACCAATGAGTTGGGTGAAAAGTAGCGGGAACTGGACTCGAACCAGCGACCTTCGGGTTATGAGCCCGACGAGCTACCTACTGCTCTATCCCGCGATATATCTTTGTAAATATTCTAACAAAATTTGCTTGTTAAAATAATAAATTTATGAACTATTTTATCAGAAAAATCTCTTTAAATATCTATCCGATTTCTTTGATGCAAATGTACGACAAAATATATTACAAAATCAAGAAAAATAAATTTTATTTTTATACATATTATATTAATATTTTTTTTTAATTTTGCAGTCGCTATTAACACATAAGGAATTTGGTAGCTTTTATACTTAAAATCAAACAATTAACATCTTTCATTTTGATGTGTTTTAAATTCCTGATTAAAATGAAATACAAAAATTAATCAGCTATGTCTGAAGAAAACAAAAAAGAAGAAGTGGTTCAAGAAGAATTGCAACAAGAAGTAACCAATGAAACTCCTGCAACAGCCGAAGTTCAAGAACAAGATCAACAACAATTTTTAGAAGAATTTAATTGGGATGCATACGAACAAGGTATCGAACCCATTAAAGACGAAAAATTAATCGAGTTTGAAAAATTAGTTGAAGAAAAAATCAGGGTTCTTGATGAAAACGAATTAATTGAAGGTATTGTCATCGATATTACCGATAGAGATGTAATCATCGATATTAATTCTAAATCTGAAGGTGTACTTCCTACCAACGAATTTCGTTACAATCCCGAATTAAAAATTGGTGATACTGTAGAAGTAATGGTACTCAAAAAAGAAGACAAAAACGGTCAATTGTTATTGTCTCACAAAAGAGCACGTCAATTAAAAGCTTGGGAAAGAGTAAACAACGCACTTGACAATGACGAAATTGTAAAAGGATTCATCAAATCTCGTACAAAAGGTGGTATGATTGTAGATGTCTTTGGTATTGAAGCATTCTTACCAGGATCGCAAATCGACGTTAAACCTATTCGTGATTATGACCAATACGTTGGAAAAACAATGGAATTTAAAGTTGTAAAAATAAATCCTGAATTTAAAAACGTAGTTGTTTCTCACAAAGCACTTATCGAAGCTGACTTAGAAGAACAAAAACGTGAAATTATTTCGCAATTAGAAAAAGGACAAGTTATTGAAGGTACTGTTAAAAACATTACTTCTTATGGCGTATTTGTAGATTTAGGTGGTATTGACGGATTAATCCATATTACTGATTTGGCTTGGAAACGTATCAACCATCCTAGCGAAGTTGTAAACTTAGACGACCAATTAAAAGTTGTAATCCTTGATTTTGATGAGAAAAAATCTAGAATCCAATTAGGTCTAAAACAATTAGAAGCACATCCTTGGGAAAAACTTGATGAAAATCTAAAAGTTGGTGATAAAGTTAAAGGTAAAGTATCTGTAATTGCAGATTACGGTGCTTTTGTTGAAGTAGAACCAGGCGTTGAAGGTTTAATCCACGTTTCTGAAATGTCTTGGAGTACACACTTGCGCTCTGCTCAAGATTTTGTTAAAGAAGGTGAAGAAATTGAAGCCATACTTTTATCTATAGACAGAGAAGAAAGAAAAATGTCCTTAGGCATCAAACAATTAACGCCAGATCCTTGGGAAGATATCGACAAAAAATATCCTGTTGGCTCTAAACACAAAGGTATTGTACGTAACTTTACAAACTTTGGTGCTTTTGTAGAATTAGAAGAAGGTGTTGATGGATTGATTTATATCTCTGACTTAACCTGGAACAAACGTGTGAAACATCCTTCTGATGTATTAAATATTGGAGATAATGTAGAAGTTATAGTACTTGACGTTGATAAAGACGGCAGAAAATTAAGTCTCGGCCTAAAACAATTACAAGAAAATGTTTGGGACACTTATGCTGACAAATATGCTGTTAGCACAGACCACGAAGGTGAAGTAAAAGATGCTGCCGGTAAAGGTGCAACCGTTACTTTAGGTGGTGAAGTTGAAGCATTTGTACCCGGAAGACTTCTTATAAAAGAAGATGGAAATAAAGTTAAAAAAGGTGAAAAAGCCATGTTCAAAGTAATTGAATTTGACAAAGACGCTCAAAAAATAGTTATTTCTCATACAGCTACTTATAAAGAAGAAGAAGAAAAAATTGTAAAAGAAAACAAAGCCAAAATGGATAATGCTCAAAAATCTACTTTAGGAGATTTAGGCGTTCTTACACAATTAAAAAAAGATATGCAAAAAGACAAATAATCATATTGTCAAAAAACATATAGAAAATGCCTGTCGAAATTCGACAGGCATTTTTTTATACCATTATAAAACCGTTGCAAAACGATAAAGAAAGAAAAATAAATAAAGGCGATTCTTTGCCTAACTTTTTCGTTATCAAAAAATTTAACATCCTCATCCCGATAACCATCAGGACTGCGGTATTAAATTTTTCTCTAGCCTCAAATTTGAACAAATAATTACCTTTTGCAACGGTCTTGTTACATTAATAATCGATGCTATTTTATATTTTTTTAAAAAACATAAATTCTCAACATAAACTGATAAACAAAAAAATATGTAAATTTGTAATGAATTGATACTAAAATAAGTTATATCTTAGTCGGTATAAACCAAACATTATAACCTAATAAAGACATTAACTCATTTAAAAAAATAAAAAATGGAAAATTCAAAAAAAATAAAACCCCAAACGAGCAAAACACTACTCATTATTAGTTGGATATTTTCGCTATTATTTCTATTTATCGGAATAAGTTCTGTACTTCCAGAAAATATAGGATTGACTTTTCGAATTGAAAATCAAATTTATTGGTTTGTTTTATCCTTTGCCACTTTTATTATTCCATACATTAGCGAAGTTACTTTCAAAGATTTTAATGTAAAATTACTCAAAGAAATGAAAGACACACAAAGTTCTATCGACACATTAATGAACGACGTAAACCATCTAATATCACTTCAAATCAATAAATCAAGAATTGAGCTTATAAAAGGTTACCATTTGTATCTAGATCAACTCCCTCATTCTGAAAAATATGAAAAAGTAAAAAATCTTTCTAATATTTATGTAGAAGAAATTGGCATGAATGTATCTGATATTAAGCATTGGCTTAAAGACTTAGGATACAACATTTATGAATTCTCAAATGATTATACTTCTGAATTTTACGAAGGTCTGAAAGCATTTCAAGCAGATAACAACTTACATCCGGATGGTATTTGCGGATATTTAACACATAAAAAAATACAAGAAGCTTTTCAAAAAAAACAAAACTAAAACGCCTTCTAAGAAATTATCCCTTAAAACATTTCACGTCCGGCAAAATGAAAAGCTGCTTCAATTTGTGCATTTTCATCACTGTCAGAACCGTGTATAGCATTTTCACCAATTGATGTAGCATATAAATTTCTGATGGTTCCAGGCGCTGCCTCTGCAGGATTGGTTGCACCAATAAAAGAACGAAAATCTTCTACAGCATTTGCTTTTTGCAAAACGGCTGCCACAATAGGACCACGAGTCATAAATGTAACCAATTCACCAAAAAATGGACGCTCTTTATGAATTTCATAAAACAATTCAGCATCTCTTTTTGATAATTGTGTCATTTTCATCGCTACAATTTTAAAACCGGCTTTATTTATTCTTTCTAAAATTGCACCAATATGTCCATTTTCAACCGCATCTGGTTTGATCATTGTAAAAGTAATATTTCCTGACATTTCTATTATTTTTTTGATTTGTGCAAATATAATAAAATCATTAACATTTAAAAAATCAAAATTCATCGTTTTTTTAAGAAATTTTTAAAAGCAACATTCCAATTTATTTAGTATTTTTGTAAATTAAAGAAAAATAAATGCCACAAAGAATAAAAGAACTACAAAAACTACTTAACACACCAAAAAATATCAGCTTGATTATCCATAGAAATCCTGATGGAGATGCCATTGGTGCAGCATCTGCTTTATATAGTATTTTTAATAAAATAGGACAGCAAACGCATTTGATTTCACCCAATGAAATTCCCAAATATTTACAAGACTTACCCAATGCCGATAAATCGCTAATTTTTGAACAAAATGAAGAAGAAGTAACCAATATTTTACAAAATTCAGATATTATTTTCACCTTAGATTTTAATGATTTTTCAAGAACCGGCAATGAATTAGAAGCTGTTCTTAAATCATTGACAGACAAAACATTTGTAATGATTGACCACCATTTGGAGCCTTCAAATTATGCAACTTATATGTTTTCTGATCATCATCGTTCATCCACGTCAGAGATGGTTTACGAATTTATAGTTGACCTTGGCAAAAAAAAATTATTAGACAAATCAATTGCCGAATCTTTATACACCGGCATTATGACCGATACCGGGTCGTTTAAATTTCCAAATACCACTTCAACAACGATGCGAATTGTTGCTGATTTAATGGATTTGGGTATAAACCACAATAAAATTCAGATTAAAATATACGACTCTTTCTCGTACAACAAATTGCATTTATTAGGCGAAGCACTCAATAAATTAGTCTTTTTACCAGAATATAAAACCGCTTATATTGCACTCACAAAAAAAACATTACACAAACACCATTATCAAAAAGGTGATACCGAAGGATTTGTAAATTACGGACTGTCGCTCAAAAATTCAAACTTTGCTGTTATTTTTTTAGAAAACGACAACGAAGGCGTTAGAATATCATTTAGATCAAAAGGTACATTTCCAGCTAATGAATTTGCCAAAAAATATTTCAACGGTGGCGGACATTTAAACGCTGCTGGTGGTAGAACAAATTTAAGTATTGAAGAAGCTGTAGCCTTATTTAAAGAAAAATTACCCGAATTTAAAAATCAATTACACACTGCAAATGATTAAAATATTTAGAAATATCATTTTGTTATCAATCGTTTTACAGTCATTTGCTTGTAAAAATAACAATCAATCTGCCCGTCCGCCCATACAACATAAACAACAAAATATTGATATGACATCTGTTAATCATAACAGAAATCTTAAACAAAGAGAAGAAACCTTTATCAAACAAATGATTGAAAAAGACAGCTTGCATCAATATATAGACTCCGGACATGGATTTTGGTATTACTACGCCCAAAAAAATACTAAACAAGATTATTTACCTAAAAAAGGCGATAAACTTAGTTTAATGTATGAAGTAAGAGACCTCGCTAACAATATTATTTATTCAGAAAAAGAAATTGGCAATAAAACATATATCGTTGACCATGAAAATTTTTTTAGAGGATTTAGAGAAGCCGTTAAATTGTTGAAAGAGAACGAAGAAGCTTGGTTTTTCTTTCCTTCAAATGCTGCTTTCGCATTCCACGGTGACGAAAACAGAATTGGACAGAACGTTCCCTTAAAAGTAAAAATAAATGTATTAAAAATAGAAAAACAAAAAATAAATGAACATGAAAAAAATTAATTTAATCGGCTTGTTAATTTTGACAAGCATTAGCTTATTGAGTTGTAAATCATCTAAATATCCTGATTTAGCAAATGGTTTATATGCCGAAATTCAAACCGACAAAGGCGATATCCTTTTGCAATTACGTCCTGACAAAGCGCCGGTTACCGTAGCTAGTTTTGTCGCATTAACCGAAGGAAATAATCCTTACGTATCGGACAAATACAAAGGAAAACATTTTTATGACAGTCTTACTTTTCACCGTGTTGTAAGCAAAGCTACTGGCGCAAAACACGACTTTGTTATCCAAGGCGGTGATCCCTTAGGCAATGGACAAGGCGGTCCGGGATATAACTTTAAAAATGAAATCTCAGAATTAAAACATGTAAAAGGTGCTTTGTCAATGGCAAGAGAAAATAGACCGGGCACCAATGGTAGCCAGTTTTTTATAACCTTGGATACCACACCCTTTTTAGATGGACAATACAGTGTTTTTGGCAACACCATCAAAGGCTTTGATGTGGTAACAAAAATTAGAAAAGGTGATGTTATGAAAAAAGTAAACATCATTAGAAAAGGAAAAGAAGCTAAAAAATTTGAAGCTGTAAAAATCTTAAATGATTATATGAAAGAAAAAGCTACCGCTGATGCCAAAGAAGCAAAAGCTAAAATTGCCTTAGCAAAAAAATTTGAAACCAAAAAAAAGGAAGCAAAAGAATATGAAGGTGGCTTAAAAATCTATACCATCAATAAAGGAACCGGTAGAAAACCCAAAGCAGGCGAAATGGTTCATGTACATTACACTGGATATTTAACAGATGGTACTAAATTTGATTCCTCTTATGACAAAAACCAACCATTGGTATTTCCCGTTGGAAAAGGAAATGTGATTGCCGGTTGGGATAAAGGTCTTCAAGAACTTCAAGTAGGCGAAAAAGCTATTTTATATATTCCCTCTTTTATGGCTTATGGCGAAAAAGGTGCCGGTGGTGTAATCCCGCCAAATTCAAATTTGATTTTTGAAGTCGAATTGGTAAAAATTGGAAAATAAATTTTTGTTATTTAAAAAAAAATAGTAATTTTATACTTTAAATATAAAATATCTTAAAACCTTGAAATTATGGAGCAAAAAGTAAACTACCTAAGTGATTTAGAATTTAACTTAGATACTTGGAAAAGAGAATTAAAATTTCATAGAGACGAAATGGACACTTTTCAAGAAAAATTAGATGAAACAGCAAAACGTAAATCCTTAGATAAAAACGCAATGGTTTCATTAGAAGCGTTTCAAAATAAAATTCTTAGAGAACGAAAAGTTATTTCCGATCTTCTACATAAAATTAAAAATAAGCGTTTAATTGTAAAAACAGCCGATATTTCTGAACCTTTAGATGGTAAATTATATAGAGAACAAATCCCATTAAGAGATGAAATGCGAACTTATATCAGATTGCATTATGACCTTAAAGAAGAAATGATGAATTTCTTTACCAAATGGTTAGACTAATATCATTTTATAATATTAATATCATAAAACCCGGACAAATACGTTCGGGTTTTCTTATATTTGTAAAGTGATACATTATATTAATATACATACGCATAAACCAATAGCAACGCCTAACAACCTAGAGGTCATAAATATCGTCTTTGGACAAGAATTTACACCTGATAACAGCTCTATTTATAGTCTTGGCGTGCATCCTTGGTATTTAAATAACAAAATCAATTTTGATAAATTTATGCGTTTATCCAAACACCTAAGCATTGTCGCCATTGGTGAATGCGGACTCGATTATCAAAAAGAAAACCTACATAAATTTTCTAAAACACTTCAAAAAGAGATTTTTTTAAAACAAATTAAAATTGCAGAAGAACTTCAAAAACCAATCATTATTCATTGCGTAAAATGCTTTGACGAATTAATCAAGTTAAAAAAACGCTGCATCACAACCATTCCTTGGATAATTCACGGATTTTCTAAAAACAAACAAGTAGCGCAACAACTTATAGACCAAGGTTTTTACTTGTCTTTTGGAAGCCTTATTTTTACCAGCAGCAAAAATCAAGAAGCTTTAAAAATAATACCATTAGAAAAACTTTTCCTTGAAACAGATGAACAAATTAAATATAATATATTCGATATTTACCTGCAAGCAACAAAAATACGCGATACGTTTTTAGATTCACTTCAAAGGCAAATTCAAGAAAATTATGAACGGGTTTTTAATTGATAATATTTTTTACTACATTTACCCAAAATGCGTACGCAAACTAAGTACGAAAATAACAAATTTAGAATAATAATCTTATGAAAAAAATATCCCTTCTCCTACTTGCTTTACTACTGCTAATGGCTTGTGAATTCAAAGTGAATTTGAATACCAATCATTCACAAAAAGTATCTAAAATAATAGATAGCATTCAAGCACAAATGATTCCAGACAAACGCGATTTTGTATTTGAATTTGATACACAAGATAAAAAAGATACTGTTGTAATAGCTGGCGCCACAAATTACCCGGAAATAATCAAAAAAATTAACAGCATATTAGATAAAGAGAAAATTTTATTCCAAAACAAGATTCAACTGCTTCCATTCGCCAAGTATGCTAATAAAATGGGGATTACCAGACTGTCCGTGGCAAATTTACGTGCCAAACCCAAACATAGCGCCGAGTTGGTAACACAAACATTAATGGGCATGCCTTTGCAAATACTTCGTGAAAAAAATGGATTTTATCAAGTAAAAACACCTGAATCTTACTACGCTTGGATAGATGGTGCCGGATTGAAAATAATGGATAAAAATGATTTCAACAAATGGCAATCAAAAGAAAAAGTAATTGTTACCTATAATTATGGTCAAGCTTTTTCCGAACCAAAAAGCAATGCACAACCAGTTTCGGATATTGTAATGAACAATGTATTTGTAAAATTAGAAGAAAATGGAGATTATATAAAAGTCGCTTATCCCGACGGCAGAATAGCTTACATTAAAATGGAAAAATTATTGCCATTGACCGAATGGAAAGCTGCTAACGAGCGATACGCCACACCCAATGATGTCATACAATTGGCAAAAAATTATATCGGGATTCCCTATCTTTGGGGCGGCAGTTCAACCAAAGGAATAGATTGTAGCGGATTTTCAAAATCTGTTTATGCTCAATTGGGATATTTATTACCACGCGATGCTTCACAACAAGTAAAAATTGGCAAGAAAATTGAAATTACCAACGATTTTAAAAACCTACAACCCGGCGATTTACTATTTTTTGGAAGCATCAAAAATGCTAAAGAAAAAATAACCCACGTAGCCATTCATATTGATAAGGGTCGCATCATACATGCTACAGGCGAAGTAAAGTTTGAAAGTCTCAATGCCAAAGATGCCGATTATAACCCCGACCGACGAAAATCTTTGCTTCAAGTTAGAAGAATTTTTCGAGAATATCCTCAAAAATTTGCTGAAATTTATTCCCAGAAAAAATAATTCAAGTATTTTAACGTTATACAATAAACAAAAAATTAATCCTATTGAAAAAGCTTTTTATTTTATTATTTTTTGTGCTCTTTTCCAATGTTTTTGGACAAACAGCCTTGGTTAAAGGAAAAGTTTTTGATAGTGAAAACCAACCGATTATAGGCGTAAATATTTCTTACAATAATAACGGAACAACTACCGATAGTACAGGTTCTTTTGAAATTAATATTCCTTCTGACAAAAAAATTAAACTTAATTTTTCGCATATCAGTTATCAAAAAAAACAAATTGTTTATCGCCTTAAAAACCAACAAATTAAACAGGTAAAAATTATTTTAACACTTAAAAGTGAAAATATTGGTGAAGTTGTCATACAAGCAAAAAGCAAAAAGGAAAAAGAAGGCGGTGTAAAAATCGGACAAATGAATGTTAAAGTAACACCCGGCGCACAAAGCGGTGTTGAAAATTTGTTAAAATCCTTACCTTCTGCCAGTGGCTTTGACGAAATGAGTTCGCAGTATATGGTTAGAGGCGGTAACTTTGACGAAAATCAAGTATATATTAATGGTATTGAAGTCTATCGTCCTTTTTTAATTCGTAGCGGCCAACAAGAAGGCTTGAGTTTTGTCAACTCAGATTTGGTTGAAAACATTTATTTCTTTCCCGGTGGTTTTGCTGCCAATACCGGTGATAAACTCTCATCTGTCTTGGATATTTCATATAAAAAACCACAAAAAAATAGTACCAGTATCAGCGCCAGTATGATAGGTGGCAGTATTGCCAATGAATTCAAAAAAGAAAAAATAAGTAATTTACTGGGACTCCGATATAGAAATAATGGATTGTTGGTAAAATCAAAAAATGTGCAAGTAGATTACCATCCGGTTTTTGTTGATGTACAAAATCTATTTAGATATGATTATAACAAAAAACTATCCTTTGAATTTTTAGGAAATATCTCCTTAAATTTATATAACTATAAACCACTTGTAAAAATAGCAAATTTTGGTTCTTATGGTGATTCCAAATCTTTGGTTGTCGATTATCAAGGACAAGAAAAAGACAATTATAAAACGTATTTTGGTGCACTAAAATCTACCTATCAACCAACAAAAAACACGCGTTACACATTTACAGGTTCGCTTTATAACACACAAGAAGAAGAGTATTTTGACATTCAAGGGCAATATAGTATTGGTACACCCAACAGCGATTTAAGCAGCGATAATTTTGGCAAACCCGAAAACTTGGAAGCTTTGGGCAGCGAAATCAACCATGCACGTAACGATTTAGATGCACTTATTGGAAATGTAGGTATCAAATTTCTAAAAATCATCAACAAAAAACATCAAGTCGAATTAGGTGCAAAAATTTCTTTTGAAGACATTAAAGACCGCATCAATGAATGGCAGGTAATTGACAGTGCAGGATTTAGCCTATATCCTCCCGGACAATTTCATATTGAAGAACCCTATGATTTGGACAATGCAGGCATTGAACCTTATCAACAAACGCGCGGATTAAATCACGTGCTCATACAACGAAATGTCGCCTATGCGCTCTGGCGCAGCAATTACAAATTAGGAGAACATAAAATTTGGCTAAACGCAGGTGTCAGAGGACAATTATATCAAATAAATGACAAAATCAACCAAGAGCATAATACTGGATATGTCATCAGTCCACGATTGCTCGTCGGACTAAAACCTCATTGGGAAAAAAATATGGAATTCCGACTCGCTACCGGATTGTATCAACAACCACCTTTTTATAAAGAATTTAGAAATCCCGATGGACAAATAAATCAACAAGTAAAACCACAAAAATCGTATATTGTCTCCTTGGCAAATGATTGGTATTTTGATATGTGGGCACGCCCGTTTAAACTCACTTCTGAGGCTTACTACAAATTTTTATGGGATGTCAATCCTTATACATTAGAAAATGTACGCATCCGATATTTTGCCAACAATAATGCCACCGCTTTTGCCTATGGATTTGAAAGCAGGTTAAACGGAGAATTTATCAAAGGCGTCGAATCTTGGTTTAGCCTATCGCTGATGAAAACAATGGAAAATATTGATAATAAAGGCTATATTTACCGACCAACCGACCAAAGATATAAATTTGCAATGCTTTTTCAGGATTATGTGCCACGTATTCCCAATATGCGAATGTACTTAAATATGACCTATAACGGCGGTATTCCAACAGGTTCTCCTACCTATGCAGATCCTTATAATTATCAATTTAGAACGGATGATTACTTCAGAACAGACATCGGAATGTTTTATATTTTAAGCGATAAAAAAAACAAACCACAATGGTTAAAAAAAGTAAATTATCTTAGTTTTGGTGTCGAAATATTAAATATGTTTGATGTCAGAAACAGTATATCAAATATGTGGATTAGAAATATTTACACCAAAAAAGTTTATCGCGTAAAAAACTACCTTACCGGAAGAATATTCAATGTGAAAATGAATATCAAATTATAATATTCTTAGTGTTTTCCGTGTATTAATAAACTTTTAATTAAATTTAGTTAAACTAGCACTTATTTATTAATAAATCCTTTTTTAAATAAAGATATCCTTATATTTGATGTTTAATTTTATCTTTAAAATAAACACATGATTAAGAACTATTTATCAATACTCATTTTACTATTATCTTTTAATGGCTTGGCACAATTACAAAACGTTAACCCCGACCCAAATGGAGCGCCTTGGATGCTTGGAGGATATAGGGTGCTCACAAAAGCTGAAATTAGCAAAATTCCGGAATTCAAATTAAGTACAGTACAAAAAAATAGCTTAACACAATTACCTACTCAATTAGACAACACCCAAAATCCATATTTTAGAAGTATTTTTAACCAAACAGATGGATGTTGTTCACAAGCGAGCGGTATTGCTTACAATTTTACCTATGAATTAAACCGAGAAAGAGGAACCGCTGCCAATGTTCCCAACAGACAATTCCCCACCCACTATACCTACAATTTTTTAAATGGAGGAAGTGGCGATAATGGCTCAAATTATACCGATGGCTGGGATATTATCAAAGCTGATGGCTGCCCAACTGTTATGGAATATGGTGGCATTGCAAACGGTGGTGCTTCAAGATGGATGAGTGGCTATATCGATTATGAATCAGGCATGCATAACCGCATCAAAGATTATTTTTATATCGATGTAAGTACCCCTGCAGGATTAGAAACTTTAAAACATTGGATGTTTGATCACGGTGAAAATGCATCAGATGGAAGTATTGTTAATTTTGCTGCAGGTATCAGCAATTTAGGTTATAACAAAGTTGGCGATATAGTCGTTAGCTGGGGATTTAGCGTAAACCATGCGATGACTTTTGTGGGTTGGGACGACGCAATAACCTACGATTACAATAATGACGGTCANATTACAAATGATATGGACACCAATAACGATGGCGTTGTCGATATGAGAGATTGGGAACGTGGCGCCTTGATAATGGTGAATTCATGGGGAACTTCTTGGGGAAATGGCGGTAAAGCCTACGTCATGTATCGCACCTTAGCAGAAAGTACCTTTTATGGTGGTATTTCTGGAAAAAAAGTTTTTGGCATTCATGTAAAATCGATGCAAACACCACAGTTGATCTATAAACTAAACATGTTGCACAACAAAAGAAACCGAATCAAAATAAGTGTCGGTGTTTCTCAAGACGTTAATGCCAGCACACCCGAACATATAATTGATTATCCTTTATTTAATTATCAAGGCGGTGAATTTAATATGCGTGGCACTTCGTCATCATCAATTGAAATTTCATTGGATGCTTCACCTCTATTGAGTTATATCGATAACAATGTCCCGTCAAAGTTCTTTTTAATTATCACAGAAAAAGATCCTAGTAGTACAGCAGATGGACAAATCTTTGATTTTGCGATAAAAGATAATGCTGGAAATGAATTTGTTTGCGCACAACATCACGTACAAATTAATAACAATACAGATACCGTTTTGGCTATTAGCAATGCCATAAATTTTGATGCCCCAACAATTAGCACCAATTCGTTGCCAATTGCGACAGGAAACACGCCCTACACGCATCAAATGCAAGCAACAGGTGGCGAAACGGATTATATTTGGCATTTAAAAAAAATATATCACGAACAAAACAACACAAATAACTATCCACAAGTAACCGGAAGTGCACTTACAACAAACAGCGACGACGATGGTTATGCAACACAATTATTAGATTTTGATTTTCCATATTACGGACAAACCTATCAACAATTAAACATCAGCACGGACGGATCTATTATATTTGAAAACGAATTCAGCTATATACGAACAGAAGGCGCTATCAAAGGCAACAAAGCACTAAGTGTTTACGCCAATGATTTAATGATTTATCCTGCTGATGGTGATGGTATCTTTTATGAAGGAGACGCTACGCATGCCACTTTTAGATGGAAAACATCTTTATATGGCGACCAAAATGCCAATTTTGATTTTGCCGTAACTTTATATCCAAATGGAGAGATAAAATTTTTCTATGGAAATGGTTTTACAACTGGTCAAAACTGGGCTGCCGGAATTTCTGACGGCGAAGGAAGTTATGAAATACTCCCCATCTCAAACACAGATGATCCCAGCAATCAAAAATATGGTCTTTTACCCGAAAGTTTTCCAATTGGTATGTCTATTACCCCCGATGGTATTTTTCAAGGCACAACACCCAACGAAGCAAATACTTGGACAATTCACTTCGTTGTAACAGACAACAACAATATTTCTAAGGAAAAGCCTATCGATTTTACAGCTACTTTAACATCAATCGCTACAGAAAAACAATTGTCAGCTGTTTGCTTTCCAAATCCTGTAACAAGTACCGCTTCATTTAATTTTGAACTCAAAAATCCTTCCACCGTTAGTTTAAAGATTTATGATTATGCTGGTAAATGTGTGGATCAAATAAATTTAAAAAAACAAAACAAAGGCAAACACCAAATACATTGGACACCAAAAGTATCAAAAGGTATTTATTTTTATAAACTCATGACCAACTCAAGTAGCTACGGCGACAAAATTATTATCGAATAATAAAAACAACTTCCAAAAGAAATATTTTTATGGAAATATTTAGAATTCATTAAAAAACGATAAATAACAAATGCTTAAACGGTCCACTTGTCAATTTGCTACACAATAAGAAAGAAAAACAAAAGTATTTGTAATATTTAAAATTTTATTTGTAACTTGCAGGCACATATCGGTATATGTGTGCGGTTGTGTGTATATCAGTGTTGGCAACAAGCTATAAAAATAAAAACTATGAATAATACACTGAATTTTAGAAAAGAAAAAAAGCATCAATCCTTAATCATTTTCTCACTTACCCTTTTTATTCTATTTACTATTTCCTGCGATCAGAAACCTCAATCTTCTGGAAAATCAGGAAGTGAATTAATTAATAAAATCAATGCCGTTCAGCAACAAATAATGGTACAAGGAAATATGAGTGAAGAAGAAGAACTGGCATTATCAAGTTTATGTAGTCTTATCTCTCCCAGAGATGGCTTTGATAATAAATATATTACTGATGGTGCGATTCTATTTAAAGATGTAAAAAATGCACCTATTTATGATAGATGTGAAGGGCTCTCTGAAGAAGAAACCAAAAAATGTTTTAATGAAAGTATCGTAAAATTTATAAAAGAGGAATTCAACTCAAGTATTGTTAATGCTTTAGATATTTCAGAACCACAAGAGGTAGCAGCCTTTTTTATAATTGATAAAAATGGAAATTTATCAGGTATGAAAATCAGAGATGCAGAGGTGACAATTCAAGGAGAAATAGGAAGGGTATTAAAAAAATTACCTAAAATGAAACCTGCCACTCAAGATGGAATTAATGTTCCAGTATTGTGTTCAATGGTAGTAACATATGGTAGTGAAATAGAGATTGAGCTTGTGTACATTCCTGAAACCCCTGAAGGAGTTGTTGACTAAAAATTAGGCAATTAATTATAGTACTTATGAAAAGCCAGTTGCCAACAATGTATAAAAATAATAGCCGAAACAGTTGTAAATTCAAGGATTGTGGTCCGCTTCAACTTTTCTGTAATTTGACAGGAAAGTGCAACGCAGTCGGCTACTATTCTTATACTCACCGTCAGACTGTCTAAAAACTATTTTCAAAAAAACACTTATTTTTACACAAATATTTTTGGTTAATTTGATTAAAATTCGCACCTTTAGATATGAATTATATCAAAGGATCGATACAAACCCATCATAAAAATTTGTAATATAAATAACTCTTTTGCACCTACTTTTCTTCATAATTTAGTTCCGTAGCTATGGCTATGCAACGAAATTATTCATTGATTAGACACAAAATATATTATTTTCTAAATACAAATTTTCATCACGGATTAGTATAATAGAAAACAAACCGTTTTAATACCAGAAACTATTGATTAGTTAATTGACAAGAATAATCGCCTATTTTAAAATTCTTTACCAAATTTTTCTTACCTTTGAAAAGTTAACCAAAATAACAGGGGTTTTTAGACAACTTATCCCTACTTTTCGGGAGCTTGTCCCGACTTTTCGGGAAACTGCCGTTAGCAATAAAAATACATAAAAAAACTATGAACGGTTAAATAATGAAAAATGAGACTAACCAACTCAAAAACAGGAGAAATCCCTAAGAGAGTTCTGAAATCAAAAGATTGATTTAAAACAACATATCAAGATTTTTACATTAGTTTAAGAATGAAGAACATTCTCACAAATTGACAAACATGAAATATTTACTCAAGAATTATTATTTATTCACATTACTTTTTATTTTGCCATTTACTCTCTTTTCGCAAAGTGATATTTTGATGCCAATGGATGCAACAGGAGAATGTGGTACAGAACCAACAGTACCTGCAAAGATTTATACCCAATCTGAAATTGACAATGCCAAATATAGTTTAACAGAAACAAATTATGTGTTAAACGTTTTTGTACATTATATTGATAACATTATACCCGAAGAACAACAAGAACTTAGTACATTAGACATTGTTGGAACTTTAAACATGGCATATAATGATGCCAATATTTTTTTTAAATATCAAGGCTATGAAAATATCCCAGATTCAAGTTTATTAACTTTATCAGCTAGTAATATTACATCTGTAGCAAATGATTATGCCAATAATACTCGAATAGACATTTTTGTTTGTGAACAAATTGGGTCTGGTACGACTACTGGTATTACTTGGACATGGACTAGTAATGCAACTGGTGAAATTACACGAAAAGTAATAGCAATTAAAAGTGATAAAATTCCTTTACTAGACAATCCAACACCAACAAATAATGAATTAAAAAAACAAACAACTACACACGAAGTTGGACATTATTTAGGTTTACATCACCCACATCAACGATGGAAATATGAAGGCAGTGATTTAATAAAAGTTTCAGATAATGCTATTGACTGCGATGCACTTGAAGAAAATCTAGATGGAAGTCAATGGGATATACTTGGTGATTTTGTAGAAGACACAAATCCTGATAGAGTACGTCAACAATATTGGGGAAATAATCCTAATTATTATTCTGATTGTACCATCAGTTGGACATTTTATAATGATAGTAGTTGTGGCAATTCTATTGACCAAACGTTATTTGCACCTTCAATGGATAATGTAATGGCATATTATCATTCTTGTCGTACCGATTTATCATCTAATCAGAAAGATAGGTCTCGTGCCTTTATTGCTGATGAATCTAGTGGTGGTTTTTTAACTAATCATCTAAATACAGTTGAGAGTATATATGAACCATACGAAACTACCGAAGAGCCTGCTGTAAATTATATTGCTTATGTAGATGCCTCAGTTTTAGAAGTTGGAGATGCATATTATTGGATTCATTTAAAACATTTTGGAAACAAATTTCAAAAAGGTTTTGATTATGAATTTTACAATTGGGACATTGATGATGATACTTATGATTATAGTGTGTCAGCACAAGTACATGAAAACTACTTGTATGATTTTGGTTCAGCCGCAGTTGAAATACAACAATTAGATAATTCTATTATAGTGTTTGACGATAGACAATCACCAATACCTGGTCCAACTGTAGTATCAACCACAGTAATATCTAGTGAAATAAACTATAATAATGCGACTACGAAAGAGCTAAATGAAGAAGAATCATATGCCTCAGATTTATATCAAAATTTGGAAAATGAAAAGTTACATACAATCATTAAACATCTTAGCAATGGTGAAAATGATACTAAAGTAATTTATAAAACACAAGACTAATTTTTTAACAAAGCAAAATCTTTTATTAAAAAGAGTTTGCTTTCTAATTTGATATATTATGAAAAAAATATTTTTATTAACATTGTTATCCACCTTATTGTTCGCTAGTTGTAATTCAGATGAGTGTACAGTTGATATTGAAGAACCCTTGTGTGAAACACAAGACTTAGAAATTGATGAGTTAAGTAAATTTTCCTATTTAGAATATATAGTTGTTGATGATTTACCCATGATTGACCATTCGGATTCTTATCGATGGGAATGGAAAATATCAAATGATACTATTGAGATTGCAGGTGATATAGGTTCTGGTGGAGAAGGTTCATTAACAGCACACATGTTTTTTAAAAAGAACATTGATAATTGTATTGATTTGTTATTTACTAGAAAAGTTGCGTTTGATGATGGTGGAGTTATATTTGATAGCGATACAGGTGAAATTATTGAACATGGTTTTACATGGTTTGAATTTAATGATTTAGACTTCACAATACAAGAATATATTGAAGATGAAGTGTTAATTGGACGAATAGGTGGAGTTGATTTTTGGATGGAGTTTACACCTGACACACATAGACTAATCCCTTATGATTATGAACAGTACCTATAATAAAAAAAGCTCATAACAATTTGTATAGTTAATCCCGCACGTGCGGGACTAATTGCTAAACCCAAAATAGATTTCTTTAAACAAAGTTTAGTACATAACCAAAAATGTAGTAATTTTATCACGCCACTAACCATATAAGTAACCATCAGACTCCCGAAAAGTTAGGAGACTGCCATTGCCAGTAATTTAAAAAAATGAAATTATTAATTCAAATAATATTTTTTTTCTTAGCATTTAGTTCTTGTAAAAAAGAAAGTACAGGTATAACTGAACCAGAAAATCATAATTCTAAGTACATCTCATCTGTAGATATTTCAAGCTATCCTGAAATAATTAATTCAAACCCTACATTCTATGATTTGGAAGGAAATCAAAATAATTTTTTAAACATACTCAAGGAAAATGGAATAAATACTGTTAGATTGAGAATTTGGGTAAATCCAAGTGGTGAACACGCTGGATTTGATGAAGTAAAACAATTTTCCCAAACCTTAAAAACTTATGGTTTTAAAACTTGGCTAACAATTCATTATTCTGATACTTGGGCTGATCCATCTCATCAAGAAACACCAACGCAATGGCAAGGAATAAGTTTTGCCCAATTGAAAGACAGCGTATATAATTATACTAAAAAAATAATAAATGAATTACAACCAAATTATGTTCAAATTGGAAATGAAATCAATTCTGGTTTACTTCACCCATCTGGACATATTTCGAATAATTTTCAGCAATTTATAGAATTGATGAATATGGGGATTACGGCAGTAAGAGCAAATTCAACTGAAACTGAAATTATTTTACATTTTGCAGGTATTGAAGGTTCTGATTGGTTTTTTAATCAAGTAAATACATTAGATTATGATATTATAGGCTTATCTTATTATCCAATTTGGCACGGAAAATCTTTAATTAACCTCAAAACTAAAATGCAAAATTTAAGTGAAACCCACAATAAAAAAGTGCTTATTGCAGAAACAGCCTACCCTTTTACACTCGAATGGAATGACTGGACAAATAATATTGTGGGGGCAGTCGAACACTTAATTTTACCTGAATATCCAGCAACCCCTGAAGGTCAAAGAGACTTTATAAAACAAATAAAAACATTGACCAAAGAATTAGAAAACGGAATAGGATTTTGTTATTGGGGCGCTGAATTAATTGCTTGGAAAGGGAATCAATCTACAGATGCTTCCCCTTGGGAAAATCAAGCATTATTTGACTTTGATAATAAAGCCTTACCTGTTCTGAGAGAATTTAAAAGTGAATAAAAAATACTGGCAATCAAACAGACCGCCCCGTCAAACAACCTGACAGAGAATCCCTCTCACAATTTGCCAGCAAAACAGGACATCTCAAAATTTGCTCTCAAAACATTCTTTAAATCAAATAAAAAAAAACAAATTTCTATAATTTGAAACAGAAGCACTAAACCCATTCAAATTGCCTAAAAATATTTATTAAACCATAAACAAAACACAGGCTATTTTACCAATAGTTTTCTAAACTTTACCCGTTTTTATCGTTTGAAATTTCTTTTTTAATTTCAAAAATTGTTTTTCAAAAAACTCGTAAGACAATGATGCTGCCAATAATGTTATAGCAATATCTAAAACCAACTTAACAGCATAATGACTTTGCAGCCAATCATTTCGTTCCAATAATTCTATAAAAAGTGCATTGTAAAGATAAATTCCATAAGATATTTTTCCAAAATAATTCAACCACTTATTATTCTTTATTCGGTCAAACGACGGATGTTCATTAAATACAAAAAATATCAATAAAAATAGTAGTGGAATAGCAAAAAGATATTTTTTTACGGTCGCAAAATATAAATTGGAATAATCCTTTGAATCGACCAAAGTCATTAAAATTATAAACCCAAATAGTAAAACAAGGTATAATGCAGCAGAAAAATTAAAACGCAATTTGTGTTTAAAATGATACAATGCCAATAAACCACCCATAGCCAATAAATCCATCTGGCTAAAAGTGTGCATATAAATCGTCATCCAATTGTCTGGAATGGTTTTAGTCGCATAAAACCTAAAACCAAATGATAATAGAATAATAAACCCAAACAGGTATTTTAAAAATTTAACTGGCGTTATCATCACCAAAACAGGCACAACCAAATAAAAATGCTCTTCAATATTAATAGACCACAAGGGATTAAGCGCCGATAAAGTCCAAGAATTTTCGCCAATCAACCAAAAATTACCACAAAAATATAGAAATTTATCCCAATTTACCACATCGTGAGGGGTTTGTAAAAACAAAAATGCAATTAAAATAATTAAATAATACAAAGGGAAAATACGTAAGAATCTACGAACATAAAAGTTTTTTAAACTAATGGAACCCGTTTTATGTTTTTCGATCAAAAGCAAATAAATAATTAAAAAACCACTTATAATGAAGAAAAAATCAACCGCAATCGGCAAATTATGCAAAAACATCTTAAAGGGTGTATCAAATTTATAATGGTACCACTGCGCGCTATGAAAAACTAAAACCGCAAAGGCAGCAAAAAAACGCAATACATTTAAACCGCTAAAATAAATTCTATTAGACATCTCACACAAATTATTATACAAAAGTATCACTATTATCTTAAAGCAAATGTAAATAAAGTAACAAAGTGCTTTTTAATAAATATATCATTCATATTAGAAATTTATTACATTGTTATAATGCTTATCTTTGCAAAAAATTTATTTTATGTCAAAATTTTTAGATTTAGGAGTGAAACCGGCTTTTGATAAAGCGATAAAGGAAATGAACATCCTACAACCTACTGAAATACAAGAAAAAGCAATTCCCATTTTAATAGAAAAAAACACTGATTTTATTGGGTTAGCACACACAGGAACAGGAAAAACAGCCGCTTTTGGCTTGCCTATATTACAAAAAATTGATCCTAAAACAACTGCTGTACAAGCACTTATTTTATCTCCAACAAGAGAACTTGCTTTACAAATAAAAAAACAACTCTTTAAATTCACCAAATATGTCGATGAAAAAATATTTGTCGAAGCCGTATATGGCGGTGAAAAAATTGACAAACAAATCAAAAATCTTAAAAGACCCACACATATTGTCGTAGCAACGCCCGGAAGACTTATCGATTTAATAGAAAGAGAAGCAATTGATTTAGGTCGCGTTAAAATTTTGGTACTTGATGAAGCCGACGAAATGTTGAGCATGGGATTTAAGCAAGATTTACATCAAATATTAAAAAAAACCGGCGCTCAAAAAAGTACTTGGCTATTTTCTGCCACCATGCCCGAAGAGGTACAAAAAATCATTAAAAATTATATGCATCCCAATGCGCCAAGAGTAGATTTAGATGAAAGCACTTTGATTAACAAACAAATTCGGCATCAATATATCAAAATGGGCATCAAAGAAAAATTAGATAATCTAACCGATTTATTGAGAAAACATCGTAATGAACGTGGTATCATTTTTGACAAAACAAAAGCTGGTGTACAAAATCTCGGTGAAAAATTAAAAGAAAGAAATTTTTCTGTCGGCGTATTAGAAGGCAATATGCAACAGAAAGAGCGCGAAAAAGTAATGCGTGCTTTTAAAAATGGCAAACTACAAATACTCGTATCAACAGATGTTTCTGCGAGGGGTATCGATGTTAATGATTTAGGATTTGTTATTCACTACAGGTTACCTGAACAGCTTGAATACTACACACATAGAAGCGGAAGAACAGCAAGAGCAGGTAAAACAGGCACTTCTATTGCTTTTGTTTTGCCAAGCGAAATAGAAACCATGCAAAAAATTCAAAAGGCATTAAACATAAAATTTACAGAAATCAAAAACATATAATTTATGGCACTTACCAATAATGATATTATGAAAAAATTGCGTGTGGCTCTTCAGCTCACCAATGATGACATTGTAAAAATTTGCGCCTTAGTTGATTTTAGGGTTTCTAAAAGCGAGTTAGGCGCCATTTTTAGAAGTGAAAACCATCCAAAATATAAAAATTGTGGCGATCAATTTTTACGTAATTTTTTAAACGGATTGGTCATACACCTGCGAGGTCCTATGAAGGATTCAAAACCCCAGCAAAACGATAAAGAAAACAAATAAAAAAATAAGGGATGACACTATGTCATCCCTTATTTTTTATCGATATTCTTTTCTTACTTTGTCGAGTTCACGTTTGATATCGCGCTCTTTGAGCAAATGTCGCTTATCGTAATTTTTACGACCACGCGCCAAAGAAATTTGTATTTTTGCCCAACCTTTTTCTGTGATAAACAATCGCAGCGGCACTATAGTCAAACCATTTTTATCGACTTCGCGCTTTAGCTTTTTTAACTCTCTTTTATTGAGCAATAATTTACGTTCTCTTTTTGGTAAGTGATTGTTAAAAGTACCATGACTATATTCATTTATATCCATATTGACCACAAACAATTCTCCTTGGTCGTTAAACTCACAAAAACTATCAGACAAGCTGGCTCTCCCCTCTCTTATTGCTTTTATTTCAGTTCCAACCAATTGAATGCCCGCAATATACTTATCGAGTATTTCGTAATTAAAACGCGCTTTTTTATTGCGAATATTGATGTTATTCTTAAAAATACTATTCTTTTTCGACATACTTCTTGCTACTTTTGTATCATAAGATATTAAAATATGGACAATTCCAATCTTATATAATTATTTGCTTAATTGTAAATAATACGCTTTCTACTAATTTGGTATCAACACCCACAATTTCAGAAATTTCGATATATGTCAAGCCGCCTATGGCTCTCAAATCCAATATTCTTCTTGTTTTTTCGGGCAGTTGATCATAAATGCTTCCCAATACTTCGCTCGTTTTTTCATTAACAGCAGATTCAGGAATATCCAAACTCCTTGCAAAATCTTTTTGTGTATCAGCATCAAATAAAAAAATCTTAGGTTTAAAAGTTTTTTGCTCATACGAAATATCTTCAAACGTCAAATCACTTAGTAGAACCCTTTCGCCTTCTGCATTTACAGCCAATTTTTCTCTAATCAAATTCAATTCATCATCAATAATATCACGTATCGAAACCTTTTTAGATTTAGGTAATTTATTTTCTTTTTCAAGATATGACGCTAAAATATCATCTGCCAATCTATATAAATCTACTTTTAAATAATTAGCATCTTTAAAATCATCAATATTTTCATAAACTTTTATATATATATCCGCAATGATATCATCTACACAATAAAAATTATTGGGCAAAATATGTTTGGCTTCGTAATAATGTAAACGAATGGCAACATAACTTTTTAAAGACGGCATAAATTCATTCAAAAATTGGTTAAAATTTTCTCTATCATTATTTGCCTTATGACTTATTAATTTTTTTATTATTTCTGCCATGACTTTTTATATTAAAGTTTCATAAAGATACAAAAAACCATTGGCAATGTCAAGTATTATTTGTTATTTTTAATAATATAATCCAACACTTTTTGCATCAAATGCGCTCGGTCTCTACCACGAACATTATGTTCAGCAGCTGGATAAAGATAAAAATCTATTTGAATATCCTTTTTAATAGCTTCTCTTTGTAAAGCGATATCGTGTTGTGGCACCACAGTCGCATCTTGATAACCGTGAACCGTTAATAAGTGTCCTTTTAAATTTTGAATTTTGTTTATCACACTGGTTTTCTCAAAACCTTTTTTATTCTGTTTTTCGGTATCCATATAGCGTTCGCCATACATCACTTCATACCATTTCCAATCGGTAACCGGACCACCTGCTACACCTGTTGTGAAAACATCTGGGTAAGTTGTCATGAGTGAAGCTGTCATAAAGCCACCAAAACTCCAACCGTGTACTGCAATTCTATCGGCATCTACATACGGAAGTGATTTAAGATAATCAACACCGTGTAACTGATCTTTCATTTCTATAACGCCTACTTGTCTGTGAATAACACTTTCAAAAGCAAATCCCCTATTGTCCGAGCCATGTCCATCAACTGTAAAAACAATATAACCTTGACTTGCCATCCAATTCATCCACAAAGGTGCACCGCCATTCCATCTATTGGTAACCAACTGTGCGTGAGGTCCTCCATAAACATAAACCAAAACTGGGTATTTCTTACTTGCATCAAAATTTTCGGGTTTAAATATTCGGGTATATAAAGTAACATCTTTTTCACCTTTTATGCTTCCCAATTCGGGTTTTGGCAAATTATAATCTTTCAAAGGATTATCAACATTTAACAAAACAAGCTTAGATTTGGCTTTGGTATCGCCCAAAAATATGGTTCTTGGCGTATCAATATTTGAAAAATAGTCCAAATAATGCGTGCCATTATCGTTTAACATCAAATAATGATACCCAGATTGTGGTGTAACTTCTTTAATTTTACCTCTTTTTGTATCGACCGTAAAAAGATGTTTTTCGCGGGCATCTGTACCTGTTCCATAAACATAAGCATATCTTCCTTTGTCTGAAAAACCTAAAATATCATTTGCAACCCACTGATTATGTGTTAATTGCTTAATAAACTTTCCGTTTGAATCATATTTATATAAATTCATAAAACCATCTCTTTCGCTCAACCAGATAAATTCGTTTTTTCCATTGGGAATAAAAAATGCAGGATGTTCAGGCTCTACCCATTTTTTGTTTTGTTCTTCAAATAATGTTTTTACAAAAGCACCTGTTTTGACATCGTATTTATTAAACCACATATGATTTTGATCGCGATTTATTTCTGCTAAATAAATATAATTCTCTTGAGGTCCCCAAGTCAAATTGGTAACGTAATGCTCTTTTCCTGCATCGACAAACAATTTCAAAAAAGTTGTTTTATGCGAAGACAAATCATACACACCTACAGCTGGCTCCTCACTACCCAATCCGTTCATTGGATATTTTATATTATTTAACTTTGCCGGTGTTACACTCGTATCGACCAATGGATAATCGGCTACATTTGATTCATCTTTTTGATAAAAAGCCAATTTATTTGCTTTTGACGACCAAAATATCCCCTTGGTAATACCAAATTCGCTACGGGCAATCGCTTGTCCACTTACAATATTTTTATTCTTGTTTTGTGTTACTTCAACAGAAGGATTGTCTGTTGTTGCCAAAAATAAATTATTTTTAACCGTATAAGCCAAGGTTTTATTCTTGGTATTAAAATCAAAATTTTCAGCATTTTTTGGATATTTTAATTTTTTATAAGTTCCTTCTTTATAATAATAAACAATTTTACTACTTCCTTTGGTGTACATCAAGTAATCTCCGGTTGCAGCTTCAAAATAAGGAAATCTGTTAGCATCGCTAAAAATACTTTTAAAATCAGCGAGTGAAATCGTTTTCACCGTTTTATTTTCTGTGTCTTTTAACAGTAAAGCATCGTCTTTTACATACATAAAATCATCAGTGCCTTCAAGCCACTGCAAATTTTGTAAAGATTTGGGATACAATCCTTTATAATAACCTAATACGGCATCTTTTAAACTGACATCTTTTTTTTGTGCTGTTATTTGCAATCCCACTAAAAGCAAAAACAAGTATAATACTCTTTTCATATATTTATTATTTTATTTCTTTATTTATATACGACGAATGTACAAAATTTAAGCCAAAACCAAAATAACTTTTAAAACTTTTGCAAAGCAATAATATTAATTATCTAAACTTCTTTTCTTGCACGCATCATTTCACGTTTTCCGGGAGGTCCAGGCAAACGCTCTACTATAAAACCTGCTGATTGCATAGCACGCCGCACCACGCCTTTGGCAGAATACGTAACCAAAATACCATTGTTATTTAATAGTTTATACATATTTTCAAACACCTTTTCTGTCCAAAGTTCCGGTTGTTTTGCCGGATCAAAAGCATCAAAATAAATAAGATCAAATTGTGTATCCGATTGGTAATCGAGCAAATCAGTTTTTCTCTTTTTTAAAACAAAAGAAGTCCCAAGCTTAACTGATTTCTCCCATTCCGATTGATGTATTTGGTCAAAAATTTCTTGTTCTAATACATCTTTTGCATAGTTAAGCAAGTTAAAAACATCAGTTTGTAAAGGAAATTTTTCAATCGTTTCATAATACACTTCTTTTTTTGCAAACTGGGCTTGTAAATAGGTTAACATTACATTTAAACCGGTACCCATCCCCACTTCTAAAATATTAATGCTACTTTGTTTAAACGCATTAAATCCTGCTGCCAAAAAAACATGTTCAGATTCTGTTTTAGCACCAAATTTTGAATGATAAGTTTCATTCATTTCTGTTAAAAATAAGGTATTAGACCCATCATCTGTTGTTTGTATTTTAATCGACATAATATTTTATATAAAATTTTTATTAATTTTTTGACAATTTACAATGCAATAATCACAAATTAGTTCATTTCTTAAATAAATAGTATATTAATATATAATAACCAAAAAACGACCTTTTCATTGCAAAATTAATAGTTTTTATCGATAATTTTTCGTAATTTTGAAAATATCAAAAATAAAAAATTATGCTACCAGAAATTCATATAGAAAAAATATCTCAATCCAAATTACCAAATGCTGATTTTTCAAATCTTGTTTTTGGCAAAATGTTTACCGATTATATGTTTGTTGCAGATTATGTCGACGGCGAATGGATCAGTGCCGATATTATGCCCTACCAAGCTTTGCCTTATTTTCCTTCAAGCAAAGTTTTTCATTATGGTCAAGCCGTTTTTGAAGGTATGAAAGCATATAAAGATAAACAAAACAATGTTTTTCTTTTTAGACCTGAAGAAAATTATAAAAGAATAAACAACTCCGCTATCAGAATGGGTATGGCTGAAATTCCGGAAAAACTTTTTATGGAAGGATTGTTAAATTTATTAAAATTAGATCAAAACTGGATTCCAACCAAAGAAGGACAATCCTTATATTTAAGACCCGTTTATATCGCTACTGAAAATGCTGTAGCAGCTTCTCCTTCTACTTCATTTAGATTGATGATTATGGCATCACCGGCTGATAAATATTATTCAGGAGAAGTAAAAGTAAAAGTTGAAGATAAATACAGTAGATCTTGTGACGGTGGTGTTGGTGCTGCCAAAGCTGCCGGAAATTATGGAGGACAGTTTTACCCAACTTTACAAGCACAAAAAGAAGGATTTAAACAAGTTATTTGGACAGATTCTAGAGATCACAAATATTTGGAAGAAGCCGGTACTATGAATGTATTTTTTAGAGTAGGCGATACATTGTTGACTGCACCAACTAATTCAAGAATACTTTCAGGTATTACGCGCAAAAGCATTATCCAACTGGCAAAAGATAATAATATAAAAGTAGAAGTACGTCCGGTAGAAGTTTCCGAAATAATTGAAGGCGCCAAAAATGGGGAACTCAAAGAAATATTTGGTGCCGGTACCGCNGCCACAATATTACACATTACCGGAATTCAGTATAAAGATTTTTACACCGATCTACCTGTTCCAAACGATAGTTTAGCCGAAAAACTAAAAGATATGCTTTGGGATATACAGTATAACCGTGTAGAAGATCCTTACGGATGGCGTGTACCACTTAAATAATATCATTTTGTAAAAATATATAGCGGACTTTCTTCAATTGTCCGCTTTTTTTTATCAATTTCTCTTAAATTATCATTAAAAAAATCATATTTGTGCCAGAATGTCAGTATTACATCTTTGGTATTTTTTTTGAGTACAAATAAGCACAATAAAAAAAATAAATTACTATGAATAAAGGACAAATAAACATATCAACGGAAAACATCTTTCCAATCATTAAAAAATTTCTGTATTCAGACCACGAAATATTTTTACGTGAGTTGATCTCAAACGCAACCGATGCCACCTTAAAACTCAAACATCTGTTTAGCATTGGTGAAGCCAAGGGTACTTATGGCAATCCCAAAATCGAGATAAAAATTGACAAAGAAAATAAAAGTCTTCATATCATTGACCAAGGTATTGGTATGACCGAGGAAGAGGTAAACAAATATATCAATGAAGTTGCTTTTTCAGGTGCTGAAGAATTTCTAAAAAAATATCAAGATAAAATTGAAGATTCAGGCATCATCGGACACTTCGGACTGGGATTTTATTCTGCCTTTATGGTTTCTGATAAAGTAGAAATCATTACCAAATCACATATTGAAGACGCACCTGCTGTTCATTGGAGTTGTGATGGAAGTCCCGAATTTACCCTTGAAAAAGCTGATAAAAAAGAGCGGGGTACAGAAATCATCTTACATATCAGTGAGGAGGATAACGAATTTTTAGACGAAGCACGCATTAACGAATTGTTGGTAAAATACAATCGTTTTATGCCTATTCCCATTAAACACGGCACAAGAGAGGAGATTAAAAACGATGAAAACGACAAAGAAGAAAAAACAATAGTTGACAACATCATCAACAATCCAAATCCGGCTTGGACAAAAAAACCAACTGAATTATCGGATCAAGATTACAAAGATTTTTATCACGAATTGTATCCTACCCAATTTGACGAACCTTTATTTCACATTCATTTGAATGTAGATCATCCTTTTAATTTAACAGGAATATTATATTTTCCAAAACTCACCACCAATCTGGACAACCAACAAAACAAAATACAACTTTATCAAAATCAAGTTTTTGTAACCGATAACGTTGAAGGTATTGTACCAGAATTTTTAAGATTGTTACGCGGTGTCATCGATTCACCCGATATTCCGTTAAATGTATCACGCTCCTATTTACAATCAGATGCTTCGGTTAAAAAAATATCAGGTCATATCACCAAAAAAGTTGCTGACAAACTCAATAATTTGTTTAAAAACAATCGAGAAGATTTTGAAAAAAAATGGAATGACATCAAGCTTATTATCGAATATGGTATGCTTACGGATGAAAAATTCTACAAAAAAGCACAAGATTTTGCTTTACTTCCTACCGTAGATGATAAATATTTCACTTTTAACGAATTAAAAGAACAAACGAAAGATTTACAAACCGATAAAGATGGTAATCTAATAATATTATATGCCTCAGACAAAAATCAACAGCATGCTTTTATAGAAAATGCCAAGAGTAAAGGATACCAAGTACTTTTACTCGATTCACCCATCATTTCTCATTTACTTCAAAAATTAGAAATGGAAAATGAAAAGGTGAAATTTGCCCGTGTAGATGCAGATAGTATTGACAATCTTATCAAAAAAGAAATTGAAAGAACTTCATTGTTGAGCAAGGAAGAAGAAGAAAAATTAGAAAAAATCATCAAAGAAAGTGTACCGGAAGAGCAATATTCCGTGCAACTTGAAGCATTAGACACCGATACAATGCCCTTTTTAATTACACGTCCCGAATTTATGCGTAGGTATAAAGAAATGAGTATGTCAGGCGGTGGTATGCCAGGCTTAGATAAACTACCAGATAGTTTTAATCTAATCGTCAATACCAACCATCCTTTGATGGAAAAAATATTAAAAGCCAAAAAAAACAAAGAAAAATATGTTCAACAAGCTTTAGATTTGGCAAAATTATCTCAAAACATCTTAACCGGTAAAGAATTAACCGGATTTATTAATAGAAGTTTTGATTTATTATAATTNNAAATNAAATTAAAATTTTAAACCCGAAAAGTTTAACAACTTTTCGGGTTTTTTTCTTTTATAAAAACATTTTAAGGTTATTTAAAATCGAACTACAAAATAAAAAAAAACGAAATATTTTTTTGATAATATCCATACATAGTTTATTTTTACAAAAAATTCACAATGAATCTACAAGAAGCGAAACAGCAACTAAACAAATTGGGATATTTAAACATACCAATTCCAAAAGATATTGATTTAATTCAAGAAATAAATCGTTTACGAAAGAAAAAAAATGTGGTGATACTTGCCCATTATTACCAAGTAGCCGAAATTCAAGATTTAGCAGATTTTGTTGGAGACAGTTTAGCCTTGGCACAAAAAGCTGCAAAAACAGAAGCAGATATGATTCTTTTTGCCGGCGTACATTTTATGGCCGAAACGGCTAAAATCTTAAATCCCGATAAAAAAGTATTATTACCCGATTTGTTGGCAGGTTGTAGTTTGGCAGAATCAGCTCCAAAAGAAGATTTTGAAGCTTTTAAAAAAGCACATCCCGATCATATTGTCATTTCGTATGTAAACACTTCCGCTGATATCAAAGCACTAACAGATATTGTTTGTACTTCTTCTAATGCAGAAAAAATTGTTAATTCCGTTCCAAAAGATCAAAAAATAATTTTTGCGCCAGATAGAAATTTGGGCAGCTACCTCATAAAAAAAACGGGTAGAGATATGCTCTTATGGAATGGCGCTTGCACCGTTCACGAAGAATTTTCATTGGAAAAAATTAAAGAATTGCAAAAAAAACATCCAAAAGCAAAATTTATTGCACACCCAGAATCAAGAGATTACATTTTAAGTTTAGCTGATTATATCGGCTCTACTTCCGGACTCTTAAATTATGTACAAAACAGTGATGCACAAGAATTTATAGTAGCAACCGAAAGTGGTATTCTACATAAAATGGCACAAATAGCACCTGACAAAACTTTGATACCTGCACCTCCTATCAACGATAACAATTCGTGTGCTTGCACGGAATGTCCTTATATGAAAAGGAATACTTTAGAAAAAATCTATCTCGCCTTAAAATACGAATTACCCGAAGTAACTGTAGAAAAAGAATTGGCAAAAAAAGCATTGGTAAGTATCCAACGAATGTTAGATTTATCTTAAACTTATTATAATAATTATATTTTTCAACACAGATTTATGAAAATAAAAAGCGATTTTCTCGTTATTGGTTCTGGTATAGCCGGACTGTCATTTGCCCTTAAAATAGCAAATAAATTTCCCGATAAAAAAGTCAGTATTATCACCAAAGGCACTAAGGAAGAATCAAACACCAAATATGCCCAAGGCGGTATTGCAACTGTTTATGATTTATTGAACGACTCTTACGAAGAACACATACAAGATACATTGATTGCTGGCGACGGTTTATGTGACAAAAATGTGGTAGAAATGGTCATTACCCAAGCGCATAACCGATTAGATGAACTGCTTCAATGGGGCGTAAATTTTGACAAAAAAAATAATGGAGATTATGATTTAGGAAAAGAAGGCGGACATTCAAAAAACCGTATTTTTCACCATAAAGATATTACGGGCTATGAAATTGAACGCTCATTGCTCAAGGTTATAAACCAAATTCCTAATATAGATTTTTACAATTTTCATTATGCTATCGACCTCATCACAGAACACCAAGTTTATGGAAATTTAACCGCTTTAGATGAAGAGAAAACAGCATTTGGCGCTTATGTTTTAGACGAAAAAACTAATGAAGTAAAAACTTTTACTGCCAAATTTACCATGCTGGCAACCGGTGGCAGTGGACAAGTTTATGAAACCACCACCAATCCATTTGTTGCAACTGGAGACGGTGTAGGAATGGCTTATCGTGCCAAAGCAAAACTAGCAGATTTAGAATTTATACAATTTCATCCTACCGCATTATATAATCCGGGAGAAAGTCCCGCTTTTTTAATTTCGGAAGCTGTTAGAGGTTTTGGCGCCTATTTACGCAACCATTCCGGTGATAGATTTATGAAGAAATATGACGACAGATTAGAACTGGCGCCACGTGATATTGTTGCCCGTTCCATAGATACGGAAATGAAAATAGAAGGAAATAAAAACATGTTTTTAGATGTTACCCATCTCAATTACAATGATTTTATCAAACATTTTCCCAATATTACCAAAAAATGTAGCAGTCTAAATATCGATATTCGTAAAGATTTTATACCGATTGCCCCTGCTGCACATTATATGATGGGCGGTGTGATTGTTGATAAAACCGGGCAGACATCTATTAAAAATTTATTTGCCAGTGGAGAAGTCAGCAGAACAGGACTACACGGTGCTAATCGATTGGCTTCCAATTCATTATTAGAAGCATTGGTTTTTTCACATAACGCCAGTGAAGAAATTGCTGAGACTTTTGACGCGCAATATAAGCTTCCTTCAATACCCGAATGGATTGATACTTCTACCGACAGAAATATGGAAAAAATACTAATAAATCACGATCGAAACGAAGTCAAAACAATTATGAGTAATTATGTAGGCATCGTCCGGTCAAATGAACGTTTGCTACGTGCCTTAAGACGTCTATATGTATTATATGAAGACAACAAAAGATTATATGACCATTCTGAATTAACAACCGATATGCTCGAATTGCGTAATTTGATTACAACAGCCTACCTTATTGTTGATTTTTCAAAAAAACGAAAAGAAAACAAAGGCGGATTTTATAACAAAGATTTCATTTAAGGAAACTTCTAATAATTAGTTCAAATCAAGACTTTCATAAAATTTTGTCGTCAAATAATATTTGTGAGACATTTCGAGATACGTTGAAATAGATTTTGTGCAGCATACCAAATATTTATGAAAGCCCCTTAAACATAAAAAAATGCCGAAAGAAAAACTTTCGGCATTTATAAATTTTATAATATTTGTGGTGAATAATACGGATTAATATCGCATCACCAAGGCATTGATATTCATACCTGCTCCAACAGAAGCCAACATAATTATATCGCCTTTATTTAAAGAATGATTTTCTAATTTTCCATTTCTTACCAAATCCATCAAAGTAGGAATGGTAGCCACTGAACTATTTCCCAATTTATTGATACTCATTGGCATAATATCTTTAGGCATTTGTTTATTATACAAACGATAAAAACGACGCACAATTTGTTCATCCATTTTTTCATTGGCTTGATGAATAAACACTTTTTTAATATCATCAATTTCATATTCACAATCATCCAAAGCTGCTTTCATAGCAGCTGGCACCTCATTTAACGCATATTCATAAATTTTATGACCAATCATTCTGATATACTTAGCTTTTTGATCGTGATTTGGATTAAAAGATTTATCATTAAACAACAATTCTGCTTGTGGATGTGCATGTGAAACGGTTTTGTATGACAAAATTCCGGAACCTTTATCATCCGTATTCAATTTAACGATCACCACACCTGCTCCATCTGCAAAAATCATGGCATCTCGGTCAAAAACATCAATGACTCTTGATAAAGCCTCTACACCTACAATCATAGCATACTTAGCATCTCCGGCTTTCATAAACTGATTTGCCATAATCAATCCCTGTAACCATCCGGGACAACCAAAAATAACATCAAAAGCAACTGTTTTAGGGTTCGCCAACTTTAACCCGTGTTTAATACGCGAAGCAACAGCCGGCATAAAATCAGAAAAATAACTTCCTTTTTCAACATCGCCAAAATTTGTAGCTGCAATCACATAATCCAAATCATCCGGATTAATGCCCGAATCATCTAAAGCGCGTTGTGCGGCAATTATAGCCATATCTGAAGCAACCATATCATCATCAAGCCATCTTCTTTCTTCAATATTGGTTATTGCCTTAAACTTTTTAATAATAGTTTCATTCGGTGTGTCAATTTTTTTATGACTGGCATCATAAAACTCCCAATCCAAAAAATGAGCATTTGGAACAATTTTTTTAGGAATATAACTTCCAATACCAATAATTTCTGCTTTTAATTTTGACATATTTAATATTTTTTCAAGATGCGAAATTACATAAAAATCTTACAATTGCAAATTCACAGCTATTAATAAATGATTTTTTAATAATCTTTAACGAAATAAACTACTCATAAGACTCAATAGGATCACAAGTACAGTGCAAATTTCTATCACCAAGAGCATCATCAACACGACTGATGCTTGGCCAAAATTTATTTTCATTGATATAATCCAATGGAAAAGCTGCCTGTTTGCGCGTATATTTATGAAACCAAACATCTGCCGTGAGTACTTCTTGAGTATGCGGTGCATTTTTGAGTAAATTATCCACATCTTCAGAATTTACAGCTTGTATCTCGTGCCAAATACTAATCATAGCCTCCGCAAATCTATCCAATTCTACTTTTCCTTCGCTTTCCGTAGGTTCTATCATTAAAGTATCGTGAACCGGAAAAGAAACTGTTGGCGCATGATAACCATAGTCCATCAAACGCTTGGCAATATCACCTACACTTACATCGTTAGTTTTAAATTGTCTGCAATCAGCTATAAACTCATGAGCGGCTCTACCGCGTTCGCCGGTATATAAAACAGGATAATAATCATTAAGTATGGCTTCTAAATAATTGGCATTTAAAATAGCATATTCTGTAGATTTTTTAAGTCCATCGGCACCAGACATACGAATATATGCATAAGAAATAAGACCTACTAATATAGATCCAAAAGGAGCAGCCGCTACAGCGCTTCCTTTACTACCTCCTGTATCAACTAAAGGATGAGAAGGTAAAAATTTGGCTAAATGCTGTTTGGCAGCAATAGGACCAACACCAGGACCACCACCACCATGCGGAATGGCAAATGTTTTATGCAAATTGAGATGACAAATATCTGCACCTATTGTTGCCGGATTGGTCAAACCTACCTGCGCATTCATATTTGCACCATCCATATAAACTTGTCCACCGTTTTCGTGAATAATTTGCGTCATTTCTTTAATAGCCGATTCAAATACACCATGTGTAGAAGGATACGTAACCATAAATGCAGACAAAACATCTTTATATTGAACTGCTTTTTCACGTAAATCATTTACATCAATATTACCCTCATCAGTTGTTTTAATCACGATTACCTTATGCCCTGCCATTACAGCTGACGCTGGATTAGTTCCATGTGCAGAAGCCGGAATCAAGGCAATATTTCGTTGTCCTTCACCCCTACTTTCGTGGTATTTTTTAATCGTCAACAAACCGGCATATTCTCCGGCTGCACCCGAATTTGGTTGTAAACTCACAGCATCAAAACCGGTGATTACTTTTAAATCATTTTGCAAATTATTGATTACTTCAGTATATCCTTCTGCCTGATTTAAAGGCACAAATGGGTGTAAACTATTCCATTGTTGCCAACTAATAGGAAACATTTCGCTGGCAGCATTTAATTTCATTGTACAAGAACCTAATGGAATCATAGAATGTGTTAAGGAAATATCTCTGCGTTCTAATTTTTTGATGTAACGCATCATTTCTGTTTCCGATTGATAAATATTAAAAACATCTTGTTGCATAAAATCATCTTGGCGCAACAAATTATCAGGAATGATTTTATAACGATCATCCAAAACACCAACTTGATCTACAAAAATACTAATGATATTTTCTAAATCTTTGTCAGTCGTATTTTCATCTACTGAAATACCCACTTTATCATCCCCAAAAAAGTAGTTTAAATTAATAGCTTTTGCTTCTGCTTTATTTCGAATAGCGCTTGCATCCGCTTTGACCAAAATACTGTCAAAAAACACTTCGTGTAATTGCTCATAACCGGCATTTTTAAGTGCTTTATTTAATTTTTTAGCCTGATTATGTGTATATTGGGCAATCTCTTTCAAACCTTTTGGCCCGTGATAAACCGCATACATACCAGACAAAACTGCCAATAAAACTTGTGCTGTACAAATATTGGAAGTAGCTTTATCTCTTTTAATATGTTGCTCACGTGTTTGTAATGCCATTCGCAATGCGGGTTTGCCTTGTGCATCGAGAGAAACACCAATAATTCTTCCTGGAATATAACGTTTGTAGGCTTCTTTGGTCGCAAAATATCCGGCGTGTGGACCACCATAAGATAACGGCAAACCAAAACGTTGCGTTGTACCAAATACAACATCAGCACCCCATTGTCCGGGTGGTTTTAATAATGTCAACGCCAACAAATCAGCTGCAACAGCAACTTTAACATTTGAGGCATGTGCTTTTTCTACAAAAGATTCAAAATCGACTATCTTTCCATGCTTCATAGGATATTGTACCAAAGCACCAAAAAAAGTTTCATCAAAAGATATTTGCGAATACATTCCTTTCACAATTTCTATACCCAAAGTTTTTGCACGCGTTTCTATAACGGCTATGGTTTGCGGCAATACATTAACCCCTACAAAAAACTTATTAACACCTGCTTTTTTCTGCTTTCTATCACGCAAATTAAAAAACATTCCCATTGCTTCAGCGCCAGCAGTTGCTTCATCCAACAACGAAGCATTGGCAAGCGCCATACCAGTTAATTCTGTAAGCATTGTTTGATAATTTAACAAGGCTTCTAATCTCCCCTGAGAAATCTCTGCTTGATAAGGTGTATATGAAGTGTACCAGCTCGGATTTTCTAATATATTTCGCTGGATAACACCAGGCATTGTCGTGTTGTAATAACCCAATCCAATATATGAATGAAACATTTTATTTTTATCAGCAAGATGTTGAATATGCTCGGTAAATTCTTGTTCACTCATTGCCGGTGACAACTTCATATCTTCCTTCAATTTAATATTATCAGGAATTGTTTCAAAAATTAATTGTTCAATACTATCAACACCTATTGTATTTAACATCGCTGGCACTTCATCTTCACGAGGTCCTAAATGTCTATATATAAATGAATTCTTTTGCATTATTATATGTTATTTAAAAAGAAGAGACGTTTTACAACGTCTCTATCAATTAATATTTTTATTTACCAAATTTGACCGCTGTTTTTTCAGCAATTTTTATAATTAAATCGCGGGCTTTTTCCATAGATGGAATCGGCACAAATTCGTAAGGCCCATGAAAATTCAATCCACCTGCAAAAATATTAGGACAAGGTAAACCTTTAAAAGAAAGTTGTGCACCGTCAGTACCGCCACGAATAGCTTTAATCAATGGTTTAATATCCATTTCTTTCATAGCTTCCTCTGCAATATCAACAATATATTTAACAGGTTCTACTTTTTCACGCATATTATAATATTGATCTTTGACCTCTAAATCTACCGTACCTGCTCCATATTTTTTATTGAAATCATCTGCCACTTTTTTGATAAATTCTTTTCTGCCTTCAAATAGTTTGCGATCGTGATCTCTAATAATATAATTAAGCTCGGTTAATTCAACATCACCTTTCATATTATGTAAATGATAAAAACCTTCATAACCTTCAGTCGTTTCGGGTGTTTCATTTTTAGGGAATTGTTGGATAAAATCTGATGCAATCAACATAGAATTTATCATTTTATCCTTAGCATAACCTGGGTGTACACTTTTACCATTTATTTTTACTTTGGCTCCGGCAGCATTAAAATTTTCATATTCCAACTCGCCAACAATTGAACCATCCATTGTATAAGCCCACTTAGCACCAAATTTTTCAACATCAAATTTATGAGCACCCAATCCAATTTCCTCATCCGGATTGAAACCTACACGTATTTTTCCATGTTTAATTTCGGGATGTTTTATAAGATAATCCATTGCATCCATAATCTCTGCTACACCGGCTTTATCATCAGCGCCCAACAAAGTATTGCCATCGGTGTGAATGAGTGTTTGACCAACATATTCTTTTAATTCAGGAAAATATGAGGGAGATAAAATCAATTCTTTTTCTTTATTTAAAACGATATCACCACCATCATAACTATCGATAAATTGCGGATTTACATTGGTGCCACTATAATCGGGAGCGGTATCAAAATGGGCAATAAAACCAATGGTTGGGACTTCTTTTTCAATATTTGAAGGAAGTGTTGCATAAACATAAGCATTTTCATCAATTTCGACATCTTGCATGCCAATTTCTTTCAAGTCATCCACCAAAACACGGGCGATATTCCATTGTTTTTCAGTACTGGGTGTTGCTGTAGATTCTGGGTCAGATGTTGAATCAATTTTAATATATTTTACAAAGCGTTCTATAAGTTTTTCCATGATATATAATTTTTGCTCAAAAGTAAGATTTGTTTTGGTTAAAAAAAAGAAGTTTTGAAAGTTTTTTAAAAAAGTCTTGTTAAAAAAATATCAAATATTTTACGATTTAGTCAAGGCATTAATCGCAAAACTTGCCAACCAATGTCCTCCTTCATAAGAATCACCTACCAAATTGGATAACGAATAAACTATATGCTTATTGGCAAGCGTATTAAGATGCTGAAAATCATCATATTGACTCACCAATCCATACAATACCCATGCACGACTAAAATTTAAACCATCCAAATGAACCAAATGCCCATCTGTTCTATCGGTTACTTCGCCAACTGCCAAATCAAAATCAGGGTTTAACAAGGAAGGTAAAAACTGATGAATCCATTTCATAAAAGATGCTTTATCCAAAACTTTTCTCATTATATCGACTTCCTCGAGACAAGGCGATAAAAAATCATTGCCACTTGGCTCCCATTGAATAGGACAATTCATATCATTAAAATAATAATCTTTGGCACGTTTTTCAATAATCGATAACAATGATTTATCTTGATATATCGCGGCATAATCATATGCAAATGACAAAGCAAAAGCTGTATTAGTATGCGTTCCTACACGAATAGGATACTTTAATTTGGGCAAATATGCTACAAAACGTTTGGCAATCAAATTGCTTAACGGACGTAAGTTCTCTTCCATTTTTCTTGCATCAGAATCATCCCAAGTATGTAATTCTGCACTTAATTTTAACAACCAAGCCCAACCGTAAGTACGTTCGTACGAATAGTTTTGTTTTTGATTAAAGTAATCAATTTCCTTTTGAATATTTTCTTTAGAAAAACGATTTACCAATATTTTTTTGATGCTATCCGCATTTTTTAAGGACTTAAAATCTTTGAGCAAACGCACCAGCGACCAATGTCCATGCACGGCAGAATGCCAGTCAAAACAACCATAAAACACTGGATGCATATTTTTTGGGGAATTTAAATCAGCATCATCTGTCAATACTTGTGAAGGTTTGTTGGGATACTCTTGCCCGATACACTTCAAAGGAAGCTTTGCCAACTGATTGGCTTGTTTCAAACTCAAATGTATTGGTTTTTTGTTTTTCTGAAAAGAATTATTTTTTACAATATCCTTTCCCTTTGTAACATCTGAATGACAACTCATCAATGTTATCAAAACAACTGAAAATAAAATTTTCTGAATCATAATACATAAATATTTTATCGAATCAAATTTAAACTATTTTTAACAACCTAATTCGTTAAATAATCAGTTTAACATAAAATTACACACAACTATTTTAACAAACCGGTAATTTCAGCTGTATTATTTTATATTTTTGACCTTGCAAATACATAAAAATGTCAGACAAAGTTTCCTTTAGAATTATCAATCGATTGGCTATTCCATCCATACTGGCAGGCATTATCGAACCAATTATTTCTATAAGCGATGCGGCTATTATTGGACATGTACACTTAAATCCAACCGAAAGTTTAGCTGCCGTAGGAATTGTCGGGTCATTTATTTCAGCATTATTTTGGATACTCGCACAAACAAAAAATGCCATTTCAAGCATTGTATCACAAAAATTTGGTTCAAAAAAATTATCAGAGATTAAAACTTTAATCTCGCAAGTATTGTTAATTAATGTATTATTAGGTATTGGTATTGTGTTTACAACCAAAGCTTGGGCAAACGATATTTTTCAACTGTACAGTGCCAAAAACCTCATTTTAGAATATGCTGTTTCCTATTATGACATAAGGGTTTTCGGTTTGCTTTTTACCTTGATAACTTTTAGTTTATTCGGCGTTTTTCGCGGTTTGCAAAATACCTATTGGGCTATGAATATCAGTATTATTGGCGGGGCAATCAATATTATTCTCGACTTTGTATTGGTCTATGGCGTTCCAAATTATATTCCGGCTATGCATATTGCTGGCGCCGCATGGGCAAGTGTGTTTGCACAGTTTGTCATGATGCTTTTGAGCATATACGTATTCTTGCGTAAAACACCTTTCAAATGGCATTTTACTTGGTCAACACATCCTGAAATTCCATATTTTTTATCCCTTACCGGCAATCTAATTATACGAACAATTGCCTTAAATGTAGCCATATTCTTATCGAATAGATATGCTACTTCCTATGGCAAAAATTATATTGCAGCCCATGTCATTTTAACCAATATTTGGCTATTTACCGCCTTTTTCCTCGATGGCTATGCCGATGCAGGCAATTCTCTGTCCGGCAGATTTATTGGTGAAAAAGATTATTCAAGTCTCAAGCAAGTAGCAAAAAAATTGCTTAAATACAGTTTATATGTTTCTGTCATATTATCTTTTTCATTTATTATAACATATCCACTCATTGGAAAAATTTTCACTTCTGAAAAAGAAGTGTTACAAATATTTAAACATACTTTTTGGTTGGTTTTACTAATGCAGCCCATTGGTGCAATTGCCTTTATTTTTGACGGAATATATAAAGGACTGGGCTGGGTAAAATTTTTACGAAATATACAACTAATTGCAACTTTTTTTATTTTTATTCCCAGTTTATTATTACTCGATAATTTTAATTTTAAGCTAATAGCTGTATGGATTTCATTTACTTTATGGATGACTTTTAGGGCAGTTAGCTTATATATTTATTTTAATAAGCATTTACAACAAGTACAAAAATCAAAAAAAGTTAAAAAAACAATTGCAAATTAAAAAAAAGTTTATAAATTTGCACACTTGAAATAAAGAATATAAAATCTATTAAAAATGAAAAAAGGAATTCACCCTGAAAATTATAGAATGGTAGCGTTTAAAGACATGTCTAACGGCGAGTTGTATTTAACACGTTCTACAGCAGATGCAAAAGAAAATATTGAAATCGATGGTGTAGAATATCCATTGGTAAAAGTGGAAATCTCAAGAACTTCACATCCTTTTTATACAGGAAAAATGAAATTGGTCGATACCGCAGGTCGTATTGATAAATTTAAGAAAAAATACGCAAAATTCAGTAAATAATATATTTATTGCGTTTTACCAATATTTTATTAAAGGGTGCTATTTATATGGCACTCTTTTTATATTATAAAAGTAACATTTTAATATTTATTTATTAACTTCGCAATTGCAAATAATAATGACTATGGATTCAAAAGAAAAAACTTCACAAATTACGCAACAAAATGAAGTTGTACACTTTAACAAACCCGAGCTAAAAAAACACGAAAAATTAGGCGAATTAGCCTCTACTGCTATTAGTGGTAACGATATCAGTTCTTCTGTTTTATATGTTTCAGCGCTGGCTATTGTTTATGCAGGTCAGTATGCTTTTATTACACTATTAATTGTAGCGCTGGTATTGTATTTTTTTAGAAAAATTTATGGAGAGGTCGTTGGTGCATTACCCTTAAATGGCGGTGCCTATAATGCTTTGCTCAATACCACCAGCAAAAGAATGTCATCACTGGCAGCTACACTGACGCTATTGTCTTATATGGCAACAGCCGTAATCTCAGCTAAAGAAGGTGTACATTATTTATTTCACGTATTTAACATCTCTGATATTAATATTATTGTTGCCGCAACTACTGGATTATTAGCTGTGTTTGCTGGATTAGCCATTTTGGGTATAAAAGAATCATCCAAAGTAGCTATTGCCATTTTTATATTTCATTTAAGTGTAATGGTTATGCTGGTTGGTGCCATTTTATTTTACATTTTACAAAACGGTTTTGGTATTTTTATCGATAACTGGAATCAACCTGTCAAAAACGGAAGTATAATGATGGCGTTATTTTTTGGTTTTTCTGCTTCAATGCTCGGCATTTCAGGTTTTGAAAGTTCCGCTAACTTTGTCGAAGAACAAAAGCAAGGTGTTTTTCCAAAAACACTTAGAAATATGTGGATTGTCGTAGGTGTACTCAATCCACTTATGGCATTTTTAGCACTTTCCTCTTTACATATTGGAGATGTAGATAAGGACACTTTGTTGATACAGTTAGCAGAAGGATCTGCCGGTGAATGGCTTGCTTGGTTTATTTCTATTGATGCTTTCTTAGTTTTATCTGGAGCAGTGCTTACCAGTTATATTGGGGTAACCGGTTTATTAGAACGGATGACACTTGACCGAATCATGCCCAACTATTTTCTTAAAAAAAATAAAAAAGGTGCTTCCTTTAGAATTATTATTTTCTTCTTTTTGCTAAGTACTTCCATACTTGGTATTACTTGGGGAAATGTTGAAACACTTGCCGGTGTTTACACTATTTCTTTCTTATCTGTAATGCTATTATTTGTAATAGGAAATGTGTTATTAAAAGTAAAAAGAAAACATCTACCACGCCCCGAAGTTGCACCTTGGCTTGGTATTCTATTAGCATTTACAGCAGTAATTATTGCTATTCTCGGCAATGTCATTATGCCTAATATGGATTTAAATACAAAAAATCATGAGAAAGGTATCGAAAATTTAACAGTCTTCATCACCTATTTTATACCTACACTTCTTTTTGTAATGGTTATGTTAAACAGAACAGCTTTATTAAAAATCTTGCTTCATATTGTAAAATATATTTTTGAACCTATTCGTAAATTCTTCTTACGATTACACAAAGGTATCGATAGTTTAATCGATGAAATTAATTCACAAGAATTTGTGTTTTTTACCAAAGGAAAAAGTATTGCTAACCTAAATAAAGCAATGTTATATATCAGAGACAACGAGAATACAAAAAGAGTTAAAATTGTTAAAGTTTTGCCCCAAGGACAAGAACCATCAGAAGAATTAATTAGAAATATTAAAATATTAGATGAAGAATACCCTGAAATAAATATTGAATTTGTACCCCTTGAAGGAAATTTTGGACCAGCACTTATAAAAAACTTGTCCGAAGAATGGAATATTCCTATCAACTTTATGTTTATTGGGTCACCCGACGAAAAATTCCCTTATAGACTTGAAGAATTAGGTGGTGTACGTCTAATTATGTAATAAAAAACAATAAAAATTAAATATAAAATATATTATGACAGAATTAAATAATGGCTTATATGCCAAATTCAAAACCAGTAAAGGAGATATTTTAATTGAGTTAGAATATCAAAAAACGCCTGGTACAGTTGGAAATTTTGTTGCACTTGCAGAAGGAAATCACCCTGAAGTAACGGAAGCACACAAAGATAAAAAGTATTATGACGGTTTAATTTTTCATCGTGTAATTGACAATTTTATGATTCAAGGTGGTGACCCTACCGGAACAGGATCTGGAAATCCGGGTTATAAATTTGATGATGAGATTCATCCCGAATTAAAACACGATTCAGCAGGTATCTTATCAATGGCAAATGCCGGTCCCGGCACCAATGGTAGTCAATTCTTTATCACACACGAAGCAACACCTTGGTTAGACGGCAAACACACTGTTTTTGGAAAAGTTATTGAAGGACAAGACGTTGTAAACAAAATTGCCCAAAATGACAAAATAGAATCAGTAGAAATTATTCGTATTGGAAATGAAGCCAAAAAATTTGATGCTGTTAATGCTTTCAAAAATTTTAATACTTCAAAAGCAGAACGAATCAAAAATGCCAAAGCCGCAGCTGATACCAAACTGAAAGAAATATCTGAAGGTTTTACCGCAACAGATAGTGGATTGCGATATAAAATTACCCACAAAAGTGGTAGTGGTATCAAACCTAAAAAAGGTGAAAACATTTCAGTTCATTACGTTGGGAAATTAACGGATGGTACTGTTTTTGACAATTCTTTTAACCGTGGTGAGCCCATAGAATTTCCAATAGGAATTGGCTATGTAATCCCCGGTTGGGATGAAGGCATACAAATCCTAGAACAAGGAGACAAAGCCAGTTTTATTATTCCACCTTATTTAGGATATGGCGAAGCAGGTGCTGGTGGTGTGATTCCTCCAAACGCTACTTTAATTTTTGATGTTGAATTGATTAAAGCCTAACACAAAAATAACATATAAACTAATTAATGCCGGTATTTTCCGGCTTTTTTTATTGTTTTTTATAGATTATGCATTCTAGTATTACTCATATACATTTCCCTGTATATTTTCAATTGAATATCCAACACAAAAAAGGTATCTTTGCCATCAATCATTTTACTCACATGAAACTTAAAAAAATCAAATCAA
>JGI24023J19991_10000111_pt1 | contig 53697 bp, 42 predicted proteins | sample Cruoilmetagenom1_FD_19991 | JGI IMG/M metagenome (IMG submission 19991)
TGTAGTCTTCAAGAACACTTGTCGCCTTTTCACGTAGTCCGTACCCTCTTGCAATAGCGTTCAAGTTATACTTCCGCTTGTACTCATTTAATAACGGTTCAGCGTATTGAACGTCCTCGATCACTCCATTAACTTTAAAATTCTCATGTGCGAGCCATTCAAGATCGTACATTATATTAGCGCCAATCTTGGCATTGTTCGCTTTCAAAATGTCCTTAGCAATGAGAATGTTTCTATTAGCACACTCCGCAGTTACATCAGGGTGCCTCCAAGGGATATACGCACTTAATCCGTCCCGTGCAACTGACATGCCGCAAATGTAACCTTCACCACGATGTGTACCTGGACCTTTCTCACGTAATTCAGGATCTTTTGTCTCTAAATCAACTGCTATAGTGTCAGCAGAGATAAGCGCGCTTAGTTCATTATCTGTAAGCATATTGTTACGTCCTTATTTACAATGTAGTTGTCGGATAGTAATGTTTGGCCAATGATTATAGTTCGTTTTGTACGGTTTATCGTAGAATGTATACTTTACGCCAGCATAATCAGCTAATTTTAAACAAGCATCACATGGGCCATGTGTAGTGTACAGTGTAAAATAGTCCTCAGATCCTCTGCGTTGTACTCCAGCTTTTAAGGCTCTGAATATACAGCGCATCTCTGCATGAATCGATGGACATTCGTCACCAAAAAATGGATCATTGTCATCTTCTCTGGCACATGTTTTACACTCTTTTTCAGCGCCACCATGGTAAGCGTTAACTAAGCGCTCATTTCCGTTTCTTGTAATTGTTAAGCAAGCGCCTACTTTCTTTTTTAAGCATTTGCTGTTATGCGACGCTTCCCATGCAAGTTTCATAAAATGCAATTTTTCAAAGCACGGAACCCTCTCTTCAACCAATTTATCTCTTGCTTTGTTATAAGTGTTTAAGAGCCATTCTTGTTCATGTTTTTGAATAATCCGTGCGCCTTCAAGAAGCGCTCTGCTTAATGGCGCTATTTTGCTTTCATAGAAATGCAAAGAATTCGCCATATGTGTGTAGGTGCCCAATTCCAATTGATCATATTCTGTTACTAATACCTGTAATGCGCACCATTGAACGAATATAAAAAACGGAACATCATATGGAAGACCATAGTAGATGTCGCTTGATCGCATACACACAGTTGCGTGAAGCTTCCAAGCTTTATCTATTCTTAGACGAATGTACATAGTGCATGGATTATCGTTACTGATATAAGCATTCTCGTTATTGTACAATGTCATAACCGCCTTTTTGCTCCTTGGATTATTCTTTAAGCAATTTATAGCGTGCTCAAATTGAGTAAACCCATGAGAATTCTTTAAATGAAAAAGCAGACGACCGTAATTACTATTTATTGTTAAGTTATCATCTGAGCACTTCTCCCAAAATTTACTTAACTTAGAAGCTTCTTTAACACTGTTTGAGCCTCCAGCATAAAATAGAAGTTCGTTTTTCAAGTATTTTTCTGAGAATTCTCGGCTAAAAGCTAAACAGTCCAAAGGTTTTGTCAGCGTAAACGCTTGATCAAAAACTTCTCGTATAGTGTCTCCTTTTCTATTAGTAGATTGCTCACCATCAAAAAGCAGACTTATGAGTTTTACATAGATTAAGTCAAAATTGCTCCTAACTACAGGGTTATTCATTTTAAAATCTCCTTAATTTATATATTTTGTCGGATAATATAATTTACCTGACGGTTTAAGAATAGTCATTCTATCTTGTGTCCTTGTTGATGCAACGTACAGACATCTTAATTCAGCATCTCTCGATTCTGCAAAATTGTCGTAAACTTTCTTCGATAAGTCTGTGGAGATAATCACGTGTTTATTTTCACTACCTTTACAACTATGGAATGTTTCAAACAAAACAGGTTCTTTGTCAATATTGTCGATTAAATTTCCGTAGTATTGCTTTTCATGAGTAGGCAATTTTATTGAAGCCATCCAAGGTGATTTTATTGAAATATGTTCAAATAAATGCCTGACTGGATTTAACAGCTCTTCTGGAATCTTTCCAGCAATATATCGTCTGTGAAGTTTTATTGCACTGACAATTTGTCTGTCCCAGCTGAGCTTACCTTTAAGCTTGTACGGCAGTCCTTTCTCTAACATTGCTGTTGTCATTTCTTGCAGTATCTTGTTTGTTCTTGCTAAAACAAGTTCACCTCCCTTTAATCTAACTTTATCAAGAGACCTGGCTGTTGACAATTTTCCTTGTCTTCCATTTGATATGAAGTACTTGTCCTTTCGAGTAAAGATCTCTTTTGCTATCTTAGCAGAAAAGTTCAACGCAGTCTTTGGCAAGCGATAACTTTTTGAAAGTACAGTCTGTGATTTTGAAAAGTTTAAAAAGATATTTACATCGGCGCCTGACCATTCGTAAACAGCCTGATCGTCGTCACCGGCAATGATTATTTCGTCTGTTGCTGAAAACATCTTCATTGCAACTCTCCATTGAAGCGGAGTTAAATCCTGTGCTTCATCAATCAAAGCACACTTTACAGGCAATGGTCTACCCTTTTTAAGATAGTCAAGAAGCAGGTCATCAAAATCCATTATTCCAAGTTGTTTCTTCAATTCTTTATATTGATATTTAACATACTCATATTTCTTTTTGTTTATTTGCTTGAACATCAAATTAGCACAAGCCTCATTGTGATTCTCCATTGACAATAAATGTAAGTACACATCATTAGTTGACGAGAAGTCAGAGTTGTAAAAGCCAGAGAAGTTGATACCTGTTTGTTTTGAAAACAACAAGTAGTGTCTTCTGGATATCATGTCAGCCCTGTTAGCTCCTAATTCTCTAAAGCAAAGAGAATGAAGCGTTCTAAAAAATCGTAGGTCAAAATCGCTTAATTTAAAACGCTTCTTTGCTCTTCCTGCGCCTTCATTTGTTCCTTGCTTTGTAAATGAGCAAAAGGCTATATTGCTTGCGTGTAATATAGCTATTCGCTCCTCAAGCATTTCCATTAATCTTGTTGTTTTTCCTGTCCCAGGTGGGCCAAATACAGTGTGGCGCTTCATCAGTATTTCTCCTCTCCAATAAAGTCTAAAGGTTTCATCTCTTTGGTATAGTCCTCTTCGTCTATTTCTATCTCGGTGAAGATGTTACGAGCATGCAATGAATTCAAATCTACTTCCCAAGTCCTTGCAGTCTTGCCTATATCGGTATACCGAAGTTTCGCTTGTCTTGCACCGAGCTTCTTTAACAAATGTCGGTGATCAGAGGACTTAAAATTTCTAAACAAGTTTGTCTTTTCAAGATGTTCAAGCAGCTTGTTGCCTTTGAAGTGCAGGCAACCATTTCCGTTGTTGTAAACTAAACCATCCTCAATTTGGCTGGCTCTTACTGCCCGCCTTAATGATAAGAACTCTCCAACTTTTGACATCCATAGAGAGTCTTCGCTCATTCCATCAGACGCATCAGAGTTGAGCACTTCAACATTTATTAACGCACGATTTAGTATACTTGTCCAAGAATTATCTTTTAATCGCTCAGGAACTTTGTGCAAGTAACGTAAACACAATTCCCTAAATTTATTTTGATTCATAAGATCAGCTTCACTCTGGAATATCATTTCCTCGCCATTAATTTTCCACCTGTAATACGGCTTTGAGCACTGTATTTGTGTCAATTGCTCGAATGACAAATCACTTACTAATCCTACACCCTTGCCGAATTTTCTTGTACCGCATTCTTCTTTGTCACAATGGAGCATTAGTGTTCCATCTGTGCACTGGTAGTTGTAATCTCCTTTATTATGTGATGATATTATTGTTCTGTCAAGCTCTTCATATTCTAATGGTATTTGCATGTGTCTATTTAGCACGTGTAAGTGCTCTGAAAAGCCTTCACCAAATCGAGCTTTTAAATACGTAGCGCAGTTAAACAAGAACGCATTTCTTGCACCTTCACCTGCACCACCTTTTAGAAACAATGTCTGAAGACACGGCGGAGCTTGAGCTAATGGCAACTCTTTGATCATGCCTTGAAGCTCTTGTATTGTTGTTCTTGATGCGAATGCCTGAGCTAATGCTTCTTTTAATGACATTGGTTGACAATTTTCGTCGTAGGCATATCTGACTGTCTTTTCGAAATTAAAGTACGGCAGGTTTATCCAACTTCCAACAGCGTCACCAAGAAGCTTAGTTTGCTTTGGAAATATCTCTGTGTCTGGCTTTAATCCCAATGCTCGACGTATTGTTCGCGTTATAGGAAGTACTTGAGAAGCTGCTGAAGAGACTCTAAAAAAGCAATACAGATGGAGTCCTCCAGATTTACTTCTAAAACCCATTAAAGGTAGTTTGGCACGCTTTATAGCAGCCATTATATTAGTGGGTTCTAATGGGTATTCATCAACATCAATAACAGAAAAATTAACAGCGCCAGATGCGTCTAATGGCACCACGCCAATAGACTCATTCCCAAGTAAATGCTTCATGTAGCCTTTGACGTCTAACTTAGCACGTTTGGAAAATGACTTTCCTACAGCTTTCTCACCTGGCTTTGGTTTTTCTGGAACATGCACTCCGTAAACGTCTTCGTTCCCTTTAAAAAGCTCTGAGAATTTCTCCACGTAAGTACGAGCGTTTACCATAATCAGCCCTTCACATTCCGTGAAAACACATTGCAGTAATCTAACCATAGTCCGTTATTCTGAAAGAAGAGACTCATTTCAGATATTGCATTTTGAATCTCTTTTAGTTTTTCAGGATGAGAATCTAATTCATTGTAATAAGGTACAATGTCAAAACTCTTCAATTTATCAGAGTAAGTATCTTCCCATGTAACAACAAGATAGACAAAAATAGCCTTCTTAGCTGCAACAGTGTACACCTTGTGTTGCCATCCTTTAAGGTACTTGTCCTCACCTCTCCAACGGAGTGTGGTCTTTATGTCAAATATCCTGTCCGGCATGTTGACATCGTGCTTTGTGTAAATCTCAACATAATTTCCATTGACTTCTGTTATTATTTTATATACCTCTTGAAATGCCCCGCCAATGCACATTGTAGACAATTCATTGAATATGTCTGATCCAGACGTAACTTCATTCTTTCCAAGGTATTTAGCTTTTCTACACACACGATAGACTGTATCCTCAAAGGCAATACCTTTCTTAACCCAATCAGGAAAATCCATCTTCTCTCTACGAACTTTTCCTGTTAAGTCCGCCATCGCTCGTGATTTCCATGAAGGAGGGGCGTTCATTGCAAATTCAAAAGAGTCCAGTAATGATGTTGTTACAAGTAGCTTTTCCATTATTTTATTGTCTCCTGTCTTTTTATATAGGCTAATTGATTATGTTTTCCAACCACAAGAATGTACTTTAATTCAAGTGTAAGTGCTCTTGCAAACGTTGCAAGTTGCCCAAACTGCCATACTAAATCGTCCTTAATATTTTCGAGTTTGTCTTTATGAAGCAGCTTTGCTTCTATTAACAAGTAACTGTGCTTGCTAAGTAAAAGCATATCAGGAAAACCGTCTTGATCCACTGTCTCAACACGAGCGCATTTCCAGCCCAACGCACTGAAGTGCTTAGTTAAGAACTCATAGACCTGCGTTTCTTTCTTAAAGTCGGTGCCGACTTTAAATACGTCACAAGCCAGCACCGAATTAAAGAGTTTATAATTTTGTTCAAACACTAATACTGTGTGTTACCATCAGTGGACATGTTGGATTGTCCAGCGTCATCTGACAATAAGGCAAGGTCAAGACGTTTGTTTGGAAGAGCCTTTCTCTCTTCTGATACGGACAAAAGAATCTGTTTTGTAACAAACGAGTCAAAGGTAAATTTAGGAGCGCTCCAGTCACCTTTGTCATTAGACACTTGATGAACTTCCAAATTCCAAATCATGAAATACGGAAGGGCCTTTTTTGTAGTGCCAGGAATGACCGTATTGGTGAGGTTTCTGTTGAGCTTTTTAGCTTCTTTGAGCTGGCTGGATGTCAAGCTCAAAATACATACGCCATCCTCTAAATGGTCGGGAAAAATGATGTAATACACGTACGTATCTGAGAATATATTTCCAGTGTTGGGATCAATTAAACGGTAGTTTTCATCCCGCATTAGCTGTCCTGCCCTGGCTCCTTCAATCTCTTCTACAAGATGCGTATCAACAAAACCACCCCTGTTAGGTTTCCATTCAATATAGTAACGCTCAAATTTTCCAATGACAAAGCGAACAGGAGGCTCATATAACCTGTTTGTAACAGAATTGTAGATGAAACCCTCTTCGGCTTCAGGCAGATACTCTGGTTTCTTCTTTGACAACTGAGGGCTTAACTGTTGAATAATCTTAATGAAAGGAATAGCCTGAACGTCCATGGTCAATCCTTCGTAACCCTCATTGTCGCCTTCAAATTCTGCGAACATTTCTTCCATCTTCTGGGCTTCAATTTTTTCTTTCTTCGTCATTTTCTTTCTCCTTATTTAATAGTTGTTTTGTAGTACTGAAAAATATTCAACATCTCTTCGTCAATATCGGCGATAGGCATCTCTGCGTCAACGCCCTTCTTCAAGCCAACAAGTCCTTTGACGTAACTCTTTAATGTCATTGGGTGACAAGCCATATTGGCTTCTGCAAATAAGCCAAATTCCTCCTGTATCATCTCAACAATCTTTGCAAGAATTGTTTTTGGCACTTTTCCGATGAGCAGATTGATCTTTATTATTGCTGCATCGCCACGTTCTTCAAGGAACGAATAAAAGCTCTCATAGTCACGAACAGATACGTTAATCTCTTCATTGCAAGATACAGTTTCTCCACTGTTCAATGTGAACGACGCCATACTAACTTCATTCATTGCGTCCGGAAGCAATTTTTGTGAGTACGTATTGAACTCCTCCTTTGCTTCCTTCAGTGCAGCGGTAGCTGAGTCAAGAGCTAATTTCTTTTCCTTAAACTTCTCAGCCAGCGCAGCGATTCTCTTTAAGGTATCACCGTCACTTTCTGTATCTTCAACTTCTGTTAAATAACTTAAGTCTTCTGTCATTTTGTCTCCTTTGTTTAAATTTCAAGTCGTTGCAAGAAGGATGCTAACACTCCATTAACATGTAAAATACGATCAACAGATTCCCCAATCTCCGAAGCTAACGGCACTAATTCCAATGATTTTTTGGGCTCGCCAGCTGCTTGCGCTGGTACAAGAGTTAATACAAGTGAAAGCCTATTAGCCAGAATTTCAATTGTATTTTCAACTGAATCAATTTCCATTCTTAAGCGGCTGAGATACTCAGTGACTTGCCGTTCTCTCTGCGGCGCACTTGAACCACACACTTCTCGTTCATTCATCTTAATCTCCTTTGCTTAAATTAGTTCAAACAACTCTGTCAATTCGTTAGACATAAATTGAGCGTTGATATTAAGTCCTTGTTTAAGAGACTCCAACACAGCGTGCTCAAATTTTACATCATATACCAAATCCTTATAGACCGGTGATTTGGTAACGCCAATACGGTGGCTACGGTCCTCAGCCTGTAGCCTTGCTTCTGTTCTAAAATTTCTGGAGTACCAATATTGAACCCCAGCGCCTTGTAAATTAAGACCATAACCACCTACTTCAGGATTACTAATCAGCCCTTGTAGACGTCCAGCCTTAAAATCGTTTATTATCTCTGCCCGAACATCTTTGGGTGTCGTACCATCCAGACGTCCAACAGCATAATTCTTTGACAATTCTTCACACAGTAAATCTATCTCCGCTGTGAACACAGCCCATATCATAAACTGCTGATTGCCCAACTCAGGTAGATCCTGTTTAATGTATTCAAGTTTACTGTTAGCACCTGCTATCTTTTTCTGTTCGTACTTACCTTCAATGTCAGTATGGTGACTAAAAAACCCACCACAGATTTGAAGCACCCGCATTCCAAGCATCGCTTTCATATTAAGTGTTAACTCTTCTCCATTATAATGTGCAACAGCGTACTTTGACAGGTTCTTAATGATACGTTTCTGCTCTGCATTCAATGTTAATTCAATCTTTTTATAGATCTTCTCAGGCAATTCCAAACAATCCTCCTTCTTTATAGAGAATGTATTTGGCTTAATGTGCTTTAAAAGATCGTCCAGATGCTTAAATGCAGCAAACTCAGGTGACGAATAAATGAACCAAAAATCCTGCTCAGATAAACCAAACCGTGAGCGAATAGCACTAATGACCGGCATCCTGAGCTTTCCGCCTATTAAATTCTCTGCAATCAGCTTCTTTATCTTAAAGAATGAATACTGATCAAGCACTGATTCTATTGTAATCAATCGTCCTTTTACGTCTATTTTCTTTTTAACAAGGACACTGTATTCAATCTTGAATGCAGCATAACTGCAACCCATGTAACGGTCCTTTAAGAACTCGTAAATAGACCACATGTCCACAGGTGATTTGGCAGCTGGAGTACCAGTAAGAACTGTTCTAAAGCTATGAGGATACATCTTCCTAAGCTTTATCAGGCTACGTGTAGTCTTAGCAGCAGGGTTCTTTATCCTTGACGCCTCGTCAACAACAATAATTGGTGGTTTGTCTGATAGTTTAAAGAACCGTTTTGCCATCTCAATCCCTGCCTTGTAGCTGAAAGCTTCAAAATTCATTGTGAAGACACGTAGTTTGCCAGGTGTAGGTGTCTGTAGAAAGGCGTCCATCTTTCTCAAGAATTTGATTGTCTTCTTTGATGAATAACTAAAGCCAACCCATGGCACAGGACAATGCTCAGCAAATTGCTCATCAATCCATTGAGGATGTACAGCGTTAAGAGCGACAACAAGCACACTGTCGTGTAGACCATTAACGTATTTATACGATGCCAAGTCGATAGCAATCTTAGACTTGCCTGTACCCATGTCAGCCAACAACGCTCCAAATGGTTCATTCTTGAATTTGTCAAAGGCTTTTTGCTGATGAGGATACGGATTAGTCTTGAATTGCATCAGCGCTCTCCTTTTTAAACTTAAGCTCTTTGTCAATGTACTTAGCCAAGACCTTAAGAATCATATGCACAGATCTCTCAAGAGCGTATAGTTTAATCTCCATTTCCTCTGTAAAAGCGTCCTTTGAAACGTAAGTAAATGCTGCCACGTACTTTTTGTCAATGACAGCCTTGCCATTGACCCGAATGAACGGCAGTTTTTCCTTTCTATTATCGTCGTTCATACACTGATAAACATTGTTTACTCGACGTCCAGTGAGTTTTGCAAACTCATTAACCGTTAAATACTGCTGTGTCTTTGCCATTTAATCCTCCTTAAAATCGTTCTGTTTCTATATTTTCCATGGAAAATTTGCAATCTCTCCATGATTTGTCAGCTCTAAATCCTCTACTCCAGTCTACTTTAGCATGCATGATCTTGGTGTTCCTGGCAGACAACTCCTGCCCATCGACCACAACCACACGCTTATTATACCCAGGTTTAAGGCTAATGACGCCGTTTACACACCGGCTAATCTCTTCTCGCACACTGTCAGGCATTGCACTAACTACTGCAATCTCATGAAACTCACCATCGCCAATAACGACATATAGTACGAGCGCACCAACAAGATTCTTCTTAGACCACTCTTTAGTCAATCGAATACCACCAATAAAGCAATCTAAATCGTCACCTATCTCACCTGACATGGTTCTTTTGACCTTAATGGCGTGAGTTTTAAGCCGTGACCCCGGTACGTAAGGCTGATATTTATTCTTCAATATACATCCTTCTTTGCCATCTGACCACAGTTTATTCAACAATTGCTTCTTGTCCTTGGTCACTCCACGAACGAACTTAAAGTTATCACAACGACTAAGCTCTTTAACAACAGCAGCGGTAGCCATTTTCCGTATATGCAATGGTAAAGCTATATCTTTTACTGCAATGAAATCATAGCATTGAAAAATGATTGTGGCGTCGATTAACTGCTTATCTAAAGCCAGCTTTGAATCACAACTGAGTATATTTTTAACGGCGTCCAATGTATTTGTAGCTATCATGCCATCAAAGTTTGTCGTCTCATCATAACACACAGCCTCTGTAACTAAGATAAACGGCACCTTAAAACTATCCTTCATTGGGTTTTCAATGCTACAAGACTCGTGTTTATAATACGAACTGGTATAATTCTTCAGTACAATATGCTCCGTATAATCAACTGGAAGCAGATCAATGTCAGATATGTTCCCTCCCCAGAAGGCAAATCCATCACCAGGAATATAAGTTAAAATCATAGACCACCCATTGAATTTCTCCTCAGCAACCCAGTCGTCATCATCCCAGATAGTCTCTTTCACGTCGTCGCTTAGTTTGTCATACCTGTAGGCTTTCTGAGGAGGACAGGCACGTCTCATCCGACAATGTTGCATCCTAATAGGATCGTCTCTATACTTCTCGACCATAAATGCATCGCCTATAGCGTCTTCCAGGTCCTTGTTTACTATTTTTCTGTCAAGGTTTGGCAGTTTAATATCATCCCGAGCCATTCGATGAATTAATTGGTTACGTGTTAGTGTCATTTGTCATTCTCCTTTTAATTAGTTTATCTCTTTTCATAGCGCTTGTCATCTAATCGTACTGCTAATGACTTTACAGCAACTCTAAATTCATGCTCATCATCTTGCCAAGTGACTGTGGGTTCACAATAATTGTCCGGGTAGTACTGTACACCTTCCATCAGCGACGATGCCTTCATAGAAGTTAACATATTAATCTCGGTCAACGCCATGGAGGTGTCAATGTGTTTAACTGTCTCACTGTAAACAAACCAAGGATTCACATTAACAGATTTGTAGATTGTCTTTAAAATGGTGTCCTCTAAGACTTTGAGTCCGCCATTAAAACGCTGCTTAATAGGTCTCACAATGTCACCAATGTAAGCTTCAGAGGCATCGTGCAACAAGACAGCAAGCAAAAATTCATGATCAGCTTGCCCGTACAACTGCTCAGCGGCGTGCAAACAATTCAGACAATGCCGTGCAACAGAGTATGGTTCGCTCGTTTGACCATTAAAACGGTTAATCTTGGGCAATGCTCTATACACGTCCTCCATATCCGGTTCCCATGTATCAGGGTTCAGCACGTCCAACTCCCTATCAAAAGCAATATAATTAGTACTTGGCTCCATTATCTATTCTCCTTTATTTTTAAGGTTGTATGTTAATATTATTTGTGTTGTAGTGATAAGCCTTTAAAAGATCCAAACCATTGTTTAAAATATTTAATAGTTTGTTTCTTTTTATTGTAGCATCAGCTTCAGCTTCAGCAGCAAAATAAGCAGCATAGGAAGCATCGTCATAGGCAGCCTTAGCAGCAGAATAAGCAGCATAGGAAGCATCGTCATAGGCAGCCTTAGCAGCAGAATAAGCAGCCTTAGCAGCAGAATAAGCAGCAGAATAAGCAGCATAGGAAGCATCGTCATAGGCAGCCTTAGCAGCAGAATAAGCAGCCTTAGCAGCATGGGCAGCAGCATGGGCAGCAGCATCTTCTGTTTTCTTACACGGATTTCTTAAGTATTCTTTTGCGGATTTAATTGCTTTTCTAGGTTTGTTATCTTTAGGGCATTTTTTCTCATAAATATCAAGAACCTGTTCGGCGGCAAAAATTGCATAGTTAACAAGCTGCTTTTTATTCATTATTCTCACGATGAGCCAATTTGCATCCGATAAACGGTTATTCTGGATAAGCTTTTTAACAAAAACAGTTCCATCAAGCCCAATATAATTATTCTCACATACGTGATTAAAACTGCTGTCACATGCACCACGGTCTCTGAGCCATTGTTTTGTAATTTTCATGTTATACTCCTTTATTTTTTACTTTTAAGGTTGTACGCCGTGAATAAGTTAGCACCGGCAAAGATCAAGATGCCTGATGTAACCACTACAACGCTATCTGACATAGTGCAAATCAGTCCTCCAACCCACGCCAAACCGCCTATCGTCGGATAAATATAACTGGTCAATACCGTTTTTGCAGTATTATTCATCGTCATCCTCCAATCTAAACGCATTATTATGGTGCGTCCCAACAGGGTGAAAGAACGATCCAGCACTCTCAGTCGATGTAAATGCAGCTTCTAAACCCTTCGCTGCCTGTCTTTTGGCCGTTGCCCATTGCCTTTTAGTCTTAGCTTTGTGAGCTTCAACCAGAGCCTCGGTAAGCGTTTTACGCTTAAAAGTCAATGAATGATGTATCGGTTTGTACAGGTAAGCGTACTTTTTATTAACTGGCATTGTAGCTCCTTGGTTAATTATTGGTTGGATCGTTGGTTGGTTGGCTCATTGGTTGGCTCGTCAAAAAGCACTGGGACAATAGCAACGTATGTTATCTTGTCAGCAATACGTTTGGCAGTATCGTGTGAAAACACAGTGCCTAATAGCCTACCGTCCTTGAAGAGTTGGTACTCTTTCACAGTGTTTGGTGTTGGTATGGGTGTTGGTGTTGATGAGGATTTTAGCGTCTTGTCTATTGACAATGGACACCAGTGTTCGCAGGTGTGTTTTAGCACGAATGTTTTTTGCATACACAACCAGGCTTGTTGGTCGCACCAGAATTTAGCATATGGATCATTTCTATAGTGCTTGTTACAACATAAATGATCACATGTGTAACAGATTTTAGTTTTGTTCTGTGCCCTGGTTTGGGCATCTTGATGCGGGAGTTCTAATTCTTCATACTCACATTGTCCACATATACAATCTGGGCCATTGTTATCTCCAATGTAAGTACCATGTTTGCATTTGTCTCCTGGCACATGGCGCCAGACTTGTGGGTATTGCTTTTCAAACTTTTCAATACAATCCTTACAATAGATCGGATTTCCATCTATTGCTGTCGATCCGCATGGTAAGGTTACTTTCTTGTAACCATAGTGCCAAGGAACGTATTGATCTACTTTGTTCTTGCATTTTGCCATGGTTGTCTCCTTCGGTTAATGTTTGTCGGTTCTCTTTCATTGCGGCTTTGGTTTTGGCTTTGGTTTTGGTTTTGGTTTTGGTTTTGGTTTTGGTTTTGGTTTTGGTTTTGGTTTTGGTTTTGGTTACTCTTCGTAAAAGCAACCGTAGTCAGTAGCGTAACCAATGAACTCTTCTTCGTCGCTACCACTTTCCACTTCTATAGTCGTCTCTTCTCCATAGTTTCCTCTTACGTAGTAAGTATACTCTTCGTCAAGATCTCTTGTCCCCGCACGGTGTAAGGACACTTTCCAGTCAGAGTCTTTAAAGTAGGCTACGATGTCCATTGCCAAAGTGCACATAGTCCTGCCGTCTTTGATCTTTTTACCTGCCAGAAAGTCTGCAAGCGATTGTCCAAAAGCATCTGTGTAACCGTCTAAACGATTGTAAAGTACAGCAAGCTCTTGTCCGTTGTCGTCATGTAGTATTGTTAAGCATCTTGTTCCCATCTTGTTCTCCTTTGTCGGTTGTCGGTTGTCGGTTGTCGGTTGTCCGGAACACAATGTATTATGTGTGCATTTTTGCACGTCCGGGCAAAAAAGTCAAGCGATTTTTTGGTCAAACGGAGATCCTAGCCAGTATAGGATCTCGGGAGTTTTTGGGTGAAGAGGACTGTTGTTTGTTAAACTTTGACCAAAGGATAAATGCTTTAGGTAAAAATGGAAAATGGAAGACAATGGTGGTTACGTTTGTTTAACGTTGGAGATGGTCGCCAGTATAGGATCTCGGTGATTTTTGTACGGAGACGATAGCCAGTGTAGGATTGTGTACGGAACTTTAAAAGTGGACGAAACTCGTAAAACCGGAGACGATAGCCAGTATAGACGAGTGTACGTACGGGACGTAACTTGAAAAAGTACGTCACGCGCTGGGAGGGTCTGTTGCCTACGGTCTCGGGGCCAAATGGACGTTGGACGCGTTTTGACGTCACTTTTGTCAAAAAAGTGTAAAAAACGGCACTTTTAAGCTGTCCAAGTCCCGTTTGTAGTCTGGCTATCGTCTCCGTACGCGTGTTTCGTCACTTTTGTACACAGTCCTGTCCAGGCTACGGTCTCTGGCGTCAACGGGATTTTTCGGGAGCTGTAAAAGTAATGGATTCCACGTTCCACAGTGTGGTCTCGCTTGTTAGGGGGATTAAGTGGTTTAGTAAGGTGTTGTTGTAACAAAGAAAAAGAAACGGAAAGCATTAAAAGAGAAGCAGATGCACAAAGAAACTATCTACACTGTTCAACGCCACCAACACGTCAGAACAGACCTATGATCCACCCTTCATTTCCGCTTGTCCACTCACTGTGTACAAGACTATGACGCTTCACTTAACAAAAAGTCAACAGCGCTTAACTTTGAACATAACCCATAGTAATCATAGGCAGATCTAAGTCACATGCATCCAAGACAGGCCCGGACGGATCGTCCCCAAAAACTGGCCCAAAAACGCCCAAAAAGGCCCTAAATCGTCCGTTTTTGGGATTTTTGACGAAAGTCTATGTAAACACCTACGAATCGACGTACACGCCTAAAAACAGGTTAAAAACGGACGAGATGGTACGGAGCCGAAAAAGGCATCAAAAATCGACGTTTTTTCAAGGTAGGCTTGTACCTACGGGCATGTCCAAAACGCCCAAAAAACCGCCTAAAAACGGCCCAAAATGGACGTTAACCGGGCAGTTTGGCCAGAAACGGTAGTTGGAACGATGGTTGACCATGGAAGGGTGAAGAAAAAGAAAAGGCCCGGTAGAATGATCTACCGGGCCTGTGTTACCTGTTCCGTGTGTAGCTTAGTCTATAGACTTACCTAACCAACCTTTTGGCTGTTTTTCGCCGGTTGCTAACCATACCCACGATTCTGATTTTTCATCAAACTCAAGCCAAAATCTGTCTTCCGGCATGGCTTTTTTCAAAGTCTCACGAACTTTTTTACGAATCTCACCCCGTCCCATCTTGGTAGCCTTGAAAATGGCCAGTTCATCAACTTTGTCCCCTACCTTTTTAAACATGGTTTTCAGGGTGCCAACGATAGAATCTACACCTGTGCTACCTGAGCGCTGTTTTCCACAGATACGTGTGATGGCAGCCCGCATCTCGTCTGACAGGTTTTTGGACTCGTCTGACGCCAAAAACTTAGACACGGTAGACTTTGCAGCTTTCATCTCTTTCTGATTTTTGAGTTTCAGCGCTTTCTGAGCATCAGCTTTCTTGTCTTCGGCTGTCTCTGCTACGGTCTTGATGGCTTCGTCTGTGTTGGGTGTGTCGGTCTTGATGGATTTTGTCATGGTCTTTCTCCTTCTTTAAAGTTTTGGGCTTCTGCCCGGTTGGATCAGCCCTTGCCGATCGTAGGTCCATTTTTTACTATCATCTCGGAGAAGTCAAGCACTTTTTCGATTATCGTAAAATAATCTGTAACGCCTACACTGGCTACTGTCTCTGGACTTTGGACTACCTGGTACGGACTGCTGGGCAGCTTTAAAAAAAGATGATAAAAAGTGAGCGACCAGAGACGCTATGCTGGCTACGATCTCGGACGAAAATCCTGATACAGAAAGTTTAAGTGTGGTAGTCAGCACCCATGGAAAACCTGTCTAAAAAGCATCAAAAACGCCGTTAATCGTATGGTACCACATTGTGGTAGTAACCACTGGTGCACTGTATCGTCATAGATGAATACAAGTATCGATAGGTAACGATACATAGCATATCGTCATAGATGAATACAAGTATCGATAGGTAACGATGTAATAGATCGAAGCAGGACGATACATAGTAGTCTATGTATCAGTGTTCGTTGATGGGTTAGGTATCAGTGTTCGTTGATGGGTTAGGTATCAGTGTTCGTTGATGGGTTAGGTATCAGTACATTCACATATGACGATATGCCCCTGGTGCCACCCACCTCCGGTACATACATTCTTGTGACAAAGACGCTTTTACCCCAGACCAACGTAAATCGTTTTTTGACATCTTAACCAACCACAACCAATAACCAACCACAACCCACTTCACACGAACCATCAACCACAACCCACCACAACCACAGTCAATTAACATTTTGACCAAAACCACCACAAAATTGACCAAACCACCACCAAATCGCTACACTGTATAGCGTCTTCACTTTTTTATTTTTATACTTGACTCTTATATAAAAATTTGTAAAAATAAAGCACTATGAAAAAATGTGTAAAGACAAAAGAAAAACGTGAGAATAGCGTAACCAGCCTGTCATTGGTCGCCAGATATGACTTGTTAGTACATGTCATGCAGGAAGCTCCTTTGTCAAGGGAAAAGGCTCTTGAGTCGGTCAAGAGCCTTTTCCCATCCTTTAAAGAGGACGATCAAACATATGTCTTTGAGGAAAAACTTGGTGAATATGTACTTGAGATGTATGGCTATTACAGATCTCTTGGTATGTCTATTGCAGAAGCGGCACATGCTGCTGGAGTGACAAATTCGCTAATGACAAAGGTCATGGAGGGTGAAGGCATTTCATTAGACAAGCTAATTGAGATTGCTAAATCTGAATTGTTTATCTCTGCCGAGACGAAAGGACGTCATTTAAAACATTTAGATACATCTGCCGAAAAGGGCGCTACTATTGCATTCCTTGAGAAAATTTACCCAGAGAAATATACCAAGAAAGGCATCTTGGAAACCACATTGTCTACGGACAGTAACTCTGGGAAATGGGAAGTTGAAGTTACACACGTTGAAACAAAATCAAAAGTATAGGACACACTATGCCAAAGAAAACCGCTAAAAAGACTGCTAAGAAGCTTTTTAAGTTGAATCCTAAAGGATTGCTTAAAAACGTTGCTAAGCGTAGAATGCAACAGGAGGCTGCTGCAGAAGGACTTACGCTTAAAGAGTACACTGCCAAAAAGAAAAAGCTCAAAGGAGCTAAATTTGACTGATGAAAGACGATCTCAAACTCAAAATCACTGATAAACTTGCACCGTTTCTGTTCCAGCATAAACGGTTTAAAGGTGCATTTGGAGGGAGAGGTGGTACCAAATCACAGTCGATAACTGATATCCTATTGCATAAAGTGCAGATGGAAGCAATCAAAGTTGGTTGCTTTAGAGAGCACCAGAATACAATCGAGGATTCAGTCCATTCACTATTGTCTGAAGAAATAAAGCGAATGGGTGTTCCTGGGTTTGACATTTTGGATACCTCCATAAGACATGCGTCGGGTGGTCAATTCAAATTTCGTGGATTGTCTAAGAATACTGGTGGTATTAAGTCTTTTCATGGTTTTAAAGTCTTTTGGGTTGAAGAAGCTCAGTTTATATCCAAAAAATCTCTTAAAATTTTAACACCTACATTGCGTGAAAGTGATTCTGAATTCTGGTTTACATTCAATCCAGGGTCACGGTTGGATCCTATTTCACAGCGGTTTATTATGCCGTTCATAAAAGAATTGCGTAGAGACGGTTTTTATGAAGACGATCTGCATTATATTGTCTGGACTAATTTTGATGAGAATCCTTGGTTTCCTGATACTCTGAACCAGGAGCGTCTTTTTGATAAGAAATATCTGCCTGTGGTTGAATATAATCATATTTGGCGGGGTCATTTTGATGATACTGTTGAGAACGCTATTATGAAAATGGAGTGGCTTGAGGCTTGTGTTGATGCTCATAAAAAATTGGGTTTTGAAGCTGTAGGCAGTAAAATTGTTGCGCACGATCCATCTGACACTGGTTATGATGACAAGGGTCTTGTATTTAGGCACGGTTCTGTTATCAAAGAAGCACAGCTCAATAAGACAGGTGATGTCAATGATGGTCTTGATTGGGCTTTAGAGTATGCTCTTGGTGTTGGAGCTGATTTCTTTGTTTGGGACGCAGAGGGTATGGGCCTTAGTCTTAAACGGCAAGTCAAGGACTATTTGAAGGGCGAAAGCATTGATTGGGCACCGTTTAGAGGTTCCGAGAGTGTTGAAGAGCCTAATAAACCATTTGAAGATTTTGAATATAAGTACGTTATTGATAAACAACGGCAGCGCACTAATAAACAAGCGTTAAGAAATCTTAGAGCGCAGAAGTATTGGGAACTGCGGACACGTGTTTATACAACTTTTCTTGCGTTAAATAATGTGAATTTTAGAAATGTGCCTGTGGAGCAATTGATTTCATTCTCATCTGATATAACAGATTTGGAACAGTTTCTTGCCGAGATGAGTAAGATTCCACGAAAACGAAATGCAAACGGCTTTATTCAAATAATGAGTAAACCTGAGATGAAGGCTATTGAAATAGACAGCCCTAACCTTGCAGACCCTGCAATGATGAGTTTTCTCACGCAGGAGATCATAGAAGACGATACAAAAACGCTTAATTTTTCAGATCCTTGGAGCAATAATGGTTGATAAGCATAAAGAGATAATAGACCGCCTTGACGCAGCTATCGATGTTGAGGAAGACAACAGAGAGATGGTCAAAGAAGCTGATGAGTTCTTAAACACTCGTGGCGGGCAATGGGAAGACTTTGTGCTTTCTTCTTGGGACAAACGTCCAAGATACACATTTGATCAGTGCAATCCAGTTGTTGATAGTATTATGGGCGACATGGAAGAGACCGATTTTGCTATTCAAGTGCTCCCAAAAGGAGGAGGAACAACCAAGGAAAGTGCTGAGCAATACGAGGGTTTAATAAGAAACACTGAAAGTATCTCTGGTGCACGGTTTATTTATAATGATGCTGCAAGGATTATGGCAGGAACAGGGTTATCTGGTTGGCGTATAAAGCAAGCTTTTCGTGATTCCGATTCATTTCAACAGGATTTATTAATCGACAGTATAAGTAATTTTAAAGAACGTGTTTGGTTTGATCCTGGCGCTGTTAAGCAGACAATGGAGGATGCAAATGAGTGTTGGGTATTGACCGAATTGTCTATGGACGATTATAAACACGATTTTCCAAAAGGATCAAAGGCTTCTATTGGAAGTCCCATTACAAATAACCGTTATTACTATAAAAAAGAGGGCGTTTTAATTGGTGAGTGGTTTCATAGAAAAGAAACTTCTCGTGAATTAGCCTTGCTTAGTAACAATCAAGTAGTTGTGGTTGACGAGAAATTCGATTCAGTTCGTGACGAAATGTTTGCAAAGGGTATTACTGTCGAGCAGACTCGTGTGCGAAAAGCTTACACTGTTTATCAACGTTTGTTCGATGGCAAGGACTTTTTGACCAAAGATAACAAAACTGTATTTGAATTTCTTCCAATTATTCCCTGTTATGCTAATTTTCGAATCATGGAAAATAAAGTGACTTACTGGGGAGCTATTGAAAAATTAATGGATCCACAGCGTGTTTTGAATTATGCTGAATCTAAAAAGATTGCCGAGTCTGCGCTTAAACCTATAGAAAAGGTTTGGATGACAACAGATCAAGCCAAAGGTTCAGCAGTAAAAGCTGATCTTGAGACTCAGAATACGAACAACAAACCAATTCAATTGTACACCCATGTAGATGGGCAATTGCCTCCTTTTAAACCACAAGCGAATCAACCTGACTCTGTTTTAATAGAGACTGCTACATCAGCATCAGCTTTCATAGACAAAGCTGCTAATTTGTATGACGCTCAAAAAGGTATTGGATTAGCTGGCCAGGCAGAAGAGACTATTAGACTTTTACAGAATAAAGGATCTTCAACAAATTTCAAATATTTTAAGTCTATTGAACTTGCGCTAACGCACACTGCTCGTATACTTGTTAAATCTTATCCAAAAGTTTACGCTACACGTCAAGAGCTAAGAATACTTAATGCGGACGGTTCGTTTTCTTCTTTTGTAACAAAAGATGTAATAATAGACGAGCAGACAAGAAAGCCTGTGGAGATAAATGATTTGGCGCAAGGCCAATATGATGTTGTGTGTAAGAGTGGCCCTGCGTACTACACAAAACAACAGGAGACAGTTAAGAGTTTACTTGAAGCAGGACAAGTTGATCCATCCGTTATTCAAATTGGATCTGATATACTGTTGTCTAATATTCCTTCTCCAGGTATGGACAAAGTTGCTGAGAGAAAAAGACGACAACTGTTCCAGAGTGGAGTTCTTCCAGAGGATCAGTTGACAGAGGAGGAACTTAAGGAAGTAGAAGCTTCAAAGAGCGCTCCAAAAGAACCAGATGCTGCTGTGCTACTTGCTCAAGCAGAGATGAAAAAAGCCGATGCAGATGTTCTTAAGGAACAGTTAACTTGGAAAAAAGTACAAATGGAGATAGAGCTTAAGCAATCTGATCAGTATATAAATACCTATAAAGCATCGACAGAGAGAATGAAAATACAATTGGATGCTAAGCGTCTTGGACTTAGCATCCCAAAGACAGAGGCTGAAACTGTTGGCGTGAAACTGGACAATCAAAGCAAAGTAATAGACATGATGACCAGGAAATCAAAGGATAATAATGCAGTTAACAACGAATCCTAATCAAATAGCAAAGCCACTAAGTCATTTAGACAAAGTTAAAGGCATGCTTTCCAGTTTCTCAAGGGATTCTGTTATGGAATCTAACTTCATAACACAGGCAACTGCAAAAGAAGCGTCTGATCGTGATTACGACAATTTTCAATCGTTAATGGGAAAGTACTTGAGAGAAGCAGTAGTTGAGCCTATTAGACAATACGCATCTTCTATTGATAAAGGCGTTACAGGCAAACCGCTTACAATTCAAGATCTTGTTAACATTACGCAAGGAAATATGGAGTTCGCTGGAACTGGTGCCACTGCAGGAATAGCAAAAGCTGGTGGAAAAGTATCTGAGAATGTCGTGACACAATTTCCTGCATTTCATGGATCACCCCATAAATTTACAGAATTTGCAGACAAAGCAATAGGTAGTGGAGAAGGCGCACAACTTTTTGGCCATGGGCATTATATAACAGATAGCCCAGGTGTTGCCAAATGGTATGCAGATACCTTGGGAAAGCAAACTGTAGATTGGGTTGGCGGAGATTTGCAGAAAATTGCTATTGATGATCCTAATACATTTACTGCAGTGTCTGGTGTTTTACAAGAAATGAAAATTGGAGCAGGACCAGAATTTGCATTAGAAAGAACTAAAAACTTCTTCGATAAGCAAATTTCAAAATTCTCTTCTGAGGGAAAGTTTGATGAACGAGACGCTGTTCTAAATGCTAGAATGGCTGCAAGTAAACTTAAGCCGCAAGACTTTGAAGTAACACGTGGTGGATACACTTATAAATTGACAGCAATGAAGGGTAAAGATCCAAAAGATTATCAATTTCTTAATTGGGATAAAAACCTTGACGATATAAGTACTACAAGCAAGCTCTTTGAGAAATTAGATAAGTCTGGAATTGCTGATGAAGTTACAAATCAGACAAAAGCGTACTATAACGGATTAGAACTTAATCCTGATGAAGTTAACATGATGCCAATTCATAAGCGAAAAGCATTAAATACACTACACGATCAAATTGAAATAAACCCCGATAGGACACCGAATGAATTGCTTAAGGGTACAAAGTACCATTTGCAAAATGAATTGGAAGCATTTTTAAATAACGCAGACTTAGTAAAAACAGAGCCAGGAAAAGCTTCAACTGCGTTATTAGAAAAAGCAAATACAGATGCCATTGCTTTTTTAGATGACGCAGTAAACACTGACAAGCTTTACGTAGATAAGAAACAAGTTCCATTATCTTCTCTTAAAGGAGAAGATCTATATAACGAACTTGTAAAGCTTGAAGGTTCCCCAGATAAAGCTTCTAAGCGTCTTCAAGAAGCTGGCGTCAGTGGTATAGAATATCCACAAGGATCTATTCGTGGATTATCTCGACCAGGACGACGCAACTATGTAGTGTTTAATCCAAAAGATATTTCTGTTGACAAAGTTACCAATACAGCATATAAAGAGTAATATTAACCTTTAACCGGAGCGCTACCGAATAGCGAATACGCAGCGTAGGCGTTAACTACGAAAGGAGATAAAATGACCGATGGCAATGAAAATCAGAACGCAGCTGAGAACGAGGACCTTGAAAATAAAGGAAATGAAAATTCTGCGGAAAACACCAACGAGGGTGAAAACTCGGGTAACGAAGACGACGATAGTTCATCATCAAATACCTCAGGTGAAACAGATAAAGATGGTGACAAAGATTCGGAAAAGCAAAGTAAAATGGAATTCGCTTTCAAAAAGAAAGCGTTTCAACTTCAGCAAGAACGCAACAAGCGTGAAGCTGCTGAAGAAAAAGCCAGAAAGGCTGAAGAAGCATTGCAAAAAGCAACTGCTCCAAAACGCCCAGAGATTCCGGATTTTCCAGATGCACTTGACACTGACTACGATTCAAAAATCGCTTTACGTGACAAGGCTATCAGTGATCAAGCAAAATATGATCAGGATATTCTTTTTGCAAAAAGGCAACAAGAATCCGTGCAGCAGCAAGTCATCGAAGATCGTAAAACAATGCTTCGTGAAAAACAACAAAAGTACGTAGAAAGAAACGATGCCATAGGCATTGCACCTGATGAAGCTAAGAAATATGAAGATACTGTTTCTAAGTTCATAACACCAAGCAATGCTCAAACAGGGGAGTACCTTCTTTCTCATAAAGACGGACCCTTGTTGGTTAAGTACCTGGCAGAGAATCCAATTGAATTAGAGGCTGTGGCGGCAATGCAACCGTTAGATGCAGCTGTATACTTAGCCACTGAAGTCTCTAAAAAGGCCGAAGGAAGTCGGCCAAAAACACCAAAAACCCCTGCGCCAGTTAATACGCCGGAGCGAAAAGGCTCGCCAAAAGGAAAGCATCCGGCATTAAATGGAGCAACCTTCGATTAGGAGAATAAATTATGGCTAACAGCTTAACAAGCAATTATGCACGAAAACTTTTAGAACAGTTTTTGATAGATATGGAAACACAGCGTGTGCTTTCCAAATCTGTAAACACACAACTTTTCTCTGGAAAATTTAATCCGTCTTCTGGACCAGTCATTGATGTTAAGAGACCGCATAGGTATAAAGCGCTTAGAACATCTGGTGGCGACATCAGCGCAGAAACACCGAATACAATCATTTCAGGAAAGGCTACAGCAACAGTTCAGAACTATATCACTGTCAAAATTCCTTATACGAATTATGAGGAGGCTCTGGAATTAAACCAGTTGAGCGAAATTACAAAACCTGCAGCAGAAGAATGCGTAACAGAGCTTGAGACTTCTTTTGCAGATTATATGCTTTTGAACACTGGTCTTGCATGGGGCGATCCTGATGTAGCCGTTACAAAATGGAGCCATCTTGCCGGTCCAATGGCACTGATGAAATCTATTGGTGTACCAGGAAACGAACTGAATTACGCAATGAACCCTTACATTGCAACGAACTTGGCTGATACGCAGTCTGGTCTTGCATCGGGTGACAATGAACTTGTAAACCTTGCTTGGAAGAAAGCTCAGATCTCAAACAATTTTGCAGGCCTGAATGCATTTTCTTGCGACAGCTTATCCAATTTCACAACTGGTGCGGCATCTGACAGAGAAGGCACATTGTCTGCAAGTCCTGTTGTCACGTACTCAAATGCAAAAGACACAATGACACAGCAGTTGGCCGTTACAGCGTTTACTGCCGCTGCAGTAATCAAAGCTGGTTCAGTTATTGAGCTACCTGCATCGCATTATATCCATCAGCGTACACGCAGGGCTTTTCTTGATCAGGCAGGCAATGCAGTTCCATTTAGAGCAACAGTGACAGCAGACGTTACTTTAGGAGCGTCTGGAGAAGGAACACTTGTTGTTACAGGACCTGCAGTCTATGAAGCCGGTGCTGCTGGACAGTACAATAATGTTGATGTTGCACCTGTTTCTGGAGCAGTAATCAAGGTTCTTGGTACAGCAAGCACGCTGTATCAACCAAATCTTTTTTATCACAAAAATGCGTTTACCATTACAACGGTAAAACTTCCAAAATTGCACGCAACGGATGCTCGTGTAGTGTCAAAGGACGGAATTGCAATTAGAGTTACAAAGTACTCTGATGGAGATAAGAATGAGCAGAATATCCGCTTTGACATGCTTCCTGCATTTGGAACACTGAATCCGTTCTTTGCTGGAAAAGGCTTTGGAGCAGCGTAACAATTAGTTAACCCTACAATAACACAATAATCTTTGCGCACCAGTAGTATTCTGGTGCGCAATTAACAATTACTGGAGGTTTTTTATGGCACTAAGAACTGTATTTTTTCCAGAGAGAAATGGAGAGTATAAGTATACAAAGGCTATTGTACCAGAGGACAAGATTGAATTCTTTGAAGAAAAAGGAGCACTTCTAACGCAGTATGAAGCTGAACAAGAGTGCGATGTTTTTGTTGCTGATGACGAAGACGAGGATTAAATTTATGCTTGTAATATTGTGCAGAAATAACTTCTGCACAATCTTATAATCATAAATGAGGTGAGCTATGACTACAGCTAAAGAAGTTGTGACTGATGCATTGGAAGATATTTTTGCTAACGCTGCTGAGGAAAGTATTGACGCTTCAGATGGACAAGCTGCTTTACGCTACTTAAATGATATGATGTTTATGTGGGACGCCAAGGGCATTAGCCTTGGTTATACTAGAATAACAAACCTTGGTAAAGAGTTGACCGTTCCAGACGGAGCTATATTTGGTATTAAACGCCTTCTTTCAGTATCACTTGCTCCAAAATTTGGAGGAGAAGTTTCTTCAATTATCTTACAAGAGGCTAAGGAAGGTTGGGACGCAATACTGGACCTAACTTGGGAAATGTCATCCATGAACTATCCTTCTGATCTTCCGGTTGGTTCTGGTTGGTCTAATGGAACTTTTAGAGCAAAATATTATCCAGAATTGGATGAGGCTATTCTAACTGAGACAAGCGGTTTTATTTCAGTCGAAGACGAAACATAGGAGTAATTATGAGACCAGGTGTAAAGAAAAGCAATTTCAGTGCGCAAACGTCATTAGATAGTTCAGACACAGTTGATTTTGTTAGGAACGGTCAAAATTTTAAAATGACAATTACGAATTTTCTTGCTTCTTTGGGTGTAACAGGAACACTTATTCAAAAGGGCGGGTTAACCAGTATCCCAATTTTGAATAAATCTGGTACTGTTAATGAAATCAGGAATATAGAACCAGGTGCAGGTATATTACCCACATTGGATTCTGAAGATGCTATACTACTTTCCCACAATTTTGCACAGGGTGACGCAGGTTCTCCAATTTTGTATAATCCAACAGACGATCAACCAGTCATAAGAAATCTTGTTCCTGGGACAGGTGTAACTATTGCTCCTTCTGGAAACAACCTTGTCATAGATTTATCTGGAGCGACCCCGGCGTCGAATGTAGTTGTTGTTAACTCAATGGCCGATTTTCCTACAGCAGTAAGTGGCGTTATAACATTAGGAAATGACTCAGCATATCTTGTAAGCGCCTTTTTAACAACTGCGAATAGGTTTGTACTTGGAGATAATACAATTGTATATGGCGCTGGAAGTAGAGTCGCAGGGCTACAGTACACTGGCACTGGTACAATGTTTACTGGTACAGATGTTAGTGCAAAAATAACACTGCTAACTCTTGACGCACCAAATGGAACTTTATTTGATATCGCAATTTCTGCAGGATCGTCTGTATTTGAATTAACTAATCTTACCGTTACGTCATGCGATACAATTGGAACATTAGCTGGAGTAACTGCTTCACAAATCACTGATACGCTTTGGGGTAGTATCATTTCAGCTGGACTTACTTTTTCAGGATCAATGGGAATTTTTGTTGGTTCTCGTAATGTATTTACATCCGATGTAGACGTATTTGATTTTGGATCATCAACATTTTCTCTTGGTTTTATTTTAGAGACAAGCACGTTTTCTTTTGGTGCTCCTGCTGCAGTGTTAAATGGAGCAGTAGACTCTGCAAACATAGCTGTTGGAGCTTTGGGCTCAATTGTTAATTGTAGAGTGTTTAACACGACAGCTCCTTTGATTGGAATAACTACTTCTGATATAAGATGGATCTTCTTTGCAAATAGCGTGATTGAAAACAGCGCTTCAGGACTGTTGGCTACGAACACTAATTCATTAATTACAATTGCAGTTGTAAATACTCCAGTCTTGATAAATACAAATTGGTCGGTTGTTGGTGCATCAAGATTTACAGAATCTAATGGGAGATTTACTTATACTGGTCTTGGAGAACGGATGTCAATTGCTGTTGCTATTTCGGCAACAGGAGGAAGTGTTTCTGAGGATGTATTTAATTTTTATGTATACTTGAATGGAGCACAAGTTTCTGCGTCAAAGATCACAAGAACATTCTCATCTACATCAGCAGGAAGTATCTCAATGTTTTGGGCCTTTGAACTAAATACAAGCGATTATATAGAATTGTTTGTTGAAAACGCTTCAGACGATTCCAATATAACAATAAATAACGCTATTATTGAGGTACGCATATGACAGTACTTCCATTAGCCAACGGCTTTTATCAGTCTGAATCTTTGCCAATAAGCAATCAAGAGTGTGTAAACTTATACCCTGTTGCACAGCAAGCACCGGCGTTAAATCAAGATAATCTTTTTGGAACACCAGGCGTAGAAGAACTTACATCTACTGGTGTAGTTTTACAAGCAAACAGAGGTGCTCATACAAAGAACGACATCGCTTATTTTGTTAACGGGGGCGCTTTATATAGTCTTGATCGTACATTTGATGTCGAAGGTAGTCCTTTATTTGGAACAACATTATTAGGGGTCATTGAAGGAACTGGACGTGTATCTATTGCCAATAATACAACTCAGTTGTTAATTCTTGTTCCTGGAGGAAAAGGTTATGTATATAATGAAAATGATGCAACACCGTTTCAAGAAATAACGGACTTAGATTTTCGTGCCAATGGAAATCCTATGTATGTTGTAAGTATCGACAACTTTTTTGTATTCACAACTGACACAAATAAAATTATTAGAAGCGATTTAAATGACGGTCTTTCTTATGATGCGCTTGCGTTTGGTTCTGCGGAGTCTGACCCAGATGCAACAGTTGCTCCTGTCACTGCAAATAATCAACTTTGGATCACTGGAACAGTTACTACAGAGGGATTTCAAAACATTGGCGGTGTTGGTTTTAATTTTCAAAGGAACAATGTGTTCTTAGATAAAGGTTGCATAGCTCCGCTTTCATTGATAAAAGCTAACCAAGCATTTTTTATGATTGGTAATGGCAATAACGAAAGCCCATCAGTTTGGCAGTATGATGGAACAAGTTTTCAGAAAATATCAACAATCGCAATTGATGCGGCTCTAAGATCGTACACTGATGAAGAGATAAAAGCTGTTTTTGGAATGTACTACGCCAATAAAGGAGAATTCTTTTTAATTTACACGTTACCGGACACTTCATTCGTGTATGATTTAGTCACTAAAAAATGGCACGAGAGAAGATCCTTAATAAGTGATGAATTGACTGCTTGGAGAGTAAATTCAATAATAACAGCGTACGGCAAAGTTATTGTAGGCGATTCAGAGGACGGAAGAATTGGAGAATTAAGTGACAAATTTTATAGCGAATACTCTGAAAACATAATTAGCTCTTTTTCATTGCAACCTTTTTCTTCATTAAAGCCGTTTAATATTCCTTACTTGGAATTGACAATGGAATCAGGTGTTGGAAACTCTGTGTCTGAAGATCCTCAAGTTTCATTGGAGATCTCTAATAATGGAAAAATATTTGGTGATCCAAGAAATCGTTCAATTGGAAGAGCTGGAGAATTTAATAAACTTATAATATGGCGTAGAAATGGAAAAGCAAGGCGACTTCTTGTATTGAGATTTACAGTAGCAGACTGCGTTAAAAAGGTATTTGCTAAATTGGAGGCGTTATGATATTATCTGGTCTTCCTCCTTATAGTGTAGCCATTGCGACGGAAGGGGGCTTTTTGACGCAACCCTATATCACATTTTTAAATAGCGTTATTAAATTAGACATTTTATCTGGAACAGGCAGTCCAGAGGGTGTTTTTGAAGCGCAGCAAGGACAAGAATATATGGACACCTCTGGTGTAGCTGGAGCAATTAAATATATTAAAAGAGACACGGATATACTTGGTGACAAAACAAAAGGTTGGATACTAATATAAGGAGAAATCATGGGTTTATGGGATACGCTAATAGGAGTTGGTGGAGATATTGCAAGTGCGTATATTGGTGGTCAAACAGCTGGAAAGGCCGCTGACGCACAAGTTTCTGCGCTTAATAAGGGAACACAAATTTCTCAAGAAGCTATAGCAAGAGCACGAAAAGATTTACTTGCTGCAGGAAATCCAGGAATAGAGGATATTATCTCTGGGTACCAAGGGTCCGTGAATGTTCTTCAAGAAAAAGGCCCGGCTGAGCAAAAAGCTTTAGCATTATCTGGAGCGCTTGGACCTGAACTACAACAGCAAGCTCAAAATGAGTTCAATCTTTCTCCAGGACAGCAGTATTTAAGAGATCAGCAACAAGAAGCGCTTCTAAACAACGCATCTGCTATTGGAGGTATTGGCGGTGGTAGAGTAAGAAGTGCACTTCAGGAGCAAGCTTATGGAAATGCTGCACAGAACCAACAGCAGTATTTCCAAAACATCATGTCTCTCATCAATCCAGAGAGCACAAGAGCAACGAACATTGCTAATCAATTGTCAGGTGGAGGACAGCAATTAGCAACTTATCGATCCGGACTTGGGGCTAATTTAGCGAACGTAGCTTTTGGTGGCGCTTCTCAACAAATTCCTTTATACTCTTCAGCTGGAAAAGCACAATCAGCAGGTATTTTAGGACAAGGAAGTGCAGTACAACAAGGAATTGGAAACATCTCTAATACATTAGGAACTATTTATGCAACGCCATAATATCCGAGTACGAGAAGCAAATACACAGGAAGAAATCTTGAATCATTATGATTTGATTAAAGAAATTCCTACATTGGATGTTACAACTGAAACAATGCTTGCTCGTTGCTTAATAGGACAATATTCAGTTTTGTTTGGTGATATTGACGAAAAGACAAAGGGCATTGTTTTATTTGAAATTAAAAACTATAGCGTTTGGGTTGTTGGTGTTAGTGCCAGAGGCTGCTTAGACTTGTTTCTTACTAAATTCTATGAAAAATTAGACTCAATGGGTATCGTTTTTATAAGTGCACAATCCGCTTTACCTGAAGATAAATTTATTAAAGCTACAAAATTAAATAAGCTTTGGACTGTGTACGGTAGGAGGATTAGCGATGTTTTGGACAAGAAATAGTGTAAGAGCAATTTCAAAAGTATTTTTCTCAGGCGGTGGTGGAGGCGGAGATGGAGGCGGAGATCCAGGTCTTGGTCCGGAAGGTTTAGGGAATGGTATGGGCGGAATGAGTGGTAGCGGAAATGTAGGCAGTCTTGGCGGAGGAGGTATGTCAGGAGTTACTGTTGGAAGTAATACCACTGTTGATGGATCACAAGCAAACACTGGTACAACAGTGTCAGGTGCTGCAACCGGAATGGGACAAGGCGGTTACGCACAATCAAGCGACAATCCGGCACTCGGCAATCAAGCAGCAAATCTTGGAATTGGTTTTGCTGGGCAACTTGGTAGTGGACAACTTGGAATGGGTACGGTCACTGGAGGACTATCTGGAGAAGGAGCTTTTTCTCACGCACTTGGCAATCAAGCAGCAAATCTTGGAATTGGATTAGCTGGTCAAATAGGAAGTGGAAATTTAGCTTCTGGAATTACAGGTTTAAGCGGTTTAAGTGCCGCAGCAGCTGAAGGATTTGGTAGCGAACTTGGACAGCAAGTGCTATCTGATCAAATTACAGCTTCTTTTGCAAATCAAGCGATAGCTAACGCAAATCTTGGACTTGGAAATACAATGGCTGCAAATTTTGGTGCATTAACAGGAGGGATGCCTTCTGGATTAGGAACAGGCTTAGCTCTCGCTGGGATGCCAGTAAATGAGGGCCTTGCGCTTGCTTCTGCATTAGGAGCGATAACAGGACAAGGCGTTCTTGGTGGCGAATCTGGAGACGGATTTGGTGCTGGTCCAAATGGAATTGGTGGAGAAGGCGGTGGACCTGCTGGACCAGGAATACAACCAGTAACTACACAAAACATAGCTCCTTCTAATTTGGCTACTGGCGGTTCTTCTGTAAATAAAAATAGCTTAACTCCAAACGACTTAGACTTTAAGGCGCTCATACCAACATTAAAGATACATGGAATTCCATTATCTGAATTATTAGCTGAAGGAATAGGAGGTGTATATAATGGCTGATAGCATCTTAGGACTTATTGCGCAACCAAATATAGCAAGTCCGTATGCTTCTTTTCAACAGGGCGCTAAGGGCTCCTTAGAAAAGAGCATTCTTGAGAACTCTTTAAAAGCTCAACATTTTGCTGCTGCACAGCAGCAAAATGTGCTCTCATCAATTGGTACTCCAGGATACTCTTCAGAACTGCAAAAATATAGTGTTGTTGCTCCTGAAGCTGCTACCAAAATACAAGCCTTGACAAAAGGAATAGCTTCAAAAGATTTAGGCGATTCATTTCGGCTTGCCAACACTGCATCAGCAATGCAGGATATTGGTCAACGTAATCAGTATCTTGATACGATTATACCAAAAGTTAAGAGCAATCCTATGGCTTCTTTTCTTATTAAAACTATAAAAGATTCTTCACTTGAACAAGGGCAAAAACTTCTTAAAGAATTGTCTGATGCCGGAGTTCAACAAGGTTTTTTGGATGAGAGCCCTGCAGATAAGATCACCAGGAGCATTATTTCAAATCAAGGAGGTGGAACTGACATAGAGCGGTATGTTCAGCGGGCCCGCCAACAATTTAAACTTGATAATTCTGGAAAAGAGCCGCCGCCAAAGAAATTAAATGCTGCAGCTCTTGAAATAAAGCGTGCACAAGAAAAAGAAATTCGAATTAATACCTTGGCGAAAGGAAATGCAAAAGCAGACACGGCTGAACGAATAGCAAACAATACCAAAATGGGTACCAGATTAGCTGAGATTGCAACAGAACCATTGCTGATAGAAGCGAAAGGCGAAATTACACCCTTACAAAAGAAAACAAATGCTAAGAAGCGTCTTGCAGGCGGACTTGCAAAGTTGGCAAATCACTACGTTAATCTTGATAACATTGGTGCAATTACAAATGTTGATAACTCAACTTCTGAAAATGTCTTTGCATCTTTAAAAGCGTCTACAGTTGGTCAGGCAATTGGACGAATAACTGGAGATAAAGCGCAATCAATACGTTCTTCTATTGTTAAGCTGAAACCTCTCATTTTGCAGGAAATTCGTCAGTCAACAAATATGGGCGCACGTGGATTAGATAGTGAAAAAGAGCTTGAATTCTACATGCGTGCAGCTACTGATGAAAAGACAGATATTCAATCAAATATAGCTGCTATTGTTGTTCTTGATGAGGCTTATGGAAATGGGACTGTTGCAAAAGAGTTAAGATCTGCTACAAATGAGTCTTTGATTAATAACATACAATCACAAGGAGAGTCAATATTAAAACCTAAAGCAACTAAACCAAAAAGTACGGCTCTTCCAGAAGGTATAATTATAATCAATAAGAGTACCAAGGAAAGAATGCAAATGACAGGAGGCCAATGGAAGAAAATATGAATCTGCCAGAGGGTTTTGAAATCGAGCAAAGTTTACCAGAGGGTTTTGAACTAGAAAACGCCGAACCAAAAACTGTAAGTTCAAATGTAAAGAACGATCAGCAGGGTTTTGTGATGCCTGACAAACTTAGCGTATATAAACAATTGATGGGCCTTGAAAAACGAACACCTAACGTCTTAACTGAAGACGTACAAGTTGACGAAAATACGCCTTGGCTTGAAGTTTTGTCCAAAAGTGTCGAAAGCGCTCCAAATAGTGGTTTTGAGTACGTCAAGGACGTATTTAATACAGTTTTGCATCCAATCGATACGATGAAAGGCGTGGCAGGACTCGCAGCAGGAGCAGTGCAAAAATTCACTGAAGGCGTGCAACCACAGGAGCAAAACGTTGACATGCTTGTTGACTATCTTAAAAATAAATATGGTAGCTTAGCAGGATTTAAACGTACTGTAGCCAATAAGCCCATTGAAGTTCTGGCAGATGTGTCAACTTTTCTTATTCCAGGAGGAGCCGCATTAAAAAGCTTAAGTGTTGGAAGTAAGACAAGAATACTTGGAAAAATTGGACAAGTTCTATCTGAGTCAGGAGCAGTATTAGATCCATTAAACCTTGCGAAACGAGGAATAATTGGATCTGTTAAGCCATTAATTCCAAAAACGCTGCCTTCAAATTTATATAAGAGGGCAGTTAAGTTCAGCTCTGCTATTCCTGAAGACAAAGTAAGCGACTTTACAAAGACAGCTCTCAAGAATGAAATATTGCCAACTGCTGGAGGACTGTACAAACTTAGATCAAAGATAAATGTCTTTAATAAAGAGATAACAGATATGATTGCTGTATCAGAAGCGTCTGGTTCTCGTTTAAAAATAAGCTCTTTTTTAAAACACATTAAAAAACTTAGAAAAAATGCTTTGTATGCATCTGATGAACGAGCAATAAATCGTGTTGTTGACGATTTCGTAAAACAACAAGCTGTAAACAAAGGACGGTTAACTGTAACTCCAAAAGAAGCTCAAGTGTTAAAGCAGAAGCTGTATAGCGAATTAGAGACAGCATATAATAAATTAACAGCCAAACCAATATCGACTGAAGCTAAAATGGCGATTGCTCGTGGTATTAAGGATTCTTTGGAAGAAGTTATACCTGAGATAAAACAATTGAATGCGAGCGAAAAATCTCTTATTGATCTAAGAAAAGCCATAAATTCAAGAGTGTCTACAATTTCAAAAGGTAGCCTAATACCATTTAATGCTTCAGCCCGATCTATGGCAGGTGGAGCTCTTGGCGGTCCTATTGGTGCTGCATCTGGTTTTACTGCCGGCTTGCTAAGTGGACCAACAATACAGGCAAAATTGGCTATTGTCTTAGACAAACTTAAGAACAAAGGAGTTAAAATACGTCCAACAAGACAAGCTATTGCCCTTGGACTTATCTTACCTGAAAGAATAAAGCAAGGAGAATCGAATGAGTAGAGTAATTCAAGCTTTCGCACAATTTTTTGATGGCGCTGGAGATCCATTATCAAACGGCTGGATTAGCTTTTTGGAATCTGGAACTAATAACACGTTAAAGGAAACTTACGTTGATTCTAAGGAAAGTTTTGCGAACACCAATCCATTGCAATTAGATGCAGAAGGCCGATGTCCTAATGTATTTGGATCAGGAAGTTATAGAGCTATTCTTTATACAAATGATCCTTTGTTAAACACGCCATTAGAGCAGATTCAGGTGTTTGACCCTGTTGGTGGCGTATCAGGCACAGCAGATTTTACAGAATGGAATGCATTGGCTACTTACAATATTGGTGATGTTGTAAAGGGTTCAGACAACAAGTTCTATGAATCTTTAGCTAATGACAATTCAAATCAAGACCCAACAACAGCAACAAATTATTGGGAACAATTGGATTTCATTTATGTATGGAATGAGTATAGAACATACGACGCTGGAGATAGAGTTACTGATCCAGTTGACGGATTCGACTACATTTCTATTGCAGGGATCAATTTAAACAATATTCCATCTGCAACACCTCTTAAATGGGATAACTTCGCAATAAAGGCTTCAGCAGCGCCTGTAGCTGCAGAGGGAGATATTCAAGTTGCGAGAGTAATCGCAGAGGGAGACACGCAAGAAGCAAGAGTAATCTCTGAAGGAGACACTCAGGATGCTCGTGTTATAGCTGAAGGAGACACTCAGGACGCTCGTGTTATCGCTGAAGGAGACACTCAAGTTGCTCGTGTATTGTCAGAGGGCGACACACAAGATGCCAGGGTAGAAACTGAGGGTGACACGCAGTACACAAGATTAATAAACGTTGGCGCTGCTGTTAATAAATCAGTACGCCAGACTGTACTCACAGGCCCTGATCTTGAGGGAACTCCAAGTACAATCGAGACTGCTGCAACCAAGACTGGTGATCTCAGGAGTGCTTATCATGATCTTGGGATGGACATGCTGACTGGTAGTAGGGGTGGGATGGTTATTGCTAAAGGTACTGCTGCTGGAGGCAATCAAGTGGTACAGGCGTCTATTTTAACCAACGCAAGAAGCAGACTAAGAACAAATACCACTGATGTAATGGCTGATGACGCTGATTGGTTACAGCAATTTACTGCTTCTGGTATACAGTATGGCGCAGATACAGTTCTAACGGATGCAAATCTTGCTGCCTTCCAGACAACACACAAGACAGTCCTTGATGGGAACGAATGGCATTACAATCCGAGTTCAGGGTTTGCCATGTGTAAGTACATTGGAACAGGCGCAGCATTTAATCTACAGCATCCTATGGGTAAAGAGCCTTTATGGTTCGCCATAAAACGCCTACCGGGAACTCTTGATTGGTACACATCTAATATATTTGAACCTACCAGAATGATGAATCTTAATTTAACAAGTTCTTCAATTAGTGCAACCTCTGTGTGGCCCGCAGCCCATACAAACACATATATAACTTTAGGAACTTCTACTGGTGTAAATACTACTAATGAACACTTCCTCTTTGGTTGGTTCGGTGATCCCCTCGATGACCTTGAAGTTGGGATGTCTGGTGAACGTGGAGTTACTGCTTCATGGATCTCTACAGGTGGACAGACAGTTGATACAGGAATCACTGATATCCAGACTATTATCTTCAAGGATACAACTTCAGTTGGTGACTGGGCAATTCTGAATAAGGCAAGTGGCTTCGGTAATTTCACGATCCTGAATGATACAGATGCAGAGACTACTCAGTCTATTGTTACTGTGTCTGGATCAGAAGTAACCTTTGCAAGTCATTCTCTGGACTACCTTGTGATAGTCGTTGGTGGGACAGCAGATGCACCTGATAATAAACTTAAGGCTGGGACTAAGGTCTTGCGGAAGATTGGGACGGAGACTACTGGGCATAGAGTTGATCTTGGTGCTGCATTCAGTGGAGGTGACAACGGTGGAATGGTGTTCGGTAGGGCTGTTGAGTCTGCTAAAAATACCAGAGTAACTGATACAATTCGTGGGGCCACCAATACTATTCTTACTGGTACAGATGCTATAGAATTTGTTGATGCTGATGCAATTGAAGGTTTTACTACTACGGGTGTAACTCTTGGGGGTAGTACTGGTATGAATTCTCTAACGTACATGAATCAATACACAGCCTTCAACACAACTCACAAGACAACCACAGGTGATGGCCTTGCGTGGAGCTATAATCCACTTACCGGGTTCGCCATGTGTAAGTATATTGGGGATGGCGTTGCTGGTCGAACACTGACTCACCCAATGGGCAAGAAACTTAGGATGGGATGGTTCAAGAATCTGGATACAGTAATAAGTTGGAGAGTGTATTTAGCTTCACTTGGTTATACTAAACGAATGTATCTTGATTTAACAAATACTGCACTTACTGATTCAACGTCATGGAATGATACAGAGACCACTGATACTTTAATCATACTTGGTACAGACACAGGAGTTAATGAAAATACTAAAGAGCACATCTTCTATGGCTGGTTCGGAGATGATCTCACTGTTGATCCTGATGTAACCGTAAGTGGCGAACTTGGTGTGAGTGCCTTCTTTCAGTACGCCGGTGGATCTGGTGCAATGTCTGTTGATACAGGGATTGGGAATATAACGGCTATAATATCTAAACAATCTTCAGCCGTTGGTGGCTGGAGCTTTATTAATTTAAGTTCCGGTACATATTATGTATTGAATGATACTACGGTAGAAGTAGTTGGTACATACACAGTGGAAGGTTCTGTAGTATCTTTTGCAGGACAAACGAATACACTTGAATTTATGGTCTTCGGTTCAAAAGCCGATTCAGGAGTAGACAATGATGTAATCCTACCAAGTTCAGTAAGTGAACCCACGATTGCTACAATGGCTAATGGGTTTAATGAATACGGAAATATTGATATAATTGAAAAAGTCGCTGCAAGTCAGACATTGAATGTAACTGGTGACGAAGGCAAGAAGTTAATCTACATGAAGTCTGACGGTCTGTTGTACTTCAGTGGTGAGCGTCCTGAGTATATTAGAGGATACACGCCTTATGTGAAGGATAACTTTGTCTATGATATTGATAAGGCGTTGATGTATAATGCCAGTGGGTATAGCTCATCAATTCTTGGAGCCTGGACAGACTTAACCGGATATGAAGGTGCAGTCATAGAAGGGCAGATTATAACATTTGATGGTTCTTCAAGCCAACGGGTGATCAATATTAATGAATGGGACATTACAAAATCGTACAGAGTTCGTGGTAATGTTATGGCAGTATCAGGTGGAAGTGTTTATCTACCTTACAGAACCGCATTACATTTACAAAATTCACCTGGGGAGTTTGATTATATAGATTCTGATCATCTCTATCCTGATATACGAATGCGTTGTGAACCTGGGGTTACTGCTGTTGTACAAGTATATGATATCCAAGAAGTTACAACAGATGCGGTAACTCCAGCGGTATTCATTGGTGAATGCATGCTCGATAACCTTGGGAATGTATATGACATCAAGACGTATGCTAAGGGTGAGTTGTACGAAATTCCCTGGTTTGCAGCGTTAACTAATTCTGTTTTTACATTTGATAATCCTTTTGGAATTAATAATGTGACAATAGAGACATTTCATAAACGTGCTATAGATTCTGATATTATTCAACCTATAGTTTGGTTTGCTTCTTACACAAGCATTTGGGATGAAGTTGGTGCATTACTCAAAATAGAACCTAATAAAATAACAGTACAAGTTGGGACACGAACTTATGGATTCTTTACAGATACAGGAGATTTTAATTGGGGAAATGACGGATTCTATAAACTTAAACTAAGGAGGACGTTCTAATGAAAATATATGGAGTCCCTGGTTCTAACATTCAGCATATTGGTAAAAAACCAGATAATGGAATTTTGATGCAGGAGCTAAGACCGCCTGACAATCACGTATGTCAAGACAATGGAGACGGCACTGGAACATGGATTTCTGATATTGCAGCGAACTATGAAGAAGATCGTATTAAAGCTGTTAAGACTGAACAAGAGAATTCTGGTATAAAGAATATTACCGTTCAAGACGCTAAATCGATTATAGATGCACGAATGGCATTCGCCACAGATTTTGAATCCCTCAAAGAGCAGTGCACGTGGATTTTTAAAAAGATGATTGTTCATCTACTAAATTAAAGGAATTGTTGGAAATGCAATCTGTAACTTTCTGGTCTCAAGTTGTTATCGCTGCGTTCGCATTAGTTTTAATACTTTTAAAGTGGATAGAGAAAAAGGATAATATGCAAGTTGTACAAGCCATAGCGAAAGCAATAAAAGACTTTCAACCGCATATCGAGCGTACAAGACAAACGCACGCTCTTGTAAAAGAATTGGCTAAGTTTCATAGGGCATCTGATGATACAGGAAGGCCGTTTGTGTATGTTCCAAAAGAATTTATTGAAACACAACGTGAAATATCAAAAACACTAACAATATTAGCTGAAATACAAAGAAGTATGAGTGGTGATTACAAAGAACTTTTGCATTCGCTATCTGATCATCAAAAAGAATGCCGGAGCCAATATTTAAATTTAAAGGAGGCTCAATGATAAGTCCAACAGGAAAAGGAATTAGATCCGACTCAGAGGGCTCAGGTGAATACGGATCAAGAAGAGGGGACCGGGTGCACAATGGTGTAGATTATATCTGTGTTCAATTTCAAGCAATCGTTGCTCCATTCGATATGAAAATTGATAGAGAAGCAAAGCCATACGGAGATAAAGAACAAAATGGCCAAAAGATGAGCGGAATTAAATGGGCAACTAAAAAATCAAACGGAAGACTGTTTTATTTCGAGCCGGATTACTTAAAAATAGGAAAGTACGTTCATCAAGGAGAAGTTATTGGAATTGCTCAAGCTGTGTCGGAATACCATGCGCTGCCTAAAATGACTGATCACGTACATTTTCAAATCAATAAGTAGGAGAGAAGTATATGTTTGGTGCAATAGCAACAACGGTTGGTAAATTATTTGGTACTGACAAAGCAATCAGTAATGTGGTGGATCATGCTTCCAATGCTCTCGATAAATTGGTATACACTAATGAGGAGAAAGCTGAGGATAAAGCTAAAGCTGCTTCAGAAGCCAGGGCAATGGTTATAGATTGGATGAAAGCTACAAGCGGTCAAAATTTGGCACGAAGAATAATAGCTTTAATTGTTACAATTGTGTGGGTTACTCAATATGTTACAATGATGATATTATCTGTTGCGTCTGTTTGGGTTTCAAATCCTGAGAATTATATGGATTCTGCAACTGTAATTGGTGGGTACGCTGAAAGAATGAATGGCGCAATGATGTTAGTGCTGGCTTTCTATTTTGCAGCACCGCATATGAGTTCTATTGTTGGTGGAGCATTGTCAAAATTTGGAGGGAATAAGTCTAATTAATAATTAATTAGGGCAGTGTTGATGCTTAACACTGCTCTTTATTTTAATCTTTTCCTAAACAGTAGCCAACGCATTGAGCAACTATCCAGACAATAAACAATACTACCGTCCATTCCATCCAATTCATGTTCACTCCATCCTGCTAAAAATATCGCTTATTTTTTCTATTGCCGTATCGGCAGCGCTTGTTACTTCAGTAGCTGTTCGAGTATTGCTATTATCCGATCGATCAGTATCCATAGGTCCATGATTATTCTCCTCAATAAAAACTGCTTCTAAGATTATAAGATAGTTAATCAAATCGCCTATCTTTTCGTCAATCATCTCTCTTCTTGGCGCCAGTCGCTTATTTACAAGATCATCGACTGATGCAAAGTGTTTTGCTGCAATTCCCCAAAGAGCTTTTTGTTGAGATTGTCCAGTGAATCTTGCTGCTTGTTTAAAATTCCAGAGCCTGTCGCCGTTAAATGCGTACTCTTTAGACTTGCGCAGTAAAAGTTCTTCTATCTTATGTAACCGTATTGCAACAATTTTGTCGAATTTTTCTTCTTCCATTTTATTCTCCTTTAAGCGTATTTAGCGTCTATCTTCTCTATTATCTTTAAGCAAGATTCACAATGAAATCTAGCTGGAAGACGACCTGTATAAAATAAAAATTTAGTATGTTTCTTTTTACATCTTGGACAAACACATTCTATGCTTTTTCCAGCAGATTTTTCATTCTCGTGTACGTTAATAGCCATATCAATCGGCCTCAGCCCAATTCTTTCCAGTATGACAATCAACAAGCACTGGCACATCAAGCTTTACACAATTTTCCATTATATTTTTTAATTCTTCAAGCGCCTCCTTCTCTATTTTTGTATCTTCAAAAGATACGTCTAATTCGTCATGAACCGTTATATGCGGATCAAGAACTTCAAATACACCTGCCTTCCAACTGTCTACCATAGCTTTTTTCATTATGTCTGCTGCACCACCTTGCATTAAGCGATTGAACATGCTGTGAAGTTTTCTACTGGAATGAGCCCTTGCCTTTCTTCCAAGGATTGTAAATATGTATCCACGTCTTGAACAAGTTTTAGATACTGCGCTTCTTGTTGCTTTCACGTAAGGGGCGTTTGTGTGATATGTTGTCATAAAGTTATTTCCTTCATCCTGAGTCCACTCAAAGAGATTGCAGGCTGTCTTCACTCCCATACCGTATACGCCTCCAAAATTAAGGCGTTTTGATGTTCTACGAGCAAATCCTGTTGAATCCTGTATATGTTTATGGAAGTCCGTTGTAGGATCATTGTTATACTTCTCACGTAATTCTCTTGCCCCTCGTCCAGTTGCATAATGCGCAAGTATCCTATACTCAACTTGTGAGTAATCAAGTTTTGCCCATAAGTGTCCTTCTTCTGGAATGAACAACGATCGAATTATTTGTCCTTTTATATTTTCATCATCAGAATCTTCAGACATTGCTGGTACTTGTTGAAGGTTTGGCTTTGATGCAGAAAATCTTCCAGACACTGTTCCGTACTCGTCTGTTCGTAGTGGATGAAAGGAACAATATAATCTATCATCAACAGCAAATTTTAAATACGGATACAGGAACATATTTATAAGCGTGTCGTAATGCCTATAGTCCAATATCGTCTTGCAAATAGGCTCAATTTTTGCGATCCTGGAAAGCGCCATTTTGTCCAGGTTTGCGTTGCCCCTGAGTCCCTTTTCGGCCATTTTGAGCGTTGGGGCATTTCTGGGGTAGGCAATATTTTTAACGTCAAAAATCTTAGCAAGCTGCTGCGAGGAACCGATGTTGAATTCCTTACCCGCCCATGAATAGATTTTCTCCTTTAATTTAAAATGTTGATCTGTAACTTTTATTGTTGTCCTATTTAATTGTTCCATGTCAAGCCTGACACCTTGTTTTCTCATCTTTAATAAGAGCGGTATCAGATCCATTTCCATTCTGTATAGTTCCCATAAATTTTGTGATTCAAGCGCAGTCTTTTGCTTTTTAAATATCTCTAATGGAAGCTCTGCGTCAATTTTTGCATAGTCACCTGCAATTCTCGAAGGCATTCTCCAAATATTCTGGATAGCCTTTTCTTTCCAACCCATCATACTATTGTAGTCTTCAAGAACACTTGTCGCCTTTTCACGTAGTCCGTACCCTCTTGCAATAGCGTTCAAGTTATACTTCCGCTTGTACTCATTTAATAACGGTTCAGCGTATTGAACGTCCTCGATCACTCCATTAACTTTAAAATTCTCATGTGCGAGCCATTCAAGATCGTACATTATATTAGCGCCAATCTTGGCATTGTTCGCTTTCAAAATGTCCTTAGCAATGAGAATGTTTCTATTAGCACACTCCGCAGTTACATCAGGGTGCCTCCAAGGGATATACGCACTTAATCCGTCCCGTGCAACTGACATGCCGCAAATGTAACCTTCACCACGATGTGTACCTGGACCTTTCTCACGTAATTCAGGATCTTTTGTCTCTAAATCAACTGCTATAGTGTCAGCAGAGATAAGCGCGCTTAGTTCATTATCTGTAAGCATATTGTTACGTCCTTATTTACAATGTAGTTGTCGGATAGTAATGTTTGGCCAATGATTATAGTTCGTTTTGTACGGTTTATCGTAGAATGTATACTTTACGCCAGCATAATCAGCTAATTTTAAACAAGCATCACATGGGCCATGTGTAGTGTACAGTGTAAAATAGTCCTCAGATCCTCTGCGTTGTACTCCAGCTTTTAAGGCTCTGAATATACAGCGCATCTCTGCATGAATCGATGGACATTCGTCACCAAAAAATGGATCATTGTCATCTTCTCTGGCACATGTTTTACACTCTTTTTCAGCGCCACCATGGTAAGCGTTAACTAAGCGCTCATTTCCGTTTCTTGTAATTGTTAAGCAAGCGCCTACTTTCTTTTTTAAGCATTTGCTGTTATGCGACGCTTCCCATGCAAGTTTCATAAAATGCAATTTTTCAAAGCACGGAACCCTCTCTTCAACCAATTTATCTCTTGCTTTGTTATAAGTGTTTAAGAGCCATTCTTGTTCATGTTTTTGAATAATCCGTGCGCCTTCAAGAAGCGCTCTGCTTAATGGCGCTATTTTGCTTTCATAGAAATGCAAAGAATTCGCCATATGTGTGTAGGTGCCCAATTCCAATTGATCATATTCTGTTACTAATACCTGTAATGCGCACCATTGAACGAATATAAAAAACGGAACATCATATGGAAGACCATAGTAGATGTCGCTTGATCGCATACACACAGTTGCGTGAAGCTTCCAAGCTTTATCTATTCTTAGACGAATGTACATAGTGCATGGATTATCGTTACTGATATAAGCATTCTCGTTATTGTACAATGTCATAACCGCCTTTTTGCTCCTTGGATTATTCTTTAAGCAATTTATAGCGTGCTCAAATTGAGTAAACCCATGAGAATTCTTTAAATGAAAAAGCAGACGACCGTAATTACTATTTATTGTTAAGTTATCATCTGAGCACTTCTCCCAAAATTTACTTAACTTAGAAGCTTCTTTAACACTGTTTGAGCCTCCAGCATAAAATAGAAGTTCGTTTTTCAAGTATTTTTCTGAGAATTCTCGGCTAAAAGCTAAACAGTCCAAAGGTTTTGTCAGCGTAAACGCTTGATCAAAAACTTCTCGTATAGTGTCTCCTTTTCTATTAGTAGATTGCTCACCATCAAAAAGCAGACTTATGAGTTTTACATAGATTAAGTCAAAATTGCTCCTAACTACAGGGTTATTCATTTTAAAATCTCCTTAATTTATATATTTTGTCGGATAATATAATTTACCTGACGGTTTAAGAATAGTCATTCTATCTTGTGTCCTTGTTGATGCAACGTACAGACATCTTAATTCAGCATCTCTCGATTCTGCAAAATTGTCGTAAACTTTCTTCGATAAGTCTGTGGAGATAATCACGTGTTTATTTTCACTACCTTTACAACTATGGAATGTTTCAAACAAAACAGGTTCTTTGTCAATATTGTCGATTAAATTTCCGTAGTATTGCTTTTCATGAGTAGGCAATTTTATTGAAGCCATCCAAGGTGATTTTATTGAAATATGTTCAAATAAATGCCTGACTGGATTTAACAGCTCTTCTGGAATCTTTCCAGCAATATATCGTCTGTGAAGTTTTATTGCACTGACAATTTGTCTGTCCCAGCTGAGCTTACCTTTAAGCTTGTACGGCAGTCCTTTCTCTAACATTGCTGTTGTCATTTCTTGCAGTATCTTGTTTGTTCTTGCTAAAACAAGTTCACCTCCCTTTAATCTAACTTTATCAAGAGACCTGGCTGTTGACAATTTTCCTTGTCTTCCATTTGATATGAAGTACTTGTCCTTTCGAGTAAAGATCTCTTTTGCTATCTTAGCAGAAAAGTTCAACGCAGTCTTTGGCAAGCGATAACTTTTTGAAAGTACAGTCTGTGATTTTGAAAAGTTTAAAAAGATATTTACATCGGCGCCTGACCATTCGTAAACAGCCTGATCGTCGTCACCGGCAATGATTATTTCGTCTGTTGCTGAAAACATCTTCATTGCAACTCTCCATTGAAGCGGAGTTAAATCCTGTGCTTCATCAATCAAAGCACACTTTACAGGCAATGGTCTACCCTTTTTAAGATAGTCAAGAAGCAGGTCATCAAAATCCATTATTCCAAGTTGTTTCTTCAATTCTTTATATTGATATTTAACATACTCATATTTCTTTTTGTTTATTTGCTTGAACATCAAATTAGCACAAGCCTCATTGTGATTCTCCATTGACAATAAATGTAAGTACACATCATTAGTTGACGAGAAGTCAGAGTTGTAAAAGCCAGAGAAGTTGATACCTGTTTGTTTTGAAAACAACAAGTAGTGTCTTCTGGATATCATGTCAGCCCTGTTAGCTCCTAATTCTCTAAAGCAAAGAGAATGAAGCGTTCTAAAAAATCGTAGGTCAAAATCGCTTAATTTAAAACGCTTCTTTGCTCTTCCTGCGCCTTCATTTGTTCCTTGCTTTGTAAATGAGCAAAAGGCTATATTGCTTGCGTGTAATATAGCTATTCGCTCCTCAAGCATTTCCATTAATCTTGTTGTTTTTCCTGTCCCAGGTGGGCCAAATACAGTGTGGCGCTTCATCAGTATTTCTCCTCTCCAATAAAGTCTAAAGGTTTCATCTCTTTGGTATAGTCCTCTTCGTCTATTTCTATCTCGGTGAAGATGTTACGAGCATGCAATGAATTCAAATCTACTTCCCAAGTCCTTGCAGTCTTGCCTATATCGGTATACCGAAGTTTCGCTTGTCTTGCACCGAGCTTCTTTAACAAATGTCGGTGATCAGAGGACTTAAAATTTCTAAACAAGTTTGTCTTTTCAAGATGTTCAAGCAGCTTGTTGCCTTTGAAGTGCAGGCAACCATTTCCGTTGTTGTAAACTAAACCATCCTCAATTTGGCTGGCTCTTACTGCCCGCCTTAATGATAAGAACTCTCCAACTTTTGACATCCATAGAGAGTCTTCGCTCATTCCATCAGACGCATCAGAGTTGAGCACTTCAACATTTATTAACGCACGATTTAGTATACTTGTCCAAGAATTATCTTTTAATCGCTCAGGAACTTTGTGCAAGTAACGTAAACACAATTCCCTAAATTTATTTTGATTCATAAGATCAGCTTCACTCTGGAATATCATTTCCTCGCCATTAATTTTCCACCTGTAATACGGCTTTGAGCACTGTATTTGTGTCAATTGCTCGAATGACAAATCACTTACTAATCCTACACCCTTGCCGAATTTTCTTGTACCGCATTCTTCTTTGTCACAATGGAGCATTAGTGTTCCATCTGTGCACTGGTAGTTGTAATCTCCTTTATTATGTGATGATATTATTGTTCTGTCAAGCTCTTCATATTCTAATGGTATTTGCATGTGTCTATTTAGCACGTGTAAGTGCTCTGAAAAGCCTTCACCAAATCGAGCTTTTAAATACGTAGCGCAGTTAAACAAGAACGCATTTCTTGCACCTTCACCTGCACCACCTTTTAGAAACAATGTCTGAAGACACGGCGGAGCTTGAGCTAATGGCAACTCTTTGATCATGCCTTGAAGCTCTTGTATTGTTGTTCTTGATGCGAATGCCTGAGCTAATGCTTCTTTTAATGACATTGGTTGACAATTTTCGTCGTAGGCATATCTGACTGTCTTTTCGAAATTAAAGTACGGCAGGTTTATCCAACTTCCAACAGCGTCACCAAGAAGCTTAGTTTGCTTTGGAAATATCTCTGTGTCTGGCTTTAATCCCAATGCTCGACGTATTGTTCGCGTTATAGGAAGTACTTGAGAAGCTGCTGAAGAGACTCTAAAAAAGCAATACAGATGGAGTCCTCCAGATTTACTTCTAAAACCCATTAAAGGTAGTTTGGCACGCTTTATAGCAGCCATTATATTAGTGGGTTCTAATGGGTATTCATCAACATCAATAACAGAAAAATTAACAGCGCCAGATGCGTCTAATGGCACCACGCCAATAGACTCATTCCCAAGTAAATGCTTCATGTAGCCTTTGACGTCTAACTTAGCACGTTTGGAAAATGACTTTCCTACAGCTTTCTCACCTGGCTTTGGTTTTTCTGGAACATGCACTCCGTAAACGTCTTCGTTCCCTTTAAAAAGCTCTGAGAATTTCTCCACGTAAGTACGAGCGTTTACCATAATCAGCCCTTCACATTCCGTGAAAACACATTGCAGTAATCTAACCATAGTCCGTTATTCTGAAAGAAGAGACTCATTTCAGATATTGCATTTTGAATCTCTTTTAGTTTTTCAGGATGAGAATCTAATTCATTGTAATAAGGTACAATGTCAAAACTCTTCAATTTATCAGAGTAAGTATCTTCCCATGTAACAACAAGATAGACAAAAATAGCCTTCTTAGCTGCAACAGTGTACACCTTGTGTTGCCATCCTTTAAGGTACTTGTCCTCACCTCTCCAACGGAGTGTGGTCTTTATGTCAAATATCCTGTCCGGCATGTTGACATCGTGCTTTGTGTAAATCTCAACATAATTTCCATTGACTTCTGTTATTATTTTATATACCTCTTGAAATGCCCCGCCAATGCACATTGTAGACAATTCATTGAATATGTCTGATCCAGACGTAACTTCATTCTTTCCAAGGTATTTAGCTTTTCTACACACACGATAGACTGTATCCTCAAAGGCAATACCTTTCTTAACCCAATCAGGAAAATCCATCTTCTCTCTACGAACTTTTCCTGTTAAGTCCGCCATCGCTCGTGATTTCCATGAAGGAGGGGCGTTCATTGCAAATTCAAAAGAGTCCAGTAATGATGTTGTTACAAGTAGCTTTTCCATTATTTTATTGTCTCCTGTCTTTTTATATAGGCTAATTGATTATGTTTTCCAACCACAAGAATGTACTTTAATTCAAGTGTAAGTGCTCTTGCAAACGTTGCAAGTTGCCCAAACTGCCATACTAAATCGTCCTTAATATTTTCGAGTTTGTCTTTATGAAGCAGCTTTGCTTCTATTAACAAGTAACTGTGCTTGCTAAGTAAAAGCATATCAGGAAAACCGTCTTGATCCACTGTCTCAACACGAGCGCATTTCCAGCCCAACGCACTGAAGTGCTTAGTTAAGAACTCATAGACCTGCGTTTCTTTCTTAAAGTCGGTGCCGACTTTAAATACGTCACAAGCCAGCACCGAATTAAAGAGTTTATAATTTTGTTCAAACACTAATACTGTGTGTTACCATCAGTGGACATGTTGGATTGTCCAGCGTCATCTGACAATAAGGCAAGGTCAAGACGTTTGTTTGGAAGAGCCTTTCTCTCTTCTGATACGGACAAAAGAATCTGTTTTGTAACAAACGAGTCAAAGGTAAATTTAGGAGCGCTCCAGTCACCTTTGTCATTAGACACTTGATGAACTTCCAAATTCCAAATCATGAAATACGGAAGGGCCTTTTTTGTAGTGCCAGGAATGACCGTATTGGTGAGGTTTCTGTTGAGCTTTTTAGCTTCTTTGAGCTGGCTGGATGTCAAGCTCAAAATACATACGCCATCCTCTAAATGGTCGGGAAAAATGATGTAATACACGTACGTATCTGAGAATATATTTCCAGTGTTGGGATCAATTAAACGGTAGTTTTCATCCCGCATTAGCTGTCCTGCCCTGGCTCCTTCAATCTCTTCTACAAGATGCGTATCAACAAAACCACCCCTGTTAGGTTTCCATTCAATATAGTAACGCTCAAATTTTCCAATGACAAAGCGAACAGGAGGCTCATATAACCTGTTTGTAACAGAATTGTAGATGAAACCCTCTTCGGCTTCAGGCAGATACTCTGGTTTCTTCTTTGACAACTGAGGGCTTAACTGTTGAATAATCTTAATGAAAGGAATAGCCTGAACGTCCATGGTCAATCCTTCGTAACCCTCATTGTCGCCTTCAAATTCTGCGAACATTTCTTCCATCTTCTGGGCTTCAATTTTTTCTTTCTTCGTCATTTTCTTTCTCCTTATTTAATAGTTGTTTTGTAGTACTGAAAAATATTCAACATCTCTTCGTCAATATCGGCGATAGGCATCTCTGCGTCAACGCCCTTCTTCAAGCCAACAAGTCCTTTGACGTAACTCTTTAATGTCATTGGGTGACAAGCCATATTGGCTTCTGCAAATAAGCCAAATTCCTCCTGTATCATCTCAACAATCTTTGCAAGAATTGTTTTTGGCACTTTTCCGATGAGCAGATTGATCTTTATTATTGCTGCATCGCCACGTTCTTCAAGGAACGAATAAAAGCTCTCATAGTCACGAACAGATACGTTAATCTCTTCATTGCAAGATACAGTTTCTCCACTGTTCAATGTGAACGACGCCATACTAACTTCATTCATTGCGTCCGGAAGCAATTTTTGTGAGTACGTATTGAACTCCTCCTTTGCTTCCTTCAGTGCAGCGGTAGCTGAGTCAAGAGCTAATTTCTTTTCCTTAAACTTCTCAGCCAGCGCAGCGATTCTCTTTAAGGTATCACCGTCACTTTCTGTATCTTCAACTTCTGTTAAATAACTTAAGTCTTCTGTCATTTTGTCTCCTTTGTTTAAATTTCAAGTCGTTGCAAGAAGGATGCTAACACTCCATTAACATGTAAAATACGATCAACAGATTCCCCAATCTCCGAAGCTAACGGCACTAATTCCAATGATTTTTTGGGCTCGCCAGCTGCTTGCGCTGGTACAAGAGTTAATACAAGTGAAAGCCTATTAGCCAGAATTTCAATTGTATTTTCAACTGAATCAATTTCCATTCTTAAGCGGCTGAGATACTCAGTGACTTGCCGTTCTCTCTGCGGCGCACTTGAACCACACACTTCTCGTTCATTCATCTTAATCTCCTTTGCTTAAATTAGTTCAAACAACTCTGTCAATTCGTTAGACATAAATTGAGCGTTGATATTAAGTCCTTGTTTAAGAGACTCCAACACAGCGTGCTCAAATTTTACATCATATACCAAATCCTTATAGACCGGTGATTTGGTAACGCCAATACGGTGGCTACGGTCCTCAGCCTGTAGCCTTGCTTCTGTTCTAAAATTTCTGGAGTACCAATATTGAACCCCAGCGCCTTGTAAATTAAGACCATAACCACCTACTTCAGGATTACTAATCAGCCCTTGTAGACGTCCAGCCTTAAAATCGTTTATTATCTCTGCCCGAACATCTTTGGGTGTCGTACCATCCAGACGTCCAACAGCATAATTCTTTGACAATTCTTCACACAGTAAATCTATCTCCGCTGTGAACACAGCCCATATCATAAACTGCTGATTGCCCAACTCAGGTAGATCCTGTTTAATGTATTCAAGTTTACTGTTAGCACCTGCTATCTTTTTCTGTTCGTACTTACCTTCAATGTCAGTATGGTGACTAAAAAACCCACCACAGATTTGAAGCACCCGCATTCCAAGCATCGCTTTCATATTAAGTGTTAACTCTTCTCCATTATAATGTGCAACAGCGTACTTTGACAGGTTCTTAATGATACGTTTCTGCTCTGCATTCAATGTTAATTCAATCTTTTTATAGATCTTCTCAGGCAATTCCAAACAATCCTCCTTCTTTATAGAGAATGTATTTGGCTTAATGTGCTTTAAAAGATCGTCCAGATGCTTAAATGCAGCAAACTCAGGTGACGAATAAATGAACCAAAAATCCTGCTCAGATAAACCAAACCGTGAGCGAATAGCACTAATGACCGGCATCCTGAGCTTTCCGCCTATTAAATTCTCTGCAATCAGCTTCTTTATCTTAAAGAATGAATACTGATCAAGCACTGATTCTATTGTAATCAATCGTCCTTTTACGTCTATTTTCTTTTTAACAAGGACACTGTATTCAATCTTGAATGCAGCATAACTGCAACCCATGTAACGGTCCTTTAAGAACTCGTAAATAGACCACATGTCCACAGGTGATTTGGCAGCTGGAGTACCAGTAAGAACTGTTCTAAAGCTATGAGGATACATCTTCCTAAGCTTTATCAGGCTACGTGTAGTCTTAGCAGCAGGGTTCTTTATCCTTGACGCCTCGTCAACAACAATAATTGGTGGTTTGTCTGATAGTTTAAAGAACCGTTTTGCCATCTCAATCCCTGCCTTGTAGCTGAAAGCTTCAAAATTCATTGTGAAGACACGTAGTTTGCCAGGTGTAGGTGTCTGTAGAAAGGCGTCCATCTTTCTCAAGAATTTGATTGTCTTCTTTGATGAATAACTAAAGCCAACCCATGGCACAGGACAATGCTCAGCAAATTGCTCATCAATCCATTGAGGATGTACAGCGTTAAGAGCGACAACAAGCACACTGTCGTGTAGACCATTAACGTATTTATACGATGCCAAGTCGATAGCAATCTTAGACTTGCCTGTACCCATGTCAGCCAACAACGCTCCAAATGGTTCATTCTTGAATTTGTCAAAGGCTTTTTGCTGATGAGGATACGGATTAGTCTTGAATTGCATCAGCGCTCTCCTTTTTAAACTTAAGCTCTTTGTCAATGTACTTAGCCAAGACCTTAAGAATCATATGCACAGATCTCTCAAGAGCGTATAGTTTAATCTCCATTTCCTCTGTAAAAGCGTCCTTTGAAACGTAAGTAAATGCTGCCACGTACTTTTTGTCAATGACAGCCTTGCCATTGACCCGAATGAACGGCAGTTTTTCCTTTCTATTATCGTCGTTCATACACTGATAAACATTGTTTACTCGACGTCCAGTGAGTTTTGCAAACTCATTAACCGTTAAATACTGCTGTGTCTTTGCCATTTAATCCTCCTTAAAATCGTTCTGTTTCTATATTTTCCATGGAAAATTTGCAATCTCTCCATGATTTGTCAGCTCTAAATCCTCTACTCCAGTCTACTTTAGCATGCATGATCTTGGTGTTCCTGGCAGACAACTCCTGCCCATCGACCACAACCACACGCTTATTATACCCAGGTTTAAGGCTAATGACGCCGTTTACACACCGGCTAATCTCTTCTCGCACACTGTCAGGCATTGCACTAACTACTGCAATCTCATGAAACTCACCATCGCCAATAACGACATATAGTACGAGCGCACCAACAAGATTCTTCTTAGACCACTCTTTAGTCAATCGAATACCACCAATAAAGCAATCTAAATCGTCACCTATCTCACCTGACATGGTTCTTTTGACCTTAATGGCGTGAGTTTTAAGCCGTGACCCCGGTACGTAAGGCTGATATTTATTCTTCAATATACATCCTTCTTTGCCATCTGACCACAGTTTATTCAACAATTGCTTCTTGTCCTTGGTCACTCCACGAACGAACTTAAAGTTATCACAACGACTAAGCTCTTTAACAACAGCAGCGGTAGCCATTTTCCGTATATGCAATGGTAAAGCTATATCTTTTACTGCAATGAAATCATAGCATTGAAAAATGATTGTGGCGTCGATTAACTGCTTATCTAAAGCCAGCTTTGAATCACAACTGAGTATATTTTTAACGGCGTCCAATGTATTTGTAGCTATCATGCCATCAAAGTTTGTCGTCTCATCATAACACACAGCCTCTGTAACTAAGATAAACGGCACCTTAAAACTATCCTTCATTGGGTTTTCAATGCTACAAGACTCGTGTTTATAATACGAACTGGTATAATTCTTCAGTACAATATGCTCCGTATAATCAACTGGAAGCAGATCAATGTCAGATATGTTCCCTCCCCAGAAGGCAAATCCATCACCAGGAATATAAGTTAAAATCATAGACCACCCATTGAATTTCTCCTCAGCAACCCAGTCGTCATCATCCCAGATAGTCTCTTTCACGTCGTCGCTTAGTTTGTCATACCTGTAGGCTTTCTGAGGAGGACAGGCACGTCTCATCCGACAATGTTGCATCCTAATAGGATCGTCTCTATACTTCTCGACCATAAATGCATCGCCTATAGCGTCTTCCAGGTCCTTGTTTACTATTTTTCTGTCAAGGTTTGGCAGTTTAATATCATCCCGAGCCATTCGATGAATTAATTGGTTACGTGTTAGTGTCATTTGTCATTCTCCTTTTAATTAGTTTATCTCTTTTCATAGCGCTTGTCATCTAATCGTACTGCTAATGACTTTACAGCAACTCTAAATTCATGCTCATCATCTTGCCAAGTGACTGTGGGTTCACAATAATTGTCCGGGTAGTACTGTACACCTTCCATCAGCGACGATGCCTTCATAGAAGTTAACATATTAATCTCGGTCAACGCCATGGAGGTGTCAATGTGTTTAACTGTCTCACTGTAAACAAACCAAGGATTCACATTAACAGATTTGTAGATTGTCTTTAAAATGGTGTCCTCTAAGACTTTGAGTCCGCCATTAAAACGCTGCTTAATAGGTCTCACAATGTCACCAATGTAAGCTTCAGAGGCATCGTGCAACAAGACAGCAAGCAAAAATTCATGATCAGCTTGCCCGTACAACTGCTCAGCGGCGTGCAAACAATTCAGACAATGCCGTGCAACAGAGTATGGTTCGCTCGTTTGACCATTAAAACGGTTAATCTTGGGCAATGCTCTATACACGTCCTCCATATCCGGTTCCCATGTATCAGGGTTCAGCACGTCCAACTCCCTATCAAAAGCAATATAATTAGTACTTGGCTCCATTATCTATTCTCCTTTATTTTTAAGGTTGTATGTTAATATTATTTGTGTTGTAGTGATAAGCCTTTAAAAGATCCAAACCATTGTTTAAAATATTTAATAGTTTGTTTCTTTTTATTGTAGCATCAGCTTCAGCTTCAGCAGCAAAATAAGCAGCATAGGAAGCATCGTCATAGGCAGCCTTAGCAGCAGAATAAGCAGCATAGGAAGCATCGTCATAGGCAGCCTTAGCAGCAGAATAAGCAGCCTTAGCAGCAGAATAAGCAGCAGAATAAGCAGCATAGGAAGCATCGTCATAGGCAGCCTTAGCAGCAGAATAAGCAGCCTTAGCAGCATGGGCAGCAGCATGGGCAGCAGCATCTTCTGTTTTCTTACACGGATTTCTTAAGTATTCTTTTGCGGATTTAATTGCTTTTCTAGGTTTGTTATCTTTAGGGCATTTTTTCTCATAAATATCAAGAACCTGTTCGGCGGCAAAAATTGCATAGTTAACAAGCTGCTTTTTATTCATTATTCTCACGATGAGCCAATTTGCATCCGATAAACGGTTATTCTGGATAAGCTTTTTAACAAAAACAGTTCCATCAAGCCCAATATAATTATTCTCACATACGTGATTAAAACTGCTGTCACATGCACCACGGTCTCTGAGCCATTGTTTTGTAATTTTCATGTTATACTCCTTTATTTTTTACTTTTAAGGTTGTACGCCGTGAATAAGTTAGCACCGGCAAAGATCAAGATGCCTGATGTAACCACTACAACGCTATCTGACATAGTGCAAATCAGTCCTCCAACCCACGCCAAACCGCCTATCGTCGGATAAATATAACTGGTCAATACCGTTTTTGCAGTATTATTCATCGTCATCCTCCAATCTAAACGCATTATTATGGTGCGTCCCAACAGGGTGAAAGAACGATCCAGCACTCTCAGTCGATGTAAATGCAGCTTCTAAACCCTTCGCTGCCTGTCTTTTGGCCGTTGCCCATTGCCTTTTAGTCTTAGCTTTGTGAGCTTCAACCAGAGCCTCGGTAAGCGTTTTACGCTTAAAAGTCAATGAATGATGTATCGGTTTGTACAGGTAAGCGTACTTTTTATTAACTGGCATTGTAGCTCCTTGGTTAATTATTGGTTGGATCGTTGGTTGGTTGGCTCATTGGTTGGCTCGTCAAAAAGCACTGGGACAATAGCAACGTATGTTATCTTGTCAGCAATACGTTTGGCAGTATCGTGTGAAAACACAGTGCCTAATAGCCTACCGTCCTTGAAGAGTTGGTACTCTTTCACAGTGTTTGGTGTTGGTATGGGTGTTGGTGTTGATGAGGATTTTAGCGTCTTGTCTATTGACAATGGACACCAGTGTTCGCAGGTGTGTTTTAGCACGAATGTTTTTTGCATACACAACCAGGCTTGTTGGTCGCACCAGAATTTAGCATATGGATCATTTCTATAGTGCTTGTTACAACATAAATGATCACATGTGTAACAGATTTTAGTTTTGTTCTGTGCCCTGGTTTGGGCATCTTGATGCGGGAGTTCTAATTCTTCATACTCACATTGTCCACATATACAATCTGGGCCATTGTTATCTCCAATGTAAGTACCATGTTTGCATTTGTCTCCTGGCACATGGCGCCAGACTTGTGGGTATTGCTTTTCAAACTTTTCAATACAATCCTTACAATAGATCGGATTTCCATCTATTGCTGTCGATCCGCATGGTAAGGTTACTTTCTTGTAACCATAGTGCCAAGGAACGTATTGATCTACTTTGTTCTTGCATTTTGCCATGGTTGTCTCCTTCGGTTAATGTTTGTCGGTTCTCTTTCATTGCGGCTTTGGTTTTGGCTTTGGTTTTGGTTTTGGTTTTGGTTTTGGTTTTGGTTTTGGTTTTGGTTTTGGTTTTGGTT
>JGI24023J19991_10000115_pt1 | contig 53158 bp, 49 predicted proteins | sample Cruoilmetagenom1_FD_19991 | JGI IMG/M metagenome (IMG submission 19991)
AGTTTCAATCGTCAACCCTTTGACAGGAAAGCTGGAAATAGAGGTAGCCCACGGCATATCGGCAGAGGGTCGTAAACGTGGAAAATACCGTATAGGGGAGGGTGTCACAGGCAGAGTGGTTGCCACCGGCGAACCAATAATAGTACCCCAAATTGCCAAGGAGCCGCTCTTTCTCAACAAAACACGGGCGCGTGGCAATCTGGCAGAACAAAAAAGATCTTTTCTATGTGTTCCGATAAAAGCTGGTCACAACGTAATAGGTGCTTTGAGTGTTGACAGGATATATCCAGATGGTATCACAGAGCAGGCTAATATCGATTTACAATTTCTTACAGTGCTGAGCACAATTATTGCTCAAACGGTGGTTCGGGTACAAAAGGTAAATAGAGAAACAGAAGAACTTTTTACAGAAAATCTAAAGCTGAAAAGGGAGCTTTCAGAAAAAAATAAAATTAATGATATCATAGGTAATTCTGTGAAAATGCAGAATGTTTATGAAATGATCCACCGGGTTGTCGATTCAAATGCAACCGTACTTCTAAGAGGAGAGTCAGGTACCGGAAAAACCCTTGTAGCAAAGGCCTTGCACTATAACGGCAAAAGAAAAGCTAACCCTTTTGTGGTTGTTAACTGCTCTGCACTTCCGGAGGCACTCCTGGAAAGCGAACTGTTTGGTCACGAAAAGGGTTCTTTTACAGGAGCCATTAAACAGAAAATCGGTAGATTTGAACAGGCTGAAGGCGGCACTCTTTTTCTAGACGAAATAGGTGAGATCAGCAATTCAGTGCAGGTCAAACTACTTGGTGTTGTGCAGGAGCGATCCTTCCAACGACTTGGTTCAGCCAGGCAGATTACCTGTGATGTCCGCCTCGTAGCCGCGACTAATCGTGACCTTGAGAAGGCCGTTAGCGATGGAAATTTCCGTGAAGACCTCTACTACCGACTCAATGTCTTCCCGGTTTACCTCCCCCTTTTACGTGAACGCAGAACTGACATCCTCCTTCTGGCTGAGTTCTTCCTGGACAAATATACAAAAGAAAATAAAAAAGAAATAGGACGGATTTCAACCTCGGCAATTGACTTGCTTATACAGTATCACTGGCCGGGAAATGTAAGGGAGCTTCAAAACTGTATGGAACGAGCTGTTTTAATCTGTGATGATAACTCGATAAAAGGCATTCACCTGCCTCCGTCTTTGCAAACTGCTGAGTCAACAGGCAAGGTAAAACCACTTTCATTAGCGGTTACGGTTGAAAATTTTGAAAAAGAACTCATAATTGAAGGGTTAAAAAGAAACAACGGAAACCAGACCAGAACGGCCAAAGACCTTGATACCAGTTTACGGATTATAAACTACAAGATCCACCGGTATAAAATAGACCCAAAAAAATTTAAAATCTACCGGATTACGCCATAAATATGTAATGAATAACCTTGGGTTGCGGGGCTTGACCCGCATTGGTGCTATAATTAAATGAACCTTCTTCTTCATATCTGCTGCGGCCCCTGTGCTATCTTTCCTGTCAGCAGCCTGCAGCAAAAGGGTGTTTCTTTAAGCGGTTATTTTTATAACCCGAACATTCACCCCTATAAAGAATTCAGACGCAGACTTCGCACCGCTGACGAATACTCTAAAGAGATAGGGATACCGATTTTTTTAAATAAAAATTATGGTCTTATCGGCTTTCTAAGGGGTGTTGTAAATAACGAGGACAGGCGATGTTCTTACTGTTACCGGGATCGACTTGAGAAAACAGCTCAAAAGGCAAAAAAAGAAGGTTTTGAATCCTTCTCAACAACACTTCTTTACAGTAAATATCAGAATCACCGGGAGATAAGATCTATCTGTGAAGAGCTCTCAAGGCAGTATTCTCTCCATTTTTACTATGAAGACTTCAGGGCAGGGTGGCAAATAGCTATCGATGAATCGATAAAACGTAATATGTACAGACAACCTTACTGCGGCTGCATTTACAGTGAGCAGGAAAGGTATGATAAAACTTTCAGAAAAAACAGGTTGGAAAAATGATTCAAATGCTTGTTATTGCAACTCAAAATAAAAATAAACTTGCTGAATTCAAAGAAATTTTGAAAGATGTGGCGATAGAGGTGAAATCCCTGGCTGATTTTGGCCCCATCCCAGAGCCGGTAGAAGATGGCGATACATTTGATGAAAATGCTTATAAAAAAGCTCACCATACAGCCAAGGTACTGGGACTTCCTGCGATTGCCGACGACTCAGGCCTGGTTGTAGATGCCCTTGGAGGAACTCCTGGTGTTCACTCCGCCAGGTATGCCGGTGAAAATGCAACAGATGATGAAAATTGCAGGAAACTGCTGCAAGAGCTTGAAGTAAAGGGGGAGGGGAACAGAAAGGCTCACTTTACCTGTGTGCTGTCGATTGCAGTTCCCTCCGGTCCGGCATTAACCTATGAAGGAAAATGCGATGGGATAATTCTCCGGGAACCGAGAGGGGAGAGTGGTTTTGGTTACGATCCTCTTTTTTATTTTGAACAGCACAACAAAACTTTTGCAGAACTCACTATGGAAGAAAAAAACAAGGTGAGCCACAGAGGGAAAGCGCTAAAAGAAGTTAAATCCGAAATAAATATGATTGCCAGGTGGTTGGAACAAAGACTTATTGAAGAAAAACCTGCTAAACCCGACCATGATCACTTCAGGGATAATGACTGGTCTGAAGAAATGTAAATTATTCGTCCCTCAAATCCCTGGCCAGTAGGTCTTTTACTGCTTCGGAGCAGCTCTTATCCTTATATAGAATATTGTAAACCTGCTCAAGAATAGGCATTTCTATATCCAGCTTACAGCACAGGTCGAAAATTGACCTGGTAGTCTTAATGCCCTCTGCTACCATACTCATTTCTTCAGTTATCTGTTGCAGGTTTTTCCCCTGACCAAGTTTTAAGCCTACTGTTCTGTTTCTGCTTAAATCTCCTGTACATGTAAGCAACAGGTCTCCAATTCCGCTCAATCCCGAAAACGTTGCCGGGTCAGCCTTCATAGCAACCCCCAGTCGCTTCATCTCGGCAAGACCACGGGTGATAAGTGCTGCGCGTGTATTCAGACCATACCCCAATCCGTCACACACCCCTGCAGCAATCGCGATAATATTTTTAAACGAGGCGCTTATCTCAAGGCCGATAACGTCCTGGCTGGCATAAACCCTGAATGTCTCTGTACCAAAAATCCTCTGTATCTCCTGAGCGGTCTCCAGCCGGGAAAAACCGATAGTTACAGCTGTAGGGATATCTTTTGCGACCTCCTCAGCGAAAGAAGGCCCGGACAGCACCCCCACCTCAATTTGCCCCCTGCAGGGTTTTTCTTTAACCAGCTCTTCAATAACCTGGGTCATGGTCTGAAGGGTATCGTTTTCAATTCCCTTAACAGCGGAGATAATTTTTACATTACTTTCAATATAAGGTGCCAGGGAGCTGAAAACTTTTCTCAACCCATGCGAGGGAACTACCATTACAACAAGAGCACTTCCTGTAACACAGTCCTCAAGGCTATCAGTTACCTTCAGTTTTTCCGGTAATCTGATACCGGGAAGGTATTTACTGTTTTCTCGTTTTTCGGATAATCTTTTTACATGGATAGTGTTATGTCCCCACAAACAGCACCTATGCCCCTTTTTTGACAAAAGCACAGCAAGGGCAGTACCCCAGCTACCAGCGCCGACTATTGCAATTGTACTGGCTTTATTCATCATCTTTTGAGATATGTTCCGGTTCTATTTTTTCAGAACCACCTTCGGCCGCTAGAGAATCCTCCTCGTCATCTTCCTTTTCTTTGGCGACATTGTCCATACCTACCAGTTTTTCGTCGTCCTCCATGTTGATCAGACAAACACCCTGGGTACTTCTACCAATAATTCTGACGCTGCTGAGATCCATGCGAATCATCTTACCCAGATCAGAAATTAAAATTATTTCGTCCTCGGCCTCGACCTGTTTGGCGTCAATAACTCTTCCGTTTCTTTCACTTCTTTTAATGGCAATAACACCCTTTCCGCCTCGTTTTTGCAAACGGTACTCCTCGATAGGACTACGTTTGCCATACCCGTTCTCGGTGACGGTAAGGATAGAATTTTCAGAAGAAACAACTATCGCACTGACCACACAGTCATTGCTGGCCAGCCGAATGCCTCTCACGCCGGCAGCGGTCCTTCCCATTGTCCTAATATCTGACTCCCTGAAATGGATGCACATACCTTTTTGGGTTATTAAAAGTATAGTGTCCTCGCCGTTCAGTACATGGGCACCTATTATCTCATCCCCTTCATTTATGGTGAGCGCGCGTTTTCCTTTTTTCAGGGGACGTTTGAATTCCTGCAGACTGGTTTTCTTTATCCTTCCGAATTTAGTCACCATCATGATGGTTTTTTTCTTTGAATCATCTTCAAAACTTTCAATGGGCAGAATAGCGGCAATTTTTTCATCATCCGCCAAATTCAGCAGGTTTACAATAGCTTTTCCCCTGGCCGTTCGCCCTGCAAGTGGCATCTGATAAACCTTTCTCCAGAAAACCTTTCCATGGTTGGTGAAAAAAAGAAATGTGTCGAGGGTCGAGGCCACATAGAGGTTGGACACAAAATCTTCTTCTATATTTTTAACCCCCTTAACACCTTTACCACCCCTGTGCTGAGATCTATAGAGGCTTACAGGGTTACGCTTTATGTACCCTGAGTGCGTAACGGTAACCGCCATATCTTCAGGGGCTATGAGATCTTCCGGCAGGATTTCATCGGTGGCATCAATTATCTCAGTCCTTCTGTCGTCACCAAAAACTTCCTTAATTTCTACCAGTTCTTCGCTGATGAGCTTCATGATAAGCGATTCATTCGCTAATAATGTTTTTAACCTTTTAATTTCTTTAATAATTTCATCATATTCCCGTGCTATCTTGTCACGCTCAAGCCCTGTTAACCGCTGCAGACGCATATCAAGGATGGTCTGCGCCTGAATTTCACTCAAGTCGAAACGGGAAATAAGTCTTTCTTTTGCCTCAGGTGGGTTTTTGGCTCCCTTGATTAATTCAACAACTTCATCAAGGTTATTAATGGCAATATTCAGCCCTTCAAGAATATGTGCCTTTTCCTCAGCTTTTCTCAACTCAAAACTCGTTCTTCTATAAACAATAACTTTTCTGTGAAGAATAAAATGTTCGAGAATTTGTTTAAGATTAAGAACCTCCGGCTTATTATTGACAATCGCAAGAAATATTATACCAAAAGATTTCTGCATCAGTGTCAGCTTATAGAGCTGATTAAGTACAACTTCTGCAATTTCATCTCTTTTCAGTTCTATAACTACACGTAAACCTTGTCTATCAGATTCATCCCTTACTTCAGAGATAGAGGTAATCTTTTTGTCTTTTACCAGGTGTGCTATTTTTTCTACCAGACTGGCTTTATTAAGTTGATAGGGGATTTCTGTAATAACTATAGCTTCCCTTTTTCCGTCCTTAAGTTTTTCGATGTGAGTCAAAGCTCTCATAATGACCACACCTTTTCCTGTCTCATAGGCTTCTCTTATTCCTGCTCGTCCGCAAATCAGGCCACCTGTTGGAAAATCAGGCCCTGTTACAATGGACATAAGCTCATGGACAGTAAGGTTGTTATTTTCTATTAGAGCAATAAGGCTGTCTATAACCTCCGACAAATTATGGGGGGGAATATTTGTGGCCATGCCAACAGCAATACCGGATGAACCGTTTACCAGTAAATTTGGTATCTTCGCCGGCATGACTGTCGGTTCATCCAGTGAATTATCATAATTTGGTGTCCAGTCAACTGTATCCTTTTCAAGATCTTTTACTATCTCACGATCAATTCTGGTCATCCGCGCTTCTGTGTACCTCATTGCCGCAGGAGAGTCTCCATCCAGAGAACCAAAATTTCCCTGCCCGTCAACCAGCGGATAACGCATGGAAAAATTCTGGGCCATGCGAACAATGGTGTCATATGCTGCGGTATCCCCATGTGGGTGGTATTTACCTATAACATCACCAACTATTCTTGCCGATTTTACATATGGTCTATTATGGAAAACACCAAGTTCCCGCATTGCAAAAAGAGCTCTTCGGTGAACAGGCTTTAACCCGTCTCTTACATCAGGCAATGCACGCCCGATAATTACACTCATCGCATAATCGAGATACGATTTTTGCAATTCTTTCTCAATTGATATGGTGGGGAACTTTTCTTTACTTTCTTCTATGTCTGTGCTCATAAAAATATTCTATTTAAATTTGATGGTCTGGTGAAAGACAGTAAGAATTTCGAGCCTTGTTATGTGGCGGAATTAAACATCAAGGTCTGTTACTTCAAGAGCATGACTTTGAATAAACTCACGCCTTGGCTCCACTTTATCACCCATAAGCGTAGTGAAAATATCATCAGCTTGTTCAACATCTTCTATTGTTACCTGCATAAGGGTCCTGTTTTCAGGATTCATGGTGGTGTCCCAAAGCTGCTCTGGATTCATTTCACCCAGTCCCTTATAGCGCTGAAGATGACTACCCTTAAAAGACTGGCCACGTACAAGAGTTAACATCTCAGACCAGTTTGCGGCATCAATCATTTTTTCCTCTCCACTCTTATTTTCAGACACAAGAGTGAAGCCACCTTTAAGGTAAGGCTGAACGGTCTCAAATAATGACAGTGCNGTTCTGTACTCGTTGATAAGCGGTATCTGGGGACCAAGTGTCATCATAATCTGAACCTTGCCGCGAACAGCAAGATCAACCTCATAACAGTCCGGTCGCCACCTGCATGATCTTATATTCCCAATTACCAGCTTTTCTTCAGGCAAATAACTGAGAAGATCTTCTATAAAAGTTTTTTCTGCAAACTGATCAGCAGTGCGAATTTTATTATCAAGAAGAAAATAGAGCATTTCCTCCCAGATATTCATTCTCTCCATAAAACTGACTATGCGCTGATATATGGATAAATTCTCCATAAGCTTGACAAATTCATGCCCCTCGGCAGGTTTTCCACCATCCTTTGAAAGAATTTTTATTTTCTCACTGGCCATAGTGAAAAGATGATTGTTCAGTTCACTCTCATCGAGAAAATATTTCTCTTTTTTTCCCTTACCCAAACGATAAAGTGGTGGTTGTCCTATATAAATGAAACCATTTTCAACAAGTGGAAGCATCTGTCTGTAAAGAAAGGTAAGGAGTAAGGTTCTTATATGAGCGCCATCCACATCGGCATCAGTCATTATAATAATTTTATGGTAACGAAGTTTTTCAAGATCAAACTCATCTTTACCTATTCCACAACCTAATGCCCCAATAAGTTGCTTAATTTCCTCACTGTTGAGTATGCGATCAAAACGGGCTTTTTCAACATTAAGGATTTTACCCCTCAGGGGTAGTATGGCCTGGTTTGATCGATCTCTTCCCTGCTTGGCGGATCCCCCGGCGGAATCACCCTCAACTATAAATATTTCACGTTTAGCCGGATCCTTTTCCTGGCACTCTGCAAGCTTACCGGCCATAAGCAGGCTGGTAGCACCTTTTTTTCTGGATAGATCCCTGGCTCTTTTCGCAGCTTCTCTCGCCCTTGCCGCTTCAACTACTTTTAAAAGTATCTTTTTAGCTATGGCAGGATTTTGTTCCAGGAAAAGAGTAAGTTTTTCAGTACAGACAGATTCAACAATTGATTTCACCTCTGAATTGCCGAGTTTGGTCTTTGTCTGTCCTTCAAACTGTGGGTTGGGTACACGAACAGATATGACACTGGTCAATCCTTCTCTTACGTCATCTCCTCCCATTTTTTCCCGCATATTTTTCGGAATCATATCATCATTTGCATACCTATTTATACACTTGGTGAGAGATGATCTATAACCGGCTACATGACTACCGCCTTCACGGGTATTGATGTTATTTACAAAAGAAAAGAGACGTTCTGAATATCCATCAAAATGCTGCAGAGAAATTTCTACTTCAACATTATCTCTTGAACCTGAAATGTAAATAGGTTCAGGGAATATGACTGTTCTCTTACGATTAAGATACTCTATATAGGATATGATCCCTCCGGAGGCATGAAATTTATCTTCTTCTCCACTCCGCTCATCTTTTAAATATATCCGTAACCCTTTATTTAAAAAAGAGAGTTCCCTTATTCTGTTTTTAACCGTTTCATAATTAAAAGCAGTCGTTTCAGTAAATATTTGGGAATCGGGTTTAAAAGTTATTTTTGACCCTGTTTTATCACTTTGACCGATAACCTGTAACTCACTCGCCTTCTCACCGTAGTTATATGATTGTCTATATATTTTACCGTTTCTTTTAATTTCAGCACAGGCTTCACTGGAAAGTGCATTAACTACAGATACACCGACACCATGCAACCCTCCGGATACTTTGTAAGATGAATGATCAAACTTACCCCCTGCATGAAGAGTAGTCATGACAAGTTCAAGAGCTGTCATATCTTCAGTAGGATGTTTTTCTACCGGAATTCCACGCCCATTGTCCTCCACAGAAACAGAATTATCTTCATGAATAATAATCCTGATCCTGTTGCAGTAGCCAGCCAGGGCTTCATCTATACTGTTATCTACAATTTCCCATATAAGGTGATGCAGACCCTCTGTAGCTGTATTTCCAATGTACATGGACGGTCGTTTACGTACTGCTTCCAGACCATCAAGTACCTTTATCTGTTCCGCACCGTATTTGCTAGTTTCTTCTGTCACGCTAGTTCCCTGTAATAGTAATAGTTACAACTGCATCGGCATTATAATGGATATAAAGCCAACATCATCATCAGCCTTCATGAGACACGGGCTGTTGTTCGAATTGATATACGCCTCAACCGTTTCACTTTCCATAACCTGGAGCGCTTCAATAAAATATCTACAGTTAAAGCCGAGGCTGAGTGGTTCACCGGAATACGATATGGACTGTTCATCTTTTGCGTTGCCTAAATCAGCATTCTGTGAAGAAAGTATCATCAGATTATTTTCAATCTTCAACTGGATAGTGTGAAATATATCTTCAGTAAATAGATTTATTCTTTTTAGTGATTCCAGAAAAGGTATTCTCTGAATTTCCAGACAATTTTCAAGCTGGACAGCTTCAAGAATAGCAGAATATTTAGGGAATTCACCATGTTTAAGACGAATAATCATTACAGCATCCTCATCTCTGAGAACCAGCTGTTTTTCCTCAAAAGATACTTCCAAAGCATCTCTTCCCTCACAAAATTTTTTCCATTCCTGGATACCTTTTTTGGGTATCAGTGTGACATCGTTGAGCCGCATTTCATCGAGATTTGCAGCAACATCTTTTTCCATAATTGACAATCGATGTCCGTCAGAGGAAATCATCTTCAAATAAGAAGTGCCATCCCGCACCTCCTTTTCAAACAGCACAGCCGTAAGAGAGTAAATATTCTCCTGCTCATTTGCTATTGAATATATAATTTTATCAATAAGTTCGAGAAAAATATGACTCTCAAATGAGATAAATGACTCTTCTTCAAATTCAGGGAATTCAGGGAATTCATCACTTGCTACTCCAGCCAGATTGTATTTACTTAAACCTGCCCTTATAATAACCCAGCTATTATCTGTTTCTTCTATAGTTATAGTTTCTGATCCCGATTCTCTGACAATCTCAAAAATTTTTTTTGAGGGAAGAGTCAATGACCCTTTATCGTGAATTTCTGCGGGAACAAAGAGACGCAGACCTACTTCAAGATCTGTTCCTGTTAAAATTAAACCATTGTTTGTTGACTCTATAAGAACATTTGACAAAATGGCTAATGTTCCCTTTTTGTTGGTTAGGTTTTGAATATTGTTAAGAGCCTCAAGAAGATAATTTCTACTGATCGTGCAATTAAGTGCCATAAGGGGACTCCTTTTGACGAATCCTTATTATAGTTTTATTATTATTATTATTAGTCAGGCTGATATGGTTAATTAAACCATATCAGCCTATTTTTATTAGATTAATTATAAACAATATTAATTTAATAAATATGTTAATAATGTGTATTAATGGTTATTAACAGTTTTATAAACCGGTAATTAAAAAGCTGTTAACATGGAGCTGTTAACAGAGTGTTGAAAAAACTTTTTTTATGGTTGGTCTCGTTTTTCGAAATCTTCAAAATTATCGAAAAAACAGTCATATACATATAACTATTATCAGCTTATAATCTAGTAAAAAAAGATCAATATTTCAATAAAATAATACTATTTTAATAATGAAAATTTATAACGAAGCCAGGCTTGAGGAAGAACTCGGAGATGTTATTAATTGTTCTTTAAAAAATGATGTTTTTTCAGGTGTTTGTTTGTCTTTTTCAATTTTAAAGGATTCTTTGAGATGGAGCAGGAGTTACAGTTATGGAACTACTGAAAAATCAGGATCGCAAAACAGGATTCAGCAAAATACCTATTTTGATCTGGCATCATTGACAAAACCACTGGTAACAACGCTTTCAATAGCAGTTTTAATTGAAGATGGGTTAATTCGTTTGGAAGATGCGCTTTCTTATTGTTGTGGTTGGCAATTACCTGAAGATAAGAAAAGAATTAAAATTTCTCATCTTTTATCACATTCTTCTGGTTTGCCGGCTCATAAACCATATTATAAAAAATTGCATGAAGTGCCTCAATACCAAAAAAATAAAGACCTCCAAAAATGGATTATGGAAGAAAAACTATGTTTTTCACCTGGTACAGACAGTCTGTACAGCGACCTCGGTTTTATATTGCTTGGATTAATAATTGAAGAGAGAGCTGGAGTTCCACTGGATGTTTTATGGGAAAAGAAGGTTATTACCCCTTTAAAGCTGCAAAAAGGGTTGTTATTTACAAAAAATAAAAGTTTTGATAGGAGACTGTGTGCTGTCACACAAAATTGCATATGGAGTGGTAAAATGCTTTGCGGGATTGTCCATGATGATAACTGCAGAGCAATGGGTGGTGTGGGAGGACATGCCGGATTATTCGGTACGGCACCAGCTGTCTTGTCTCTCTGCGAACACTTAATAGAACAATTTAAGGGCAGGGAGGAACATCCTTCGTACAGTCCTGCTCTGTTGAGACATTTACTGACCAGAGTTGGCAACTCCGGCTGGACATATGGTTTTGATACCCCAACGAGAGGAAAGTCAAGCAGCGGCAGGTTTTTTAGCAATGAAAGTAGAGGCCATTTAGGTTTTACGGGAACATCTTTCTGGATAGATTTTGAAAGGGAAATAGCAATAGTATTACTTACGAACAGAGTGCATTCAACCGACAATATTGACAAAATAAAAAAAATAAGACCACTTATCCATGACATAATCATGAAGAATATTTTATAAAACAGGGCGGGGAAAACCTTGCAACCCAAGGCTGTTTGGCGACACTCCTCCGAATCCCGGTTACATTACTTTCATAACAGCGAAGCGGTGTCATTGTTGTGAAATTCATTTCATGGGTTTTAGTTAGACTCTAACTAAAACTTTCGGCGGTAAGGTACTCTTATCATCAAAAAAAAAGCTCCGTCAAACATATATGTCCAACGGAGCCTGAGGTATCGCATAAACGACTAAATTTTTATTACCACCAGCAAATAGTTTGGTCGGCGTCAAAAATTTTGTCAACCAGATTATCATAATCCGGAATCTCTGCAGTCAGATCAAAGGTATCAACTTCCCGGTCACGATTAACAATTTCGACTAACTTCTGTACTGTCTCATCCGGCTGCGATCTGTATACATTTAATATTTTCATAGTATAGAAACTCCTGGATATATTATTTAGCACCGTAGGGGATGATATGGGTCATTTCACGAAGTTTTTCACCAAGCTCTTCAACGGAAATCGCGGTGAAATCGTTTTTTTCAACGTCAGCCTGCACGGTGGTAAAAATATCACCTTCCATGTCACGAAGCATTTCTATGCTTTCTTTGTTCAACTCATCCAACTCAGGGATTTCCTTATCTATAACTACGCCATATGAATACATGTTTTCAACAGCTAAGCCTAAGGCTGACCTGATACCATCAACGACGTAATCTTCGTGCCTGTACATGAAGCATACTTTTTTATATTCCATTTTATGTCTCCTTTACAGACTGAGGTAACAGTCAAAGTCTTCTATCATAATACCGTGTTGAGCTTGAGTAGCCATTTTTTTTGCGGTTAATCCCTCGGGAATATCCTCAATATCGAAGCCCTGTTTTTTATAGCTGTCCACACAAATAGAAACATCATCAGCAAGGTCGCATAAACCGGCAAATTGAGGATCTTTAGAAAGGGTTGTGGCCTTCCAGGTAAAAAAAACCTTTACATTGGATCCTTTGGCTTTAGCTGCCTTGGTGATGCCTATGACGTGTTGAAGGCTGTCTGTGGTAGTAACAAAAATACCTAAACTTTTTGCCATATTTATTCTCCTTCAAGAAAATTGCCGGTTTTGATTCACCCGGCAGGCATAAAAAAAATCAAATCACAGCCATATGCGATTCAATTTAAAGTTGGTAGAACCCGAAGTGTAAAGAGTTCACTGCGGGTTCTTTGGAATATTAACCTTTTTTGATAAAAAAACTTATGTAGCCGGATTCTTCTTTTTCACCAAGATATTCGTGCCCTGCCCGTTCACACCAACCGGGGAGATCATTTCTGGAGCCCGGGTCAGTTCCGTCCACCTGAAGGATGTCACCGGCATTGATCTTTCCGATCTCTTTTTTAGTCCTAAGAAGCGGCATTGGACAACTGAGTCCCTTAGCGTCAAGCACACTAGCTGGTTCTAATCCTTCTTCAACTACTTTGAAATCACTCATAGCTGTTCTCCTGGCATTTAATTAACTTATATATGTTGATAAGAAAAAAATCCGGTGGCGGATAAAATTCTTAACTGAAAAAAGTTCGTTTTTGACCTATACTTTAGCTTCCGGCATCTGTCAAGGTATGAAAAAATGAGCAGTGTAACCAATTGATATTAAGACAAATAAATTTTATACCACAATGTGGTGATGGCGGGTGTGGTATGTCGTTTATCTTGACAAAAAATATGAGATGTGTAAAGCAGTGTAACTATTCAGTAAGGGAAGGGGATGAGGTTTTCACAACGATTATATCGCTTACCTGTTGTGACAACACCCCTCGACCCGCTTTTTCTTCCAGACAACACATGGCTTTCGTATAAAAGATACTGATTGACACAATAGATATTTATAAAAATAGAGTTGAGGTTTACTTTTTGTCTACTTAACAGGGAGAGTACTATGAGCGAAGAATCAGTTTTCAAAAATAAGGCTAAAGAGTTATACGGCCTTTTCTGCGAAAAGGAGTGGAACCCTTATATTACCGGTGTCGTAGTTGCTTTTCTATCGGTAATGATAATGGCCTGGTGGAGACCTTGGGGGGCTGTCGGGGCTATCAGGAACTGGGGTGACTGGATAATGTTTGGGGGTGCCAGTATTTTTGGATCAGATGGTGCTATTTTCGGGTTTTATGACGAAGCTCCACGATCAATATTTGTGAATTCGGGTTCTGTTATAGGTATAGGTTTTGTTGCCGGTGCATTTATCTCTGCATGCCTGGGAAAGGATTTTGCTTTGAGAATCCCACCATATCGAGAAATGGTGAAAGCGATAATTGCCGGTATATTGATGGGAGTTGGGGCAACGTTAGCCGGCGGTTGTAATGTCGGTGGTTTCTATAATGCAATTGGAAATTTCGGTGCCAACGGGTTCGCCATGATGTTTGGTCTTGTTTTTGGTGTTGTTCTGGGTCTCAAGCTTCTTTACCTGGAGATGGAGTATATTACCTGGGGTGACGGTGGTTCGAAAACGGTCAGCTTTTCATCAAAAGTAGTCTATACAATGGGAATAGTATGTACTTTGGTTCTTATTGTGGCGGCCTACATCTATGCAGGCAATGAAGACAGTGACTATATTGCCTCGTTGAGTGGTATAATATTAATCGCTGCAGCTCTCGGATATACCATGCAGCGAGGTCGATGGTGTATGGTACAAGGATTCCGTGAACCACATATGACCGGTGACTGTACTCTGGCCAAATCGGTTATGCTGTCGATAGTTATCGTGGCAATTGGCGCTGCCGTATTGAAATATGCTGTTCCAATGAGAGCTGAAGGGGAGGCGGTACTGGCGCCCCTTAATTATGTCCGGGGTACATTTGGCTGGGGCGGCGTTGTCGGCGGGTTTGTTTTTGGCCTTGGTGCCATGTTTGCCGGTGGCTGCGGTTCAGGAACATTGTGGCGTGTTGGAGAGGGGCAGGTTAAACTTATGATCGTTGTGCCTTTTTTTGGTATAGTCTCGTCCGTTATGACTGCCTGGTTCAGGGACAATGATTTTGAGGCGGACGGGGTTCTCGGATCCTATGTTTATATGCCTGATATACTGGGTTATGGGCCAACACTTCTGGTTGTCGGCCTGGCAATGACCGCCTGGTATCTGGTTGTCACCTGGAACGAAGAAACCAACAAATTGATAGTACCGATGTGACACTATAGAACAGGTAGAAATAGAGGCGCAATTTCACCCTGCAGTGAGATTGCGCTTTTTCTTTTTTGCTCCCAGGAAAATTAGGAGTAAGGCACCAATGAGAAAGACAGCAATTTTTAGAGATAATCTCTTTTTATCCCATGATCCCGGATATAACCATATTGAATCACCCGAGCGGATAAGGACGATATTTAACCTGCTGGATAAAATGCAGGAGATGGGGGAGCTGGTTGAACCATCTTTTCATTCGGCATCCCGGGATCTTATTCGTCTGAATCATTCTGATGCTCTCATTGAAACTGTAGCTGCAACATCGGGCCAGATGTATTCAGTTCTTGATGCAGACACACTTACTTCAAAAGAGAGTTACAATGCGGCCTGCCTTGCAGCAGGGGCTGTGGTGAGGGGGGTAGATCTTCTCTGGCAAGGTGATATAGATAACGGTTTTGCCCTGGTCAGACCTCCGGGTCACCATGCTGAAAAAAATATATCCATGGGTTTTTGTCTCTTTAATAATGTTGCCATCGCCGCTCACCATGCCATTCAAAATTGTGGTGTTAAAAGGATAATGATTGTTGACTGGGATGTACACCATGGCAATGGCACCCAGAATTCGTTTTATGATACCGACAAGGTGTTATATTTATCAACACACCAGTATCCTCTCTACCCGGGTACCGGCGGTCTGGCAGAGACAGGGTCGGGGCCGGGGGAAGGGTATACTGTTAACATACCGCTTCCAGGTGGTCAGGGAGACGTTGAATATGCTAATGTTTTTAATACCTTAGTGAAGCCGATATGTCTGGAGTATCAACCAGAGCTTATTCTCGTATCGGCCGGTTTTGATCCATTTATTGAAGACAGTATCAGTTCAATGCAACTCACGCATAACGGGTTTGCCTATATGACCAGGGTTATGGTTGAACTGGCGGAAACAGTATGTAATGGGAAATTGCTGGTTTCTCTGGAGGGCGGCTACAGCCTTGCTGGAATGAACAGAGGAGTTTTCGCGGTTCTCAATGAATTGGCAGGCAACGTTCTCAAAAATGAGCTTCCGGCAAAGGTCGATGAAAAAACATGTTGTTTGCTGGGAAAAGAAAAGAGTGCGCATCCGGTGGTTGAGACGGTAAGGGACGTTGCAAAAACATATTGGAAAATGTAAACTCGAAGAATGCAGGCTCGAAAAGATGTTAAGAGGTATAAAAACAAGGAAAAATAACACGGCTCAAGATTTTATAATCCGCTTGGAGATATTTTTTGAACAAAGGTACCACTAAAATACTTATTGCAGATGACGATCTGATGGTTCGCACCACAATATCCCAGATACTTGAAATGTTTGGTTATCAGGTGGACACAGCAGCAAGCGGCGAGGAAGTGATAGCAGCTGTAGATGACAGCTATGATGTGATTATTCTGGATATCACTATGCCGGATATGGATGGTTTTGAAACCATGAACCAGCTCAACAGGCTGGATTTTGACATTCCCGTTCTGTTTCTTACCGGGGCCGGTTCTATGGACTATGCGGTAAAAGCTATTAACCTGGGTGCTTACGATTTTCTTACGAAACCGATTGAAGATCTGGATATATTCAATGTAAAGATTAGAAGAGCTGTTGAGAAGAGGATGTATGTGCTCAGAGAGAGGCAATATAAAGCTGCCCTTGAGGACGATATCCAGGAAAAAGCGAAACAGCTTGAAGAGCAGAATAAACTCCTTCTTACCTACAGTAACAGCCTCGAAAATGCTACTGTGCAGTTAATGACCAGCCTCCAGAATGCAATGGAGGAGAAAGACTACTATACCGCCGGTCACACCAAACGTGTCACTGAGTATGCGCTGATGTTGGGCGGGGCGATGGCGTTGAGTGAAAATGATATTGTTGTTTTAAGACGTTCCGCTCAGTTTCATGATATCGGAAAGCTGGTAATTGATCTCTCGTGTATCCAAAAACCGGGGAAACTGACTGATGAAGAATGGGTACTTATCAGGAAACATCCAACAGTCGGGGCAAACATCATAAAACCGCTGGGTTTTATGGAGAAAGAACAGTTTATAATACGACATCATCACGAGAGGGTCGATGGAAAGGGATATCCGGCAGGATTGACAGGCGATGAACTGGACGATCTTACAAAAATTATTACAGTTGTAGATAGTTTCGACGCCATGACATCCCAGAGAAATTACAGGAAAAACAAGGTGATGGAAGAGGCAGTAGAAGAGCTGTACAAATGCAGCGGAACTCAATTTGATCCGGCGATTGTTGAGACATTCGCCCAGGCCATAGTTGATTTTAAACCTGTAAAAAATGGTTTTTCAGGGGAACCCCTGGAAAAACTCTATGAGCAGAACAATATTATTAGCCCGGATAAATCGGAATTTTAGAGTGCCCGGACAAGTACCTTAGAAATAATTTATGAATATCACTAAGAAAGAAGTTGAGCATGTGACGAACCTGGCAAGGTTGACTCTGTCCGATGAAGATTTAGACATAATGACAGGGCAACTGGATACTATTTTGTCATATGTGGATAAGCTTGGGGAACTTGATACCGGCAAGGTAGAACCGACAACACATGTTTTTTCAGTAACAAATGCTTTTCGTGAAGATCGCGTAACGGAGTCGCTTTCCCGGGAAGAATCGCTTGCGAATGCACCCCTGCAGAATGGTGAGAGTTTTCAGGTCCCCAAAATTATCTAACCCCGATAAACGGGATAAGTACCTTGAAAGTATATGTGACCACATAATTTCAAAATACACTCCTCAGTTTCTTGTTTTTTATTACAGACTTTCAGGAGTAAGGTACTAACACCCATAAAATGAGTTTTACGACAATGACACCGCTACGCTGTTATGAAAGCAATGTAACCGGGATTCAGAGAGGTATTGACAAACATAATGAAACCCTACGAATTAACCATTGCCCAGGCAGAGAAAAAAATGGCAGATGGAGAATTCACTGCTGTTGAGCTGACAGAGAGCTGCCTGGACAGAATTGAAAAAATAGATAAAAAGTTACAAGCTTTTATTACCGTTGACAGGGAGGGTGCTCTCAGTCAGGCGATAGCGGCGGATAAAGAGCGAAGTGCGGGAAGGGTTGGTGCCCTCTGTGGTATTCCTCTTTCCATAAAGGATCTTCTCAGTACAAAAAATGTAAAAACCACCTGTGGTTCCAAAATATTGGAGAACTACATCCCTCCTTACGATGCAACCGTCGTTGACAGGATCAGGAAAGAAGGTGGGGTGATTCTGGGTAAGGTTGCCATGGATGAGTTTGCCATGGGCTCCACATCAGAGACCTGTGCTTTCGGTGTACCGCAGAACCCGGTTAAGAGCGGGTATGTTACCGGAGGATCCTCCGGTGGTTCGGCTGCGTCTGTTGCTTCACTGGAATGTCTAGGGTCTCTGGGATCAGACACTGGTGGATCTATAAGGCAGCCGGCATCTCTTTGCGGAGTTGTCGGCATGAAACCGACCTATGGCAGAGTTTCCCGGTTTGGCCTTACAGCATTCGCATCTTCCCTTGATCAGGTTGGTCCTCTTTCCCGGAGTGTTACGGATTGCGCCACCTTGATGAACGTAATCAGCGCCTATGATAAGAAGGATTCTACATCGGTCCGGAAAGCTACTCCCGATTTCACTTTGTCCCTGAAAAAGGGGCTTGACGGGGTTCGGGTGGGAATACCTCTGGAATATTTCAAACAGGGACTGGATCCCGAAGTTGAACGAGTCGTACAAAATGGTATTGAGGTGTTAGGGCGCGGCGGGGCGGAGCTGGTTGATATTTCTCTTCCCCACACTGAATACTGTGTTGCCTCTTACTATCTTATTGCTTCTTCCGAGGCAAGTTCCAACCTTGCCAGATATGATGGTGTCATATACGGGTACAGGGATCAGCAGGCGGATTCTTTACTTGATATGTATAAACAGACGCGCTCTAAAGGTTTTGGCGCCGAGGTGAAGCGACGTATTCTTATCGGCACCTATGCCTTGTCCTCAGGCTATTATGATGCCTATTATAAAAAGGCCTCCCAGGTTAGAACGCTGATTCTTGGTGACTACAAAAAAGCATTTGAAAGGTGTGATATTCTCATCTCCCCCGTCACACCGACACCGGCCTGGAAGATGGGTGAAAATAGTGACGACCCGCTGGCCATGTATTTGTCAGATATACTTACCATTTCGGCCAACCTTGCAGGTGTTCCCGGTATGTCGGTTCCTGGAGGGGTTACCGGGGAAGGTTTACCTGTGGGAATTCAGCTGCAGGGAAACCATTTTAGAGAAGAGCAACTGATCCAGACGGCATATCATCTTGAGCAGGAACTTAACCTTCAGCCATTGCTGCTGGATATCTGATGACACTGATTAGAACAGACTGAACTTTTTTCTAACACCCATGAAAGGAATTTTACAACGATGTCAACACTCTTCCAAATCCGTCTCCATCCGGGAAGCAGCACAACTTTCATATAAAATTCAAAAACCTCTCCTGATTTCTTGTTTTTTATGACAGCTTTTATGGAGTATGGCACTAAATTAATGTGGAGATCGCTTGAAACTTACTATTCCAGATAATATTGCTTCTATTACCCCATACCCACCGGGAAAGCCCATTGATGAGCTGGAGCGTGAGTATGGCATCAGTGGCTCAATAAAACTCGCCTCAAACGAGAACCCCTGGGGGCCATCACCTGAGGTGGTGAGGGTTCTAGGTTTAGAGCTGTCCAACCTGAACAGGTACCCTGATGGATCGTGTTACTATCTTGCTAAAACAATTGCCTCAAAATTTGAGGTTGATCCTGCTGAGATCGTTTTAGGAAATGGATCCAATGAGGTAATTGAGTTTCTGGTGAAAGCGTTTGTGCGGGAAGGGGATGAAGTTATCACAAGTCACCCTTCTTTCCTGATGTATCAAAAGTTCGTCCAGGTTCGAGGGGGCGTCAACTACATAGTTCCGCTCCAGGACATGAAGCATGACCTGGAGACTATTCATGAAACGATCTCTGAAAAGACAAGGCTCATTTTTCTTGATAATCCCAATAACCCGACGGGAACGATCATTGAACCCCTGTACCTGCAAAATTTTTTAAACAGAGTTCCCGAAGATGTAATTGTTGTTCTGGATGAAGCATATGTGGATTTTATGGATGCCGGTTCCCGGGTTGACATTACCACCATGATACAAAACAGTGAGGACCGCTGTCCGGTTGTCCTGTTGAGAACATTTTCAAAGGCATACGGTCTGTCTGGTCTACGTGTGGGGTTCGGGCTTATGGCCAGGGAAGTTGCCTCCTGTCTGCATAAGGTCCGCCAACCCTTTAATATCAACCAGCTGGCCCAGGTCGGGGCAAAAGCAGCCCTGGAGGATGAGGAATATTTTCAACATACTCTGGCTAAAACGAGAAGAGGGTTGCGTGTTCTGGCCAAAGGGGTAGAAGAGCTTGGTTGTATAAGTTACCCCTCACAAACTAATTTTTTCCTTATTGATGTCAGAGGCAACGGAGATAAGTTGTATCAGGCAATGCTCCATAAAGGAGTTATTATCCGTTCCATGAGCAGCTATGGGTTTCCTGATTTTATTCGGGTTACCGTTGGAACAGAGGAGGAGAACACCAGGTTTCTCGCAGCCCTGGCTGATTGCCTGACGGACCTTGGTTATGTCTGAAAAGCAGGATGTTATCACCATTGACGGCCCGGCCGGTGTGGGAAAATCAACAGTAAGCAGGAAAGTTGCCGGTGCAACCGAATATACCTATCTTGACACTGGAGCAATGTATCGAGCTGTGGGCCTTTACCTGGAGCGACTCGGTATAAACCTTGATGAATCTGAAACTGTTTCCCGCAGTCTTGATGAGTTAAGGATGCAGCTGCTCCCGGCTGTTGATGATCAGAGTGATATTTGTGTTTTGCTCGGCGGTGAGGATGTAAGTGATATCATTCGTACTCCGGCAATGGCCATGATAGCTTCCCGGGTTTCCGCTATCCCTGTGGTGAGGGAAAAATTGACAGAAATGCAAAGAGTTTTAGGGAAGGAGGGCAGGGTTGTGGCCGAGGGAAGAGATACCGGCACGGTTGTTTTTCCTATGGCAAAGCATAAATTTTTTCTTGATGCCGATCCCCGGGAAAGAGCACGCAGACGTGTTGAGCAGCTTCGGCAGAGGGGGATGGAAGTGGATGAGGCAGAAATCCTGGCTATGACTCTTAGCCGTGATAAAAATGATCGTGAACGGAAGATTGCTCCACTTAAAGCGGCAGAAGATGCTGTGAAGATCGAGACTACAGATATCTCGATTGATGAAGTGGTTGAAAAAATTCTGCAGAAAATTTCTCCGGCACTGGAGAGACGTGCCGGAGAAAAGTAAGATTGCTATTCTATGACAAAATCTGCACGCCTGTTCTGGCTGTAGGCATCTTCGTCCTGTCCTGGGAAAAGAGGTTTCTCTTCGCCATAGGAAAGGGTTCTGATTCTTGAGGGATCCACGCCCAGGTCAATTAAGAACTGCTGGGTGTTAATGGATCTTCTTTCACCAAGGGCGAGGTTGTACTCATTGGTTCCCCTTTCATCGCAGTTTCCTTCAATAATTACTGCTGTTCCGGGAACTGAGTTAAGGTATTCCGCGTTGCGCACTATTATGTCTGTCATATCCGTTGTGATTGCGGCCCGGTCGAAGTCAAAATAGATAGGGTAGAGGTTGTCCGAGGATCTTCCATGTACCCGTTTATATTCGTCTGTCTGGGTGTCAGGTGCATTGGCGGATCCACCACCGCTACCTGCAGCGGTGTCATCAAGTGTACCTTCAGTGGGAAGGTTTTCCTCAGAATACCCGCCTTCCGCCGGGGGGTAGCTAATATCTTTGCCGCCGGACATTGATCCGGAAGATCCTGCTGAAGTTGGGGGGACAACTGTTTTGGGACTGCAACCGACCCCCAAAAGGACAAGTGAGCCAAGAAGGGACGAGAGTACAATTGATGTGTAGAACCTTTTTTTCATGATTTCTCCTGTTTCCATGTAAGGATGGATGGGCGCTTCTGAATAGTTGCATAAAATTATGGTACAGTTTAGCCGTAATAACAAAGAGGTCAAGCATAAATTGCCAGGCGGATAATTCTATTTACCTGTTGCCTATCAACTTTTATAATGGTATTGCGATGGCAAGCGACCGGGATGTTCAGGCAAAAACAATTTATTCACCACCTTCTTTCCAGCCTTGTGGTTGGTAAACACTCGGTCGCGGGGTACGAAATATGAAAGCAAAAGACACCGGGCACACCCTAACAGCCGTCTGTGCTGTTGGTTTAGAGAGTCTTGCCAGAGAGGAGATAGAATCTTTTGGTGGCAGGGACATCTCCTGTGGCAGGGGCATTGTGTTCTGGCAGGGAGGGTTGGCAGCTGCTTATCGAGCCTGTTTGTGGTCCCGTTTTTCCTCCAGAATCCTTTTACAGTTATCCGAGTTCCCGGTAAAAAATGAGGAAGAACTGTATCAGGAATGTTTGAAAGCGGACTGGTCCACCCATATGACGATTGATACCACATTTGCAGTTGACTGTACAATATCCGGTGAAAGCCCCATCAGCCATAGTCATTATGCAGCACTGAAGGTAAAAGATGCCGTTGTTGACTATTTTAGAAACAGAGAGGGGGATCGTCCGTCGATCGATACATCAAGGCCGGGAATCAGGCTGCACCTCCACCTTGACAAAAGGCAGGCAACACTTTTTCTGGATCTCTCCGGAGAAAGTCTGCACCGCAGGGGCTACAGAGTCTCCGGGGCACGAGCTCCACTTAAAGAAACACTTGGCGCTGCAATCGTCGGCCTGAGCGGCTGGCTGAAGGGTGGGGCCGGGACCCTGGTAGATCCCATGTGCGGTACAGGAACCATACTTATAGAAGCGGCGATGATGTATGGCGACTCTGCTCCCGGTTTATTCCGAAACTATTTTGGTTTTCTTGGCTGGCTGCAGCATGATACTGTTCTCTGGCAGGAGTTGATAGATGAGGCTGTTTCCCGGGAGAGTGCCGGGTTAGAAAAGAACTGGCCTGTCATGGTCGGGTATGATTGTGATCCTGTCGTGGTGAAGGGTGCAAGAAAGAATATTGAACGTGCAGGGCTTGAAGAGTTTATCCGGATTAAACAGGCTGAGCTTGCTACCCTTCAGCGACCCACTGAAAATGGCATGATATTATCCAATCTTCCTTATGGAGAGCGACTCTCGGAAGCTGAACAGGTATCCTGTTTATACAGAGCACTCGGACGCATAAGCAGAGAAAGGTTTCCCGGTTGGAATATAGGGGTTTTTATTTCTAATCCGGATTTTACCGATAGTTTCAATCTGGCCTGGAGAAACAGATACAAGCTTTTTAATGGTACTATACCCTGCAGGCTTCTCGTTGGACTTGTGGATGAAACAACAAAAGACTCTTTTCGATGGAAGAAACCGTCTGAAATGGGCATGGAGAGTGAAAGTGAATTTGGCAACAGGTTTAAAAAGAATCTGAAAAAATATATGGGCTGGGCGGAGAGAGAGGATATCTCATGTTTCAGAGTTTACGATAGAGATTTACCTCATTATAATATCAGCGTTGACCTGTACGGCAAATGGGTACATATCCATGAATACTCCCCGCCAAAATCAATATCCGGAGAGCTTGCCGCTCAAAGACTAAGGGATGCTGTCAGGCAGATAAAAGAGATACTCGGAGTACGTTCCAACCGGGTTTTTCTAAAAACAAGACAGAGGCAGAAAGGGAAAAATCAGTACCAGAAAAAAAACAGCCGAAAAAAACTGTATGAGGTGAAGGAAGGAAACTGTTATTATCTGGTGAACTTCACAGATTATCTTGACACTGGTCTTTTTCTTGATCATCGCCCCTTGAGGCAGAGAATTTTTCAACAGGCAAAGGGTAAAAGGTTTCTTAATCTTTTTGGTTATACCGGCAGTGCAACGATTCAAGCTGCTATGGGGGGGTGTGCAAGCACTACAACAGTTGATCTTTCTCCTACGTATGCAGGGTGGACAAAAATGAACCTGGCACTCAACGGCCTGGCCGAAGAAATACATACCGTTGTACAGGATGACTGTATGACGTGGCTGCGAGAGTGCAGGTCTACTTTTGATATAATTTTCGTCGATCCGCCAACTTTTTCAAATACTAAAAAAGAAAAACGGATTTTTAATATTCAAAAGGATCATGTTAAGCTTATCAGGCTTGCAATGGCTCGTCTGGATAAGTCGGGAGTTCTGTTTTTTTCGACAAACTACAGGAAGTTCATACTTGATCTTCAACTGAAAGATTCTTTTATCGTGAAAGATATAAGCATTAAAACAATACCCTATGACTTTTCCAGAAATAAAAAGATACACAGGTGCTGGGAAATGAAAAAGGGGAAGGTTGAGATGCGGGAGGAGAGCAATGCCGGAAATTGAAAAACTGCAGCAACAGATAGAAGACCTTGAAATTCGGCTTGACGGGCAGAAAAAGACAAACGCTACTCTGAAGAAGAGGGTTTTCGGGGCTTTGGTGAAGGGACATTCTTTTGATGGTCGAGGTCTGCCCGGTTCTGTGGGTGAGCAGGAGCAGTTTCACATTGCCCGGTCGAATCATCTGAAAAATAATTTTCTTGAAAATGTAAGCCATGAGATACGCTCTTCAATGAATGGCATTGTTGGAATGACGAGCCTTGTTCTGGAAACAGATCTGACGGAAGAGCAGAGGGAATATCTGGAGATGATTGGTTCGTCGGTAGAGCGGTTGCTGGGGGTAGTGAACCAGGTTCTCGATTTTTCCAAGATAGAGTCGGGACAACTCGACCTGAATAAGGAAGATTTTAATTTAATAGAGAGCCTGGATCATGATCTCTACCTCCTGCGACTGGCTGCTGAAAAGAAAGATCTTGAACTCCTCTATCACATAGATCCGAATGTTCCGGCATATATCCACGGAGACCCGGGACGTCTGGTTCAAATTGTAACCAATCTGGTGGACAATGGCATCAAATTTACAGCTGATGGATCTGTCTCAATAAAGATTGAAAATGATGGCTATGATAACAACAAAAATTTACTGCTGAAGTTTGTGGTTACCGATACCGGTTGTGGTATAGGTGATAATATGCAAAAGGTGATATCCCATTATTTCAGGAAGAAAGAGGGAAATCATGCCCCTCAACCCCTTGTTGTCGGATCGACAGGTTTAGGGTTGACGGTTGTCTCCCAGCTTATAAAAATAATGGGGGGCAGTATCGGGTTTGAGAGTGATTCCTCGGGATCCAGCTTCTGGTTTACTGTTCCGGTAAAAGAGGCAACTGATTTTTACACCGTTGAGGAACAGGGAAGCAGGGTTTTTGAGAACATAAAAGAGAGAACAGCCTATGTACTCAAGGGAGTGAAGGTTCTGCTGGTAGAGGATGAGTATATAAGCAGAGTACTTATTGAAACAGTACTGAAACAGCTCGGGATGGATGTGACCTGCGTTGAAAGTGGTGAAGAAGCCGTGAAGGAGGGGTGTGGTGGGGATTATCAAGCTGTTCTCATGGATGTTCAAATGGAGCAGACAGATGGGCTGGAAGCTACCAGAAAAATAAGAACATATGAAAAGAAGAATGGTGGCCATATACCGGTAATAGCTTTAACGGCTCTGGTCATGCAGGGTGATCGTGAAAAGTGCCTGCAAGCCGGGATGGATGACTATTTACCAAAACCGGTGGAAAGAGACCAGCTCATTGATGTGTTGACTAAATATCTGACCAGCAGGGCTCTTGTTGTGGTGAGTGAGGTAGATAATCAGCAGACCCTGGTTCGCACCCTGATAGAGTCAGGTTGGCGGGTGACTATTGCAGAAACACGGCGGTCGGCCATGTATGAAGCATCTTTATCATCTTTTGATCTTATTGTTTTTGATATAGCCATGGCTGAACTGGAAAGTCTTGAAGCTGTGAAAATCATCAGACAGTTGGAAGAGTACTCGGACCAACGGGCTGCAATCGTTGGCTTTGGGAATGAGGAAGACGGAAAAAAATGTCTGGAGCATGGTATTGATGGATATATCCATGGCCCTTTGACGGAGGGTAAAATAAGGACACAGCTTGAGTTGGTGCAATGATACGCTACTCCCATGTTTGCCTTGACACCTTCGGGTATCAGCTTCCCCCCAGGATAATTACATCAGAAGAGATTGAAGAGCGATTATCTCCTCTATATGATCGTTTGCATCTTCCTTCAGGCAGGCTTGAGCTGATGAGCGGTATCAGGGAGAGACGCCTGTGGCCTGAAGGCACCAGGCCCAGCGAGGCCGCCACCAGGGCCGGTAAAAAAGTTCTCGCAAATGGAGATATAGATCCACAGGATGTTGAATGCCTTATCTTTACATCGGTGTCACGGGATATGATGGAACCGGCAACAGCATCCTTTGTCCATAATAACCTTGGCCTGTCTTCCTCCTGTCTTATTTTTGATATATCGAATGCCTGTCTTGGCTTTCTCGACGGCATGGTGGTGCTGGCCAATATGATTGAGCTGGGACAGGTGCAAAATGGTCTGGTTGTCTCTGGCGAAACTGCAGAGGAGCTGCTTGAGTCGACCCTGGTTTCTTTGCTGGAGAACACAACATTTACCCGAAAAAGTATAAAACCCGCTTTTGCCTCATTGACGATAGGCTCCGGATCCATGGGGCTGTTTATGAGGCGGGCCGGAGAGAATGAAAAAAGGCCCCGCCTGGTTTGCGGTGCCTGGAAGGCAAACACCATTCACTCTGATCTCTGCCATGGTGGCCAGAATGGTCAGAACACGACCCTGATGGCGACAAATTCCGAGGAGCTTTTGTATCGCGGGGTTGAAACAGCGCTGTTGACCTGGAATGAATTTTCCACAAGCCCTGGGTGGGGCGGCGATGATGTCGACCACTTTTTTTGTCACCAGGTTGGCTCAGCCCATGCCAAGTTGCTTTTTGAGCAGTTGAACCTGGCAGCAGAAAAGAATTTTGCGACCCTGGAAACTCTCGGAAATGTAGGTTCTGTATCTGCACCTGTTACCATGGCTATGGCGATTGAACAGGGTGTCTTTCAACCCGGAAAGAAGGGGGCCCTGCTTGGCATCGGCAGCGGTATAAACTGTATGATGTTGGGGATTGAGTGGGCAGGATGAGAAAAGGATTGAGCAGCACTCAGAAGAATTTACTGCTGGAGCAAGCAAGAGAAACCATCTCCAACCGGTTGAATAAGGATGACGGTTTGCCGGATATGCCGGAAGATCCTGTCTTTCGGGAAAAAGCGGCAACCTTTGTAACACTGAAAATCTCCGGCAGGTTAAGGGGGTGCATTGGTACTTTGGAGCCCGCCACATCTCTATGGCAAAGTGTCCATGATAACGCACTTAGTGCAGCTTTCAGCGATCACAGGTTTTCTCCCCTGAGTCACAAAGAGCTTGAAACAATAGAGATCGATATTTCTATTCTCTCCTCTCCATCCTCACTTGAATATGAGGATTCTGTTGATTTGCTGAAGAAGTTGCAGCCCGGGGTTGATGGTGTCATTTTAAAGGATGGTCGCCGCGGGGCAACGTTTCTTCCCCAGGTATGGAAACAACTGCCGTCGGCGGAGTTGTTTTTAGGTCAACTTTGTCGAAAGGCGGGCCTTGAAGAAACGGCCTGGAGAGAGAAACATTTAGATATAAAAACCTACCAGGTGATCTCTTTTCAAGAGGAAGGCAAGTGAAAGAAGTTGTACTGTCAGAAACAATGCTCCGGCAACTGCAGGAGATATACGAAAAATTGGAGCGGGCCTACGATGCGGTAGCCCACCAATTGCATTTCTCCTGTGTCGGCTGCCCCGATAACTGCTGCGATTCATATTTTCTGCACCATACCTATGCTGAATGGGCCTATCTCTGGCTCAGTTTTAAAGAACTTGATCCTGCAAAACAGAAAAAGCTTCTGCAGAAATCTGAGGATTATATAAAGCAGTGCCAGGTGGCAGAAAGTGAAGGTGAACGACCGCAGTCAATGTGTCCTCTTAATGAGGAGGGACTCTGTACTCTCTATAAGCATCGTATGCTTGTCTGTCGCACCCATGGCGTTCCGGCATCCATGACAAGACCGGATGGACAGTCAATGCGGTTTCCCGGTTGTTTTCGCTGCCAGGAGATAGTGAAGACACGGTATGACAAAATTCAGCCGCCCTCCGTTGAAAGAACACCGCTGCTGCAACAACTTGTTTTACTGGAAAGTGAACTGCTTGACAACAAACGTCATCTTATGCCCAGGGTAAAGATGACAATTGCCGAGATGCTTGTGAAAGGGCCGCCTTCTCTGCCTCTTTCGTAATATTCAGCGAATTCACCCTGCCTGGGCGGTTATCCAATTTTTAATATAAGAGGAACTCATGCGTTTGAAGGTGATAAAAAAACAACCTAACTCAAAGATGTGTTTTGTCTGTGGGCTGGAAAACAGATTCGGCTTAAAAAGCAGATTTTATGAGATGGAGGATGGTCAGTTGGTGGCTGTTTTTACACCACTGGAAGAACATCAGGGGTATCCGGGTCGTTTGCACGGCGGCATTGCTGCTACAATTCTTGATGAAACAATTGGTCGTGCGATTATGCTGACCCATTCAGATAATATCTGGGGTATAACTATAGATTTTTCCATGAAATTGCGAAAACCGGTCCCTATTGACGGTGAGATCAAGGTTGTAGCCCGGATCGAAAAGGAAGGAAAACGCTCATTTACCGGAGTCGGTGAGATTCTCCTTGCAGATGACAGGGTTGCCATAGAAGGGAGAGGTAAGTATCTGAAAATGGATATAGAAAAGATTGCTGACTTTGATCATGAGGGGGATGAGTGGAAGGTGGTTGAACTTTCAGATGACCTGCAGTTTATTGAGGTTGGGTCGTAGTCCGGGGGAGAGAGATGGTAAAGGTTGTCCCCTTGTCTGGTTCAGAGGCAAAGGTGAGCTTCCCCCTGTGCTGCTTGATGATACCGTATGAGGTTGAGAGTCCCAGACCGGTTCCGTCCTCTTCTCTTTTGGTTGAAAAGAAGGGTTCAAAAATATTGCCCTGAATGTTCTGATCGATCCCTTTCCCTGTATCTGCTATAGAGAAAAAGACCTTCGCTGCTGTTTTCCAGGTTGTTACGGTAATTGTTCCTCCACTGGCAGAAATTGCATCGGCAGCGTTTATGGTCAGGTTGAGCAGTACCTGGCTGATCTGATCCTGTATGACAAAAACATCGGGCAGGTCAGAGGCATAGTTTTTTACTATTTTTAACTGCTGTGACCTGATCTGTTTGGCTTGGAAAAACAGGACATTATCCATGATTTTGTGAATATTCCCGAGGCTTCGTTTCCCTGTTGTCGGTCGATTCAACTGGCCCAGGTTTTTAAGCAGTTTTTTCATGCGGTCGCACTCTTCCATTCCCAGGAGGAGTAACCTCTGGTCTTCCTTGCTTATAAAAGGGCGTTCAATAAAATCGGTGAGAAGATATTTGATCCCTATGAGAGGGTTGCCGAACTCATGGGCTATTGAAGAGGCGAGTCGGCCAAGTGCGCTTAGTTTTTCCGAGTGAAGCAGTTGAAGCTGGATATTCCTGCGTATTTCTACTTCCCGGTTAATTTTTTTGATACTCAGTTCCAGTTTATTGAAAAGGCGTGAATTTCTTATGTTAATTGCTGCCTGGTTACCGAGCAGATGAAGGAGTTCCTGCCTGCCTTGAGAGAAGGCCCGAGTCGTAAGGTTGTTCTCCAGGTAGAGTATACATTCCACCTTCCCTCTGTGTGTCAATGGACTGCAAAGGATGGAGCGGGGCGAGTTTTCTGTGACATACTCATCATCGATAAACATCCCTTCCCGCCGTGCATCATTGAGAATCAGGTCATTTTTTGTCTGGATAACATAGTTGATGATTGCACTGGATACGATGCCTTGAGAGTCAAGATCCACATTGTCGAGTAGTTCTACACCGTTTTTTTCTGTCGACCCGGCAATTTTTAGTTGCCAACGTTCCTTTTCATTGAATACAAGAACTCCTCGCTGGGCGCCGGAACTCTCCAACATGATTTTCATTACTTTCTTGAGAAGCTCCGGGAAGGTTGTCTCTCCAGTCAGTATCCTGGATGCCTTGACAACAGTCGCCATATCGAACCCGGGACCGCCTGTTCCCGGTATAAAGGTTTCTGGAATGATATCCGGAGTAATCGGTTGTCTGGCAATGTTCGATACTTTAGGTAGTTCCTGCCGGTCGAGGTGGCTGACTTTTGCTGTTGCACCCCACCGGTAATAGCAATACCTTGCCTCCCGCATGTAGGGCCTGGCAAGGTGGGGTTTATTCAGTGATAGATAGAACCGTGAGGCGAGCTCAAAAGCCAGTGCCTCTTCCTGGAGAAATCCGTTTGTTCTGGCCAGATCAATAGCCGAGTCATACAAATTCATTGCCTGAACAAAGTGTCCTTTTATCTTTTCCCTTTCAGCCTCAACCAGATCATATTTATGCTGGTAATTGTTTGGAGAGTGTCTGGCCCACCTTTTCAATTTTCTTTGGTTGCTCCCAATTCTGTAGCGGTGCCGGGTCTGAGCCTTCTTTGAAGAATTGTTATATAGTGTCAGTCGCACAAGGGAATCATAAAAATGGAAGATAGGGACATTGACCGAGGATAGAACCGATTGCAGCCGTTTTCGCGCTCTATTCGAGCAGGTGAGGGATTCATCATACTTATCAAAAAGGAAGCAGTGGATCGTCTTTAACAGGTAAAGCTTAAAAAGCGTAGTGTTGTCCCCGGCCGCTTTATGGATAGGGACCATCTCCTTTTCGTTATAAAAATCACCATCAAATCGTTCAGGGCTACCGATCTTTTTTGCTAAGTTTTCCATCGCCTGGCAATAGATATTCTGCCGGTGAAGAGCAATCTGCTGACCATATTTCTTAATTTTCCTGCGGTAGAAGGTGAGTTCCCGCATTGCTTTGTCAAGATTAAACCCAAGATAATAGAGGCGGTAGGAATAGGAATGGGCGGCAAGTGCCGCATATTCAAACTCACCGTTTTCAGAACACCCCTTAAGAGCCGTCAGTAACGGCTTCAACGTCTCTCGAAGATGATCCCTCCAGTGGATGGTCATGATGGTAACCACATAGATGGTAGAAGGACTCACTCCCTCCGGGCTGAATCGTTGCTGCAGGTTGAGAGCGAGCTGGCCGTATCTGTATCCTTTTTGAATGTTGCCTCCGGGAGCTGCACAAAGCAATAAGCTGTATAAGGGGTATGCCACCTGTCCTGCAGAGGCGGTATTGCCATATTTCAAGGAAAGACGTATTGCTTTTGTGGAAATAAAGGGCAGAAGCTCCTGTCTGACATGGTAAGCAACGGTTCCTATATCGACCAGAAACCGCATTGCCTCTATTTTGTAAGGGTCTTTCATTTCCGGGAGATTCAGCAGATCACTGGTCTTCCACCTGGACATGAAAATTCGTGTCTCAATAAATTTGGCTGCCGCTTGAAGGCGGGAAGGGGCATTTGGCAGCCTGACTCCCAGCATTGTCAGTATTTCACGGCCAGTTTCCAGAGCTTCTGGGAGCTGGGAGTGTGATTTTTGTGCTCGAATTCTGATATGATAAACTCCGGTTTTATCAAGAAGAGACGATGCTTTGCTGCAAACTTCGCCAAACAGTCTCTCCATTTCACCATATTCGTTGTCCAGGTATGCTGCCTCACATGCCTCGGTATGAAGTTCCAGGGCAAGATGGTAGTGGATTTCCCAATATTTTTCGGGCAAAAGTGATAGCCCTGTCTGTAAGAACGAGTGTGCAACTCCGTAGGATGCAGTGTCTTTTGCTCGTCTTCCCGCCGTCAGGTTGGCTGCTATGAGATTGAGTTGTTCTGGAGGTGAGTTGATCTGAGCAATGGCCCTGTTCAAATGATTTACAATATCAAATTGATATTCTCCCTGTTGCAGCTCTTTTGCCTCTTTCTGCAGGTAACGGCCTAATTTGAGATGAATTTCTCCCTTTTCTTTCTCCGTCAGCAGTGAATAGGAAACCTGTTGAATTTGATAATGACTAAAGAGAATCAGCCGGGATCCCTTTTTCTCGTCGGGAAACACCTTGTCGTGGATCAACAATCCTTTGAAGAACAGTTCCTGGAGGTGTCTCCAGACTTCTTCGTGTGATATGTTAACTGTTGCTGTCAGAATTTTTAAAGTAAAGCTCCTGCCAATGCATGCCGCATGCTTGAGCAGGAGTGCCGACTCTTCCTGCACTGTCTGGATTCGTTGAGCCAGCAGTTCTGCAATATTTTTTGTTGGATCAGTGCGATTGATCGCCTGGACATCCCAGTTCCATCCACCGTCTCTCTGGTCGAGCTGAATATTCCCTGTCCTATGGAGGGAGTGAACAAACTGCTTCAGGAAAAATGGATTCCCTCCCGTTTTTTGCAAACAGATTCCGGCAAGCTCTATAACCCTTTCTTCCGGCTGGAGGAGAGTGGTGGAGAGCAGTTGTGTTACATCGTCGATCTCAAGAGGAGGGAGCTGCAGGGTTCTAAGGTTGGTTCCAGCTTGTTTGATGGCGTTGAGTGCTGCTGTGAGCGGGTGATCTTTATCAGTCTCATTATCCCTGAAACAGAAGATAAACAATACGTTGTTCAGCGTTTTCGAGGTGGTAAGCTGCTCAATGAGTTTTAAGGTGGAATAGTCTGCTCTATGGAGATCATCGAGAAAGATAATAAGCGGTTTGTCTTTACTCGCAAAGAGCTGGATAAAATTAACGAAGAGACGTGTCAATCGCTGCTCCGTTTCATATGGACTGAGGGAGGGCGGGTGTGTCTGTTTTCCTGTTAGTATTTCAAGTTCGGGAACAAGATCAACAAGTATCCGGCTGTTTTTGCCAAGGATTAGTTTGATTCTCTTTTTCCATTTCTCGTTTGATTCAGTGGAACCGGTCAGCAGTGTATTAACCAGTGTCCGCATGATGTCAGCCAGTGCACCGTGAGGTTTCGCCATGACACCAACATCATATTGACCTGTGAGAAACCGGCAGGAGGTTGGAAGGAGTGAGTTTTTGAATTCATGAACAAGGGCTGTTTTACCAATACCTGAATATCCGCTAATAGCGATCACTGCGGGGGCAGGCTCTGTATCCCCTGGGACTGCTTTTTGCAGAAAGGTAAGTTCCCTTTTCCTGTTGAAGAGTTTTTTGGGAAATACAAGTTTGTCCGGAAGGTCATTTTCCCCCAGGGTAAATTTATTGATTGTGTGGTAGGCCCGCCATTCTTCTCTGCACCTGTCCAGGTCTACAAGTAATCCTGCGCAGGTCTGGTATCTGGGTCTTCTTGATTTTTGAATGAGTTTTAAAATAATATTGGACAAGATCTCCGGAATAGTCGGGTCTGTTATATGGGGAGGGACGGGAGGGGTTGCTAGGTGGAGATGGATCAACTCCATCGGGTCAGCTGAGAGAAAGGGAAGTTTTCCGGTAAAAAGCTGATATAGAGTTATCCCTAAAGAGTAGAGGTCTGTTCGGTAATCTAAATCCTTGCTGTAGTGGCCGGTCTGTTCCGGGGATACATAAGGGAGGGCCGTTTTGAAAATGTCGGTTGCTGTGCCGGGGAGAGCAGCCTCTCTGCCAATTCTGGCACTGCCGAAGTCAATAAGTGCTATACTCTGTCTTTCACCATTGTACATTATGTTTGAGGTGTTGAGGTCGCCATGGACTATATCCCGCTGATGTATTTCCATGAGGACCTTGGTCAGCTGGATGGCGATATCGAGTGCCCATGCAATGTTTTTTCGCACCGTATCGATCATGGAGGCCAGGGTAACAGAACCGCAATCCTCAAGGATCATTACCAGGCTGTTATTATGTTTTTCGAGGGAGTAGGTCTTGACTATCCGGTCGGATTGAAAAGAGGCGGTTATTGAGTATTCCTGTGCAAATTCATAAAGCAGTTGGTGGCTCGGATAACCACTCTTTAGAAATTTGAGAACAACAGATTTATCTGTTTGGGTATGTTTTGCCCGATAGATGACAGATGAGTCGCCATCATGAATTTTTTCGGATATGTGATGTTGAGCTAATTCGTACACAATTCTCTCCTGGGATGGCGGTGGCCTCCGTAGGGATGACAATTGAATCGATTATAGAGTGTAATACAGGATACAGGAACAGTTTACCACTAACACCCATGAAATGCTTTCAGAACGATGATGCCCCTCTAAATCCCGGTCATATTACCTTCATGCTTGGTTGTGAAATTCATTTCATGGGTGTTAGTGAACGTGGCGGTGCGGGTAATCGCCCGCCTTGTGCATATGACGGTGAACATGGATATGATCTTCTTGGCATTTATGTATATGTCCATGTTCAACCTGGTAGAGGGTTGAGCTTGTCTGGTCGAGAAAGTCCCAGTCATGGGAGATGATGATCTGGTAGAGATCCAGGCCCTGGAGAATGTCAATCAGTCGTTTGCGTGTCCTTGGGTCGAGGTTGTTTGTCGGTTCATCAAGCAGCACCATTTTGGGTTTCATGGCCAGGATTGTGGCCAGGGCAACCAGTTTTTTTTCACCGCCGGAGAGTTTATGAGTTATGCGCTCTTCAAAGCCTGAGAGGCCAAGATTCGCTAAGGTTTCAAGGGCAATTTTTTCTGCTGCAGCCGGTGAATACCCAAGATTGAGCGGGCCGAAGGCAACATCCTCAAGTACTGTTGGCGAAAAAAGCTGATCATCGGCACTCTGGAACAGAAAACCGACTTCCTTCCGCAGCCCACGTAACTGTTTTTTGCTTTCTACATTTTCTCCATTGAAGAGCAGTTGGCCTGTGTCCGGGGTTAACAGCCCGACAATGATTTGAAAAAACGTTGTTTTTCCACAACCGTTGGAGCCGATAACACCAATATGCTTGTCGGATACCGAAAAATTCAGATTTTGCAGTATTGGCGTACTGTTATGGGGATATGTATAACTGATGTTACGCAATTCAATTATTGGTGATTTTGACATGATTGAGAGCTACACGATATATTTGATCAAAGCAAGAAGAATCCAATTTTTGATCCGGTTAGAGAAAATTGAGCAGGATTAGAAGGAGGGTGAGTGACAGCATAATCGAGAGAAAAATTGTATCGTCGGAAGTGTATCTGTCTTGTGACAACGGGATAAGGCGTCCGTCAAAACCGCGAAGAACCATGGCCTGGTGAACCCGCGTCGCTCTGTTCCAGCTTTTCACCAGGGTCATGCCGAAAAGGTAACCAAAGGTACGGTAGGTATGGATACTGGTGGCCGGAACAAAGCAGCGCAGCTGGGCTGCTCTCACCAGTCGACGGTATTCCTGATAGATGACAAATACATAGCGATAGGAAAAGAGGAGAATAAAACAGAGGTTCTGGGGGAGATGTAATGATTCAAGGGCGTGGCCGATGTTGGCGATGCGGGAGGTGCCAAGCAGGGCGATTATGGAAATAACGATAGCGTTTGTTTTCAGCGTTATGAGTGCTGCCAGCCGTATTCCCTCAATGGAGAGAGCTAGAGGACCTGCTGTTATGAATTCACTGCCACCGTAGGTGAGGGGCAGGGTGAGCCAGAGAAAGAAGGTAAAACTGTTAACAGCCAGGAGCCGTTTCAGCACAAGTTGTACCGGTAGTTTTGTCAGGAGAAAAAGTACAATGCTGAATGCAAAAGAGACAGTTGCCACGGTGAAACTGTCAGTTATGGCAGAAGCAGTTACAAAAGCTGTGGCAGCTATGATTTTTGCTTTGGGATCCCGCCTGTGCAGCAGTGAACTCCCTTGAGCAAAGCGTTCATCCATCATCACTCAGTTTCCACTTTTTGGAAGTGGATCCAGGTAGATCCAGAGAACAGCGCCAATCTCCACACCTTTCTCATTGCCTTCCGGATCCTTAATGGTGTAGTCGGCTTCACTGAGGGCGGCAAACCCCCACCAGCCGGCCAGCGGACAGGTGAAATTGAAGATACCGTTGCCGTCCGCCATGATTACCTGGGTGACATGATAGTCGCTTGGAGCATGCAGAGAATTTTTCTTATCGTAAAATTCCACTTCTACCTCAGCCCCGGCGGCCGGTTTGCCGTCAAGGAGAATCTGTCCGGTGAAACTGTTTCCGGCATAGTTGCCAAAAGGGCGTAACAATGGAACGATTTCGGTCGGCAGCCCTACAAGTTCATCCCACCCCTCATCATCTCCATATGCTCCAATAACTGTTTTGGTATAGTGAATAATACTCACGTCTTCAGCTGGCTCCCAGTAAGGAGTTGGCTCCATCGCGAACTGATAAACGCCCGGGCGTTTAAAGGAAAAATCTGTTTTCCAACCCCTGTGCTCCATAAAAGTTGCAGGTTGCAGACTGCCGGTAAGATCTGTGGTCTGTCCATGGGCGGTGACAGTAAACTGTTTTGGTTTAACCAGATCCATACCGATATTTTCGAAAGGATGGGAAAATGCCAGGTCAAATTCAGTGTTTTTTTTCTCCTGGGCAATGATATTCTCCCCTGGTATAACCATACCAAAATGTGCCTGACTGCTTTGTGCGTAGAGTACGACCAGTGATGCTGCGGAAAGAAAAAGCTTTGTCTTGATGTTCATATCCTTACCCCCGCTCCTTATCGATTCTTTTGTGATTTAAAGTATGCTGCTATTCCTGCCAGTCCCAGGATATATCCGATAGCGCCAAGGATATCCTGAAGGGACGGTTTGTGTTCCTGCTGCTCCGCCAGGGATCGTTTTATCGGTCCAAGTTTTCTATCCAGGGCTGCTTCGATAATTTGGCTCAGTTGCTCCCCGTCTACAACAACTGCTGTAGATTTTTGTTGTTCGGGGGGAGCCAGTTGTGCTGCCTGGAGAGAGGTTGGGGAAGAGGGTGACGGCTGTTGCTGATGAGTATTCTTAGTTACCTGAAGATAGTCAGCGGCGTTCAGGAGCCAGCTGTTTTTATGGCCATCTCCGCTGTTTACCGCTATTACCAGATTATAATGGTTCTTTTTTGCTGTATCGGGGATGGGGAAACTGAACATCCCGTTACTGTCTGTTAGACCGGTGAGCAGTTCATTCTTATCCTGGGCACTGGTCACACTTATTTTCGCATTTTTGGCAGGTCTGCCTCCACTGAATTTCACTTCGGTGTGTATAATGCCGCTCTCCTCCCAGGCAAAGACCCGTACCTTATGAGCGTTGCTGGGCAGGGAACTCAGGATGATCAACAGAAGAGGAAGTGTCAATTGTAAGAGAGTTGTATATCTCATTACTCTTTTATCTGTAGGAATTCAGGCTGCACTTTAGCCAGAAAAGATACGGTAAACATTGTTATGATGCCCTCGATGAACATAAGGGGAATATGAGCCGCAATGATGAGTTGTGAAGCCTGGAGGAAGCCTTTGTCTGTAAAGGAGAGGGCAAGGGCCATAAGGAGAGATGAAAGAAAAATGGAAAGGAAACCGCAGGAAAAAGCTGCCATTTGCCTTTTTCTGCCGTTTTTTTTAAACCAGGTTCGAAAGAGATAGAAACAGAACACTGCCGGTAGGGCCATTATTGTTGTGTTGACCCCAAGTACAATAAGCCCGCCGTATTGAAAGAAAATCGTTTGCAGAAAGAGGGCAACGAGTATTGCAGGGAAACAACTCCAGCCGAGGAGTATGCCCATAAGCCCACCAAGGACAAGATGAACATTTCCCGGCCCGAGAGGCACGTGAATGAGAGATGCAACAAAAAATGTGGAAGTGAGGAGACTGACACCCATCACTTTGTCATAATTGAGTTTCTTCAGTCCTATAGCCGTTCCAGCACATGCTATTGCTCCACCGGCTATAAGTATTGATGGACTGAGAACTCCTTCAGAGATATGCATGAAAGATAAATTCCTTTATTGGCAGGGCGGCACGTTGGTTTTCTTTTTTCGGTGTTACGATCATGAAATTTGTGTTACTATAGCAGGGGTAAACTGTTCTTGTCAAGAGGTTGGTAATATAATTTTTATATTTGTGTTACCGGCCTTTGCTGATAGTTTATCGCTTCCTCTCCTTTGGGGCAGCGCATGGCTTTTATATAAAGGAGAAGTAAAGTGATGGAGACTATTATTGTACGACCGGTTGGTCTTATCCATTCATGTTTTACAGAGAAATTCGGTATTCCCCGTCAATCCGGGATGGTGAAATCCGCTACCGCAACTCTTGAATTGCTGCCGCCTTTTAACAGGGAGGAGATGGTTCGTGGATTAGACTTTTTTTCACATATCTGGGTACATTTTCTTTTTCACCGGACAGTAGAGGAGGGGTGGAGACCGACAGTACGCCCCCCCTGGCTTGGAGGCAAAAAAAGGGTAGGGATTTTTGCTACCCGCAGTCCCCATCGACCAAATCATATCGGTATGTCGGCCGTAAAACTGGTCGATGTAAGGAGGGAACAAAAGAGATACCTCCTTGAACTCTCCGGGGTTGACTTTCTGGACCAGACGCCTGTGCTGGATATCAAACCCTATGTTCCCTTCAGTGACTGCATTACGGGAGCAACAAGTGGCTATACAAAAATTGATAAGCCCCGGATCAAGCTGACATTCAGTGAACAAGCACTGCAATTTTGTACAAGCTATGAACAGGAAACGGGGAGAAAAATACAATTGCTCATAGAAGAATTGATTCGGCAGGATCCAAGGCCAGCCAGCCAGAAAGGGAAGAAGAGCCGGTTTGGCATGCTGCTGTGGGATGTCAATATACGGTGGCAGGTCATGGAGTCACAGTTTGAGGTGCTGGAGTGCCGCCGGAATCAGTAAATCCATCGAGCACCACATGGACCCTGCCGCCAATGTCATATCGTGCTGTTTCTATATCGTAATCGAGGCTTCCCCCGTCGACTTTCACACCCTTGCTAACCAGCCTTGTCTTTCCCGGACAGTTGACGGCTCGTTTATCACTGTCATAATAAAGCAGGTCGGTGTAGAGAAACTGCTCATCGTGGGTTTTGTTGACCACCACATCGTCAATAAGTGTGAGGATCTTTGTGGCAACGTCGTATTTGCCTGTTTTCGAAACAATGTGGGTCTTGTTGCCGTCTATATCAAAAATATCCGCATCGACGGTTTCAAGAATAAAGATCTCAGCATCTTCATTTGTGCGGGCGGATCGGGCTCGGATAAGTGCGGTTTTTTGACCCTTTTGGTTTTGCAGGATTTTGACCGTATCCATACTGAAGTTTCGGCTGGCCGATTTCCCGGAGTTAATTTTATGGTCGAAGCCATTTTTGGGAACGAGAAAAGCGCCAAGTGGTATACGCCAGAGGGGAAAGGTGAGGATCAAAATGAGTGGGATGAGCCAGACTGTATTACGGTGCAGTTTCATCAGATCTTATATTTCTGCAGGAGATCCGTGAGCAGGTTCCGGGCCTCCAGAATAAGGTCACAGCATTCACGGACAGCCCCATGTCCGCCCTTTCGCTTCGTAACGTAATGGGCAATTTCCTTCACCTCAATTACACCGTTTGCTGGAGTGACAGCCAGGCCGACCTGCTGCAGAAGAGCAAGATCAAGCCAGTCGTCACCCATATAGGCAACCTCGAAAGGTTGTAAGCCTGAGTCAGAGATGATTTCCGTAAAGGCACTATTTTTGTTGGCAGTACCCTGGTAGATATATCGCATTTTCAACTCTGCTGCCCGGCGCTGAACGACTTTCGATTTTCTGGCGGTTATCACTCCCACATCTATGCCCGCCTCATGCATAAGACGGATACCAAAACCGTCCTGCGTATGAAACGATTTACTCTCTTCACTGCTGCCGGTATAGAGGAGGTTGCCATCGGTGAGTACCCCGTCGACATCAAGGAGGAGAAGTTTGATATCCTTGCCCCTTGTCAGGGCCTGTTGTCGGTTAGGGGCGGGAGGTAAAGAGCAGGAGTGAGACATAATTAACCGGCAGCTTCACGAATTCTGACGATTTTTCTCAGTAACTTTTCGACATCGTCAAGGGGAATGGAGTTAGGGCCATCGCAGAGGGCTTTGTCCGGATCCGGGTGAATTTCCATGAACAGCCCGTCAATTCCGGCAGCGGTTGCAGCCTTGGCAAGAGGTTCAATGAATTCACGCTGTCCACCTGAAACACCTCCTGATCCACCAGGGAGTTGAACAGAGTGGGTTCCATCAAAAATAACGGGGCAGCCAAAGGATCTCATGATCGGCAGGGAGCGCATGTCAACTACAAGATTATTGTAACCAAAGCTTGCACCCCGCTCAACCAGCATCAGTTTTTTTCCTCCACAGCCTCGTATTTTTTCTACAACATTTTTCATATCCCAGGGTGAAACAAACTGGCCTTTTTTTACATTAACCACTTTTCCTGTGAGTGCTGCTGCGGTAAGGAGATCCGTCTGGCGGCAGAGAAATGCGGGAATCTGAATAATATCGAGAACCTCAGCCGCTGCTTTCACCTGGTTTATATCGTGTACATCAGAGATAACAGGAACCTGTAGTTCCTGTCTGATTTTTGCAAGAGTTGCCAGCCCCTTCTCCAGACCGGGACCACGATAGGAAGAGAGCGATGTTCGGTTAGCCTTATCAAACGATGCTTTGAAAACATAAGATATTCCAAGTCGCCCGCAAATTTCCTGCATTGTTTCGGCAACCTTACGAGCCAGATCTTCTGATTCAAGAACGCAGGGGCCGCCAATGAGCAGAAGTGGCTGGTTGGAGCCGACTATAATCGGAGAGCCGGACGGGGTTTCAATGGAAAGGGAGATTTCCAGCATATCATTTTTACCCTTGGTAACCTATCGTCCTTCCCGCTTTTTTTTGAGTGCTGCGGCGATAAAATTCTTGAAGAGTGGATGGGGTTTCATCGGTTTGGATTTGAATTCAGGGTGAAATTGACAGCCGAGAAACCAGGGGTGATCCTCAATTTCAATGATTTCAACGAGGTTGTTGTCCGGAGATGCGCCGGAAATGACAAGACCGTTTTCTTCCAGCCGCTGACGATAGTCGTTGTTAAATTCATAGCGGTGGCGATGACGTTCGGAAATCTCATCCACGTTGCTGTAGGCCTTTGAAGCCCTTGTATCTTTTTTCAGTACGCAGGGGTAAGCACCAAGACGCAGCGTACCCCCAAGGTCTGATTCTTCGTCTCGAATCTGCTTTTCGTTGGTTCTGTAATCAAACCATTCTTTGATCAGGTAGATGACCGGATCAGGTGTTTTTGCATCCATCTCTATGGAATTCGCTTTGGCCAGTTTCAATTTGGCTCTGGCAAACTCAACAACTGCGAGCTGCATACCCAGGCAGATGCCGAAGAAGGGGATGTTATTTTCCCGGGCATAGGTGATCGCCTTAGTTTTGCCCTCGGATCCTCTTTTGCCAAATCCGCCGGGAACCAGGATTCCGTCACATCCTTCCAGAAGGGTTGCAGCGTTCTGAGATTCAAGGTCTTCAGCGCTGATATAGAGCAGATTGACCTTGGTATCGTTGGCAATTCCACCATGTACCAATGCTTCGTGCAGGCTTTTATAGGATTCTGTCAGATCCACATATTTTCCGGTAATGGCGATGGTGACATTTTTTTTCGGGTTTTTTATTTTACGAACGAGCTCTTCCCAGGGTTTGATATTGGGTTGGCCTGTCCAGATATTGAGCAGCTCAAGAATTTTGTTGTCCAATCCCTCTTTATGTAAATAAAGTGGTAATTCATAGATGGTATCAACATCAATTGCGGTGATAACGGCATCTGGCGGGACATTACAGAACAGTGAAAGCTTTGCCTTCAGATTGTCTTCCAGGGGGACTTCAGTCCGGCAGACCAGAATATCCGGCTGAATACCATCTGCCCGCAGTTCCCTGACGGAGTGTTGGGTTGGTTTGGTTTTAACCTCCCCGGCAGTTTTTATATAGGGTACCAGGGTAAGGTGGATATATATCGAGCGTTCTTTTCCCAGGTCTCCACGCAGCTGACGAATCGCTTCAATAAATGGCAGCCCTTCAATATCACCTACTGTACCGCCGATTTCGATGATGGCGATATCGGAACTACCGTCAAGTTGCAGAACGGCAGCCTTTATTTCGTCGGTTATGTGGGGGATGACCTGAACTGTTCCACCAAGATATTCCCCCCGCCTCTCTTTCATGATTACAGAGTAATAAATGCGACCGGAGGTATAGTTGTTTTTCTGGGCCATAACGGCATTGGTGTAACGCTCGTAGTGCCCCATGTCGAGATCGGTTTCGGCTCCATCGTCGGTCACATAAACCTCCCCATGCTGGAAAGGATTCATGGTTCCCGGGTCAACATTGATATACGGGTCGAGTTTCTGAAAGGTAACAGTAAGCCCCCGGCTTTCAAGCAGGGCACCTATAGCGGCTGATGCCAGTCCTTTACCCAGAGAGGAGAGGACACCGCCGGTCACGAAAATAAACTTGGTCCGTTTTTTATTATTTGTATTTTCCATGGCTGGCACTATAGCAATGGAGCCTTAATTATGAAACAGAAAATTGGCTTTTCCTGCGAAAAAAATTGGCCATTTTGTCTGGCGTAACCTGACTGACTGATGGGGTCTGTTGTGTTTGTAAACTTGTCAATCTGGATGGCACCGTAAAAATAGTTTGACCTGATCTTTACTCCGGGTTGAAGAATTCTCCGATTTTCCGGTAAACAGCTGCACACTCTTCCTGTACAAGATTTTCCATGTTTATGAATGCGTGGGTCATATCGTTGAAATAAAGGTGTTCTACTTGAATGTTCGTTGATTTAAGTTTTTCGATATAAGCATAGCCTTCATCCCGTAGAGGACAAAACTCAGCAGTAATCATAAGCGTTTGCGGTAACTTGTCTGTGAAATCCATATACAGGGGAGAGGCTTCCCTGCGGTTTTCTCCATTTTGGAAATAATTATCAAAATACCAGCTTATTTTCTTTTTCTCCAAAAGATACCCGGCACCATTTTCCTCCATGGACGCTGAATTCATGGTGTAGTCAAGGCCAGGATAAATTAAGGCCTGGCGCTGGATATTGATCCCGGCATCATGCTGAGCCATGTGAGCCACGGTAGCACACATGGCACCTCCGCCACTGTCCCCGGCTATGGAAAGCCGGCGCTGATATTTAAGTCCTCTGCCATCAAGTGTGGTCCAAATACGCTGAGCAACATTGTAACCATCCTGGAGACCTGCCGGGTAGGGACACTCGGGGGCCAGCCGGTATTCAGGAGAGACAACAATATGTTGGGATGAAAGCGCAATTTTTCGGCAAATGGGGTCGTAGACAGTCACATTACCTGCCATATGACCTCCACCGTGATAATAAATCAGGACTGGAAGATGTGAGTCTGGATCGGGGTGATAAATTCTTACCGGGACTGAATAATCGGGAGCGTCCACCAGGTCATCCTGAACCCATGAAATTTCCGGCCATTTTGTCACCAGTCCCCGGGTCAGTTTGGCAAGTCCCTCTCTTGCGTTGGTGGGTGTTTGCTTGAATCCGTTCTCCAGCAGCTCTTTTACGAGCCGGTTATAATTTTCAAGCCATTGCTGAAGTTTCTGTGATACGTGGCGCATAGATCCATCTCATACAAGATAAACTCGTAGAAAGGTTATTCGAAGTAACAGGTGGCCAGGGCCTAGCGTGGCGGACTGACGAATGCTTCGCCGTCCAGTACCACTGTGCCCTCCTGATTGGTGCAGGTGGTTTTCAGGCGCACACGCTTTTTTTCGACCAGGATTTCAACCACTTCCACTGTGGCAGTGACGGTATCGCCGATGACCACCGGAGCCTTGAAATTGAGAGTCTGCTGCAGGTATATGCTGCCTGGTCCGGGCAACTGGGTACCCAGTAGGTTGGAGATAAAACCGGCTGTCAGCATGCCGTGGGCAATGCGGGTTTTAAAAGCAGTATTTTCGGCATAGGCTTGATTGATGTGGGCAGGATTAAAATCCCCGGTTATTCCGGCATAAAGATAGACATCTGACTCTGATATGGTTTTGCTGAACCGGGCGCTCTGCCCAAGTTCTAACTCATCGATAGTTTTACCTTGCATTGCTGCTCCTTTATATTTAGCCCATCTGGAATACAAAGTTTTTACGATTCCATCTGTTAAACAGGGTCGGTAGCCTGGGTAGATGAAATGTGCTTCCTAAAAAACGAGAAAAGATTTTCTAAGGCACTAAAACCAGGAGCGATGGCTCCAGATATCTTCTTCCAGAGATTTTTTATCCTTCTCCAGCTGTAGAAACATGGAACCGTTCTGAATAGCCAGGCCGCCTTGATGGGCAAGTGCTTTTACCATCATTATAACATCGTCAGGATATTGCCGCTGGACGTCACTGTAAAGGCGCAGAACCCCAATAACTTTTTCACGCACCATTACAGGAGTGACGAGCATGGAAACTATGCCCTCTTCTTTCATGGCTGTCTTGAAGCTAATGCGATTGTCAGTACTGATATCGCTGATGATTGTGGTCTCACCTTTTAATGCACTCTGGGCTGTTTCCGTGGTCGTGGTACGCGCTCTTTCGAGAAATTCATCGCTGAGCCCATGGCTCGCCACGAGCTTTAATTTTTCCTGCCCATCATCTAAAAGACGAATGACAGCCCCTCGCATACCCAGCTTTTCACAGATATTGACAGTCAGGTTGTTAAGGATTTCATGGATGTCCAGAGATGAATTGATGCTTGTGGACAGTTCCAGAAATAGCATGGCATTTTTATGCATACGCCGGTGCAACCTGTTATTTTCGATGGCGATCCCGCCCTGATCAGCAAGAGCACATAAAAAATCGATCTCTCCCTGTTGAAATTCCCGTCGTACATCAGTATAGAGCGTCAATATACCGATAAGCCGGTTTTCGACTCTTACCGGCACGGTGAGCAGCGACGCAATCCCCTCTGTTTTTTTGGCCTCATGGTTTTCCAGGCGCGGGTCACTGGTGGCGTCGAGAAAAGCGAGATGCCCCTTTTTCTCCAGAGCGGTTACGATCTTGCGCGCTTTGATTGGGTTGGCATGAAGGTACTTCTCCGACAGGCCGGCCTGTGCCATGGGCACAAAGAGATCCTGACGCTCATCTGCCAGGAACAGGCAGGCCGCCTTGCCTCCCATTGAGCTAATGGCATTGTCGACAATCAGGTTCAGCAAGTCTTCCCTGGTTGCTGCCGTACCGAAAGCTTTGCTTATCCTGCAAAACGATTTGAAATAGTCTGTCTCCCTTGTCATCGGGTATCTCCTCCTGATCTAATCTATCTGAATTACGTGTTTGCTTTTTTTGTCCTGCGTGGCTTATTTGCTCCCGCAGCCGTTTTATCGGTTGTGGTTTTTTTTCGCGGCGCCCTTTTTCTCGGTATCTGGTCTCTCTCTTTTAACCAGCCGGCGATCTTGGGGGCAAACTCTTTCTGGTATTTTGAGCTTACATAGATGCCTATATGACCGGTATCCAGGCAGATGTCTTCGGTATCCTTGCTGCCAACGTGTTTGACCAGCTGATCGCAGGCCTCAGGCGGAACCAGGTGATCAAATTTACCATAGATATTGAGTAGCGGCATGGTCAGTTTCTTGAGATTAACCAGTTGTCCACCGATCTCCAGCTGGTTCTTCAAGAGCTTGTTGCCCTGGTAGCAGTCCTTGATGAATTGACGAAAAACTTCCCCGGGCAGGTCAGGGCTGTCAAAAATCCATTTCTCCATGCGCACGAAATTCTCTACGAACTGCTTGTTGTCATTATGCTCCATAAAGCCGACGTACTTATCAATCATCAAGCGGGCGGGATTGAGCAGTAGAAAGCCAAGGTTCATCATATCGGCTGGCAGGTTGCCGAAGGTGTCCACCACCCGGTCAACATCGATATTCTCCATCCACACGTGCAGCAGTCCTTTTTTCGTATCAAAGTTGGTGGGTGTGACCGTGGTGATCAGATTTTTGATTTTTTCTGGGTACAGGGCGGAGTAGATAACACTGAAGGTTCCCCCCATGCAGATCCCCATGAGGTTAATTTTTTCGATTTTATGGCGCTCGCGGATGAAATCTACGATGTTGTCCATATAACCGTTGATATGATCATCGAAACCGAGGAAACGGTCTTTTCGCGTGGGATAACCCCAGTCAATCATGTACAGATCAATGCCGCTGTCCAGAAAACGCTCGACTACGCTTCGGCCAGGCTGCAGATCCAGCATGGTCTCACGGTTGATCAAGGCGTAAGTCACCAGCAGGGGCGTTTTATAACGGCTTTTAGTGCGGGGCAGGTAATGCTTCAGTTTGACCCGGTCTTCCTGGTAAACTACCTCATACGGGGTCTGGGCGATAGCGGTGTCCAAATCCTCCAACAGTACTTCCGATGCTTTGCTGGCACGGGATTGTACCTTTTCCGCTTCTTCTGCCAGTTTTGACAGAATTAAATCCACAGGAATTTTGGATTGGGTCATACACTCCCCCTTTAGGATCGGAATGAAAGGCTATTTTTTAAGCTCTTTCTCAAGAATGCGAAATCGTTTTTTTAATTCATACAGTTCACGGGCCATATCATCCATATCGCTCCTTTTAGCGATTGGAAGCGAGCCCAGCAGGTCTTCGAGAGCCGAGTCCCGGGCTGCTGAGAAATCGGCCAGGGTATTGAGCGTCCTGGCCAGCGTTTCAACATATTCCGGTGTTTGGAAAAGGGTCATATAGTGACCTTCAAGCACTTTAACCCACATGTTGTAATAGACCCTGCTTTCATCCGGTAGAGCTCCGTTTTCAGCCATTTCTCCAACTTTTTCCTGCATTACCTGCATTGTCTGGTTGAATGGAAGGGATAAAAGATTTAAAAATTCAGCAAGGGTAGATTGAAGCAGGTTGTATTTATCAGCAACCTGATTGGCTTTTTCCTGATAGGTGCGCATCAATCCCAGCTGTGGTATCTGGAAGAATTGCTTAAACTCCTTTTCATAGATATCGGTCCATATGCGGAAAATGTTTTCATCGATATCCTGGAATTCATAAGCCTCTGCCGTGGCACCCATCCGGCTAAAGCGTTCACTTAGACTCTGCTGCATTTCTCCAAAACCATTTAAAGAGCTCTGAGACAGTTTGAGCAGCATTTCCGGCATGGCGCCGCTCCCTTTAAGAAGCGCAGACATGGACTCTGGCGCCGCCATGGCGTTAGCCATGGATTGCCAGTTTTTAAAAGCCGCATCCATGGTCGCCTGGGCTTGCGGACTGGCTCCTTTACCCGCCAAAGTCCATGGTTGTTGCTGCCCCTGAGTGGCACCCCATTGAGTAGCCATGTTTCCTAAAAGGTCGCCCATGGATTTTAACCAGGTGTCGACCATCGATGTCATTCCAGATGGATCTTCTTTGTTTTCATTCATGGAAGGGCCTTTTTCTTATTTGCAGAATACTTTTTGCCGATCTATCCTTTGGAGCCCAATCGTAGTCCACCATGGATAAAAAATACATCACCGCTTAAGGCTTCGTTTTTATAGATATCCCCCACCAGCATGGCCACTTCTTCCGGTTCCACCAGGCGACCGATGGGGACCTGGCTGACAATCTTATCCAGAGCTTTCTGGTTCATGTTTTTAACCATGTCTGTGCCAACGTAGCCGGGAGCCACCGCCACGCAGCGAATGCGCCCGGCCAGACCCCGTCGGAAAAATTCGGCTGTAATTACCTTGGGCATCACGGACATGGCCGCCTTGGTAGATGCATAGTTTATCTGTCCGGCAGTGCCAAGAGAACCCGTTGAGGAAATCAGGCAGATCAGTCCCCGACAACCTTCGTTAATCATTCGCTCGCTGCATTCCCGTACCGTCAGAAAAACACCGCTCAGGTTGATATCGATAACTTTTTGAAACTGGTCCAGGGACATCTTGCTCGTGACTTTGCCGGTTTCCCGATCCGGGGATACCATCAAGCCATCCATGATGATCCCAGCAAAAGGTGCCACCAGGTTGATTTGGCCATATGTTTCGATGGCAGTATCCGCCAGTGCACCACACTGCTCCTCGTTGGTGACGTCACACTGCATTGTGGTAACAGCAGCTCCCAGTTCCTGTTTGGCTTTATCCAGGGCTTCGGCGGCAACATCTCCGATAACCACATTACCACCACGCTGCACCCAGTGTTTGGCCAGGGCGAACCCAATGCCGCTTGCACCACCGGTGATCACCGCCACAGATCCTTTAATTTCCAACATTATCCCACCTCTTCCTTTTGATGAACTCGTAAAAAGGTCACTCGATGTCTACGCTTATCGGAAGTTCCAGATGGCTAAGTTAAAAAGTTCGATATACAAGGCGTAGTGTTTTACTCAGGCCCTCAACAATACATTTGTATGTTGAGGTTCTGAGAAAAACCTGCAACGAAGGAGATCGGACTTTTTACGATGCCATCCCTTTTGATTTCTGCCAACTCAGGGCTTGTCCTTACCAGCCTTACTGATACTCTCCATCAGCGCCTGAAACTGACTGCTTTGATCTTCGAGAGCACCTTTAAAATGTTGAAATAACTCGGTATGTCCAAGTCCCTTCTGGTCCAGCAGACCACGCAGCTGGGTGATGGTCATCTCCTGCTGTTGAACTTTTTTTTCAAGTGCTGCGCATTTATCAAGCACTTTCTCGTGCTCGGTCTGAGTGACCCAGCCCCACTGCTCACCAAATTGAGCGAAAGTCTGCTGAAAGTCGGCGATGGCTTTTTGCCAGCTCTGTATATCCAGAGCGCCACCGGGTTCAGGTGCTTTCAAACCATAACAGCGCTGGAACAGCGTAGTCAAATCATCAGTGCCGCTAAAGCCCTGTTTCATCCAGGCAGACATATCATCAAGCTGTTTCTGGCCCTGGGCGACATTGGTGAAGAAGTTACCCCAGAATTCATAGAATTGTCTGTTCATGATTTTTTACGGTTACCTGGGGCCGGCTTAGCAGTGGTTGCTTTAGAGGCGACCTTTTTGGCCCTACTTGTTTTTCGGGCTGACACCGGTTTTTTAACCAGATTTTGCTTAGCAATTCTCGTTTTTGGCTTGGTGGCTGTTGCCGCTTTTTGATCTACAACTTTGGGCGCGTTATTGTCGTTTTCAGTAAGGGCAGCGTCCATATCCATATGAAAAAGGACCGGTCCGCGATAGTTTCCGTCACCAAACCGTGTGTGCAGAGCGCAGTCGGAGTCTGGAGAGGACCAGGAGGTGGCAATTGCCACATGACCTTTTGGAAAGGGTGTTACCTCGACATCAATATAGTCAAGGGGCGCCAGTGCAGTTTCCTTTTCCACCAGATCATCATGGGTGCCATAGCAAATCAGCCATGGTATTTTCTTCTCCTGCAAACGCTTCAAATTCAATTTTCTATCGAACAGTCGTACCGGCAGGGTACCATCCTCGGTGATTGGTATATTATAAGAAAGAAAGCTCATTTGTGCAATTGCTAATGGTAGATCAAAGCGCTCGTTATTGAGCCAGTAATTCATAGCGGCTGCGGTTTTACCTATGGTGAAGTTACCGTCGGATTGACGGGCAAACATCGTTAGATGACGGAAAAATGCCGCTGCAGGAATCTCATGCTCTATACTTTTCAGTTTATAAACCCATCCCATAAGCTGCCCGTCGGCCACCTTGTTGCCGTTGGGCAATATTTTGGTGCCATAGGCCAGGTCATTAAACCGGGGGGGCAACTGTGCCAGAAAATGGGCAAGACCCTTGCTGCGTGTACCGTCCATGGGTGCCACACAGGTAATGAAAGCATCCACCAGGCCATCAAGTTCACCGCTCAGAAGACTGCATAGAGAGTTGAATCCTCCCTGGCAGTAGCCGTTTAAAGTGACAGGCTTGCCATGTTTTTTCATGATAGCCTTACAAAAGCGGGCTGTATCCCTGGCGTCATCTTCTCCGGTCATGAGCTGAATGGATGGCGAAGAATCAATATTTTTTAAAACACGAATATAGGTGGGAAAACCCTGGTTGGCGAAACAGTGCGCGTAGCTGCGCTGTTCTCCCGGCAAAAAGCCAAGAATATTCGCACCCAACACATAGGGTGGGATAATCAGGACAGGTTTTGCGTCAAACCGGGTCTCGACCTCTTTTAGTGATGGTGCTACACGGTAGATTAAAAATCGATCGGTTTCATCGAAAAGTAAATGCTCACCTTTTTCGAAATGAAAACCAAACTCAGGCTCGATGGCATCAATGGCCTCAGGGTAATTATGGGTCACCATCTCAAGCAGCCCGGCCTGACGCTTTATATACTGGGCAAGCTTGGTATATTTTTGCTCAAAGCAAATCTGCTGCAAAGCTTCTGTGAACCCGTCCATCTCCAGCTTGGCGTAGGCCGACATCATTTTGCCAGTACCATTCATGCTGCGATTCATCATTTCGAGATTGTTGTGCAGCAGGGTTAGATAAGCATCGATGCTATCTATCGGCGACTCCTTACTAAAACGCTCTCCTTCGACTCTTTGAAAGTAGTGACTTGACAGCATTACGGGAATCTGAAAATCTGTGGCATATCTCGACATACCGGCCAGATAGGACTGTGTGGCCGAAAACATACTTCCTACCGCTGTAAGCCCGTCATTAAAAGCGTTGGAAAATAGTGTGTCTTCATCGTCTGTTTTCTTAGTGTCATCCATACTGCTCTACTCCTGCTGGTGAATTTTTAATGTACGACCGTTTTGGGCCGAACATTAAAAATTCTTCTACTGTTGAGTCACCTGTCAATTATTTTTCGAAATATTCTTCAACTTTGGCGTAATTTTCATCAACTTGCTTTTTGAAATCGCTGCAACCGGTACTGTAGGATGTCATCCATTCTTTGATGGCTTTTTTGCCCTCTTCCGGTAATCCGCTTGCCTGGGTAAGAAAGGTTTCAAGCATCTTTTCATTCTGTTCGTAAACCATGGTCATGGCGCTGAAGCTGTTGTCGAATGCGGTCTTGTTGAATTGAATCATCTGTTTGGCGATTTGTTTTTGGTCCATTTGGTAACCTCTGTTGTTTTTGTTATGAGTTTTGATCTGTTAGACTGCTGAATAGTAACTTAACTATCTGCATACAAATATCGCTTCCTGCTGGACTTGTCAATAAAATATATTGCATTGCACAATAAATATTGCGTCGCACAAAAATTTGTGCTGTAATTAATACCCAAAAATTAATTTCGCAACGATGACACCGCTGCGCTGTTATGAAAATAATCAACCGGGATTTTGATGAGTGTTACCAAACGTCCTCGCCAGCTGTTGATTGTTTTGTCAACACTCATCAAAATCCCTCCCTGTCAGAGGAGCAAACATGACTTTCATATAAAGCCTTGATTTACTGAGTACGGGCGGTATGATGCCCTTTTGATCCTTCAACCTGTACAGGGAGCATGCAGTCATGGCAGAACCCATCCTTTTTAAGAAATACGCCAACAGGCGTCTCTACAATACGTCCAACAGCAAATATGTTACCCTGCGTGACATGTTGGATATTGTTTGCGAGGGACACGACATAAAGGTTATCGATGCCAAGACCAAGGAAGATGTCACCGGCTTTATCCTGACTCAAATTATCCTCGAACAGGCGAAATCGAAGAACATCCTCATGCCGGTTCCTTTCCTGCATCTTATAATCCGCAATGGGGAAAATATGATGCCCCACTATTTTGAAAACCAGTTCCAGCAGATGCTCCGAAGCTTTGAAAGTTTTATTCCGAAATAGTTCCGTGGGAATGACAAAGGGAGACAAACTCGGAAATTTCACATGGCTAAGTAGACACTCAATGAATATGGTGTGCATAAGATGTTTTGAGAAAGTTTACTAATTTTGGAGAAAGATATGCATTATCTGATAATATCAAGTGCACTGCTGTTTGTAGTATTAACAGCATTTGCCGGGGAAAACGTATCAGCAAAAGGAAATAGTGTTGCTGTTTTTGGGGGAGGGTGTTTCTGGTGCATGGAGTCACCGTTTGAGCAACTGGAAGGTGTTGTTGATGTTACTGCGGGGTATGCCGGGGGAGATGAGGTGGATCCTACCTATGGGCAGGTGTCCAGTGGCAGGACGTCTCATATCGAATCCGTGCAGGTGGTATATGATCCTGAGAAAATCAGCTATGATGAGCTGCTCGATACATTCTGGCGGCAGATCGATCCCACTGATGACAGCGGTCAGTTTGCAGATCGCGGCAATCATTATCGTACAGCAATTTTCTACAGTAACGAAGAAGAGAAAGAGGTAGCTGAAAAGTCGAAAGAAAAACTTAATGCTGCGGAAGTGTTTGATAAACCGGTTGTTACAGCCATTGTTCCTGCAAAGAAATTTTATCCGGCTGAAGAATATCATCAGGATTATTACAGAAAAAATGTAGCTCATTATTCAGCATATAAGATTGGTTCCGGTCGTGCCGGGTTTTTAAAAAATGTCTGGGGAGAGGATTCGGGTCACAAAGAATATATCAAGCCTGATGACAGTGTGCTTCGCACAACTCTTACTGACCTGCAGTATGATGTGACCAGGAAGGATGCAACAGAACCCGCTTTTAACAACACGTATTGGGATAACAAGGAAGTTGGAATCTATGTGGATATCGTCTCCGGAGAGCCTCTTTTCAGTTCCCTTGATAAGTTTAAATCCGGTACCGGCTGGCCAAGTTTTTCCCGCCCTCTGGTAAGTAAGAACGTTGTCGAAAAAAAGGATGCCAAGTTTTTTATGGTTCGTACAGAGGTGCGCAGTACAAATGGTGATTCCCATTTGGGCCATCTTTTTGACGATGGTCCCAAGCCTACCGGTCTAAGGTACTGTATAAATTCGGCCTCCCTTGAGTTCATTTCGGTGAATGAACTGGAAAAGAGGGGATATGAAGAATTTGTACCTTTGTTTGAATAATCTTGATGCCGCCATTATTCGCCGTCAGTAGTTGCCGTTGAGAATATCCTCAACACGTTTCCCCTCGATTTCTGCGTCAAAAATTGTCTGCAGGAGTGGGGAAACTGTTTTTTCCTCTTCCTCCGTAAAGAGAAACCCGGGCAACGGTTTTGCCGTCAGGGTTCGCATGCGTGCCTGCATTATCATGGTGCTGCTCAAGTTCCGGGCAATTGCTTTAAACTCACTGATATCGCACAGAGCTGGCAGGACATCAAGCATGTTCCCCCAATACTCCTTCTGGCCCAGGTGTTCGATGATTTGTGCTACTGCCGTTGCGGCTGCAAAATAATGGTCCGGCACCAGAGCCGGGTTATCGGCTGTGCAGGTTGTTTCGGAGATCATCATCCGGCAGCCAAACGGCCTTGCCGGATAGATCCGGCAGATGTTATCTTCAAGGAAAGGGCAGGAGGCCTGGCTGGCAACTTCGCCGAAATCGACGTCCCTTTCCTGCAGGCAGGCCCGGGCAAAATCATTGGTGCTCATTTTCGGGCGGTGATGACCGCTACTTTTTTTCAGTTTTTCAGCAAACCATTGCTCCATATTCATTTCAAGAATAAACCGGAGAATGATCTCACCCTCTAAGGCGGTGATTGTCACACTCCGGGTGCAGCAGACTGCACAACTTTTTCGGCAGGCCACTTTTTTATTAGAGCTCCAGTCTGAAAAAATGGTGTAAATTGTCTTCAGTATATGATCTTTCATTGTTTATTATCCTCAGTTAGCCTGGACAGTCAGTATGGCCAGGGTTGTATAGCGCAAAAATTTTCCGGAAAAAATAAGGAGTGAAAAGCGAACAAATCCAATTCTGAATATTCCGGCGAGCAGGCAGA
>JGI24023J19991_10000116_pt1 | contig 53097 bp, 47 predicted proteins | sample Cruoilmetagenom1_FD_19991 | JGI IMG/M metagenome (IMG submission 19991)
CAGCGGGAAAACATGAAAGGGTTAATAGTGAAAAAACGTTTTGTATTGTAAAGTAGAGACTTAGTATGCTAGGTCTCTACTGCTAAAAACTATACTTTAATTTTGTATAAACTAAATCGTTGTCATCATACTGACCGAAATCACCCTCATCACCCAGGAAAATATCTGCACCTAATATCCATTCCAGGCCATCTGCAAGATCATAAGTTACTTTTGGCCTCAGGAGTGAATCCTCGTTTGAAAGCCCAACATATGAGAAGAATTCAAGCAATAAAGTATCATTCAGAAATGGTTTTGCAACTACAAAGGTCATTGTATTTTTAAATTCATCATTCAGCATAATTCTATCATCATAGTCCAAAACTATTTCCTGAATAAACTGTGTTCCCAGTGTAAATCCTGCTAATGAATAATCCAGTCCAACCATATAGTTTACAAAATCTTTTTCTACTGTAGTTACAGGAGATGCCTGAACAGTAAAATTCTTACCATTGTAATAAGCTCCTTCACCTCTAACAATTAGTCCTGCAATATCTGTACTAAAGCTGCCACCAGCCATGGTAACCCTGTGATAGTCTGCAAACATACCTGCGTCTTGATATGCTGCAGGCAAATCATCCCACATATATCCACCCATAAGTTCAATGTCAATTGCAGAGCCCATATAAGAAACTTTTCCAAAAACTTCACTGTTTTCTAGAGTATCAGATGGTACATTTATAGTTGGAAGACTTGGTAATGGTGTACTGACTTCCCATATTGTTCCTGTTTCAGGCATTACAGCTGGAGTAAAAGTTGGTATCCATACCAGTTCAAAATCCAGTGCACTTGTATAATAATCAGCTTTAAGAGCAGTTACACCCATTCTAACTTCATCAAAATCCGGTAATACAAAATCAGATAGATCTTTAGGAGAAATTACATCTGTAATAAAAACACCGTCAGCCTTACCCCATATAATCTGCTGTTTACCTACTCTTAAATCCATGGAATCAAAAAATATATCTACGTATAGTTCTTTTATACCAATTTCAATATCATCTGTATCAGTTTGGTTAATAAAAACTTCAGATTTTAATTCACTTATATCACCATAGTATTCTGCCTTAAGGTCAAAAGTATTCTGCACATGAGAAAAGTCCAGATCATCATCTATAAGTACTCCGGTATTATTTCTAACATATCCACCAAAGTACAGGTCCTGTGCCGCTGCTCCCGCAGCTGACACAAGTAACAATGCTAAACTAATTGTAAAAATTATTGAACCTTTTTTCATTATCTAATACCTCTCTCCATCATTCTCTCAGTAAACTGGCTGTCTTTTATACCGTCACCAATTTTAATATCATCAAGCTGCATTAGAGTTGTATGATCTTTCTGCTCGTTATACATCTCCATTTCCGGTATTACCCAGTAACCGTTAACTTTTTTATACTCATTTATTGTAAGAATTTTAAGGAACTCATCATCTTCGTCATAAAACTCTCTTTTCATTCCAAACCACTCATCTTTAACAACCCATGTAATAGTTCTTGCATAGAAATAATCACTGTCTTTGGAAACACTCTCAACTACGTAGCAATCCTCACCATTTACAGTCTCTTCTCTTAGGATTTTATGTGTATCCAGGGATGGGTGTCTTTCTCCAAGATCATCATAAGTAAAATCAGATCCCATAAAATAATCACTTTTACTGCTGCTGGAAATTCTTTTTGTCTTTTTAAGAGCAGGAAGATATATCCACATATCATCATCCTGTCCATCACCGTATGACCAGGACATAAAAGATGTATTTTTAACATCTGAAGGTGCTACAAAAAACATAATCTTTTTCTCATCATCACCAAACTCTTTAATAAACTGCTTAATCTCTCTTACTCTTGTCGATCCCCTTGAATTGGTAAGAGTCATAGTTAATGTAGACTGTATATCCGGACCAGTAGGTCTGTTGTATACATTTTCCATAACTTCCTGTCCTGTAATCTGTGCCTGGGCAAATCCTAATACCATTGCCATAAGTATTAAACTAATAATAAGTACTTTTGTTTTTTTCATTATTTCTCTCCTTTGGTTGCATTGGCGAGCAGCAAACTTGTTTGCGACCAGCCCTTTGTATTATTCTTTTCTTTTTTAAAATATGTATTTGATAAATAAAGCAGCAGGAACATAATTGTCAANGTTCCTACAAAACTTGAAAACATGTTTAGTGAAACAAGNGCNCCCAGCTGTCTGTTTGGCGGGAACATAGAGAATAAGAGAACAAGAAACCCTGCAATAACTACAACAGCATTAAACATAATTGCTCTGCCGGTATTATACATTGTCAGTTTTGCAGTCTCATTTTTATTACCTGTTTCTATAGAATACTCTTTATAATGGTCAATAAAATGAATTGCATAATCTATTCCAATTCCAACAGCTATACTGGATATAAGTGCAGTTGTAGGCCCTAATGCTACGTTTAACAGACCCATTGCACCAAAGTTTACTAAAGTTGTTATCAATATTGGTACAGAGGCTATTAACCCAATTATAAAATTCTTAAACATAACAGTTATCAGGATAATTACTATAATAATTGATAATACCAGAGAAGAAATCTGACCACTTAAGATAAGATCTGTAAATACAAGGCCTTTGTATCCTGTACCTGCAAAATTAATATCTATTCCCAGATCACTAAAATCAGATCTGTAACTCTCAATTACTTCAATTGCCCCTTTTATTGTCCTGGAATCATCAGATTTCAACTGTGTAGTCAGATTTAATGTTTTGTAATCATAATCTACTACTGATGTAAGATTTTCCGGATCCCCGGACATTTCATATAGTAAAAGATATTGGGCAATCATTTCTGTGGAGTCAGGGATAGTATTATATTCCTCTTTGTCCTCATTCATTACCTTATTCATTCTGCGAATAAAGTCAGTCAGAGAGAAACTGTCTCCAACCATTTCCAGTGATTCCAGATCATTTTGAAGGTTGTCAACCAGCTTAAGAGCTCCCGGTGTTTTAAAAACACCATTTTCATCTGCTTCAAGGACTACATTTAAACTGGAAGTTCCTGCAAAGTTTTCATTAATAAACCTGTCAGTTTTAACTATTGCACTGTCATCCTCAAAATTGGCAAGGAAACTTGAGTTAATCCAAACCCGGGATATCCCGAACAGGGAAACTGCAACTACAAATACAGAAACCAGTATTGTTGTGCCTTTCTTTTTTACAATGATGTCAGCAAAATTATTAGCAATATTTCCTACTGAAGATTTTTTTGTTTTGAACTTCTTTGGTTTCGACAGACCCAATATCATTAATCCTGAAGGAATCAAAACAAGGGACAGGAACATTGCCGTTATTACTCCAAAAGCAGTAAATAAACCAAAGTACTTTACAGGAAATACTTGTGAGGTTAAAAGAGACACAAAACCAACCGCTGTAGTTACAGATGTCATTACAACGGGTTTCCATAAATGTTTCAGCATATCTTTAATGGCAGCAATTTTTGTCGTATCAGGATACTTTTGCATATGCAGCTCCAGATGGCTGAACAAATGTATTCCATCTGCAACACCAATGGCTGTAAGCATTACAGGTATCATTGTAGATACGGAATATATTGGTATATTTAAAACCGCCATTAAGCCAAATGTCCAAACAGTCGAGAGCAAAACAACCAGTAAATTAAGTATTGTACTTTTAATACTCCTTAATATTAATAGTAGAACAATTATTATAATTCCCACAACCAAAGGAGCCATTCTTTTCATATCAGCTGGTGCAAGCTTAGCAAGTGTACCTTCTACAATAGGACTTCCAGCAACATATATGGTTTCAGGTCCCTCGTAACTTTCACCAAGAGCAAGAATTTGTGTATAAAACTCATCTGTAAAGGTATCATCATTAATTTCTGCAATAATAATTGTTACATTCTCGTTAAGAGATACTAAGCGGCCATATATCATATCATTAGCTTTTACATCGTCTCTTATCTGCTGAAGTTTGGCCTCACTTGTGGGAACTCGTTTATAGAAAGCATTAACTTCCATTCCATATTCACTGCCAATAATATTATCTGCAGTATATAAAGAAGTAACATCGCTTTTCTCTATACCTTCCATAGCCTGGATTTCTTTTGTAAGATCTTTTATTTTCTGCAGTGTTCCTTCATTGTAGATACCGTCTTTATTCTCGATAGCTACTATAATTCCATCTTTAATCCCAAAAAGATCTTCTGCATCATTACTGTAAACAAATGCCGGATGTTTTTGCGGCATATACTTATCCAGATCTGTTTCCATTCTGGTATTTGATTTCATTGCAGTTACAAATACTCCTGTAATTACTACAATTAGAAGTATTACCAGCCAGGATAAACCCAGCAATTTTTTATTTTTCAAAATCTTATTCTCCTTTTACTCAAAATAGTTAACAAATATTATTTTTGCGAACATCCATGATAAATTAAATGTATTTACTAGTGATATGCTTATAATTTATTGATGTTAGTTATATATAGCTAACATCAATAAAAAATAAAAAACTCATCTATACTGCTATCAATATCTCCAAAGATTTAATTAATTTTTTTCCTGATATCTCAAGATCAACTGAAAACCCTGAAAGGCGCCAGACAGTTACAATATGCCTTATTGATCCCATCACAATTATACTAAGATCGTCTTTATCAATATCCAACCTGATGCTTCCATCAATCTGTCCCTTTTCCAGAAGATTTTTAATAAAATCAATTGTAGAGTTCATTAAAATCTTTACCATTTCGGCTAATTCACTCTGATTCTGAAATATCTCTTCAGAAAAAATTACTGCAGAGATTGCAGGGTTCTTCTTAAACTTTTTGATTATCATTTCTATTGATCTTTTAATATGTTGAAATGATGTTTCCCCTTCATAATTTAAATTTTCATTTAACAGTTTGTTCTCATGTTTAAAAGAATCCAGGACAGCAATAAGTATTTTCTGTTTACTTTCAAAATGTCGATATATAGCTGGTTCTGAAATACCTATTTCATTTGAAAGGTTTTTCATGGTTAAATCCTGGATTCCCTTCCTGGATATTATATTTATTGCTATTTCAATAATCTGTTTTTGTCTTTTACTTAAATTAGGCAATGTTACAGTCCTTGTTAGTTATTGTTCACTAACATAATACTAAATGTAAAGATTATTGTCAAGTTAATTGAATAACAATTCTAAATATTAAATCCATAGCTTAATTTTGGGTTTGTTAAAACTTCTGTTCTTTTTCCAAATATTGCAATAGTATGTTCGAATTGTGCTGTAAATTGACCATCTGCAGTTACAATTGACCAATTATCTTCTAAAGTAGCTATTTTCCCAGATCCAAGAGTTAGAACAGGTTCAATAGTAAAGACCATCCCAGGTACTATTGGTAAACCCACATTTTTTTCTCCTACAGGTAGAATAATAGGATCTTCATGAACTTCAATACCAATACCATGTCCTGCAAGCTCCTCAAGAACAGAGCATCCCCATCTTTCAGCAGTATTTGAAATGGCAAATCCAATATCACCTAACCTCTTTCCTGCCCGTGCAGCTTTTATTCCTGCATTTGTAGCTTCTTTTGCAGCTTTATATAGTCTAAGTATATCGTTTGATACATTACCTACTAAATAGGTACAGGCTCCATCTCCATGCCAGCCATCAAGATTCAATATAATATCTACTGTTATTATATCTCCGTTTTTTAATATTGTTTCATCGGGAAGACCATGAACAGCAACAGTATTTACAGAAGTACATAAAGTAGCTGGAAATCCTCTATATCCTAAGGCGGAAGAACTGGCATGTTTTCTATTCATAGACTGAATACAAAATTTTTCTATATCTTTTGTATTCAAACCTGGAATAATATAACTTTCAAGTTCAATAAAAATTAATTCAATAATTTTACAGGAGTTTCTAATTCGAGCTACTTCCGGAGAAGTTTTAAGCCGGACATCTTCATTTCGCATTAAGTATTTATATCTAATCTTAAATTTTTTGCGCCATCAAGATAAACAGGATTAAGATTTTTTACAGATTCTACAGTTATTAAAACTCGAATAACTCTAGCCATAGAACCTATGACAAAGGGCTCCTGAGTACAAAAAAGAGGTGTCGCATCAAAACCTATAGTTCTTAAAGCTGATGCCGGATTCATTTTATCAAGGTCTTTTGTTTGGGAAAAAATAATACTAATTATATTTGATACAATTAATTCATTATCTGAAACAAGTTTTTTAATTAATCTGACAACTCCACTCTCAATATCCTTTTTATCATTATTTCCAATCTGAATAGCCCCTCTTACTGCTCTAACAGCCATAATTTTACCCCTGATATTTTAATTGACAGATCTTGTAACAATAGTAATCGTTTTTACTAATATATAAATTGTTATAATAAAAACTTCTCCGGTAAGTATAAGTACCAAATTAATATATTCCCTTGATTTAAACTTTATCAATCCTATCATTGTAAAAATAATATTATAAAAACCTATTATTATGTACAAAATAGCAAGAAATCCTAAAATATTTAATAAAAGAAGTTGAGTTGAATCTAAAAATTCCTGAAAATTACCAATAAAAAAAGTAATTGAAACTATAGATGCCAGAATAAATAATAAAATCGAAGTTTTTTTTATAACAACAGGAATCCAGAAAACTTTTAATTTATTCATCTATTAAACCTATCAGGCAAAATCAATATTGTCATCACCTTTTATTTGTCTTATTATTGAAATTGTCAACTATCCGTAATATGACAGGAGTTGCATTGAAAAAAAAAATAATTAAGATAATTCAGGATAATTCTTATTATCTTGAACCCTTAGATACTGGAAAAAGTAAAAATATAAAAGAACCTATAATAATAAAAAGTATAATTTTTGATATTTACGGAACTCTGCTAATTTCTGCTTCTGGTGATATTGGAACTGTAGATGGTTTTTCAAAAACTGATATATTCATAAAATCTTTAAAAATGGCAGGTATAAATGTTTGTAATTCCAAGGCAGGTATAAAAGGAATAAAATATTTTTATAATGGAATTCAACAATCTCACTTACTGTCAAAAAATAATAATATTGAATACCCTGAAGTAATAATTACTAAAATATGGAAAAACACCCTGGCTTTACTTCTAAAAGATAAATTAATAAATACTGAAATTTCAAATTCTATAATTTTTAAAACTGCTACTTATTTTGAAATTTTAACTAACCCAGTCTGGCCAATGCCAAATTTTCTTAAAGTTATAGATATTTTACAAAAGAAAAAAATATTTACTGGAATTGTATCCAATGCTCAATTTTATACTTCTTTAACATTTAAGGCACTTACAAGTTTTTCTTTAAATGAAATAGGTTTTAAAAAAGACCTGATTAAATATTCATATATGAATAAAGAAGCAAAACCATCATTAAAAATGTTCAAATCAATTATTTTAAACCTGAAAAATAATTACAACATTGCCCCTGAACATACACTTTATATTGGAAATGATATGCTTAATGATGTATACTCAGCAAATAAAGCTGGTTTAAAAACTGTACTTTTTGCTGGAGATGCAAGATCGTTAAAACTTAGAGAAAATGAATCACGAATAATGGGTTTAAATCCTGATTTTGTAATTACAGATCTCATGCAAATACCAGAATTGATAAAATAGAACTTAACAGGTAGGGATTTTTAATGAAACTAAAACAAATATTTATTCTTATCATACTTATTCTCTTTTCTGGAATAATTTTTTATTTAGGGTGGATTCAGATAAAATTACCGGAAAATACCTATGGGATTGGTTTTACCAAATCCAATGGGTATCTAAATAAAATTTACGAACCAGGTAAATTTTCATGGGATATACGTAAAGTTATTCCAGGTAATTTTACATTACTGAAATTTAATCTATATTCACAACACCTGGAAATTGATGAACAGGGTAATCTTCCTTCTGGAAATATATATTCAGATTACCTGCCTGGTGCTCCTGATTTTTCATACCATTTTAATTATTTTTTATCTTATAATAACGATCTTAGTTTTTTTCCTGAAATAGTTTCTGAGTTAAAACTATCTCCTGATCAAATGAAAAATTTTTACATAGAACAAAATGCAAATATCCAATTATATATCTCTGATTTTTTAATAAATAAAGCTACTAATTCAAACTATTCTGTAGATTTTTTCTATAACAGTTCAGACTTATCAAAAGAAATACTAACATTATTATCGAACCAATTTCCTTTTATTCTTTTTACAGAGTTCATTCCTTCTAAAATAGTTGTTCCAGATGCTGTACTCTATAATAAAGCAAAAGAGATTTATCTTGCTTCTATTAATTTACAGGATAAAGTTATTTCTGAAACAAAAATAAAAGTTGCGGAACAGGAAATTATAGACAATGCAAATTTTGAAACACTTAAAAAATATGGAGAATTACTTAAATTATATCCCTCATTAATAGATCTTTTTGCAGTTATAGATATTAACTCAGATACAATATTTCCACAATTAAATATCGAATCACCAGATGTAATTTCTGAATAAACCAATTTTCAACTAATTATAATATGATGGTATAGATGTTCAAATTGAAGAATATGAGCTACCTGCTCTGTTAGTAGCTCTTTTAAAATTGTAGGATTACTATTAATAAAATAATGCTGATCCAACTGTTCAATAACAGAATTACTCTTACTTTTTAAAATTTCTGTAAAAACACGTTTAATACCTGAAACTGATTCAAGCCCTAATTCTGATAGGGATTTGGCTTCTCTATCCTTTTGAATTACAATTTTTCTGTACATTTTTTGTTGAACTGAATCTTTTGCCATAGAAAATCTAAATTTATTAAATAATTTACCATCTTCCGAATCCGGTGATAATGATTCATCAAAATTTCTAATTTTTTCTTCAACATCTTCTACTGCAGCTGAATATTGNAGCATACTATCCCTAATTAGTCTATTCTGAGAAAGTATACCCCTTTCAAGAAGACGAATAGTCTCTAAAATATAACCTTTAAAAAAACAAGCCATATAATTATAGACTAATTCAAGTGCTTTAATTTGTGAAAAAGGGGAAACTCCAAGTTTCTCATAATCAATTGAAGAATACTCCCTATAATGCTGAAACCCTGAAAAACGTTGTCCTTTAAATAGTTTTTCTGTTTCTAATTTAATATATCGTTTTTGTATTTCAGGAAACTTAGCCTCCAGAGTATCAATAATTTTTATACTCAAACTATTTCTATAAAACTCTTTTAAATTTATTTTAGGAAGATAAAACATTATTTTAAAATATGGATTCTTTTTAAAATAACGTATTAGATCAGAAATAGGCATTTTGGTGAAAAATTTTTGAGATACTTCAATAATATTGGATATATACTCAAATAGTTCAGTATCATCTAATTCTTCGGTTTCTCCATTTAGATCTATATCATTTAAAATATTTATCTGTTCAACAAGCTTTTCACTAAAATTAATTCTTTTATCCAGCTTTGTAACAGAATATAGAGCACAGTATAGTTTTTCCAAATCTTCAAGGCATAAAAGCGCAGATGCATTTTTAAAATTAGTTCTTTCAACCTTAATATTATCAATAGGGGTAAAACCAAATTGCTGGAAAAACTGTACGTATGGAAAAAGAATAAGATCTTTTAAATAATAAAAAGGGAGCAATTCCAATTCAAGATCGATAAACACTTTTTTACCAATTTTTGTAATATATTCATCAAGGACATTACTTAATTGACGGCGTATATCTTCTTTTTTCCCATTTACTCCGTAGATTTCTACAAGTTCATCAAGATCCATAAGATCAAATGGATCCTTTACATTATTAGGGATTCTACTTTCGACAACATTGAGAAAAAAAGTTTTGGATATATCAGATTCTAACCATATTTTTTTAAAAAAACCTCTTAAAGGCATGGCATTATTATAAAGATCATATACTTGTACTGCAAATTGTGGTGTTAGATTTCTAGTTTCAAATCCTGTAATATTTGCAGCTTGATGTCGTATTTTTCTTTTTAAAGATGAAATTTTCCCTGTTAAGTAAATATCTCTTTCACTTTTACCAGTTAATTTTGATTTAAACCAAAGGAAAAATCTTAAAAACAGGGGTAGTACATTTATTTCTTCTTTTAATAAAATATTTTTTTCATCAATATTCGTATCTTTTTCGAAGATTTTTTTATCTTCCTGTTTACCAATATTGAGACTCAGACTTATCTTTTTTAAAAGATCATTTCTATCTCCTTCGGATAAATCTCTGGATAGTTCAAGAAAAGCTGTGTCTTTATTCAATAGTACAAATCCTTTATTTGATTCATCATAATTAATCTTCCTTCAATCATATCAATAGAAAAGGGATCCTGTGTAACAATATTACTAATACCCATATCACCTCTACTCCAAACAAGACCATCAAGAGGCCATTTCAAACCTTTACTTTTCATTCGGCAAACCCCCTTCCCTGTAGGGAAAAAGGATACCAGTATATCTTTTTTTAAAGAAATATTTATGGAACCAGTAATCTTTTGGAACCTTGTACTATTAGTATACCAGATATCAGGAGAAAATTCTCTATCAAATAATAAAACAATGGCTAAAAAATGATCCATTCTTCCGCCACCACCACCAATAATAATTATTTCATTTATATTTACATCCTTCAAGTATTTTATTGCTAATTCTGTATCGGTTTCATCTTTATCCTTTGGAAATATTAAAACCTTTTCAGGTGGATACTGTAATATTTTTTCTTTATTAGAAATTGAATCCATATCTCCAATTATAATGTCTGGTTTTATACCCATTTTTAATGCGGTATCAAAACCGGAATCTGCTGCAATTATAAGTTCTGCATCAAGCAATTCATTTTTTATAATATTGTAGTCAGGTGCTTCTCCACCAATAAATAAGATTCCCTTCACAAATAACAACCTTCACTCATGGGAGTAGCTATATCCTCCAGTTTTTTTAACTGACCCAGGACGGAATCCATTTTTGAATTCATCCAAATCCTCAGTAATCCAGGCTGATAATATCCCTCTAAATTATCTAAAATAATAAAACCGGAAGATTTAAATTTTTCATAATTTTTATTTAATAATAACACAGATCTACAAAACCTTATCCTGTAATTTAAATCTGCACTTCTATATATGTAACTTAAATCTTCCCAGCATATTCTAATCTGATACCAAATAGTATCTAACAGAGAATAAAATTGTTTAATTTCTATTAGATTCCTATCTTTAGTATATATTAGACCATTCATAATATAGTATCCTACATCACATCCTCCAGAAAAATCATCTGTTCCATGTAATTTTGATATTAGAAAATCTGCATTGTTTAATTTCACTTTTGCTACATGCATATCAAGATTGTAAGAATTACTATTAAATATATTAATTTTTTTATCATTATATTTTGATATAAAATTTAATATTCTCGGAAATAAAAATTGATTCTTTCTTAGTATGATTTTCATGCCAACCCAGAATAAGCTGCTTTCCGGAATCATCTAAATTATCAGCAACTCTCTTAATAAAGGTAACAATATCACCAGGTAATTTTGTTTTAATATCTTTTGTTGAAAAATCAGGAAGCTCAATTAATAAATTATCTGAGTAAATTAGTAAAGAAAAAATATCATCGTAGAGTTCTTCAACTAATTTATTTACACCACAAGACAAAATATTTATACCTTTACTTTCAATACCATCATTTCTTAAATATTTATATTTATTACCTTCCAATATAAAATCACTATTTGTAAGTATTGAAAGAACCGGTATTAGACTTATTCCATTCTTTTTACAAATATTAACTATCTTTTCAATCAATTTTTCTGAATAAGTAAAATTAGATCTTTTAAAATAATCAAGAGACCAGGGGAAATATTCACCAAAATCAATAATAATTGAATTAAAACCTTTATTAACAGCTAAATTGATTAACTCCAGTAAACTATTACTATTTACAGGAAAAGTTGAAAAATCATAATAAGGTATATTTTTCATTAGTTATTACTACCTTCTTGTTTTTTTTTATATAAGATATTATGATTTTTAAACCTGTAAGGAGAACTGCAAATGAATAACTTTAATAAGAGAATGGAAAAATTAGGCATAAAGATCCCTCGCATTTTAATGCCCGGTAATAATATCGATATGACTAAATGGGCAGTTGTAGCTTGTGATCAGTATACATCTGAACTTGATTACTGGGAAGATGTGGAAAATTTAGTTGGGGATTCACCTTCTACTCTTAATCTAATCTATCCAGAGTGTTATCTGGAAGAATCTAATCCTGAAGAACGTATTAAAAATATTAATTTAAACATGGAGAACTATTTAAAAGAAGGTATTCTTATTGAAAATGAACCTGCTTTTTTTCTGGTTAAAAGAAGTACAGGATCCGGAACTCCGCGTTATGGACTTATGGTAGCTTTAGACCTTGAGGCTTATGATTATTCCAAAGATTCTAAAAGCCTTATTAGAGCTACTGAAGGAACTATTGTAGACAGAATTCCTCCAAGAAAAAAAATAAGAATAAATGCTCCAGTTGAATTACCACACATACTTGTGTTAATTGATGATCCTGAAAAACTTGTAATTGAACCACTTCGAGCAAAACTCAATTCATTGGAAAAAATTTATGATTTTGATCTCATGGAAAAAAGCGGTCATATAAGCGGTTATAAAATTACAGAATCCAGTTTAATTGAAGGAATTATTTCCGGCCTTGAAAATCTTTCAGATATAGACAATTTCAGAAACAAATACTCTAAGGAAGACGTCTTATTATACGCTATGGGTGATGGAAATCATTCACTTGCAACTGCAAAGGCAACCTGGGAAGAGATTAAAAACAATTATGATGGAAATGATGTAATGATGCAGCCCGCAAGATGGGCTCTTGTAGAACTTGAAAATATCTATGATGAAGGCATAACTTTCGAACCAATCCACCGGGTAATTTTTAATATTGATAAAAATAAGTTTTTCGATGAGATTGAACAAACAAGTGCTTATAAATTTGAAACCCAAAGATCAATAGAAAAAATTTTATTAGAAATAGATAATAATAATGATGGAGAACAAAAAATAGGTTATTGTGATTCTGATAAAATGGGAGTTATTACTATTAAAAATCCATCAGCTACAATTCCTGCTGGAACAATTCAAAAGGTAATAGACAGTTATCTCGAAAAAGATAAGAAATCTTATGTAGATTATATCCATGGAGAAGATGTAACTTTAAATCTTGGAGTAAAAGATAATAATTGTGGTATTTTTCTACCACCTGTTGATAAAAATGACTTTTTCAGAACAGTAGTTATGGACTCAGCTTTTCCAAGAAAAACCTTTTCTATGGGTGAAGCACATGAAAAACGTTTTTATATTGAATCACGACATATACAATAATTTATTCAGTAGAGATCTATTTTTTAGATCTCTACTGAAACCTGTTAGATAAAAAAACTTTATTTTAAAAGAGTTCAGGTAGTATTAATAGTATACCAAATTCTTTAATAATTTATTTTTTGTATATAGAATTATTTTTAAATACAGATAGTAATAAAAATATTATCATACCTACTATGATTGAAAAATAGCGAAAATAACTTATGTTTCCAATTTCTTTATTAAATCGCTTGTAATAACTCCCAACAGAATAATTTATATTATTTTTATGATAACCTTTTATAATTACCTGCCCCTCTCCCTCATCAAAGAACCCTAAATCTCTGGCTTTTAATGTTATTAATCCCTGTTCTGTTCTTAGTCTATTTGACTGTATGGCTAAATGATTACTAATTTGACTAAGTTCTATTGTATTTTGAAGTAGCTTATCTTTATAAACTTTTAATCTTGAAGTCTCTATAATCCCAGCTGTGCCCCAAACCAATACAACTAGTGTGTAAACTATAAAAGTAATATAGATGCTGAGTAAAATCCTATAACCTGCTTTCATATTATTTTAACGGCAAATAATAAAGGAATCTTGAGTACTGAAACTCATAGCTTTTCAATAAAATGAATTGTTATTTTAGTTTCTTTCTGATAAATTAAAATAAGCAAATATATTTAATTTTATCAATAGTTATATAATAAATGTCGATATATTGTGGTATATGAACTATAAATCAGGAGTTTATAATGGCTGAGGACAAGGATATTTCCCCTAATTATGATAAAAACAACGATAATCTGTTAGATAATGATATTTCTGTCAGTTTTGAGGATGAAAAAGAGCTTGAAAAATATGGTGTATGGGTTAAAACAGGTCCTGAAGAAATTGATGATATAGATGAAATTTCTGATTATAATCTTACTGATCTAGAAGATGAGTCTGTTATTTCTGATGAAGAAGAAGAATTGTTAGGAGAATTGGAAAAAGAACTTTCAGAAGATAATCACAATATTTCTGATAATTTATCAAATTCTTTAAATGACACAGAGCTTGATATGGATATTTCAGATCTGGATGATTTAGAGTTTGAAGAACTAACAAATACAAATGATATTCCTGAAAATAAATCTGAATTAGAAGAGATTGTTGAAGAGGAACCGTTTGATCTTGATATAGATTTTGATGATGAATTAAACGATATAGAAGAGTTAAATATAAATGAAAGCGGTACCAGTCAACCTGGTGACAATGTTGTACTTAATGAGGATCTTGATCTTGATGTTTTGGAACTGGAAAATTTAGATCTTGATGATCTGGAACTGGACGAATTAGAACTGGATGAAATTGAACCCGATATTTCAGAAAATAAAAAACCTGAGACTAATATGGAAAATGATACTTCTGATGAATTAGATATAAATTTAGAAAATGATCTTGATCTGGATGTAGATAGCTTATTAGACAATGATCTTGATGAAGATTTAGATATTGATTTACTTCTTAACGAAGAAACTAATGATTTTAATTCTGATATTTCATTGGAAGATCTTGATGAATTAGAAGATGTAACAGATGAGTTAACTGAAGATATTTTGGATAATAGTTCAATTTTAGAGGAAAGTAATGAAGAAGAATTTGATGAAACAGAAAAAATTATTGAAGATCTAACAGAACTTGATGACTTAGAAGAAACAGAGCTTGATGATATTCCTGAATCAGAAAATATTGATCTTCAAACCTCAGCTGAATCTACGAATATAGCTTCTGATATTTTAAAAAAAATAGAGAAAGAACTTTTGTCTATAAAAAATGAGCTTCATGATGTTAAAAAAGAGTTATCTATTCTAAAACCTGTAAGCAAAAATGAATCTTTAGCTGAAAACCAGGTTTCTCAAATTGAAGAACCAGGTTTTTTTGAAGAGGATGAAGATGAAACTATTGCATTAACAGGAGATGAACTTGATAATATTTTAAATACAGCAGATATAATAGAAGAAACAGGAGCTGAAACTGAAACCCCGGATGATTTATTAGAGATTGATGAATCTATTGATAATCTTGACGGAAATGCTCTTCTTATAGATAACGATGATATTATTACTATCGAAGAGGATGGTATTATTCCTGAAATTGATGATTCGCAGGATTTGAAAATTGATTTTGAAAATGATATTGAAGAAATAGAACTTTTAGATAATGAAAGTTTTCAAAATAAAGATATAGAAATAAGTGAAGTAAATTCTATACAGGAAGATATTCTTCTTACAGATTTAGATTCTCTGGAATTAGATCCTATTGAAAACAATGCCTTGGATATTTCAGAAGAAATTGTAGTAGATGATAATGATGATTTAAATATAGATGAAGTTGATTTGGATATTGAAGAAATAAGTTTTGATAATGAAGAAATTGATTCCGAACTTGAAGAGATAAGTTTTGAGGATGAAGAAGGTAATTCCAAACTTGAAGAAATAAGTTTTGATAATGAAGAAATTGATTCCGAACTTGAAGAAATAAGTTTTGATAATAAAGAAAGTGATTCCAATATTGAAGAGATAAGTTTTGATAATGAGGAAAGTGATTTAGAACTGGGAGTAATTGACTCAGAGTTTGAAGAAACTATTATAGAGAATAGCACCTTTGAGGGTGATTTAGTACCTGAGATTGCTTCAGAACCGGAAGGATCAATTCCAATTGATATGGAACTCCCTGAAATGCAGGAAGATGATAATCTAACAAACATAACTCCTCAATTGAAAACTGAAATAAAATCAGTTCTTTCTTATATGGATCATTTGCTTGAATCTCTGCCTGAAGATAAAATTGATGAATTTGCTAATTCTGAACATTACGAAGTTTATAAAAAATTATTCGAGGAATTAGGTTTGAATTAGTATGGGCTTATTAAAAAAGGCTAATGATAATAAAATTATATTAGCTGATATAAAAACTCAAACAAGTTCCAGTGGAACTATTGCTAAAAAAAAAAATCAAATAGAAGAGCTTTTAACTTATCTGTTTAATACTAATACAGGATTTGATTATTCAAGAATTTTATTCGAAACTTTATCAGACTATTTTAAATTTTCCAAAGGTGTATTGTTATTTCTTGAACAGGATTTAAAATTATTTCAACCAATTATCTCATCAAATATTGATATCACCACTTCCCGGCATTTACGAATTCCTGATAATATTTTTAATATAAATTTTAATAACTATAATCAAATAATTAAAGTTCCAGACAAAAAAATTAAATTTTTAAAACAATACTTTTCTATACGTGAATTTTCTGCAATGAATTCTATTATTTTAATACCATTCTATTTAAGAGGGATTTTACATACTATATTATTGATAATTGATCCATTAGAAAATATAGTTAGCGATTTAAGTGAAATATCTTTAAAATCTGATAAGATAGTCAAAAACCTCATAAAGTCAAGAAAACCTTTCAATTATTCTAAGGATTATATTCAAATTAAGCCCAATAAGGAACCACAAAGTATTCTCCAGGAATATATAGATAAGAATGTTATAAAAGATATAACTTTTTTAATAATCAAATTAAATATCAGTTTAATTAGAGATAAATTAGTTAGTTTACTTCCTGATACAGATCCATTTAATATAACTAATGATATTATTAAGTCTATTACAAAATTAATAAGCCCTACAGGTATCCTAATTAATATTTCTAATGAAGAATATATGCTATTTTACAAAATTAAAACAGGAAAAAGTATTGGATTAATTTTACACCAAATAAATTTAGCAATAAGTTCTTTTTTTAACTTATCTATAACTCTCCCAAAAATTGAAACAGTAATTAAATCTGTTCCTGATAACTTAATTGACAATGCTGAAATATTATTAGAAGATATTTTATAGTTTTTATGTTCACTATTGAGAAAGCAAAATCAGGGGAGTTAACATTATTATTCAATGGAAAATCAATTCATTCCAAATATGCCCCTAAAGCAGAAGCAGTTACTTTTTTAAATAAACAAACTATTAAAAAATCAAGCCGCCTTTTTTTACTACTTGGACCCGGTTTAGGTTATTTAAAACTTGCCATTTTAAAAGCTTTTCCCAATGCAAAGATTTTATCTATTCATATGGATCAATATATATTTGAACATTCTCTTAAACTTGGAGAAAACTGGACCTATGGTGATAAAACCAGTCTTTCTTATAAATTATCAAGTTTTATTTCTGATTTTCAAATTTTAGAAACCCAAATTATAAAGTGGAAACCATGTACTAATCTATTTCCTACCAGGCTAGAAGATATAGAAGCAAAAATTCAACAGTTTTATAAAGAAAGAAAGGGTACAATATTTACAACAGGAGCCTTTGGTAATGCATGGATTAGAAATATACAGTACAATTATGAGAAGTCTAATAAGTATAAATTTATAAAAAACATAGACTCTACAATTATTATTGCAGCATCTGGACCCACTCTTAAAGAAGACATGGATTTACTGAAATTAAATAGAGATAAGTATATATTAGCTGCTCTTCCATCTTCTCTTTCTGCACTAAATCATGCTCAAATTATACCAGATTTCATTTTTCATACTGATCCAGGATATTGGGCAAAAGAACATTTAAAACTTATTAATAACAATAGTATTCCAATTATTATGCCATTAACTGCTTCATTTTACTTTAAAATAACAAACCCAGTCATATTATTTAATCAAGGGAGTTATATTGAAAACTATTTGTTAAAACAACTTTTCATTACTATTCCTCCCCATGGTACAGTAGCTGGTACTGCTTATCTTTTTTTTAGACAAATTACGTCAAAACCCATTATTTTTATGGGTCTTGATTTTAGTTATAAAGATATTGAAGAACATGTAAACCCACACAGTTTTGATATTCTATATTTATCAAAACAAAATCGTTTTTTGGGTTATTTACATCTACTTTATGAAAAACATCAATCCTTTGTAATCAATACTAAAGATTTAAATACCAACCAGGCATTTTTAACTTATTCAGGATGGTTTAATAATGAAAATAGAATTAATACTGCTTTTAGATTCAACCCTTCTTCTGTAAAAACTAAAGGACTCACCCCAATTAGTGCTTTACAATTAGCTGGAATAGTAACAAGTAGTAATAATTTCTATACTTTACTTGATATTTCAATAGATAGTAAAAATTTGTTAACTCATACAAATATTAAAAAACTTTTTAATGATTTATTAGATCTGATTATTAGATTTGAACAAAATATAAATTCTTTTAATGAAGAAAGTATTCTTAATTTTTTTACTCAACCAGGGCTATTGCTTGAATTTTTACAATATACAGACTATTCTGATATTATTGAACTTGCTCATAATTACAAAACGGATATTAATAAATCAAAAGATATTCTTAATAAAATTTATTCTAAAAGCTTTAACTATATTTCATATTTAATAGAAAGGTATAATTATGGAAGGTAATAATAATATTTATAATAAGAATTTACTTTCATTATCTTCCCGTAATAATCAATTAGCTATAAATCTGGGGATGATTGAAACATCAAATAAAGTTTCTTTTAAAAAAAGTAGATCTGGTTCGCTTATTCCTATTATTGAATTATTTGGAAAAGAAAGATCATTACATTCTACAATAGATCCTATAAAAGAAGGGTTTCGATTTCATTCAAATTCAAAAGCAAATGGTTTTATTATTTTTTTAGGGCTTGGTGCAGCATATCATATAAAACCGTTTCTGGAACAACCTGATATAACCGAAATACTAATTATAGATTATGACATTAGCATTTTTAAGGCAATATTATCAAATATTGATTTAAGCCAATTTATACTTAATAGAAGAGTCAAGTTCCTTATAGATCCTGATATAGAATCTGTTAAAAATTACTTACTTTCAAATTATCTTCCAGCTGTATCTGGAAATCTTCATATTTTAAATTTAAGATCAAGATATGAACAGGAAGAAAAATACTTTAATAGTATTCGCTCAGCAATCAAGGAATTATTAAATTCTTTATCTGATGATTTTTCAGTACAATCTCATTTTGGGAAAAGGTGGTTTATAAACACTCTTTCTAATTTAAAAATTGCCCAATCTGTAAANAATGTTTTACGACCAATAAAAAGAGCTCTTATAACTGGAGCTGGACCATCTCTTGAAATTCAACTCCCATTATTAAAAAAATATAGAACAGATAGTTGTTTAATAGCAACAGATACTTCTTTACCCTTTCTGATCAAAAATGGAATAACACCGGATATTGTAATTTCCATTGATTGTCAGCACATTACATATCATCATTTTATTTCGGGACTTCCAAAAGAAATCCCCCTTGTACTCGATCTTGCTTCACCTTCATGGTTAACACGACTAAGTGATAATGTTGTATTTTTTACGAGTGGTCATCCATTTTCACAATATGTAAATTCAAATTTAAGAAATTTTCCATTCATTGACACTTCTGGTGGAAATGTAAGTCATGCTGCAATATCCCTTGCAGACAAACTCGGAGCAAAAGATATACTTTTGTTTGGAATTGATTTTTCGTATCCTAAAGGCAAAAGTTATGCAAGGGGAACTTATTTATATCCTTATTTTATTTCAAAATCAAACAGAACTAATCCTGGTGAGAATAGTTTTGTATCATTTATTTTTTATAATAAACATACTATTAGTAAAATAAAAGATTATGGGATTAGTTATACGACAACACCAATGATAAGTTACAAAAAAAGATTAGAAATTTCATCTAAAGATATTAATGGACGAATAATTCAGATTGAGGGTTTAGGAGAAGAAATGACTTTCCCTAAAAAAGAAAACATCAAAACATCAAATATCACACCATTTTTCTCTGCAGGTTCAAGTTTAAATAAATGGGATCAATTTTTAATAGACTACAGAGATAATCTTAAAAAATTACCTAAACCTGGCACTTCCTTGTCAGAATATTTCTCAAGGTTGAGTGCAGATCAAAAGTATTTATGCACCACCCTATTTCCTGCTTCAGCTGCTTTACGCAGAGCAGGAAAAAAAGAAGTCTACGGTGCCAGTATACTTTCAGAAACAATTGACTGGACTTTAAAACAAATTGAAAACTATATTTCTTAATATGTTAATCCTGTATATCCAACAAAAGACTCTGAGGGTACAATATCATAACTATTCAAATACCCAATAAGTTTACCTGAGTTTATTCCTGATAAAACCGCAAATTTTATAGCAGCAGATACTGCACCTGAAGAACAAGCTGAAAAATCATTATTTGCTGAATCCAAAACTCCTTTATAATTCATAGTCAGCATTTCATAAATAATTTTTTTGTCATTTACATACTTAACCCATTCTACGGCCTTATCTCCACTTCCGAGTGGAGAAAATGAAAAATTTCTACCATAGTGAGTTAAATCTGTAGATCCAATTATTAATACGGATTTTTTAAGATTTTTAGATATCTGATAAATGATAGAACCAAGATTGATTGCCTCAGATCCGGAACCAATACGTAAACAAACTATATCAGTTTCAGGATAAAAATATTTTATAATAGGTAAGATTATTTCAACAGTATTATCACTGCTTATATCCTCTTCAACATCAATTTCTGAAATTATCTTTGAAATAATCTGTTTGTCCGAATTTAAATAACCAAGAGGTGTTTCAAAAACATCTTCAGGGCTGTAAAGAAGAGATGATCCAGCTGGAAGGTGACCACCTATAACTATAATTGTGTCCGGTTTAGAATATAAAGAACTAATGACTTTTACTGCCAGACTTCCAGAAAAGTTCCATCCTGCATGAGGAACTATAGCAGCAAAATTATTTTTAGTACTTTTCACACTATTAATATTATCTTCAATAAATTTTTTTATTTCTACAGGATTTTCAGGATACCACTGATAAGATAATTTTCTGGTTCTTTTTGTTATACTCATATAATTAAGAATACAGTCATTTTTAAAATAAGAAAAGAAAAAATGCTTTAAATATTTAAAATATTACGTATAATATAAAAATGAATAGATCCAGTATTAATTTTTTAACAATATTTTTCTCCTTCATTTTGATAATTATTATTTCAACTCTTCTAATTTTTACATATTTTGATATAAATGAAAAAAAAGATGAGTCTTTGAAAGATTTTATGAGTTTAAAGAGTAACCTTTTAAATATTGATATATTAACATTTACTTCCAAAATGAATGATTTATATAAAGGTATGCCAGAATTAAGTGCTTTTAGAATTACAGATAAACTAAATTCACCAATTTATTATTATTCAATCCCTGATTTTGAATCTAAACTTAATGATAAAGATTTTTTTAAACCACGATATTCAGTTTTTTATAGTTATTTCTATCAAACAATTCAAATTTCCAATCATGATTATAATATAGAAGCTGTTTTTAATATTTATAGTAAAAATAATGTATATTATCTTTTCAAAAAAATATCACTTATTCTTATTACTTATTTTATTATTTTATTTTCTTTACTACTTTACATATATTTAAATAAAAAAAACACTAACATAATCAATTCCACTGTCTCAAATAAATCTGATGATAAAATAGATTTTAATATTACTAATCAAAAAATAACAGATGAACTTAAAAAATCAGCTTCTTTTGATCATGATATAGTATTAATTCTAATNGGAGCTCCAGGAAGTTTTATTAAAGAAAATGAAGTTGAATTTTTAAATTTTTTGAAAAAGCATTTTATTTTTCAGGATCTTATTTTTAGGTACAATGAAAATATATTTGGGTTACTCCTTCCAAATATGGATCTTGAAAAAGGTATTAAAAAAATTGAAATATTTGATCAAACCTTTGTTAATAGTGGTTCCAGTTCACTAAAATTCCCTATAATGTTTGGTTTAAGCTCAAGAAATGGAAGATTAATTAGCGGGAATATAATACTTAAAGAAGCAAGAGCCGCTCTATCAAAAGCAATGAGTGATAAAAACTATCAAATAATTGGGTTCCGGCCGAACCCAGCCCGGTATAGAGAATATTTATCGAAAATAAAGACAAAATAATTATATTTTAGTCTTCATAAGGTATCTCTATATGTTGACCATCTCTGGTTAAAAAAGTATTTGGAAATACTAATCGTGCTTCATCTAAAAGAGCTGTAAGTTCATGTTTTGTGTAACGTGGACTATAATGGATTAAACCCATTTTTTTAACTCCACCTGCATCTAAAGTTAACTGTGCTGCCTGAGTTGAAGTCATATGTTTCTTTTTTCTGGCACTTTCTTCCAGATCAGCTTTAAACATTCCTTCACAAATTAATAAATCTGAATCTTTTACGAATTCTGATATTTCAGGAAAATATTGAGTGTCTGTAATAAAACTCACTTTTCTTCCCGTCCTGGAAGATCCCATAACATCAGATGCTTTAACAATTGAACCATCTGCTAAATTAATATTATTCCCTTTTTGAAGTTCTGACCAAAGTGGTCCCATAGGTACATTAGCATCTATAGCTTTTTCCGGGAAAAATACACCAGATCTTTCATCCTCTACCAAAGTATACCCCACACAGGGTTTAGTATGGCGAAGAGGAAAAGCATTCACCGAAAAGCCATCACCTTTATATACAGTTTGATGTTCTGTAATTTCCTTGATAATTATTTCATAATTAATATACATATCAAGAACTTTTTTACTCATTTCAACATATTCTTTTATTTTTGGAGGGCCGTATATATATAAAGGTTCATTCCTCTCGACCTGACTTGAAAGCATTAATATTCCAGGTAAGCCTGTAACATGATCTGCATGTGTATGGCTAATGAATATAGAAGTTATTTTTTTCCATTTAAGATTTAATTTTCTTAAAGAAACCTGTGTACCTTCACCAGCATCAAATAAAAATAATTCACCTTCCCTTCTTAATAATACTGAAGTAAGAAACCTTCCGGGAAGAGGCATCATTCCACCAGTTCCAAGTACAAATAATTCAAGATTCATAATATTCCTTTAAGACACAACTGATGTCTTTTGTTTTATAATTTGAGGTTCATTTATTGTAAAAAATACTTTTTCTTTCCGAATACTGGCTTTTATCTTACTACCATTTGGACATTTCCCCTGAAGAATTAATAATGACAATGGATCTTCAATTTCTTTCTGAATGGCTCTTCGAAGAGGTCTTGCTCCAAACTTAACATCATAACCAGTCTCAATTATATATTCCTTTACAGGTTTTTTAATATCAATTGTTATATTCATTTGTAAAAGCCTCATTTTAAATTCCGAAAGTAATACTTCAAGTATCTCATGTAAATTTTTTCTTGAATGACTTTCAAAAACTATAATTTCGTCAACCCTGTTTATAAACTCTGGTCTGAATTGCCGTTTTAATTCATTCAAAGCAGAGGCTTTTATTTCAGAATATTGCAAAATACCATCTTGAGATTTGAACCCTAAAGCACTCTCTCTTGTAATTTCCCTTGCTCCGGCATTTGATGTCATAATTAAAACAGTATTTCTAAAAGAAACTTTATGACCTAAGTTATCCTGTAGTTCTCCTTCTTCAAGGACCTGTAATAATAAATTAAATACATCAGGGTGGGCTTTTTCAATCTCGTCCAGCAATATAACACTATATGGTCTTCGACGTATTTTTTCAGTAAGAACACCTCCCTCTTCATATCCCACATATCCGGGGGGAGCCCCGACAAGACGGCTTATGTTGTGCTTTTCCATAAAATCAGACATATCAATTCTAATCAAAGCATCATTATTCCCAAAAAGAAACTGTGCAAGAGTTTTAGCCAGTAAAGTTTTTCCAACACCTGTGGGGCCAAGGAAGATAAATGAACCCATAGGTCTATCAGCAGAGGATAATCCAGTTCTTGATCTTCTTATACTTGAGGATATAGCTTTTATAGCTTCATCCTGTCCAATAACAGTCTTATGTAATTCTACTTCTGTTTCAAGTAATTTATCAGATTCTTTCTGTATAATTCTTGCTAAAGGAATACCAGTAATTTCTGATATTACATTTTCAATATCAACCACATCTACTAAAACACGGGATTTATCTTTATCATGTTCCAATCCCTTATTAAAATCATCAATCTTAGATTTAAGGTTACGGACTTTATCTCTTACTGCAGCTGCTTTTTCATATTCCTGATTTCCAACAAGATTCTTTTTTTCTCTTATTAGTTGATCAATTTCCTGTTCAAGTATTTTTAATCCATCAGGTCTGATTGCATTTTCAATTCTTTTAACAGATCCAGCTTCATCAATCAAGTCAATTGCTTTATCAGGTAAAAAACGATCTGAAATATATCTATCAGACATTACCGCTGCAATACGTAATGATTCTTTAGAATAATTTACATTATGATGATCTTCGTACCTATTGATGATTCCTTCAAGAATTTCAATAGTATCTTCAACTCCTGGTTCTTCTACAAAAATAGTTTGGAATCTCCTTTCAAGAGCTGCATCTTTTTCGATATACTTTCTATATTCAGCTAAAGTCGTAGCACCAATACACTGAAGCTCCCCTCTGGATAATGCCGGCTTTAACATATTGGAAGCATCAATGGCTCCTTCAGCTCCTCCAGCTCCAATTATGGTATGCAGTTCATCAATAAAGAGAATTATATTACCAGCAGTTCTTATTTCATTCATTACCTTTTTTAAGCGCTCTTCAAATTCACCTCTATATTTTGTACCTGCAATTAATGAAGCAATATCCAAAGTGAGAACTCTTTTACCTATTAATAAATCAGGACTCTCACCAGAAACTATAATTTGAGCTAAACCTTCTGCTATTGCCGTTTTACCTACTCCAGGTTCACCAATTAAAACAGGATTATTCTTAGTTCGTCTTGCTAATATTTGTATAACACGTTTAATTTCGTCTTTTCGACCAATAACCGGATCAAGTTTATTTAATCGGGCAAATTCTGTTAAATCCCTGGCAAATTGATCTATGGTAGGGGTACCTTTTGTATTTGGTATTGATTGTTTATGTTTTGAAGATTGTAAAGGTATATTTGTCTTCCTGGTGGAAGGATTTAATTTTTTGTGATTAATAATTGCATTTTTTATTTCCTCACTGCCAATATCATATTTAAGTAAAAATCTCTGAATTATACTACCTGTTTCCATTACAGATGCAAGTAGCAAATGCTCAGTTCCAATATACTGTGCACCCATTCGCCTTGCTTCTTCGGCAGAACTTTCCAGAATATTTTTTCCCCTATGAGAAGGAGGAACATCACCAAGAATATAACCAGAATGTTTTTTTGGGATACTCTTCTCTATTTCCACCTGTAGGGAATGTGGATCAATATTTAATTTTATTAATATTTTATAACCAAGACCTTCACCATCTTTTAATAAGGCCAGAATTATATGTTCAGGTAATAACTGATCTGAATGAAATCGTTTAGCTTCTTCCTGAGCAAATATTGTTAGTATACGCTGTGCACGCTGTGTAAGACCTTTAAACATCGGAAGCCTCCTTATAAATCATTGATTTTTAGTGAATTACGAATAATTTCTGCTCTTTTCATATCTAATAATAATGAATCAACCTTATTATCTTTAAGTAAAAATTGAATATGAGCCTTTTGAGACATTAATAACAGGGAATTCACTATCCCAATATTTAATTTGGAAAAACCTAAAATAATTCCAAGTCTTATATCGGTAAGAGCTTTTATTGCTTCTCCTGAACTTAATAATCTACAGTTTTGTATTAACCCTATTGATCGATATACTTTATCTTCAAGTTCTATTTTTCTTCTATGTATCAATTCTTCTCTTGCCTGCCGCTCAAAATTGACTATTTTTTTACTTGTTTCAGTAAGTTTTTCAATAAATTCATTTTCATCTTTTCCTATAGCTAAACCATTTGATATTTGATACAGATCACCAAGTGATCCATCATCATTCCCTAAAAAACCTTTAACAGTAAAATCTTTATCAATTGATGATTTTATGGCTCGATCAAATAAAGATAACCTAATAAGAGCCGGAAGATGCATCATTACAGAAACCTTCATTCCTGTTCCTGAATTACGAATATTTTCATTTAAATAACCGAATTCCAAAGAAACTGCAAAATCAAGCATTTTTTCAAGTTCAGATTCTAAATTATCAACATATTTGAACGCTTTATCAAGATTTAAACCACTTTCAATTACAGCCAGCCTAAGATGATCATGTTCATTAATCATACAAGACATTTTTTGATCATCACTTAAAATAAAATATTTATGCTTATTTAAAGTAAAGTCCTGTGAGATAAGATTCCTTTCTGCTAACATTCTTCTTTCAACACTATTTATATTTTCAAGAGGATATACTTTAAATTGGTCTGCTATCTTTTCAAAAGCATCTGTAATAATAGATTTCACACGATCTTCATCTTTTAATTCCAGCTTATTAGGAAAAAGAAAACCAGTTAAATTTCTTGAAAATCGTATCCTGCTTGAAATAACAACATCTTCTTCCTTAGTACTTTCTCTAAACCATCCTGGTATATCATTAAGTACAGGCGCATTAATTATCATCTAGTTTAAACCCTGCTTCAATATTTGTTAACTTATCTCTAATTATAACTGCAGTTTCATATTCTTCATTTTTTACAGCTTCTTCCAATTCTCTTTTAAGTAACTCTTTATCAATAAGAATTGTTTTATATGCTTTAAGTTTTAAAGGAAGTTTCCCTTTATGAGACACATATGAATTATTTAGAGCAAGAGATTCCGTAATGGATCTACGAAAAGAATTATAGCAATCCGGACACCCTACCTGCCCATCCTCTTTCATATCTGATTTTTTTGTTCCACATGTTTTGCAGGTTTCTAATTCATTGGTCAAATCCCCTGATGGAACCTTTTTTTGAGCAAAATTATTAAGAAGTTTTGATAATGAAAAATCAAAAGATTTACCATCTTTAGAAATTCCTTTTTTTGAGGCACAATCCCTGCAAAGGTGCATTTCATATATATTTTCACCAATATGCTGTTGAACATGAAAAACAGCAGTTTTATTTTTACAAATTTCACAAATCATATATATATCCCTAAACTAATAATAACAAAAATCCCGTCTATTTGCAGACGAAATTTAATTAATATACGTTTTTTTTTATTTTTTTTCAATCTTATGTTAATTTTCTTATTTATTCTTTAGTTTTTAATGTTTTCGTAGTATTTCCATGGGTTTCAATCTGCCTGCACGTAAAGCTGGTAAATATGCTGCAGCAACCGAGAGTAATATCGTTAAAGAAGATATAAATAAAATACTAAACAAATCAAGTTTTATAGGGATTTTTTCTAAATAATACGAAGAATCAATAATAACAATGTTTTTGTTATTTAAAATTAAAAGTGGTGAAACAATGTACTGAATAAATTCATATATTCTATTTAGAACCAATTCTCCTAAATTTATTATTAAATTAATATTTACAGAAATGGCCAAACCCAGAAATAACCCTGAAAAAGTTCCAAATATTCCAATTATAAAACCAACAAATATAAAAGATTTTGTAATAACAGATGATGACACTCCTGTACTCATTAACATTGCAATAGATTCTTCCTGTTCAAGAACAAGCATAACAACTGCGGATGAAATGTTCATGGCAGCTACTATTACAATTATTATCATAATAAAAAGTAATATTGATTTTGTTGTATTAAAACTATCAATCATTGAACGTTCAATATCGTACCAATTATAAACTAAAAAACCTTTGTTAATTACCTTTCTAATTTCAAGTGTTTTATCTTCAATATTATCAAAGGGTTCATTCACTTTAACTGCAATAAAAGAACTATCTTTTTCAGTAAATAATGCTTTACCTTTTGCTATATTAATATAAATACTAAGGGCGTCTAATTCATAGTATCCTGTTGAAAATATACCTCTCACAGTTAAATATGATGGTTTTAGAACAGGTCTTCTTCCAGGTAGTTGCTTTGCAGTTAGAATTTTTATTCTATCACCAGGAATTACACCCAAAATTCGTGCAACTTCCAAACTAAGCATAGCAGAATCTCTGGTATCAAGTTTAAATTCTCCTGATTCTATATTTATATACTCTTTTGCTGATGTATCTATATTAAAATAGTTTTCCGGAAGTGCTTTAAAACTTATCCCGGTTCTACCGTTTTCAGAATAAGCCAGTCCAAGGCCTGTTGTTACGGGGAAAACTGATTTTACCCCGGGTATGGAACTTATTTGTTTTATTGTTTCCTCTTCCAGATCTTCATCTATGATAGTATAATTTTTAATTTGCAGATGATAAGATCCAATCTCCATATATCGTTTAGTAATACCTTCTATCATACCACTGGATATTTCCAGTACAACTATCAAAGGAACCAGAGATAATCCAATTCCCAGTACAGCTCCAAGTATATTTCTGTTAAATAGATACTTATTTTTACCAGTAAGAAATCGTATTGCAAGAAAAAAAGAGTTGCTATAAATCATAAATTAACTAATTTCCCATTTTCAAGTTTTAACTGAATATCACCCCTCTTTGTCAGACCCATATCATGAGTAACAAGAAGAAGGGTTTTACCATGATTATTAACAAGCTCAAATAAAAGTTCTTCTACTTTCTTTGAATTTTTTTCATCCAGATTACCAGTTGGTTCATCTGCCAGAATTATACCCGGATCATTTATAAGAGCCCTAACTACAGCTATTCGCTGCCTTTCTCCACCTGAAAGCTGTGCAGGATAATGATTAAGCCTATCTATAAGACCAATTTCGTTAAGCAATTCTCTTGCTTTATCTGTTGCTTTTTTTCTATTCATTCCGGTCATATAAGCCGGTATCATTACATTTTCAAGAGCTGTAAAATCCTTTAAAAGATAATGGAATTGAAATACAAGGCCAATACTTTTGGATCTGTAAATAGCTAAAGCATCTTCACTAAGCTTGTTAACATAATTGTTATTAACAATAATAGTACCACTGCTAACCTTATCCATACCTGATATTAAATTTAATAAAGTACTCTTACCACTCCCGCTATTTCCAGTAAGAATTACTTTTGTATTTGATTCAATATTAATACTAAGATCTGTAATTATAGATAATTCTTCATTACCATTTTGAAAATTCTTATACAAATTATCGATTATTATATCACTCAAACCTTAGTACCTCCGCTGGATTATATCTGGAAACAATTTTAGAAGCAGAATAAGCTGCCCAGGTAGATGAAAAAACTGCAAATAAAAATACAAATAAAATCTCTCTATATATAATTTCAACAGGAATCTCTGAAATATAGAAATTACTGGTAGAAAACATAGAAGATATTTTAATATTATTTGTAATAAAAGGGGAAATAACAATTTGAATAAAATCTTCTAAAATCCCTGTCACTAATTCGAGCCCATTAAATATTTTATTTATATTACTTGTTACTAAAAAACCAATAACAAGTCCAATAAAAGCACCACTAATTCCAATTATAAACCCTTCAATAATGAAAATTGTTCTGATTGATAATGCAGAAGCACCAAGAGACATAAAAACACCAATTTCTTCTCTTTTTTCGACTACAGATCGTTCTAAAGAATGCTTAATATTAACTCCAACAACAATAAAAATTAGTCCGATAACAAGCATCATAGCTGTCTTTTCTGTACGCAAGGCACCAAAAAATGAAGAATTAAATTCACGCCAACTTTTAACAGGATAATTATCTCCAAGTTTTTCTTTAATTTGTGATACTATAATTTTATCTTTATACTTATCTTTGAGTTTAATCCCATAAATCAGCTTTTCCTTCCCAGTCACGAGAGTTCCTGAATTACCAAATAGTACAAAGCCCATGGATCTGTCAAAATTATAATATCCGCTTTGAAATAACCCGGAAACTTTATATACACGATCTGTAGGAGATAGATTTTTAAAATTTGTTCCCTCCATCGAAACAAGGGAGACATTATCGTTTACACCAACACCCAGGCGGGATGCCAATTGAAGCCCCAGAAGTATTGAATCTTTATTTGTTAATTCAATTTCTCCTTCAATCAGATTCAACTGTTCTGCCATGGACGAGTCATAAGTTTCAATATTCCCTGGTACAGATCGTAAATTTACAGCTTCAAAACCGGAATAATCTCCTTTAATAAGAGTTTGTATATCAATAAAAGGGAGTACAGACTCTACCCCTTCTATCCCCTGTAAAGTTTCCAGAGTATCATTATTAATTTCCAGAAAATTTGTATTCACTCTGATATGAAATGAATTGATATTCATTATATCTTCGATAAATCCAAACTGGAAACCATTCATAACTCCTAAAACAGAGATAAGAGACATTACACCAATAGCAATACCACCAACAGCAAGAAAAGAAGGACCAAGCATTCGATTAGCTCTTCTAGCTCTTAAATAACGAAATGCTGTAAATATTATCCAGTTATTTTTTCTCATTTGAAGTACTCTTCATTTATAATCTCATTATCGCTATATGTTACAATGAGTAAAAGAGAGCTTCCTTTATATAATTTTTCCATTTCCTTTTGGCCTTTAGTGTAAAATATTTCTTTTACAAGGATATTATCTGTAAAAGTGCTTTCAAGTATTAAATTGTTATCACTATTATATTCAAAAAGAACTTTTTCTCTAACACCTGATGAAGCAATATTTTTTTGAATAAGTAATCCTTCATTATAGCTGTAATTAATTTTTTGCACATTATTTCCATTTCTTATATTTTCTGATATTAAATTATCATTAGAATCATATTTTTCTTCATGTGTTTCTCCTGATAATAAAATAGTTTCTGTAACTGTTCTCCCCAATTCTGTATAGTTAAAAGTTTTTTTCCTTTCTAAATTTCCATTATTCCAGTTTTCTATAAGAATAACTCTACCCAAATTATATTTAAACAGTATAAAATCAGTTTCAGTTCCATACCATTCATTTTGGGAACCATCTAAAGTATTAGAAAAACCTGTTGTACTATAGAGTTCTTCTTTATAAGCACGTCTAACCTGAAGAATCTGACCTTCTGGCTGTAAAATAAATTTGTCTTCATAAATTATTTCATTATTCTCCAGATAAGTAGTTTTTTGAAGTTGTCTGTCAAACCATTCATAATGATATTCATTAATTAACAATCTGTCTTTATAGTATTCTTCCTTCAGAGTCAAACCATTTTTTTGCTGTTCGCTCCGTACTAAATCGCCATCAATATACTCATTAATATATATATAATTATCTTTTTGAAGATACTCAATTATTTTATGTATATTCCCTTTAAAAAATATTGTTCTTTTTTCAAGCAAACTATCTTTTTCAATTTTAATTACCCAATCAAAATCATCAACTCTAAAAGAAGGTATTTGTTCAAAAACCATCCCTATACTGTTTGAATGGTAATATACTTGTCCATAGACTATTGTATTAATAAATAGAAGTATTATCAGTATTAAAAAAAAATATTTTTTCATTTATACTTATTTATATTTCTAATAAATTATTAAGAAATACTTCCTTGTCAAATTTTATTATATCATCATATCCCTCTCCAGTACCTAAAAATAATATAGGTACTTTTAATGCTCTGCTAATAGGAATAATTATCCCCCCTTTTGAGGATGAATCATACTTTGTCATTATTATTCCATCAAGATTTACTGCCTCATGAAAAGTTTCTACTTGCCGAAGACCATTCTGACCTGTAGTAGCATCAATAATAATAAATTTTTTGTATGTTTCTGCAGACACCTTATTCTTAATGATTTTATCAATTTTTTTTAATTCTTTTACCAAATTTTCTCTGTTATGCATTCTTCCAGCAGTGTCTGCAATAACTATTTTATCACCTTTTGACAAAGCACTTTCAATTGTGTCATAGATTACAGCACCCGGATCAGCACCGTATTGCTGGTTTACAACCCTCATATTCAGTTTCTGTCCATGATGAATCAGCTGATCAATTGCAGCTGCTCTAAACGTATCTCCAGCAGAGAGGACACTATCAACATTATATTCCTTTTTAAAGTGTTTTGATAATTTTGCAATAGTGGTAGTCTTTCCTACACCATTAACACCAAGAACTAATATTACATTTAATTTATCCAACATTGGTTGATAATTAAAGCTTAGAATTTTATCTGAAAGATACTTTTTAACCAATTCCATAAATTCAGTNACATCAGATATTCTTTTTGTTTTCATCTCTATTTTTAACTGATCAATAAGCTCNAGAGCTGTTAAAGCCCCCAAATCTCCTTCAATAAGTAAATCTTCAAGATCTTCAAAAAAATCTTCGGATAATTTACCTTTGGTAAATAAACTTTTCAATCTGGATCCCAAACTATTTCCAGCCACTTATAACTCCCGAATTTATTCTATAAATAGTTATTACTTTTAATGTAATCAACTAAATCAAAAATTGTATTTACAAAAAGTGAAACATTTATAAATAACGAACCAAGATAGATATTATACCATGTTGTTGAAAGTTGCATCAATCTATTTGCTTCAGAAGAATCTAATGAAATTAAAACTTCATTATTATAAGCATAACCATAATCGGAACTCATTCCAAAGCTAAGAACAGAAACAGGAATTGATAGTAAAAAATAGCTAAAGGATTTATAAAAAATATTTCGCTTATTTTGAATTATTTTATTTCGATTAATTATTGCTGATTCCATTGTTATTTTAATATCTCTTATATCTGAGTTAGAATAGATATACTTGCTGTCATTAAAACCCTCCAATTTAAAAGTTAATAAAGAAGGTGTTACAGGTCGTACAACAAGTAATGGTGATTCTCCAATCCAGATAGATCCTGAATATATATCAGCACCTTGAGGAAATGACTGTAAAGATATAATACCTTTTTCTTCCTTTAGCAGCTTCACATCTATAACTAAATTTTCAAAATCATCTAATTGGACTGTCAATTCCTTAGTTATATATCCTGGTTTTGATATTTCTATATTATATTTAAGGGGATTTAAACAACTAAAATCCTCCATTACAGGTTTTCCATTTGTTTTTAGTAATATATTTGAAGCTTCAGGTTCCAGATTAAAAGTAATTGATGCCCAATTACGCCCAAGAATGATAGTTTTTAATTGATAAGTAATTTCAGAAATATGGTCTGATAAATTTTCCGGGCTGCTAATAGTTTTAAATATCAACTTTTCTTCTTGTAGAATTTTATTTTCTACCCGAATTTCAATATATACCCATCCTTCCAGTTGCTCCATAGAGCCTTTAATTATTAGATCAGAAGATTCCAACTCTGAAATATCAGTATTATTTATTTCATCAATATTATTATATTTTACGGAAACAACAGGCTCTGGAGTTGGAATTATATTGATATTAAGTTTTTCAATTTCAATATTTTTTGTAATTATTTCTTCACTTATCAGTTTCTTTTCATTCTCATCGATATTGTTTGTAAATATGGCTCTATCATATTTTTCTTTAAGTACTGAAAGCTCTTTGTAATACTCTATTTCAAGTATTTTCAGTTGTTTTTCTTTTAAAGCTAATATTTCATCATTTGAGTATTTATGATCAGCTGCAAATTGTAATTCAGAATATAAAAGCNTGGGATAACTATTGGCTAAATGAGTATAATTAGTATNCATATTATTCATTTCAATAGGTTTAAAGCTTATAATATATTCATTTTTTTCCAGGCCAAAACTTNGCTGAGTTAATAAAAAAGAAAAAATTANAATAGTAACTTGTTTACTTATCATTAATTCCTGCAGCCTTGGTAATTGCAGATATAATTCTTTCTGGTTTGAAAGGTTTTAATATAAAATCTCTGGCACCAAGCTGAATAGACCTGATAATGTATTTTTGTTGTCCAATAGCAGAGCACATAATAACTTTTGCTCCAGGATCAAAATCTTTAATATGCTTTAATGAATCAAGACCATTCATAACAGGCATTGTAATATCCATCAACACTATATCAGGAGAGAGTTCTGTATACATTTTAACAGCCTCTCTTCCATTTTCTGCTTCTCCAACAACAAGCATATCCTCTTTTTCAACAATATTTCGTATTGCATCCCGCATAAAAGAAAGATCATCTACAAGAATTATTGTTATTGGCTTAATCATATTCCAGACCAATTCCATTTTAAATATGATTCAATAAAATTGTCAATTTTACCATCCATCACAGCTTGCACATTCCCAACTTCATAATTAGTCCGATGATCCTTGATCATACTATAAGGGTGGAAAACATATGATCGTATTTGACTGCCCCAGGAAATATCTTTTTTTTCTTTAGCAGTCTTTTCATGTTCTTTTTCCAATGCATCTGAGTAAAAATCAAAAAGCCGGCTTTTTAAAACTTTCATGGCAGTTGCTTTATTTTTATGCTGGCTTCGTTCATTCTGACATTGTACAACTATACCGGTTTCTAAATGAGTAAGTCTGACTGCAGAATCCGTTTTATTTACATGCTGACCGCCAGCACCAGAGGCTCTGTAAGTATCAACCCTTATATCATCCGGTTTTATTTCAAATTCGATTTCGTCATCAATTACAGGAGTAGAGTATACAGAAGCAAATGTAGTATGTCTTCTTGCTCCGGAATCAAAAGGAGAAATCCTAACAAGTCTGTGTACACCTGTTTCTCCCTGTAAATATCCGTAAGCGAACTCTCCATTTATTTGTATAGTAACAGATTTAACACCCCCTTCTGCCTCAAGTAAATCGATTATATGAATTTTATAGTTATGGGCCTCTGCCCACCTGGAATACATTCGTAAAAGCATATTAACCCAATCACAAGCTTCTGTACCTCCAGCTCCTGAGTGGATTGTCAAAAAAGCATTATTTTTATCATATTTTCCACTTAAAAGTTCAAAAATTTCCAATTCATCATAACGTTTTTTTATACTGGAAAAAGTTTCATTAATATCATTAGTAAAAGATTCATCATTTTCTTCCTTAGCAAGTTGATATAAATCTTCCATATCATTAAAATCAAAAACCAGACTTTGCCAGGGGTTTAATCTCTTTTTTAAAAAATTTAATTGACCCATTATTTTCTCAGAATTAATTCGATCATTCCAAAACCCATCAATAAGTGTTTCTTTTTCTAATAAGTCTATTGATTCTTTTATTTTATCAGGGTCAAAGACGCCCCCAGGTTTCGTAAATTCTTTTTTTAAAAACTTTTATCTCATTTTCCAAATCTGTCAGCATGAACTTCCCCACTTTTACCTATACTCTGATTATTTAAGTTTTACTACAACTCTACGCCATCTTTTATCACGTAATGTTGTAATTACCAATACGTCATCTATTGGATATTGATACATTCTAACAGAATCATACGAATCAGTACGTCTATCAATATCTCTTTTTAAACGAGCCAGCTCTTTTTCTTTAATAGTTGTGGATTCGTATAATAATTCAAATATTTGCTTAAACCCATACTCAAACAAAAGATTTTTAACTGCAATCTTATGATCATCATTAGATATTTCGCAAAATATAGATACAAACATAACTACATAATATTAAGAACTTATTTTTCTGTCAAACCCTATTGAAGTAATTGATTTTTACCGATATTTTTATAGTAATGAGAAAAATAATCATATTACTATTTATTTCAATAATATTTATCTTTCAAATTCATTCTGATGATATTTTAGAAACTATTAAATTTTCAGGGAATTATCCAGATATTATTAGTAATATAAAAACAGAAGTAAAAGAAAATACTATAGAAATCAGGTTTAATAACTCCAGGGAAGACAGAGAGCTTGTAATTTACAGAAGCACAAAGCCTATTCTTACTTATACTGATCTTCTTGAAGCTTCTTTAATAAATACTTTTTCTTCATCTAAAAATATTTTTATTGATTACCCTCAACCCGGTACTCCTTATTTTTATATAATTATGGATTCCATCCTTACAAAATCCGGTCAGTATATTATGGTTCCCGGAGGAAATGTTACTGAACATAGTTCTATTCTTCAGAGTATGAACTCACCACAAGAAACTGTCACAAGAGAAATTTTAAGAAATCAACCTCTTCCCTATCTGGATCTTAAATCCAGTATTGAGTCCGGGAAATTCCTTTTAGATACTTACTCAGAACTTCCTGTAGAATATAATCTAAGTTTTGAATCGGGTAAAATAGTAGAAGAATTACTAAAAGATTTATATAAAGAAAAAATAACTATTCTTGAACCAAATGTATTGGAAGAAGATATTTCAAGCTCTGCCAATGGAGAAGAGTATCAATTAAAACGAATTATTGAGAGTGATTTTATTACTAAAAACTGGGAAATTGCAAATAAACTTCTTAGAAATTTTTTAAGTGTTGATCATTCAGACAAAATTAATACAAAAGCACATTATTACCTGGCACAAGTTTTATATTTTCAAAATCAATATATTGATTCATTTCTTGAATTTACTATTATATATGAAGATTTAAAGCAGGAAACAAAGCCCTGGATGGACTCACTTTTTACTTATTTACGAAATTAGTATTTTTATTTTTTTTCGAGCTTAATTATAATAGAAGAAGACCAATCTTTAGCCGGCTCTATACAAACAGGCCAACGTAAAACAAAACAACTTGATTGATATATAGATTCTATTTTATCAAACTTTTTTGTCATTGTATTTACAGGGAATTCCCAAAGAGAGAAATTATCTAAACAGGATATTGAAATTGTAACCTTTTTTTTAATTTCATGAATTATAATTTCGCTAATATCCTCAGCATCAAAATTACCACTTTTAATTTCAAGGGGATTATCTTTTACCCCGTCTTTTATTACTTGCATATTAACTATTTCATTCAACGATAAATTTAATTCAGAAGCAAAGTTTAAATTTATTTTTTTATCAGATAGATTTTTAATCTTAAAATTTACCTGGATTGAGTTCTTTTTAAAATCATACTTTTTTGATATTTTAAGCTTCTTCTTTGTCTTATTTATTGAAACAGAACCAGAACATCCCAAATCCAGAGTCTTTTTTTCCCGGTCCAAATCTTCCAATGAGTATTCAGAGTCAATAAAACTTCCTAATTCATTATGCTGCATAGTTGAAAAATCTTGAATGCTACATTTATCTTCAAGAAAATGATCAATGAATGCTTTTCTGGGATATAGGTCAAAACCATTAATTTCATGTTCTTTTTGATGATAATTTTCCCTGTATCTTGTCATGGTATCCAGATAATTCCATGATGTAAGCAAATAATCCAGTTCGAATAGCACCCCACCCCTTTTATGTACATATGCATTTATGTATTGTCCCTGGTACAGATATTCGTCCCCTCCATCAAAATCAAAATCATTTGAACTGAGGGATGTAGTAAATATTCCCTTTTCCCTGGTACTTTTTTCTGCATTAATAAGATGTTTATAGGCAATTTTTCTTAAACTATTTTCATAAATACCTGAAATATCCTTATGCCAGTATGGTGCATTACACTGACTCATCATAATTTCTTCTCTTGCATTTTTCTTTCTAACTTTATCCCTCTTTACCTGGCTTGCAAGAGTATTCATATACATCATCTTTGAATAAAGCAAATTACTTTCAACATATTTTGAAAAATTCTGTCTAAAATATCTATCATTTGTAGTACAAGGGAAATAGATTTTCTTAACAGCCCCAAGAGTCCTTATATATCTTCCTGGATTTATAGTTTGTATTCTTTTTGTATGCTCTGTTAAAAGTATAAAAAGTTTTTCAAACCATCCACCTTCATTGCAGGCTTCCACAGCTGAGTTACTGTCTCCATCTATCATCATGGTATACACATCTGACTCTTGTGAGAAAGATTTATTTATCATAGATTCAATCATTTCTTCAGGGTTGTTGAAATCCTCTGAAAACTCCTTATTAATTGGAAAAACATGAATATGTCTACCCTGGTCCTCTGTAATATAAACTCTATTAATTTTTGATTTTTCTATTCCTGCTTTTCGAAAAAGTTCTTCGTCAAGAAAAGTATATTCCATCCCGCTATTCTTAATATTTGAACTTAAAGTTGGTTCCCATATTTTTTCAGGTATCCAACAACCTCTGGGACGTTTACCAAAATGTTTACGAATATAAGTTGTCAAATACTCAATTTGACTAATTCGATCTTTATTTGGGATTATAGACAAAATAGGATTATAAAAAGGACCGCCAATTAGTTCGATTTGACGGCGTTTGACCATTTCATTTAACAGGCTAATAATTTCAGGATGCTTTTCATTAAACCATTCAAGGAGAACACCTGAATAATGTAATGCTGCTTTAATTTTTGGATAAGCATATAAAAGCTTCAAAAAAGGTCTGTAAGAGTTTTTATAAACTGTTTCCAACTGTTTATCGGTACTTCCAACAGGCTGACTATTATAAGTACCAAAAGACAGTTTAATTCTATTCATTTACTTTTTGTTTTTCCTCTAATACTCCAATATTTAATCCAGCATCTTCTGCAGAAATAATACATTTTGCAGGACATGCATTCATGGCAGAAACTCTTTCACCCTTTTTTTCATAATCAATTGTTGCAAGAAAATTTTCTACAACAAAACCACCATCTGCTGATTTCTTTTCACATATTTTACACCCGATACAGCCAACTGAACAATATTTTTTTACTTTTCCACCTTTATCAAGGGAATTACAGGCAACTATAACATCAGCACTGTAAGGGATCATCTGCATTACACCAGTAGGACAGACTNCTACACATTTTTCACAACTGATACAAAGATCTTTATTAACCCAAATTCTATTTTTTTCATCTCTGCTAATTGCATCAACAGGACAAACCTTAATACAACTACCTCCAGCAAGACAACCATACTTACAATCCTTGTCACCTTTATACATTGCCTGCATGGCATTACAATCATTAAGGCCTTTGTAATTAAAAGTATAAGTTGATGTATCCCTGTTACCACGGCAGTGGACCTGAGCGACCATTTTTTCTCCAACGTCACCAGCTTCCACACCCATCAATTCTGCAATCTTAGCCAAAACTTCTGATCCACCGGGACTACATAAAGAAATATCAGCATCTTCATTGACAATTCCTTCAGCATAACCTGAGCATCCGGGGAAACCGCAGGCACCGCAATTTGCTCCAGGAAGAATCTCTTCAACTTTAGAAACTCTCTCGTCCTTCTTTACGGCAAGGATTCTTGCAGCTACTGCAAGACCAATTCCCAAGGCTCCTCCAATAAGAGTCACCGAAATAAATGAAAAAAGTATTTTAATAAGAATCATTCGATCTCCTGTGTGATGATAAAACTAACCAAGTAAATTATTTAACAAAGCATTATCAAAAGCCATAAAAGCTAAAGCCATTAACCCACCGGTAATGAAAGCAATTGGGATTCCTCTGAAAGGTTTTGGAACCCATTCAGAATCAAGCTTTACCCTTATAGTAGACATCAATAGAATAGCCAGTAAAAAACCTAAACCTGCAGCTATTCCTGCTATAAAACTTTCTAAAGCATTGTAGTTATTTCTTACATTTATAAGAGCAATACCAAGTACAGCACAATTAGTAGTAATAAGAGGAAGGAATATTCCCAGAGCTTTGTAAAGTGCTGGTGATATTTTTTGTATAACAAGTTCCACAAATTGTACAAGTGCTGCTATGACTAAAATAAAAGTAATTGTCTGTAAAAAAGTAATATCCAATGGGATAAGTATATAATTGTATATAACCCAGGTTGTTATTGAAGCCAAAGCCATNACAAAGGTAACTGCAAAACCCATNCCTACTGCAGATTCTACGTTTTTAGATACACCAATAAAAGGACATAATCCTAAAAATTGAGTAAGTATAAAATTATTTATAAAAACAAATGTAATTATTATTCCGATATAACTCATTGTTTTACTCTCCTTAGATCTTCAATCCAGTTAAAAAGTGCTTTTAAAAATCCCATTACAAGAAGAGCTCCTGCTGCCAGGCCAAAAACCCTTACAGGAGAGTCAACTAACCAGGGTATCTCAATGACTCCATTAAAACTTCCAATAGGAAAAATAGTAATGGTACCCAAACCAAATACTTCCCGAACCAGAGCAATTATTACCAGGGCAAGAGTAAATCCAAGACCCATCCCAAGCGCATCCAAAATTGATGCCTTTATAGTATTTTTATTTGCAAAAGCTTCAGCTCGCCCCAAAATAACGCAATTAACAACAATTAATGGAACAAACACGCCAAGACTGTCATATAGAGCAGGAATAAAAGCTTCCATGACCATTTCTACAATTGTAACAAAAGAGGCAATTATAACTATATATGCAGGTATTCTTACTTTTTCAGGAATAAAGTTTTTTAAGAGTGATACAAATATATTTGAACCAAGAAGTACAAAAATAACTCCTGCACCCATACCTATGGAATTGATTACTTTTGTAGAAACACCAAGAGCTGGACATAGTCCTAATACAATTATAAAAACAGGGTTTTCTTTAATAAGACCCTTTGTAAATTCTTTAAGCACTATATTCCCCCTAATTGACTAATAAAAACTGCTGCGTCATTCAATGCCTTTCCAATACCTATAAACGTAATACTTGCTCCTGTTATTGAATCAGCATCTTCAGAACTTAGATCTGATTTACTTGAAGGGATTACAGAATCTTTACCTGTTCCAATATACATTTCCATATACGATGCATTTTCAGCTTCTTTTCCAAGTCCTGGTGTTTCTGTATGTTCCATTAGTTCTACAGATAAAACTTCACCATCCAGAGAAATTGCTGTAAGAAGATTCAAATCTCCTCCATAACCTGCACCAATTACATTTATAATATAGGCTTCCACGCCATCAGATCCTGTTAAAGGATAATAACCTTTAATAGAATTATCATTTTCAACTTCGGAAAACTCACCAATTTCAAGACCCATTGATAATTTACTTAAAGCAATTTTTAATTTTTCTGCTCTGGCAGTTAATATTATAGGCTCGGTTATTGCATTTACAATACCAAGAGCAATTGCTGCAATTGCACAAATGGCAGCAAGTTTTCCTCCAATCTTCATAACATCTTTCATTTAACGACCTTCTTTATCTGCACTCCAAACCTTGATGACTTTGTATACTGATCTATCATTGGAACAAAGATATTCATTAATATTATGGCAAGAGAGACTCCCTCGGGGAAAGATCCATATATCCTAATTAAAAATGTAAGAAAACCAATGCCAATTCCATAAATAAGCATACCAATTCTATTTAGAGGAGATGTAACCATATCTGTTGCCATATAAAAGGCTCCAAGAATAATACCGCCTGTAAAAAGATGAAATAAAACATCACCACTGAAATATGAACCTCCGGAATACCTGGTTCCACCGAAAATCCAGATTAAAATTCCAAAGCTCAATATATAAGAAACAGGTATTTCCCATGTAATAATTTTTCGAATAAAAAGATAAATACTGCCCAAAAGAAGTAATGCTACTGAAACTTCTCCAAGACTACCCGGGATGTTACCCAAAAACATATCAATGTAACCGTCAGAAAGATTAAAACCCATATTAGTGTTTAACCAGGAGGTAACAACTGAATCAAGACCAGTATGAGGATAACCAGTTTCAACTAAAAAATCTGCTGGTCCCTTAACACTCCCTGTATATTCCAATAATCCTGATTTTAAATATCCTAAGGGTGTTGCGTTTGTTATAGCGTCAACAGCAGTTAATGTTTTTGGCATTGTCCATCTGGTCATAGGCCCGGTCCAGGAAAAGAAGACGAACACACGCCCTGCCAATGCAGGATTCATGAAATTCCCTCCCAATCCTCCGAAAGTCCATTTTACAACAATAATTGCAAAAACGGATGCTACCGCAGGAATATAAAAGGGAATAGAAGGGGGCATATTGAAACCAATAAGAATACCCGTAAGGATTGCACTTCCATCCTTTATTGTGTTTAATATACTTTTTTTAAGTAAAAATGCCATTGCAGCCTCTGCCAGAACTGCTGCCATAATTGAAGCAAACAAAACTCCAAGTACTCTAAGTCCAAATACCCATACACCCCATGCTCCAGCAGGAAGCAAACACAAACTAACAGCCCACATAACAGTACTGGTAGAATCAAACTGCTTAATCTGGGGAGAACTCTCAATTATCAAGTTATTATCACTCATGCTTTGACCTTCTTAGTTATTAACATCCTTTTCCCAAGCCTGAACCCCTGAATTAAAGGTATTCTTGCTAAACACACATAACCACAACTCCCACATTCCTTGCAGTCCATGAGACCGATATTTTCTGCACTCTCATAATCAGAATGATCAATGTATTTAAATAAAGTAGTAGGATTAAGACCCATAGGACATGCGGCAATACAACGCCCGCAGGAAATACAAGCTGTCTGAGCAGCTCCTTTTACTTCTCTGGCTGTAAGAGCCAATATTCCACTGGTTCCTTTTGTTACTGGAGTATCAAGATCATAAATAGTAAACCCCATCATAGGTCCACCTACTACAACTTTTACAGGTTTTTCTACAAATCCACCGCACTCTTCTATAAGACTTTTTATGGGAGTACCAATTCTTGCTTTAAGATTCTGAGGGTTCTTTATAGCACCTCCGGATACGGTAATAACCCTTTCAATAAGAGGTTTACCTAGAACAACAGCTTCATATACTGCATTGACAGTCCCAACATTTGAAACAACACAACCAATTTCAATTGGAAGTGCACCTGAAGGAACCTCCCTACCTGTTACAGCTTTTAACAGTTGTTTCTCATCTCCCTGGGGATATTTAACCTTTAAGCCAATTACATCCAGATCTAATTCTGCACGAAGTGCAGCTTCTCTAATACTTTCTATTGCATTTTCTTTATTTATTTCAATTCCAATTGCAAGTTTTTCCGGTTTTATTATACTTGCAATTATTTTTATACCTTCAATTATCTGATCAGCTTTTTCCAGCATTAAACGATGATCAGCTGTAAGATAGGGTTCACATTCTACACCATTGATAACAAGAAACTCAGCTTTTTTCCCTTTGGGAATAGAAAATTTAACATTGGCAGGAAAGGTTGCACCGCCTAATCCCACTATTCCATTGGAATGTATAATATCTATAAGCTCTTTTCCGGAAAAGTGATCCCAGCTTGTTTCAATAACTTCTTTTCCAAGTCTATCAAACTCACCTTCCATCTCAATAACAACCGCTTTTGAAGTATTTCCGTTAGGGAGGTATATATCCGTAATTTCTTTAACTGTACCTGGAACAGGAGAATGAATATTACCAGAAATAAATCCGGTGGATTTACCTATTAACATTCCTTCCCGGACAGTATCACCAGGGCTAACTACAGCTTCAGAGGGGCTGCCCAAATGCTGAGACATGGCAATTACAGATAAATCAGAAATTACAGCATTTTTGATGGGTTTTTGTTCTGATAAATATTTATTTCCAGGAGGATGTACTCCTCCTCTGTTAAATGTCTTTAATCCTTTCATACTGCTTGTTGTTTTCTCCTTAAAAGAAATTCTTTAAGTACATACCGACCCGATAGAGATACATTACTCAACCACATCAGAAGCGCTACTACAAGAAACATAGAGAACCAATAGTGATTTCTAATATAGTTACCAGCTAACAGATCTCCAAATTCCGATTGATAACCAACTAGTGTAGGTGTACCCTGACTAAGGAGTAAACTGATAATACCTGCAGTTAAACTGGGACTCATTATACTTTCATACCAGAGATCTGTAAACATATAAATGTTTACATTTTTTTCTTTTAAACCTTCTCTGGTCATAACAAACTGAGAAATACTAAGCTTTCCCTCAGTATTTGGGAATGAATACTTAAAACCATAGGCATAAGTTTCCAAATACATCATATGTGATATATAATCAGAAAAATTTGGTAATTCTGACTGAATAGAATGTTTGTGTAAAATTTGTAATGATGTTTGAGAAAAATCTGAAACTCCCTCAATAGCTATGGGGACAGGTAATTTAATATCGGATTCAAATTTATTTTCATTTATTAATAAAGGTGAAAGAATTATTATTAGAATAAGCCAGCTGAAACAATATAAATCGGGCCGATTGATTTTTTTGTTATTTAAATTAATCTTTAATGGGAAAAAAATCCTGTGCTGCTGTTTTTTCCTTTTATAATCCAGGATGATCACATAAAATGTTATAGAAGAAAAATGAGCAGCAACTGCAAAAATAAATGAACCTATGTAAGGAAGGGTTTTTAAATTTATAAGTAAATATACAAAAGAAAGTATCATTATAAAAATTGAAAGAAAAAGCTTCTTTTTATCCACAGGATCAAAAATACCTAAATTGAGGTAGTGCCTGAATGATCTGAATAATATTGAACCGAGCAGCACCAGAGAAAACAAAAATATAATAGATGCTAAAACTCCAGGCAGACCTGAACCGGAAGAAAAAATAAACCAGGGGACTATTCCTGGTAATAAAATAGGCCATAACTCTTTATATAATATAAACATAATCAATACAGCAAATATAAAAATAAATATACTCATACTTTCCTGAACCAATTTGATTTCCGGAAGTACCCATTTACTTGAATAATTATCCATAATTTGATTAATTTTTCTGGAAAAATGAGCAGAACTTAAATTTGATTTAATATAAATAATTTCATAATTTTCCGATAATACTTTCCCGGTAAATAATAATGGTAATTTTTTAAGGAAATTATCATAAAGGGGATCTTCATCAAGGTAAAAAGTCTCCAGTTTAGAAACAGGAATAAATAAATCATCATTATAACTAAAAACCTTGATTTTTGAATTATATTTCGAAAGAACTTCCCATTCCCCTATTTGCTGCAGATCTTCTATAATGGGAAGAACAGGAGCATTTTCTTCTACAGCAAGAATATAGTACCCATCCCATATCCTGTGAGAAATATTTTTGAGAGGAAATTTTACTAAAAAGGACAAAACTAAATATAGTAATGCTGTTAATAATAAAAGTAAGATTGCTATTTTTCTATTTTTCAAAATTTTCATTTCATGGGTGTTTTCAATAATTTAGAGATATCATATCTTGTATTTTGAAATAATATTTGTCAAGCATAATTAAGCTATTCCAATATGCTTATTGTATTACAATCTTCCAAAGTGTATAATTAAATTATGATCAAACTTATCAGACATCTAAACTGGCTATTCAGAGGCGTACAAACGTATGCACTAGTGGGTAAAAGCGGAACAGGTAAAAGCTTTCGAGCAAAATTAGTATCACAAAAATATGGAATTGAATTATTAATTGATGATGGGATTCTAATCCGGGATCAAAAAATTATTGCAGGAAGATCTGCAAAAAAAGCGAAATCTTATCTGGGGGCTATAAAAACTGCTGTTTTTGATAATAAAGAACATAGAAACAGTGTTATTAAGGCTCTTGAAAAAGAAAGTTTTAAAAGAGTTTTAATTCTTGGAACTTCAGAAAAAATGGTTAGAAAAATTGCCAGTAGATTAAATCTGCCTTCACCCTCAAAAATACTCAACATAGAGCAACTTGCAACTAAAGAAGAAATTGCACTTGCTATAAAATCCAGAAAGATGGAGGGAAAACATATTATTCCCGTACCTGCAATTGAAATACACAGGACCTATCCCAGATTTGTTTATGATTCAATAAGAGTGTTTGTAAAAAAGAATATTCTCTTCCATGGCAGCAATGAAGTATTCGAAAAAGCTATTGTCAGACCGGAATTTGGAGAAAAAGGAAAAATAAAAATCTCTGAATCAGCTATTGCACAGATGGTAAGCCATTGTATTGATGAATTTGATGATACAATTTCGGTAAAGAAATTACAGGTTAAGAGTGATCCCAGAGGATATAAACTTAAAATATCAATACATATTCCACTGGGAATACAGATGTCCGGAAGTATACACAACCTGCAGGAGTATATTATAGAAAGTATTGAACGTTATTCCGGAGTAAATATATATAAGGTAATAATTACAATCGATAAACTCCTTAAATAGACATAAAGAAGAAAAATATTTGACAAAGTCTGTTGATCCACATAATGTATTAAAAGGAGTAAGTCATGAAAAAAATAATTATTGTATTGTTAATTTCAGTTACATTGTTAATTCCTGTATTTAGTCAATCTATGGAAATGGCAGAGAGTAACAAATATAGAGTATATTCAGATATAAGTGAGGAAATAGCACAATATGCAGCTACTGCTATGGATGAATATTTCAATCTTTACAATCGTTATTTTCATTTTGATGAAAATAGTCTGGATTCAAAACTTCAAATCAGAATATTTAATTCAAAAGAAGGTTTTGATAAATACCTTTCTTCAATTATCTCAGAAACAAGTAATTCTTTCGTTTTTTTGCAATACAAAAACTCTAAAAGAAGTGAACTTGTAAGCTATAGAATGGATGACATTGAAAAAATGAAAAAAGCCCTTATTCATCATGGTTTTGTACAATTTTTGAAATCTTTTGTCCCTCAGGCTCCACTATGGATGCAAAAAGGATTTGCTATATATTTTGAAAAAAGTTTATATAATCAACAGGATAATACAGTTATATTCCAGGAAAATCTGGACTGGGCTGTAACATTAAAAAAATATATTGAATCGGATAGGAAAGATCCTCTAAATCAAAAACTTTTTTCAATATCCAATCTCTTAAAACTAGATACAGCAACTGCAAATAAAAATATTAATGTGTTTTATGCAGAATCATGGGGTCTTGTAAGTTTTCTATTAAACTCAAAATATCAGGAATACAACAGAGTTTTATGGGATGCTGTTGCATCTTTAAAATCAGAAGCACTTAAAATTGAAAATGAAGAAGCTATAGAAGAATCATCATTTAAATGGTTGGATAAAAATACTTTTCTCTCAGATTTTTACTTTTATGCTGAATCTATCAAATCATTCAATGAACTTATACAGGATGGAATCAAATCCTATTCTGAAGGTAACCTTGGAGAAGCAGAAAGAACATTTATAAAAGGAATGATTATAAATGAAAATAATTATATTCCTTATTATTATATGGGTTTAATTAATTATTCCAGAAAAGATTATGCAATGGCTGAATATTATTATCATTCCACAGTAGAAAAAGGTGGTGATGTAAATCTAGTAAATTATGCCCTTGGTGTTAATTCATATGCAAATAATAATTCTGAAGATGCAATTTTCTACTTAAGTAAAATTGAATCCGGAGAATATTTTGATAAGTCTGTAGAATTACTGGCAACTCTTCCAGTTGATGAAGGAGAAAATTCTGAATCTTTGGAAAATGCTGGTGATCAGAAAGAAAGCCAATCAAAAACAAGCAAATAAAATATAATGGCGGTATTAAAAATTACCGCCAGTAATTTTCCTGCCTATCTTCTACGAGGATGACGGATTTTTTCATGGCCTTTTTTGGAATATTTACCTTCGAGGACTGTCTTTTTTCTACGTATTGCATTTTTTGGAGGAATCATACCTTCATTTCTAAATAGTTTGACAACAGCCATTTCAACTTCCTGATTAGGAGGTGTAATGGGACTTATTAATTTTTTAATATCCTTAAAGGTATCCCTGAATAAAAAAGTTGTATTTTCATATTCATCAGGGAAATTAATAAAAGATGTAACCAAAGCAGCAATTAAACGGCCTTTCCTGTTTTCATTTTTCTTTTTAACATCTTCATCAATTAAAACCAAATTACTTATAAAACTATCTGTATGATCATTTTTCCCTTTTCTAACTAATAATGAATTTATCTCAGGAAGCATAAATCTTAATAAATTATACTTNAAAAGAGATTTAAAAATTTGTGAAGAATAGCCTGTAGCCAGTATTTTCATAACCTCTTCTGTCATTCGTGAAGAAGAACATCTTTTTAATTCTGTTCCATATTTTCTTATACTCCTGGCCAGCATAAAAGATAAGGAAAAACCTGTAGTTCCGGAATACTTAACAGCCCTTATCATCCTTACAGGATCCTCTATAAATGTTGTAGAAAGAGGTATCAATGATCTAATTTTTTTATGCTGGATATCCTTCCAACCATCGATAAAGTCTATAACATATTCTTTACCAGGATCATAGTAGAGAGCATTTATTGTAAAATCTCTTCTTTTAACATCATCCTCTATCTGGCCATATACATTATTATCATTATTCTCAGATTCAGATCTAAAGGTGGAAACTTCTATTATTTTATTTGGGAAATACATGTGAACTAAACGAAACCGTCTACCGATTATCCTCGCATTCCAAAATATTTTTTTTATTTTACCAGGAAGAGCATTAGTAGATATATCAAAGTCTTTTGGTTTTTTATTTAAAATTAAATCCCGTACTGCTCCACCTACTATATAGGCATCAAAACCGGAGTCGGTCAACTTTTGAGTAATTCTTACAGCATCCTTATCCATCAAAGATTTATCAATACCATGATCATCTTTTGTATATATTCGGGCAATAGCTACCCTTTTACCGGTAGAAGAGATTCCATATCTTATGAGCAATTTTTTGTCTCGCTTGAATTTTTAGTCTATTCTGGTCTACTATCATAAAATTGTAAGGTATAATAATCAAGAGGGTAATGATAATGTTAATAGAACCTAAAGTATTGAAGGGATTTAGAGATTTTCTACCTGAAAAAGAGATGCAGAGAAAAAAAATAATAAGAATCCTGGAAAAAACTTTTGAAAATTTTGGATTTCAACCAATTGATACTCCTGTTCTGGAATATAAAGAAGTACTCCTTGGAAAAGGAGGCGGAGAAACTGACAAACAGGTATATGCTTTCAAAGATAATGGTAAAAGGGATGTTGCATTACGTTTTGATCTGACCGTACCTTTTGCACGATTTATGGCTGCACATATTAATGAACTGGTGCTTCCTTTTAAAAGGTATCATATTAATAAAGTCTGGCGTGGTGAAAATGCCCAAAAAGGACGATATAGAGAGTTTATACAGTGTGATTTTGATATTGTGGGGATTGATAACAGTTCTGCAGATTTTGAAATTTTACATATAATGCATAACTCTTTTAAATCTATGGGAGTAGATAATATAACAATAAAAATAGCTCATAGAGGGATATTNAATAACTTCCTTGAATATATAAATGCATCAGAGAAAGCAGTTGAAATTATGAGGACTGTCGATAAAATCAGTAAAATAGGAAAAAACAAAGTTTTTGAAATACTAGCAGAACTTACAAACACAGGTTCTGCTGAAAAAATACTTGATTATATACAACCAGGTAAAAATTTTTCCGAAACTCTCAAGAAGATAACTGCCATGTCAGGTGGAAAATCAGAGGCATCAGACAGACTTTATGAAGTTTATGAATATATGAAGGAAACTGGAATTGTGAATTTGTTTGTACTTGATCCTTCAATTACCAGAGGTCTGGATTATTACACAGGCATTGTTTACGAGACATTCCTTAATGATCTTCCTGGTCTTGGTTCTGTCTGTTCAGGAGGAAGATACAATAATCTTGCTTCTGTATATACAAAAAAAGAACTTCCCGGCGTAGGTTCTTCAATTGGACTTGATCGGTTAATGGCAGGCCTGGAAGAACTTGGACTTCTTGGTAAAAAGATTAATGAAACTGGAGTAATAATCTTGAATATGGATCAGTCATTACAAGCACATTATCACAAAATGGCTTCTATAATCAGAGATTCGGGTTTACCTTGTGAAGTTTATCTTAATAATAAAAAATTAGGCAATCAATTTAGTTTTGCTGAAAAAAAAGGTATATCTTATGCAATTTTATGCGGTACAGATGAATATAGCACAAACACTGTAACACTAAAAAATTTATTAACCCGTGAAAATCATAATAAGATAGCAATTGAAGACGCAATTCAGTTTATAAAAAATGATAAAATAGTAGAAAATAATGAATAAAAATCTACCGGTTTATGCACAAAAAGATAAAATACTCTCTGAACTCGAAAATAATCAGGTTGTTGTTGTGGAAAGCCCAACTGGTTCCGGTAAAACTACTCAGCTTCCGATAATACTCCGTGAGGCAGGTTATGGAGATTCTGGTATTATAGGAGTAACTCAGCCAAGACGAATTGCTACTGTCTCTGTAAGTGAATTTATGTCGAATCATTTTGAGGAAAGAGAGCGGAATATTGTTGCCTATAAAATGCGCTTTGAAGATACTACAGATATTTTTACAAGATTAAAAATAATGACAGATGGTATCCTCCTTCAGGAACTTAAGGCAGACAAATTGCTTTCCAAATATTCGGTAATAATGGTAGACGAAGCACATGAACGAAGCCTTAATATAGATTTCATTCTGGGTTTACTAAAAAATATTCTGGAAGTAAGACAGGATTTAAAAGTAATTATTTCGTCTGCGACAATTAATGGTGAGATTTTTTCCCAATACTTTGACGATGCTCCAATAGTTCATATTGAAACCCGGGTTTTCCCGATTCAGACAATATATGTAAATCTGCCTTCAGATAATAGAGATGAAAATATGTTACTGAAAATAGGCGATATTGTAGCAAACGAAGTAAGAAAAAAAGACAATGGTGATATTCTTGTTTTCCTGCCAGGGGAACGGGCAATTAAAGAATGTGTGACTCTTCTGCAGGGAAGCAAATTATCCAGAAAGCTATTTATCATACCTTTATATGGAAGGCTTTCCAAAGAAGAACAGGAAAGAGTTTTTCTAAAGACACCAACCGGAAAAATTAAGGTTGTAATTTCTACAAATATTGCAGAGACAAGTATTACAATAGATGGAATAAGAACAGTAATTGATCCAGGTCAGGCTAAAATTAATTTCTACAGTCCACGAACTTTTACCGATTCGTTAATTGAAAGTCAGGTATCCAGAGCATCATCAAACCAAAGAAAAGGTAGAGCCGGGAGGACAGGACCAGGTACTTGTTACAGACTGTTTTCAAAGAAAGATTTTGATACAAGAGATTTATTTACACTGGAAGAAATATTTCGTACAGATCTTTCGGAAGTAGTACTTCAGATGGCCGAACTTGGAATTAAAGATTTTAATAGCTTTGATTTTATTTCAAAACCAGGAAAACAGGGAATAACAGGAGCAGTTGAAACATTAAGATTGCTGGGAGCTTTAAATCCTGATAATACACTTTCGGAAGCAGGGAAAATGATGGTTAAATTCCCTTTACTGCCAAGACACTCAAAAATGATAGTTGAAGCAATTATGAGATACCCTGAAGTTCTGGAAGAAGTACTTATTGTTGCTTCCTTTCTTTCATCCCACTCTCCATTTTTACTTCCCCAGGGAGAGGAAATAGAAGCTAGAAATGCTCAGCATTATTTTAGAGACACTTCAGGTGATTTTATTTCGAATCTTAAACTTTTTAGAGCCTATTCAAAAATAACTGATTCTGAAAAAAAGAAATTTTTCTGTGATGACTANTANCTGGATTTCCGCACAATGAACATGATTTTAAATATNAAAGANCAGCTTGAAAGCATTGTTTCAGAAATGGGTATTCCTGTAGGTTCAGGTGGAAGCCAGAGGCAATTACTTTGCACAATTTCCGCTGGTCTTATTCAATTTGTATGTGTGAAAGCAGGAAGATCTGCCTACAGAAGCCTTACAGCAGCTCAAATACATATCCATCCGGGATCTGTAATGTTCAGAGAGTCTCCGGAATATATTGTTGCAGGAGAGATTGTAAAAACTTCCCGTATGTTTGCCAGATCTGTATCTACTCTGAAAAGGGAATGGCTTAATGAAATATCACCTGATCTGCATAAACTTATTCCTGAAAAAGATGGTTCTACACAGAAAAAAAAGAAAGTAAAAGATACCTCAAACAGTATAAGCATTAATAATTATTCTTTTGAGTTAATTCCATATAAAGGGAAAAAGAAGATTGCAATCCTCCCCTGGGAGCAAATCAGGGATTTAGTAAAGTCTACACCTATCGATAAAATAGCTATATACAACAATGTACGGGGTAAAATAGTTTTTAGAGATATGGAGCTGGAAACCGGTAATAGAATGGCCAATATTATAAGAGTTATTCCTCATATAAATCCGGAAAAGGATCTTGCTGTTAACAGTAAATCTGGTGGTAGTTTTAGTTTAGATACTGAAATTAAAGATTTTTCAAATATAATAGATAAAATTCTACGAATAGTTAAGGTCAAGAAAAAGGGACGAACCCTTGGTTATCTTTCTCTGGAAACAGATGAAAATGGCACTTACTGGCTTAAAACTAAAAAAGGGTTGTACGGTGCTGTAGAAGGAAGCTTATCCAGCCTTGAGGTTATGGCTGATGAAATTAGTGCAGATATGGATCCGGCCTATGGGAAAGAGGTAAGTTCTCTGTATAGAAAGCTTACCGGTATTTTTGACAGTTTTTAGTGGAAAAGATACTACCCTTCTTTTTTAATTTTTGGGCGGCTTAACAGGCTATCCGTTCCAATTCCGCCCGTATTGTCTAACTGGATCACATTTTTTTCGCTGGGTACAGACAAGGCATGCCTTGTCTCTACGTATGCATACAACCACGGTACGGGATTTCCTCTTCTATCCTTGCCGCATGTCTTTTTCCTGTCTCCAATTTCTATCCAAAATTTTTCAATATATCACAATTATTTATCT
>JGI24023J19991_10000118_pt1 | contig 52978 bp, 43 predicted proteins | sample Cruoilmetagenom1_FD_19991 | JGI IMG/M metagenome (IMG submission 19991)
ACTTTTCCGCCGACCCCCAGCCGCCACCGCGGCTTGAGGCGGGTTTTGCCTACCTGCGCCAACACCCCAACGACAGTTTCATGCACACCCACCTGCTGGAGTGCATCGGAAAGATCTCCCCTGTTGCGCTGGGTCGTCTGCTGGAAACAGTTGATACGACGGACGCCGTAATCAGGGCACTGTTACTGGAAGCCACCACGGTTCACGATGAATTCTCCGCGATCAAGAAACGCTTCAGCCGCCGTGAACACAAGGCCCTGGCGGGGCAGACGCCGCTGGTTTTTCTGCGGTCTGCTTCACAACCTGATGGAACGATTCACCGCGCCTGGGCGCAATTGTTTCATGCCAACATTACCCGGCACCGCCCCGTGCCGCCGCCGGCAGCAACGGGGCTCTCCTTTCCGGTAGATGGTGTTGACGGTAGTGACGATCCGCTGCCCACCGAGGCCCACCTGAAGGCGGTTACCGAACGGTACCTAACGGAGATGAGCGACGCGGGCCCACCGAGGCCACCGCTGGAAACGACCATCCGGCATGCCATGGCGCGGCTCGGCAGTCTGGATATTTTCGAGGGGCCGGAGATGCGTCACCAATCCTCGCTTAGCCGCTACGCCCTGCTGCGCAAATGGCATCTTCACCACGGTGTGAAAAGCGGTCGGTTGAATTACACGGTATCCGGCATCCAGACCTCATACGGCCGGGGTCTCTCCCTGGAGGCCGCCCGGGCCTCCTGCCTCATGGAGGTGGCCGAGCGGTGTTCTTCCTTTGCCGGTGTCGATGAAACGGGAATCGTGGGAACCCGCCGGCCCCACCCGGTGATGCATGGTTCCCTATCCCTGCTGGCGGCCGGCGGTTACCCGCTTCTGGACCCCAATGCGTTGGTGCTTGAGGTGCCCTACAAAGACGAGCCGTTGTACTGGATAAAAGGGGATCAATTGACCGTGGCCGGCACCGAAGCCATCTGGGTGCCGGTGCAATGCGTTTTCCTGTTCTCCAATCTTGACGAACGCTCCCTTTTTTCCGGCTTGGGATCCACCGGTCTGGCATCGGGAAACAGCGTGGCCGAAGCCCGGCTCAGCGCCCTGTATGAATTGCTCGAACGGGACAGTGAAGCGGTGAATCCGTATCACCCATCGCGCTGTTTCCGTATCTATTCCAAAGATGCCCGCATGAACGCGTTGTTCGAGGATTACCGGGCACGTGGCATTCATCTGCAGTTTCAAGACATCAGCCCGGCTTACGGCATCCCCTGCTGCACTTGTTTCGTGACCCATCGGAACGGCACGGTGGCCAAAGGCGGCGGAGCCAACCTCGATGGCAAACGGGCCGTGTTGTCGGCATTGACCGAAACGCCATATCCCTATCCATTGGGTCCACCCTCGGCCCCGGCGCCGCCGGATCTGCCCCGGCTTGAATTCGAAACCCTGCCCGATTTTTCAACCGGCACACCGGATGCGGATCTCATGCTGGTGGAAAATACGCTGCTGGCCAATGGATTTTCTCCCATTTATATTAACATTACCCGCAAGGATCTGGATATCCCCGTCGTTAAAGCACTGGTTCCGGGTTTTGAGATGATGGCGGACTTCGACCAAACCTGTCGGATCAGCCCTCGGTTGTTCAACAACTATTTAAAAATACACAAATAATACCGGTTTTGGATTCCCATTGACAGCGGGCATGAGGATTGATAGACATTCCTGGCGGAGTGATTTTTGGTGTGTAACCAACCATGGAAGAGGAGAATAGAGGTTATGGGAAAAAGAAGTTTAATCGTATCGGCAGCGATCTGCTTGGCGTTGATGTTCACCGCTGGATCCATCTATGCGGGTAAGGATGTCAAAGATGTGATTAAGATGCAGAACGAGACTTACGAAAAGCACACCAAGGCCCTTGTCAACTTCACCCACAAGAAGCACAACGAAGAGTACAAGATCGGTTGTGGCGATTGCCACCACGACGACGAAGGCAAAGCGCTGGATGTGAAGCCGGGTGACGACGTCAAGAACTGCATCGAATGCCACAAGATACCCGGCCGGATACCCGGCAAGCTAAAAAAAGAGATGAAGGCCGGCAAGGTCTCCAAAAAAGAGATGAGGGCCAAGGAGATGGCGTACCACGCCGAGGCCATCCATGCCAACTGTATCGGCTGTCACAAGACCTACAACAAGAAAAATAAGACAAAGGTCGCCCCCCAGACGTGCACCAAGTGCCACCCGAAAAAAAAGAAGTGATTCCATTAAACGGTGGAATCGGCCTTTTCGGTCAATCGGGTGCCGTCCGCCGGTAACGTTGGGCGGCCCGTACCAGCGCAGGCGCCCATGCCGGTGTGCCCAGGGCGTGGATGTGGGTGTAGGTGGCCAGGACATTGTTGATGCAGACCCCGTCTTTTCCATTCAGGAAACCGGTACCGCGTTCCATTGAAAAGGTTAGATTTTTCTCTTTTCCTTTCCAATCCTTCACGCTGGAATAATGAAATTCGTGGCCCAGCAGGGTCGTGCCTGTTGAAAAGAACGGATTCTCCTTTTCCACACGGACGATGGTGTAGCCATGACCCTGGGGCCGTTTGGAAAAGCCGAACACCGCCGGCAGGACGCCGGTCATTTCATACGTGCGTTCCGGTAATATCAGGCGTTCTCCCAGGTACATGAGTCCCCCGCATTCGGCGTATATGGGCAACCCGTTGTCGGCCAGGGCCTTCAATTCGTTTCTAAAGGTGGCGTTGTCTTGTAATTCAAGGGCATGGGTTTCCGGGAAGCCGCCGCCGATATACAGGGCGTCTACCGGGGGTAGGTGACGGTCGGTCAGGGGGCTGGCAAACACCAGGCGCGCACCGGCGGCCACCAGGGCTTCCAGGTTTTCCGGATAGTAGAATTGAAAGGCCGCGTCTCGTAAGATGCCGATGGTAGACTTGTCTGAAACGGATGTTGCACCGGCTGGTGCGGTCTCGGCGCGTGCGATTACTTTAGCCGGTTTTGCCGTTGCGGCCAGTCGCTGTATACGCTCAAGATCCAGATGCTTCTCGGCAACCGACCGAATGGCATCGATGGAAGGCTTGGCCCAACTGTGTTCAGGGGTGGGCACCAGCCCCATGTGGCGTTCGGGAAAGCGTTGTTCTTTCAGCTTCGGCACCGCGCCCAGGACGGGAATGCCGGTGTACGCTTCAATGCTCCGGGTGAGAATGCTCCGGTGCCGCTTGCCGGCCACCCGGTTCAAGACCACGCCACCAATGCGCACATCCGGGTCAAATGCGGCAATGCCGCCCACCACGGCAGCCATGGTACGAGTGGTCTTGGTGGCATCGATGCACAAGATCACCGGCAGGCCCAGCAGTTTGGCCAGTTCAGCGGTGCTGGTTTTTCCTTCGGTGTTGATGCAGTCGTAAAGGCCGCGGTTGCCTTCGATGACGGCAAAGTCGGCGTTTTGGGTGCGGGCGTGGTATGATCCGAGGATCGTGTCCCGGTCGATGAGAAAGGTGTCCAGATTGTAGCAGGGCCGGCCGGCCGCAAGGGCGAGCCAGCCGGCATCGATATAATCCGGACCCTTTTTAAAGGGCGCGACGAACCGCCCCAGGTTCCGCAACGCAGCAACGATGCCCACGGAAAAGATGGTTTTCCCCGCCCCCCCCCTCAAGGCGGCGACAACGACACCCGGGATTGTCAGGGGCGGCTGGTTGTGTGGAACCTGTATCAACTATGTGTACATGGCGGCGGATGATCCATAGCGCGGCCTCCCGTCGCAAATCGAGATGCGTTAGTCTTCGTGCTCTGCAAGGGATTGTTTGCCGGTGCCGGGCATACCGTACATGGACGTGCTTCCTGAAGACCAGTATTCCAGAACCTCCTCCTGTACGAGCTTGTTGACGATCTTTTTTGCCTCACGAGGCTTCATGCCCAGAATTTTGGACAGGTCGTTGAAGTAGAATTTGCTTTTTGTTTTCAGCTTCTTGGTCAATTGTTCGACGATCAGCTTTTTTGCCTCTTCGTATTCCATTGTAACCCCTTTTTGAATAAGGCAGGGGGCGCACGCGGCCTCCCCCCGCCATCCGTTCATATGGAACTGTTTAGAACTTGAACTGCGTGGTCTGGCGCCAGGTGTAGTAGGCGGGATCACGGAAGTCATCGATGAGATGATGGGTGAATTCAAGTTCGCATTTTTCAAAGAACCGCTCCCAGCCGATTCTCTCGGCCCAGTCGCCCAGGCGCTCATACTTATTGGCATTGGCGGAGTAAGTATCGACGATTTTTTTGATGCAAGCGGTGGTGGACTCCCAGCGCGGCATTTCGTTGGGAATGAATGCCACAACAACCTTGGAAAACTTGGGGGTGCTGATACGGTTGGAGACCTTACCGCCCACCATCAGAACGATGCCGTCACCCTCCTTGTCGGCCAGCGGCAGCGAGGGGCACATGGTGTAGCAGTTGCCGCAGAACATGCAGCGATCATTGTTGACGGCCACCGACTTGACCTCAGCATCGCCCACTTTGACCTTGGCCGGTTTAATGGCGGCGGTGGGGCAGGCCGCGATGGCCAGCGGAATTTCGCACATCTTGTCCAGATATTCGTTATCGATGATCGGCGGTTTTCTATGGTAGCCCAGAATGGCGATATCGGAGCAATGCACGGCGCCGCACATGTTCAGGCAGCAGGCCAGGGAAACACGCAGCTGGGCCGGCAGGCGGTGATCTTTGAATTCGTCGAACAGCACATCCATGGTGGCCTTGACCGGGCCGGATGCATCGGTGGCCGGGGTGTGGCAGTGAATCCATCCCTGGGTGTGAATGATGTTGGTCACGCCGGCACCAGTGCCGCCAATAGGAAACTTGCTGCTGCCGCCGTCAAACTTTCGGCTTTCCAGGTCCTGAATCAGGGGCTCGACCTTGGCCTTGTTGTCCACCATGAACTCGATGTTGTTGCGGGTGGTGAAACGCATGTGGCCGTCGCAATGTTTGTCGGCGATCTCACAGATCTCGCGGATGTGAGTTACGCTCATCAGGCGGGCGCCGCCCACACGCACGGTGTAGCACTCGTCGCCGCTTTCGGCAACATGCACCAGCACGCCCGGCTTGATGATTTCGTGATACAGCCATTTGCCCTTGTTCTTGGCGATGACCGGCGGGTAAAAAAGATCGTATTTTTGCGGACCGATGTCGGTAATCCGATCTTCCATCGGTTTGTCGGGATTGTAACCTGAAGAAATAAATGCCATTGTGATTCCTCCCCTCTATCTCTGGTGGTCTTTTCTGAATAAGTTGATGTCACGATCCCAGCCGCCTTCAACCTCGTTTTCCTTCCAGAAGATATAGGGGTTGTGGCGCGGTTCCTGAACATGTTGGGGCACCGGTTTGATGCCGGTCATTTCAAGGCATTTCTGGAAACCCTGGCGTTTAAGAAGTTCGCCGAGTCGCTCGCGGTTCTTGCCTTCTTCCATCCACCAGTCCCAGATCGCTTCGATGATTTCCTTGATCTCATCGTAGGGCTCTTCAACCTTGATGAAAGGCACCAGCAGGGAGCCCATCTGGGCGCCGTCGAGGATGGGGGCCTTGGCGCCGACCAGCATGGAACATCCACGGTCGTCACCGATATGCAGCGCCCTGGGCATGACGTTGATGCAGTGCATGCAGCGGGTGCACTCTGGGGTGTTGATCAGCAGCTTTCCGTTTTCATACTTCATGCATTTGGTGGGGCACAAGCCGACAACCTCTTTTTCGATGTCGAAGGCACCCCAGTCGCGGCCGCTGTGGGCGCCGCCGTTGGGGGCGAATTCGCCGCCGACGTAACCGGCGACCGCTTCCTGGTCGATCTTGATGTCGTCTTTCCAGGTTCCCACGAAGGAGATATCCGAACGGGCGATGGAGGCCACGCAGCAATTGGGGCAACCGTCGAACTTGAATTTGAATTTGTAGGGGAACGCCGGACGGTGCAGTTCGTCCTGGTATTCCTGGGTCATGGTGTAGCAGATGGCCTGGGTGTCGTAGCAGGCGTATTCACAACGCGAAGACCCGACACAGTCGGACGGGGTTCTCAGGTTGGAGCCGGAGCCGCCCAGGTCCTGATTGAACTTGTGGGTCAGATCAAAGAAGATCTCTTCCAATTGGGGAGTGGAGGTTCCGATAAGGATGATATCACCGGTGGATCCGTGCATATTGGTGATGCCGGAGCCGCGGAATTCCCACAGGTCGCAGAGTTTTTTCAGGAAATCGGTACTGTAGTATTTACCGCCGGGCTGGTTGACGCGCATGGTGTGGAAATGCGCCACGCCGGGATACGTTTCCGGCTGGTCGCAGTAGCGGCCGATTACCCCGCCGCCGTAACCGAAAACACCCACGATACCGCCGTGTTTCCAGTGGGTCACGCCGTGTTTGTAAGACAGTTCCAATACACCCAGAAGGTCGTCCACGCAGTCCTGGGGAATTTGGAATTCCACGTTCTTCTCGTTCTTGGCCCTGTTCGCGGCTTCTTGCTTCAGGTCTGATACGAAGCTCGGCCACGGCCCGGACTCGAGCTGGTCCAACAAAGGGGTTGCATGCTTTGCCATCTTTTACCTCCATTTGAATTGATAGTAAACCAACCTGCCAATAGATATAAAACCGCCCCCGACGGGGGATTCAAGGTCACCTCCTCTCGAATTTTTTCTTCATCATATTGTCGGGATCGCTAGAATCGCATGATTTTCGTCAATAAATCTGCAAAGAGCAGACATAGAATTAATCATGGGGCTTGTCAATAAAAAAGCATGGTTTCGCGCAGTTAAGCCGCCGGTGGTGTCACCGGCAGGACGTTCACACAAAATGTTGTTAGTCGTGGTTTCAAAACCTCACTATGTGGTATTCGATCCCGGCACTGCGCGATTGACGGCGGCGACCTCGTCACCGCCCGTTATCCGGCCGATAATATCCGGCAAATATCATCGATGTGGTTGGTCAGGTTGCCGTCGATGACACGGCGCTCTTCGGATCGCTCGTCAAAAAGGGTCTCGGTGATCCTGCCTGCCATGGCCAACAGATCCTTAGCATCGTGGTGATTGCAATAGTGCCGGAAGGCCTCGGGAAACGCTTCGGGAAAACCGTTCATCCGGGCGGTCAGGTCCAGCCCCTGAAAAAACCCTTCGACGATGGGCGCAAGGCAACCGTCCGGTGCCCAGACAACCGCTGATACCCCGTCAATCCGGTCCAGGCGCATGCGCACGGACAAATGGATAAAAAAAACCACCAGGGCATCCAGAAGCGCCCGTTCGTTGTCCGGTTCCGTTTTGGTTCCGGTCAGGCGAATATAATTTCGGACGGAAATCAATTTGACCGTCACCTGCTCATCATCAACCCGAACCACAAAGTCACCGGCGGCATGGTGCCAGGGGAAAATCTGGCATGAGGTACTCGGGTCGTAGCAGGCGGCCAGGATCATGGTGGCCTGGCGGTATAGATCCGCCGTTTGTTTGACGGAAAGCAGACGGCGTTCGGCTGCCCCATCCCAGACGACGATGGCCCGTTTGTCGCTATCGGGTTGCCGGGTCAGGTGAAATTCATGAAATCCGTCAAACCAGTCCCCCAGGTACATGGGCAGATTATCCGAAACACAATCGTAAACCCTGGGAAACCAGTCGAAAGGCCGCTGATCATTGAGGTGTTCAAGCGCCTTGACCTCGTGGGACAGAGCCTGGCGCCCGTTGTTGGATGCCGCCACGTTGACCACAAAACAGAGCGTCTGATCCTTGACCGCCACCCGGAGTCGGGCCGGGTGATAAAAGGCCCCGTGTTTTTCTAAAAAAACAGACAGACGCGTCAGGTCGCGTAGGGCCACCGGTTGTGCCAATTTTTGGGAGGCGGCCTTTAAAACCCGGTTCCAGCCGTCGGCCGCACAAAATTGGGCCACCGCTGAAAAATAGTTGCCATAGGTTATGGTTTCAACCCCTGCCGGTATTACCACCCCGGGCCGCCGATTGTCAGGCAACGGACGGGACCACAACGGATGGTCTTCATCGATGGGATGATCGGTTGTGGAGAGAAAAAATGAGACGGTCGGCATGAAGCGGCGGCTCTCGGCAAATGTGAAGTGAAACGGGCATCCGGACCCTTGGTGGTCACTGTCCGTTTACCCGGCAAGGGCGATCATGGGCGGTAGGTTTCCAGCTCTTTCATGATCTCCGGTGCCACATCATAGCCCAGTTCCACGGCCTTATCGGCGTGTTCCACGGCAAGGGCCGGCTGCCCGTCTTCCAGGTAGGCGATGGCCAAATTGTTATGGGCAACGGCAAAGTCGGGAGAAAGCTTCAAGGTCTTCAGGTTGGTCTCGATGCTCTCTTTGATCCGGCCGTTCATCAGATAGGCATTGGCCAAGGTGGAGAAGGCCTGAATGAAACGGAAATTGAACACCGTGGCTTTTTCCAGGGCTTTGATGGCCCCTTCCGTGTCGCCCTGCTGGAGCAGGACAAACCCGATGTTTCCCCACCCTTCGGAAAAACCGGGCTTGACTTTCACGGCCCGTTGGTTCCAGTCCAGGCAGCCTTCCGTATCTCCGCGTTTCAGGCAGATGCCGCCCATCTGGACGTAAGCTTCAGCCAGGCCGGGGCTGCAGTCGATGGCCGTGATCAATGATTGTTCGGCCGCTTCGATTTTTCCCTGTCCAAGCAGGGCGACACCAAGGTTGTAGTGGGACGTGCCGCAATCGGGATTGGAGGCGATGGCATTTTTCTGCTGTTCAATGAATGCTTCTGCATTTGGTGCTTTGCTCATGGTAACATCCTTTTCCGGTGGTTCCACCGATCGGTTTTTATAAAGCTTATAAAGCCAGGATGGGTAACGCGGCTGCTTTGTCGTGTCAAGCAAAATAATCGGTGGCGCCTTGCTTTTCACTTGACATAACGCCCCAACTTCATTAGTGTTTTTTCGAACAAGCGATCATTTTCAGGAGGTAATATGATTTCAGGATGTTATACTGCGATGGTGACGCCTTTCGACGGTGTATCGGTCGATGAAACGGGGCTTGCCCGCCTGGCTGATTTTCAGATTCAAAATGGTATTACCGGTATTTTGGCCGTGGGTACCACCGGTGAAAGCCCCACCCTGGCCTGGGAAGAACATTTCCGGGTCGTTCAGATCATTTCGAAGCAATCCAAAGGAAAATGCCTGTGCATCGCCGGGGCCGGTAGCAACAATACGAAAGAGGCCCTGTCGGCCACACGCCACGCCGTCGAGGCCGGTGCCGATGCGGTGTTGCTGGTAGACCCCTACTATAACGGGCCCAGCTCCCTGGAGATCAGAAAAGAATACATTGCGCCGGTGGCCGCTGCTTTTCCCGATTTAACCCTTATTCCCTATGTGATTCCGGGACGAACCGGCGCCCAGCTGCTTCCCGAAGACCTGGCCCTATTGTTCGGGGATCATCCCAACGTCAGCATGGTAAAAGAGGCCACGGGCGATCTCGACAACATGCGACGAACCCGCCAATGCTGCGGGCCCGCGTTTTCCATTTTTTCCGGCGATGACGGGCTGACTTTTCAAATGATGACTGACCCGGACATCTCCGCGGCAGGCGTGATTTCGGTGGTGTCCAACGTCGCTCCCCGGGCCATGAGCGATCTGGTTGGTCTTCTGGCGAACGAAGAGCTCGAGCAAGCCAAAATACTGGCCGATGCCCTCGCGCCGCTGTTCGGGCTGGTGACGGTGAAGACCATGGAAAAAACGCCGTACGGCGAAGTGGTCTGCCGGGCAAGAAATCCGTTGGCCTTGAAGACATTGATGCAACTTTTGGGCTTGCCGTCTGGTCCTTGTCGCCCCCCCCTGGGTAAAATGAGCCGGGCCGGCCTCGAGGTGGTAGTCGGCATCGCCAAAAGCGTTCAGTCGAAAAATCCACAGATTCTTGCGCCCCTGGCCGAATTCTTCAATGTGGACGTCGATGCGCGGCTCAATGATGGCGATCTTCTGGAGAGGTTGTGTTACCACGGGTATTGATTTTTTTAACCGGTACGAGTTTGAAATACAATTTGCCTTGGAGGTGTCCGTTTGAAACGATGCAACCAAATCTGTGTGTTGGCTATGTTTATTTTTTTTTCTGGCGCAGCTTCGGGCTGGGCCGGTCCGCGTGTGGCGGTTATGGATTTTGAAAATCGGTCACAGCATGGGGGCTGGCGTTTGGGATCCGGTGCCGCCGATGTGCTGACTACGGAGCTGGTAAAAACCGGTAAGTTCGAAATGTTTGAGCGTGAACAACTGGGTGCGGTGCTCAAGGAGCAGAAACTGGGTGCTTCCGGCCTGGTCGATCCGTCGACGGCCGCCCGTATTGGCAAGGTGATCGGCGTCAACTTCATCATCACGGGCGCGGTCACGGAGTATGGCCAAAGCCGCAGTGGCGGCGGGGGCGGTGGTGTCAATGTCGGGAAGGTCGGCTACCATTCCGCCGTTGACATTCGCATGATCGATTCGACCACCGGCAAAATTGTCTTTGCCGATACGGCCAGTCATAGCAGCAGTTCTCTGTCGATAAGGGCGTTCGGTTTCGGTGGTGGCGAAAGTTTTAATGAAAAACGCGCCACCGAAGCCATGCGCGGGGCCATCAAGAAGGTGGCTTCCAAGATCGAAGCAACCTCACTGAGCGCATCGAAAGGCCCCAAACCCATCGGAAAGGCTGTGGTGGCCGATGTCGACGGCGAAATCATTACGTTGAACAAGGGTGAAAACGCCGGCTTAAAAAGCGGTCAGACGGTGACCCTTTGGCGGCAAGGAAAAGTCATCAAAGATCCGAATACGGGTAAGGTCCTAAAGATCAGATACAAAACCGTCGGCAAAATCAAATTGACGGAAGTGGAACAGACCTACTCGGAAGGTTCGGTGGTCAGCGGATCCGGTTTCGCGGTGGGTGATATCGTCCGCTGAAAGCCGGCGCATGGCCTCTGCCTCGGTCTGAATCCCCAAGAAAAAACCGTGGGAACGGAAGCGTATCTATGAAAGACTGATCCGTTCATGGGTCGGCGGGTTGGCCGTGGTCCGCGAAATTCGCCGCCTGCTGGTCGGGGTCGGTTTGTTTGAACAGAATGCTTTTTAGCCATTCCATCCCGAATTTGAGCAGTTCGATTTCATCGGTCTTGATTTTTTCCACGGTGACGTCATCCACCTTGATGCGCTCTAAAAAAGAGCTTTCAAAGACAAAATCCTTGAATTTGTCGATGTCGTAGCTCACCAGGAAAAACATCTGTTTGGCCTTTTCGGTCAGTTTGATGTTGGGCGGAAAAGAACGCTTGCGCACCACCAGGTCCGTCCATTCGCGGTTGATCTCGTCACGCAAATTCACGCCCTGGTCGTCCCGCCATTCGGCCACGGTCCAGTTGCCGTCTTCCTCGAAGCCCTTGCAGTGGGGCTCATTGATAAAAAAGAAAAAGCCCTCGTCGTCAGCGCCTTCCTTGTGCTGTAGGGTGGCCGTCCCCAATGGGTAATAGCGGCAGGAGGTGGGGCGATCTTCATAAATGATGCATCCCTCCTTGTCCTTAACGAAGGGGCAGGATTCACGCTCGTCATCTAGCAGCTTGAGGGTGACCATGGGCAAGTCGGTCTTTTCCAGCATGTGCGGTTCGGTGTAGATGGCCAGAAATTCCCGGGAAGAGAGGCCCAGCCGGTTTTTCATTTGAATGATGTCGTAGGGGGTCAAGATGATGGTAATTCCCCGGCAGCACTGGGTAAAGCACGATACCCCGGGATGGCATTTGAACTTGAATGGGCTTTTGTATCCCAGTCGCACCGGCGAGATGCAGGCGGTTTTATCGGCGTCGTTCATGGGTTGTCCTTTCATGCGCGTTCGATGGTTGGGCCGTACTTAACGGAGGCTGTGGCCAAAGTCAAACGCAAATCCGAATGCCGGTGGGGCAATTGTGTCGCCAATTTTCGCAAGCGAAAAACAACGATGGTTGTCGAATCCGGCCGCTATCTTCGATAATATGTACCGGCCCTTCGAGCGCCGGGCAACCGCTTCAGGCAACGTGAAGATCTACCTCCGATGCGGCGATGATTTCGGCGAGGCCGGCAGGTGGCTGACGGTCGGTGAACAGGCAGTCAATATCTGCGATGCCCCCGAGTCGAACCATTGCGTTGCGGCCGAATTTGGTATGGTCGGTCGCCAGGAACACCTTGCGCGAATTATCGATGATGGCGCGGGCGGCCCGGACCTCGCGGTAGTCGAATTCCAACAGGGTGCCGTCCAGGTCGATGCCGCTGATCCCGATGATGCCGTAGTCCACCTTGAACTGACGGATAAAATCAATGGTGGCTTCGCCGACAATGCCCTGGTCCCGCCGGCGGACCAGGCCGCCGGCGACAATGACCTCGAACTTTTCGTTTGCACTCATGATGGAAGCCACATTCAGGTTGTTGGTGATCACCCGAAGGCGTTTGTGGTTGCACAGGGCGTGGGCGATGGCCGCCGTCGTGGTGCCGATATTGATAAACAGAGACGCGTTATCCGGAACCTGCTGGGCCAACAGTTGGGCGATCTTCTGCTTTTCGTGGAAACAGTCCACGTTGCGGTCGTTGTGGGACACCTTTTCCATGGAGATGGGCATGGCGGCACCGCCGTGGTAGCGGAACAGGTGACCCTTTTCACTGAGCGTATTGATGTCCCGGCGAATGGTCTGGGGGGTCACCGAAAAGAACTGTGCCAGGGTCTCGATGGCTACAAAACCTCGGGCCTGCACCATTTTTCTGATTTTTTCGTGGCGCTTGCGAACCGGCGCCACCTTGCCGTTTTTTCCGGCATTCGTCGGCATTCCGGCAGGCTCGTTCATTTTACTCACTCAGACCGTATTTTCCTCCGCGAGGATGGTTTTCGTTTAAGAAATATTTAATCAAAAGGGATATTAAACGAATATTATTAAGTGACATTATTTCAATAGCGTGCTACTTTTACCTCACGCATTGCAGAATCCGATGATCCTATCTCTTAACATTCGTGGTGTTTTTTCTCAAGTGAAAACATCCGTTATCTGGGAACCGATGCCATCGGGGCACGTTTCCTCAAGGGTAAGATGAACAAAACGTTGTCAACCCAGGTGTTGATTATCGGCGGTGGTGCTACGGGTGCGGGCCTGGCCCGAGACCTGGCCCTTCGCGGCGTCCGTTGTATCCTGGTTGAAAAACGGGACATCAACGCGGGAGCCTCCGGCGGGAACCACGGCCTGCTGCACTCCGGTGCCCGGTATATCGCTTCGGACCCGGCCGCGGCCCGCGAGTGTCGTGATGAAGGCGCGCTGATCAAACGCCTGGCCCCCCAGTGTGTGGAAGACACCGGGGGCCTTTTCGTCGCCGTCGAAGGAGATGACGAACGATACATTGCCGATTTTGCCGACCGATGCCGCCGATGCGGCATTGTCGCCGTTTCCGTCGATCCGAAGGATGCTCTGGAAATGGAGCCGTCGCTTTCAACGAAGACGATTGCCGCTTTTGCGGTGGCGGACGCCTCCATCGACCCGTTCAAGCTTTCCCTGGACAACCTGGCCCAAGCCGGCGGCTTGGGAGCCCGGCAACTGCTGCATCACCAGGTGGTCGGATTTGACCGGCGTGGGGGCCGTATCGCGACGGTGCGGTTGAAGGACAACCGGCGTGGGATCGAGATCCTTGTCCAGGCCGACCAGATCGTCAATGCCGGTGGGGCCTGGGCCGCAGAGGTGGCGGCCATGGCCGGTGGTCGCATCAAGATGGTCTATTCCCAGGGGACCCTGATTATCTGCCAGACGCGCATCGGCGAGCGGGTGATCAACCGGCTGCGCATGGCCGCGGATGCCGACATTCTGGTGCCGGCGAGCACGGTTTCCATTTTTGGTACCACCTCCAAACGGATCGACGTGCCGGACAACTACCGCCCCACCACAGCCGAGATCGACGCCATGATCGATGATGGCAGGGCCGTGATACCCAAATTGGCGCATACAAGGTACATTCGCGCCTATGCCGGTGTCCGTCCCCTTGTGCGGAGCGGCGACGGGACCGATGACCGGGCGGTGAGCCGCGGTTATTCGCTGTTGGACCATGAAGCGGACGGGCTGGACAATTTCATCTCCATCACCGGTGGTAAACTGACGACCTACCGGCTCATGGCTGAAAAGACCGCCGATCTGGTCTGCCGACGGTTGGGAAACACCAGCCCCTGTCGGACAGCCAAAGACCCCCTGCCCGCCTCCAGTGAGGCCCGCTATACCGAGCCGGGGCTGACCCCGAAGATGTGGTTCAGGAGGAAAGACCCCTCGGATCTTTTGCTGTGCGAATGCGAAATGGTACCGACCAGCGTGTTTAACGAGATCGTTGCCTCTCTGACGACCGACGGTCATCGTCCCGGCTTGCTCGAGATGGGACAGCGCAGCCGGGTGGGCAAGGGACCGTGCCAAGGGTCCTTTTGCAGTTTGCGCATTACCGCCCATATGTACAATGAGGGAATGCTCGAAGGTCGTGAAGGCGTCGGCGAGCTAAAGGATTTTCTCAACGAGCGTTGGCGCGGGATGCAGCCGCTGCTGTGGGGGCCTGCCGTCTCCCAGGCTGAACTACAAGAGGCGCTTCACTGCGGACTGTTGGGACTCGATGTAAGCGAAACCGCCTAATGCCTTCAAGAAAGAGCCTCTTGCTGCCCCGTTCTGCGCTCTCAAGAACGGGCTACCGTGCAGGCAACCCAGCCAAAAAATAATAAACCATGAAAGCGTCCCGTACAGAACCGATAAAATGTCGGTTGATGGTCATTGGTGCCGGTATGGCGGGGATGGCGGCCGCTTTGTTCGCCTCCCGTCGCGGAATTCCCACCGTCCAGGCGGGACTCACCGGCGAAACCTTGTATGCCAGCGGATTGTTCGATCTCTACGGTGTCTCGCACGGCAGCTCACGGGTGCTGATCGACAATCCCTGGCAGGGCTTGCAAATGCTCAGGCAGGATTATCCCAACCATCCCTTTTGTCGCGTGTCCAACGCCCAGATCCGTTCCGCCATGGATCTACTGACGGGATTTTTAGAAGCGGCCGGATACCCCTACCAGGGATACCCGGACAAAAATGCCCGGCTGATCACACCGGTGGGCACCATCAAGCGCACCTTCCGGGTGCCTGAGACGATGTGGACCGGGGTGTTGGCGCTAGCGGCGAAGGCGCCCTGCCTGATTGTTGACATCCGGGGGCTGCGTGGCTTCAGTGCGACACAAATTGTGAGCACACTGAAACCATCATGGCCGGATTTGAAGGCCGCGTCAATCGACCTGCCCTGGGAAAACCGGTTGGGGCCCAAATATGCCGAGCAGATCGCCCGCGGACTGCAGGCGGAAGATGCTCGCCGCGAACTGGCCGATGCCATTCGACCCCAACTGGGCCTGGCGGAATATGTGGGGCTGCCGGCCATTCTCGGCATCCATGATACCGAAACCGTTCGCAAAGATATCGTTAAGATGCTGGGTGTGTCGGTCTTCGAGATTCCCACCATGCCGCCGGCCATTTCCGGTGTTCGCCTCAAAGCGGCCTTCGACATGCACATGCCCGGGTTGGGGGTCAACGCCTTTTATCACCACACGGTGCATACCATCCACCGTCGAAGAGACGGCCGATTTGTCCTCGAAATAGGCAGAACCAAACCCGAGACAACCGTCATGGCTGACCGTGTGCTGCTGGCCACCGGCCGGTTTTTGGGGAAAGGGTTGGTGGCTGAACGCCGTGGCATTTGCGAAACGCTCCTGGATATACCGGTCTGCCAACCGGAAAACCGCGGCTGCTGGCACCGGGAGGCCTTTCTGGATCCCAAGGGCCACGCCATCAATCTTGCCGGAATAGAAGTGGACAACCGGTTTCGCCCGGTGACGGCAACCGCCCGGCCGGTATACGACAACCTCTATGCCGCCGGCTCGATCCTGGCCCACCAGGACTGGATTCGCACCAAAAGCGGTACCGGGCTGGCCGTGGCCACGGCCTACGGCGCTATCGAAGCCGTGGCCGACGGCCTGGATGACAACCCGAAAGGATGACGCCGAATAAGGAAAGGAGCGACACATGGCCGGCTACATCGGTGCATTGGATTTGGGCACCACCAGCAACCGGTTTATGCTTTTTGACCACCAGGGCCGGATCGCCGCCGTGGACCAGATGGAGCACAAGCAAATCTTTCCCAAACCGGGCTGGGTGGAGCATGACCCCCTGGAGATCTGGGGAAATTCCCGGCGCGTGATCAAGGGTGCCCTGGGAAAAGTCGGTGTTTCAGGAAAAGAGATTGTCGCCGTCGGCATTACCAACCAGCGCGAAACCGCCGTGGTCTGGGACAAGAAAACCGGCAAGCCCTACCACAATGCCATTGTCTGGCAGTGTACGCGCACCGACGAAATCTGCAGCCTCCTGGAAAAAGAGGGCGGGCAGGATCGCTTCCGCAAAAAAACCGGACTGCCCATCGCCACCTATTTCTCCGGACCGAAGATCAAATGGATTCTGGATAATGTTGCCGGGGCAAAAGCGGCTGCGGATAGAGGCCAGGCCCTGTTCGGCACCATCGAAACCTGGATCATCTGGCAACTCACCGGCGGGGCCGCCGGTGGCGCCCACGTTACCGATGTGACCAATGCCTCGCGGACCCTGCTCATGGACCTGGAAACCATGGCCTGGGATGATCAGATCCTCAAGGTCATGGACATTCCTCGGCAGATGCTGCCGCGGATTGTTCCCTCTATCGACAAAAATACGTGGGGACACTCCTCGAAAGACGGTCCGATCGGCGCCTCGGTACCCGTATGCGGCGCCTTGGGAGATCAGCAGGCCGCGTTGGTAGGCCAGACTTGCTTTGGGGTCGGTGAAGCCAAAAATACTTATGGTACCGGTTGTTTCCTGTTGCTCAACACCGGTACCCGGCCGGTCCGGTCCACCCATGGCCTGCTGACCACTGTGGCATACCAGATCGGCGGCCAAAAACCAGTCTACTGCCTGGAAGGGTCGGTGGCCGTCGCCGGGTCCCTGGTTCAGTGGCTGCGGGACAATCTGGGGATGATCGCTTCGGCACCGGAGGTGGAGACGCTGGCGCGAACCGTGGACGACAACGGCGGCGCCTACATCGTGCCGGCCTTTTCCGGCCTGTTCGCCCCCTACTGGCGCTCCGACGCCCGCGGTGTCATCGCCGGCCTCACCCGCTATGTCAACAAAGGCCACATTGCCCGTGCCGTGCTGGAGGCCAACGCCTACCAGACCCTGGACATCATGGTGGCCATGAAAAAGGACTCGGGTGTGGATCTCAACCACCTTAAAGTTGACGGGGGGATGGTGGCCAATGAACTGCTCATGCAGTTTCAGTCCGATCTGCTCAACGTGCCGGTGATACGGCCCGCCATCACCGAGACCACGGCCTTGGGCGCCGCCTATGCCGCCGGCCTGGCCATAGGGTTCTGGGCCTCCATGGACGAACTGAAAAAATACTGGTCGGTGGACAAGACCTGGCAGCCGCAGATGGATGACAATGCTCGCCAGGCCGGTATCCGGGGGTGGAAAAAGGCGGTCCGGCGCACCTTCGATTGGGTTGATGTTTTAAACCAATGAGGATGTCGTTGATGGCAGACCGCATTTCATCGGGGCTTAATTCCCACAAACAGATTGGCGATTCCCAGTGTCATGCGCCGGCAGGTGATATGGGCAAAGCCTGCGTCTGCCATGATTGACATAAACACGTCGGATGTCGGAAATCGGGAAACCGAATCGGGCAGGTAAGAATAGGCAAACCCGTGCTTGGAAAGTAGGCGGCCGACGAGAGGCAGTACCCGTTGAAAGTAAGCCAGGTAGGCCTCCTGCAGGCGCGTTTTTTTCGGAGTCGCCAGTTCCAGTACCAGCACCATCCCTCCAGGCATGAGGCTTTCGTAAAACGCTTTCAGGGCGCCCACCTTGTTCCGGATGTTGCGGATACCGAAGGCGATGGTCACGGCATGAAAGGTCTGTTCGCAAAAGGGCAGCGCCAGGGCGTCGCCGGCCAGCAGGGAGATGGCCGTGTTTTGGTTCCGACGGATCTTTTCCCGGGCCAGGAACAGCATTCCCGGTGAAAAATCGATGCCGGTCACCTTCACTCGTGGATCCTTTTGTCTACAGATCTCCACGGCCACGTCACCGGTGCCGCAGGCCACGTCCAGCACCCGCCCCTTATCGGGAATGGCCATTACCGACACCATTTTCTTACGCCAGACCACATCCTGGCGGAGGCTGAGCAGGCGGTTGAGCAGATCATAGCGGGGGGCGATGTCGTCGAACATCTCCCGGATAAAGGGAAGCTCTCGACTTTGCATTGACAACCTTTCATCTTGCATTAGTTTTAAGCATCATTTAAGGACAGAAAACTAACACATCACATATCTGGTGACAACACGAAGGGGACATCATTCCAGGACGATCCATGACAGACAAACGCGACTATTATGACGTGCTCGGCGTCGACCGAAACGCCGACGCTTCCGGTCTGAAAAAGGCCTATCGGAAACTGGCCCTAAGATTCCATCCGGATAAAAATCCGGGGAACCGGGAAGCCGAAGAAAAATTCAAGGAGGCCGCCGAGGCCTACGAAGTGCTCCAGGACAGCAAAAAACGCCAAATTTACGATCAGTATGGCCACCAGGGACTGGAAGGATCGGGGTTTTCCGGTTTCGGTGGATTCGAAGACATCTTTTCCAGTTTCGGCGATATTTTTGAAGATTTTTTCGGGTTTGGTGGTGGCCGTCGATCCAGAAGCCGGGTGCACAGGGGCGCCGACCTGCGCTATGACATGCAGCTCGGCTTCATGGAAGCGGCCTTCGGCACGGAAAAAGAGATCGATGTGGAAAAGGCGGAAGCCTGCGCCGCCTGTGAGGGAACCGGCGCCGCACCCGGGACCGGGGTGGAAACCTGCCCCCAATGTGGCGGCAGCGGCCAAGTCGGCCGCAGCCAGGGTTTTTTCACCGTTCGTACCACATGCGGCCACTGCCGCGGCCAGGGGAAGGTGATCGCCAACCCCTGCACGACCTGCCGTGGCCGGGGCAAGGTGCTGAGCCGCAAAAAAGTGTCCGTGAGAATTCCTGCCGGCGTGGACAAAGGCTCACGGCTGCGGCTCACCGGTGAGGGGGAAGCCGGCGCCTACGGCGGCCCCCATGGTGATCTGTACGTCTTCATTTATGTTGAAAACCATGAATTTTTTAAACGGGACGACACCAGTGTGTTGTGCCAGATTCCCATCTCTTTTGTACAGGCGGCCCTGGGCGATACCATTACCATCCCCACCATAGACGGGGAGACCGAGCTGGGAATCCCCAAAGGTACTCAGCCCGGTGACGTTTTTCGGCTACAAGGTGAGGGTATTCCCTCCCTTAGAAACGGCCATAGGGGCGATCAGATCATTCAGGTGGACGTGAAGACACCCACCAACCTCAATAAAAAACAGGTGGCCCTGCTCAAACAATTCGCCTCGCTGGAAGAGAGCAAGTTTACCAGCAAACTGAAAAACATCCTAAAAAGCGGTCCGTCCAGGGCGGCCAACTAGGGATTGGAGTCGAAATCCATTGCGTGAAAATCACCAGGGATTGGAATGGATGACGTTCGCGATCCCGAACACCGGCTTCGATTCGACAAGACCCACGGGAGCGAAACGATCATGTTCGAGCTGAAGATTCTCAGTCACTTTGCTGCCGCCCACCAGTTGACCATGGTTGCCAAAAAATGCGAAAACCTTCACGGGCATAACTGGAAGGTGGAGGTATGCGTCAAGGGAGACCGCCTCAACGATGCCGGCGTTGTTATCGATTTCGGCATCCTCAAGGAGTATGTGAAAGCGATCATGAGCCGCCTGGACCATAAATTTTTAAATGAACTGCCCTACTTTGAAAACGTCGCCCCCTCTTCGGAAAATATCGCCGTATACATCGCCAACAGCCTGCAGGAGATGATCAAGGAACCCGAGATGGCCGTCAGCCGGGTCACGACCTGGGAGTCTGATGGTGCTTGTGCGACCTACTTCCCACAATAGGTTTTTGCGCCTACCCACGAACGGCATCTTTCGGCCCAAGCCGGCGTTCTCGCTTCTTCATTTGGCGTTGTTACCGTGGCGTTCTGTCCGGCGCCGACGCCCCTGCCTTCATTAATCGCAATGCCGGCCTCACGATGTCGATCTCTTCATCTGCTTCCAGCAGGCCACCAGCTCGTCCCGGGTGATGATGGCGATGGCATCGGGCACATGGGAGCGGATGTTGTCCATTCCCCCCTCCTGCCTATCCACCAGGATCACCGCACGAACCACTTCCAGTCCTTCGGAACGGGCTCGCTCGATAGCGTTAACGGTGGAGCCGCCAGTGGTGGCCACATCGTCAATCACCACCACTTTTTCGCCGGGCTGAATGTCTCCTTCCACCCATTTGACGATGCCGTGAGCCTTCCGGCTTTTTCGGATGGAGAATGCGTTCACCGGCTGGCCCTTCAACTCGGAGGCAAAGGCCGTGGCCATGGCGATCGGGTCTGCCCCGAAGGTAAGACCGCCAACGGCCGATGCCCCACTGTTTTTCATGGCCGCGAACATCAGATGGCCGGTGAGATACATGCCGCGGGGGCTCAAGGTGGTGGGCTTGCAGTTTACGTAAAACCGGCTCATGCGGCCCGATACCAGTTTGAATGCGGGGGTTTCACTGTACCTGAAGGACTTTCGGCACAGCAGCGCGATCAGTTCTTTTCTCATGAATATCCTCCCAGGCGGCCGGATTTATAAGAAATACTTGATTTTAAGGGATCTTTCGTATAAAAAAACCCCCACTGAACCGGAAGAAGCCCGTCATTGGGATTCAGTGGAGGCGTCGGCAAGGAAAACTGGGAACAGCACTCCTTGAGCTCAACGGTGTTCACTATCAGCTGCGAGGTGGCCGGTCAATGCCAAACCCCGGAGATACATCCATCATATTACCACAAGCATCACTGCACCTTCGATCTTTTCCGGCGGGTATGGTCATCATGGCCGAGGTCCAATGACCAGCATGACCGATAAGAGCGCGCTCATCCGGATGTTTCATGTCCACAAGCGCTATGGTGCCAAGCAAGCGCTGGTGGATGCCACCGTAGACGTTGCCAAGAACGAATTTTTGTTTATCAGTGGACCCAGCGGGGCGGGAAAATCCACGCTTCTCAAACTGCTCTATCTGGCCGAACCGGCTTCCGAAGGGCAAATCCTGGTAGATGGCATGAACCTGTCCCGGATCCCCCGGCATCGGATCCCCCTGCTTCGGAGAAAATTCGGCATCATTTTTCAGGACTATAAGCTGATCTCCACCCGCACGGTTTACGAGAACGTGGCCCTGGTTCTTGAGGCCCGGGGCAAAAAACGCAGCCTCATTGAAAAGAAAGTTAAGAGCATGCTACGGGTGGTGGGGATGGAAGACCGCCTGACCGCTTACCCACCCAGCCTGTCCGGTGGCGAGCAGCAGCGGGTGGCCGTGGCCCGGGCCGTCGCCGGCGACCCCAAGATCATCCTGGCCGACGAGCCAACCGGCAGCCTGGACGATGAATCGGCAGCCATTATTTTTCAGCTACTCAACAGGTTTCACAGTCACGGGGCTACCGTCGTGGTGGCCACCCACGATAAATCCCTCATCAAAAACGCTTCCGGCCGCGTACTTCAGATCCGTCAGGGCCGGTTGGAAATGCCACCGGATATTTGAACCTAAACCGCGTGTTTAAAGTTTTAATGGTTGAAGAGACGAGCCGATGACCTTCTACACCCGACATGCCATCAAGGACATTCTGGAAAACCGATTTCTCAATGCGGTAACGATCATCACCATTGCCCTGTCCGTCCTTATCATCAGCGCCTTTGGCCTGTTTTTTCTCAACGCGCAGGACATGTTCAATGCCTGGAAGAAAGGCGTCCGCATCATGGTCTACCTGGTGCCGGAAACCTCCGAGGCCCAACGCCTGGACACCCACGACCGACTCCGGACCATTGCCGGCATCCGGCACATCCGTTTCATTTCCAAGGATGACGCCCTCAACTTGATGAGAGAAAGGATGCGGCGGCAGAGATCGCTGCTTGACAACCTGCGGGAGAATCCCCTACCCGACGCCTTTGAAGTGACGCTGCTCACCGACGCCGACGCCCCGGAGAAAATTGAGTTTCTGGCCCAGCGCATCGAAGGCCTGTCTTCGGTTGCCGAAGTGGAGTACGGTCAACAATGGATTGAACGGTTTGCCTATTTTTTCAATTTGTTCACGCTTGCCGGTTACGGCATGGGCGCCATGTTCTTCACGGCAACGGTATTTATCGCCGCCAACACCATCCGCCTGATGCTCTACTCCCGGCGGGAAGAGATCCATATCATGCGTCTGGTGGGAGCTACGGATAACTTCATCAGGATTCCCTTCTACCTGGAGGGCCTGATTCAGGGATTTTCCGGGGGCCTGATCGGCCTGTTGGTGCTGTACGGGATCTTTTCCGCCCTCGGCTCGCGGTTTGAACAGACGCTGTCAGTGGAAATGGTGACCATTCGTTTTTTTTCCGTTGGCATCTGTGCAGCCATCGTCGCTTGCGGGATGGCGACAAGCCTGTTGGGGTGTGTTTTTTCCCTTAAACAGTTCCTGAAAGCGTGATGGATCGATCGGACAAGAATAACATGCTGCGCGTCAAGGTGGTGTTTCACCTGGTGAACGTATTCTTGTTGTTACCCGCGCTGATTTTATGCCTGATCCCCAAACCGCGTTTGGGCGCTGCAGATCCTACGCCGGGAACGATCCTTATCCGTGAGCTCAACATGCGCGCCGGCCCCGGACATCACAACCCGCCCATTGCCACCTTGCGCAAAGGCGCCCGGGTGCTGGTGCTCTCCTACGAAGGGGAGTGGGTCCGGATTCTCTACAAGGATCAGACCGGGTTTATCATGAACCGGGAGCGTTATCTGCACATCGACGAGCCCGTTGCGTCGCCCACCGGTGATGTGGTGCCGCCCGAATCGCCGGATAACCCGCCCGACGACATCAGCCGGGAGCTGGAGATGTTCAGGGAAAAGGTGGCCTCTTTCTCAAAAGAAGAGACGGCTGTCATCAAAGCCCTGGAGGTTACCGAAAAAGCGCTGGACGGCGCCCGAAGAAAAGTCGCTCGGCTCAGCACGGAACGCGAGGCGGTGGCACTTCGTATCGGGACGCTTGAAGGGCAATACCGGGGGATTGAGCGCCGCGCCAACATCAACGAGCAGTACGTGGCCGGCCGGCTGACCGCCCTTTACAAGCTCGGCTGGCTGGGTAAATTCCACGTGTTGGCCTCGGCGGATTCCATGTTCGATTTATTGTTAAGCAAACGAACCATGGAGCAGATCCTGGCCCATGATGAAGCCGTGATGGCCCAGTTGGCTCGGGATAAAGCAGAGATGCGTGCCCTTTTGGCACTACTGCTCGCCCGAAAAAATGAACAGCTGGCAACAACGGCGGACCTGGGCAAGCGCATCGATGCAATGAACGCCGAACAGGCCAGGCGAGAGGCGCTGCTGGCGGAGATTCGGGGCAAAAAATCCCTTCAGTTAGCGGCTATCGCGTCCCTGAAGGCCTCGGCCCTGGCCCTGGACCGGACGGTGGCATCCTTCAATGCCGAAGCGCCTCCGACGGCATCAACGCCGACCATGGTCGCGGAAAAGCCCTTTGCGGCGCTTAAGGGCTTGCTTATGATGCCGGTGAAGGGTAAAATAGTATCTTTTTTTGGCCATTATGAAGATAGCCGGTATAGGGTAACCCATTATCAAAGCGGAATTAACATCAAGGCGGACAGGGGCGAGCCCATCCGGGCCGTATACAGCGGCCAAACATTGTTTTCTTCATGGTTTAAGGGCTTCGGCAATATGATGATCCTTGATCATGGCGACCATTACTATAGCGTATATGCCCACCTGGAGGAACAGTTCAAATCGAAGGGAGATCCGGTCGAAACCGGTGAAGTGATCGCCACCGTGGGAGATACCGGATCATTGACCGGGGCCGGCCTGCATTTTGAGATACGCCACCACGGAAAACCGATGAATCCATTGGGTTGGATCAAGAAAGGGTAGAGGAGAAACACATGACAGCCAGAAAAACCCGCCACCTGAACGTATGGGTGGCAATGGTGCTCGCGTCAGTCGCGCTGATACTGGGGCACGGCTTTTACCGGGATCTGTCCGCCAATAACGAAGAAACCTACAAAGGACTGAAACTTTTTTCCGACGTCATCGAGCTGGTTCAGAAAAACTATGTGGATGAGGTGGATACCCAAAACATGATCGACGCGGCCATTCAGGGTATGGTCCGAAGTTTGGATCCTCACTCCGCCCTGCTTCCCCCCGATGCGTTGAAAGAGCTTCAGATCGATACCCACGGCGAGTTTACCGGGATCGGTATCCATATCACCATGCGTAACAGCCTGGTGACCGTCATCTCCCCCATCGAAGGAACACCGGCCTATCGGGCCGGCATCAAGGCCGGCGACAAAATCGTCAAGGTTGACGGGAAACCGACTGAGGACCTGAGGGATGCGGTCAATCGCATGCGTGGGCCCAAGGGTACCACCGTCAAGATTACGATCCTCAGGCGGGGCGCGTCCGAACCGCTGGATTTTAGCCTGGAACGCGACGTGATCCCCATATACAGTGTCAAGGCAGAACTGCTCAGGCCGGGATATGGGTACGTTTGGATCACCAATTTCAGGGAGAATACAACCGGCGATCTGATCGACGCCCTGAAGGCGATGGAGACCACCGAAGCGCCCATGAAGGGCCTTGTTTTAGACTTGCGGGACAATCCCGGAGGTATTCTCAATCAAGCCATCGAAGTGTCCGATCTCTTCCTGGATACCGGTGAGATTCTTAGTATCAAAGGACGTGACGGCCGGAACACCAAGGTGTTTCAGGCTCACGCCGCCGACGTAAAACGAGCTTATCCCATTGTGGTTCTGATCAACGGTGGCAGTGCCAGCGCATCTGAAATCGTGGCTGGTGCACTCCAGGACCACAAGCGGGCCCTGATCCTGGGCACGACCTCTTTCGGCAAGGGGTCCGTGCAGACCGTGGAGACCCTGCGGGACGGCTACGGCCTCAAGTTTACCATCGCCCGCTACTATACGCCTTCGGGTCGCTCTATCCAGGCAAAAGGTGTGGCGCCCGATCTGACGGTCAAGCGTCACACCATCACCGACACCGGCACCACCGATGGACGAATGCTCAAGGAAAAGGATCTGAAAAACCATTTGGATGCAGAGCCGGACAAGGCGTTCGAAAAATCGAAAACCGAACCGGATGTGCCGGAGAAAGAGGCGCCCGAAGATCCCCCGGCACTGAAGCGTTTCAAATCCAAAAACAGTCCCCTGGACCGGGAGGCCCTCTTTTCCGATAACCAGGTTATGCGTGCGCTGGATATTTTGATCAGCTACGATATTTTCAAAGACCTCAAAAATGGCTAAGAAAGGTTCCGCAAAACCCAAGGTTCGAAAAAATAGAAAGAAAGCCGGATTCAATCCCACACGGCAAGTCATGAAAATCGTAACCGGATTGACCTTGCTGGTGTGTCTCGTGATCACGGCCGCACTTCTGGCCAACCGCTTCCTCATGCGGCCTTCGCCGCCTGTGGCTTCAACACCCAAACCCATGGGGATTGCCCAACCCGAAATCGAGTTGGTGCACCACAGCGTGCCGGATTACGAGGCATTTCATCGCAAGGTGGTGCCGCCGGCGCCGATCACCCGGGCCAAACCGGTGACCAACGGGATTCCCGTGGCCATCATCATCGACGATATCGGCTACGACCGCAAGATGGCCGATGCGTTTTTGGCGCTGGATGCGCCCCTTACTTTTTCCATGCTCCCCCAAGGCCCGTTTAACCGTCGCATCATTGATCAGGCCCTGAAAAAGGATGTGGAGATCATGCTCCACTTGCCCATGGAACCGGAAAATTATCCCGGCGTCGATCCGGGTCCCGGAGCATTGCTGACCTCCATGAACCCCGACGAGCTCATCTTCCAGCTCAACGCGAATCTCGACAGTATCCCCGACATCAAGGGCGTCAACAATCACATGGGATCCAAGTTGACGGCATCGTCCGAGCAGATGCGCCAGATCTTCACTATCCTGAAAAAGCGGAACCTTTTTTTTGTGGACAGCCGCACGTCGGTAAAGACCCTGTGCCGACCGTCGGCAAAGCTGCTTCAACTGCCATTTGCCGAGCGGGATGTATTCATCGACCATGAGCAGACCCCGGCGTTTGTCAGAAAACAGCTCAAACGCTTGATCAAACGGGCCCGGCGTCAGGGGTACGCCATCGGCATCGCTCACCCCCACGCGGTTACCCTCGCGGTGTTGAAGGAGATGCTGCCCGAACTGAAAGCGGCGGTCTCTCTGACCTATGCGTCTAAGGTGGTGGCCTTTCAGCAGGGATGACGATGTGGCAAAATATCCAATACCCGCGTTGTGCGGCGCTCCTCGTTGCCGCGGCTTACGGTATGTATGCCGCACCGCTTAAGGGCTTAGAGGCGTTAAGATGAATCTGTTTTCAGGCGTTATGTACAACTTTAAGGGGCTATGGCTGGGCATCCGGACCCCCCGGTTGCTGCTGTTGGGCTTTTTGCGCTTTGCCGTGGTGGCCATCTTGAGCGTGGCCCTCGCCGGCCTGATCCTGGCCAAACATGCGGACATCCTGGCCCTGTTATGGCAACAGCCGGAAAGTGTATGGATCGCCTGGGCCTGGCACCTGGCCTCCTGGTTACTCTCCCTGCTGCTGGTGGGCATATCGGCGGTGGCTGCCTATCTGCTGGCCCAGCTTTTATTTGCCGTGTTCATCATGGACCTGATGTCCCGCATCACCGAACGCCTGATTACCGGCGAGGCGGCGCCATCTCCGAATGTGCCGGTTTCGACGCAAATGGGATTTTTGATCCGCCAGGAAATCCCCCGTAACATCATCCCGGTCCTGCTGACCCTGATCATCATGGTGTTGGGCTGGTTTACGCCGCTGGGGCCGGTGTTCATCGTTGTCGGTCCTCTACTGGCGGTCATCTTCCTGGCCTGGGACAACACCGATCTCATCCCCGCCCGCAACCTGCAGCCGTTTGGCCAGCGTTTTACAACCCTGGGGAGGGCGCTGCCCTTTCATCTGGGATTCGGCCTGCCCTTTCTCGTCCCTGTGCTGAACCTGCTCTTTCTGAGCTTTGCACCGGTGGGCGCCACGCTGTACCATCTGGACCGGATGAAAAAAGCAGCATCATAATGCACATCCATGCCAACCGATCGGTTCGATTAATTGTTTTCTAGGCCACTAGGGCACCGGTGGGCCTTCTTGATTCTGATAGATTATGCTGCCGATATTGCCCACCGCGTTTTTCCCTTTCATCTTGACTTGAAACATGGCCTGATCCGCCTTGGCAAGCATGGCTTTGATATCCGAGGCATCACCGGGATAGGTGGATACGCCAAAGCTGGCGTGCAGACGGATGCCATTTGGGACCGCCGGCAGGTAAACCGTTGTGAGCATCCTGGAACGGATTTCCTGCGCCTTTTCCAAAGCCTGATCGTGGTCATGGCCGGGAAGCACGACAACGAACTCGTCACCACCGTAGGCAACGCCGTAAGCCGGCGCTGCTAGGCAACCTTTAATGGTCTGCGCCACCTCTGCCAAAACTTGGCTGCCGTTGAGATGGCCGTGGGAATCGACCACGCGTTTGAAATCGTCGATATCCAGGAAAATAAGGGAAAACTGCAATCCATTGCGCCGACTTTCAGCAACCAACGACTCCATGGCACCATAGAGATGACGTGTGTTGTAAAGACCGGTCAGGCTGTCGTGGGTAGACAGGTGGCGGTACTCCTCCTTGCTGCGCTCAAGTGCTTCTTCCACTTTGATTCGTTCGGCGATTTCCTTGCTGAGGCGCGCGTTGGCCGCCACGATCTCTTTTTTTGAACGATACAAGGTCAAATGGGTTTTGACCCTGGCCTGCAATTCTGCACCGTTGAACGGTTTGGTCAGATAGTCCATAGCGCCCAGGGCCAACCCTTTGACGATACTCTCCGTGTCATTTTTGGCGGTTAGAAATATGATCGGAATATCCCGGTTGGCAGGATTTGCTTTTATTCTCCGGCACACCTCGAATCCATCCATCCGCGGCATCATGATATCCAGCAGAATCAGGTCAAAATGGTTGCTTTCGGTCTGCGCGACGGCCGTGGGGCCATCTTGTGCAAATGCCATCTGGTATCCGTATTTTTCCAGGATATTGGCCGCCACCTGGATGTTCTTTGGAACATCGTCAACGATCAATATTTTGTATTGGGTGTCACCTGTCGGAATCATAAGTATCTTCCTTTATCTCTAACCGTGTCTCTAACGCCTTGATGGTTTCAACCATTTTGGGATAGGCCTTTAAGGCCGTATTCATGTTCTCCACATCGAAGCTTTCCACATGGGCGACCAGGTCTTCTCCATAGGTTTTCAATAGCACAATGGCATTTTCTTCGCCCAATTCCATCATCTGGTGTGCAAAATCGCCGATTTCATTGAAAAAATGATTTTTTCTGGTTTCCATCCATATCCGCATATATTTATTTTCAAGCTGTTCGATTACCCTTGGCAACCGATCAAGGTCGATGGGTTCCCAAACGATGGCCCGATCTTGCGGAAAAACCGCTTTCCCCCGGGTTTGAGGAATAAATCGAACCAGTTCCTGAAACAAGGTCGCTTTTTGAATCGGCTTGGTCAGATATCCTGCAAAGCCCTGTTCGATCATCCTCTCTTTTTCACCCATCATGCCGGCGGCGGTCAGTGCAATGATCGGAATCGATCGGGTATGGCTGTCCCTGCCGATCCGTTTCATGGCGTCGAGACCACTTAAACCCGGCATTTTTAATGCCATCAAAATAACATCGGGTTGGTGTTTTCGGGCTAAAAGTACTGCATTTTCGCCGTTTTCGGTTTCTATGGATGTAATTGGCGATGATCTGAGAAACGCTTTTATCAGGACTCTGTTGGTTGCGACGTCGTCGGCAATCAAGACCGTGGCTTCCTGAAAAAGAATCTCTTCTTCGTTGAAGATCTCATCGATGTCGGCGGCACTACCGGCCGTGGCAACCTTCACATGCGGAATCGATATGCAGAATCGGCTGCCTCGTTTTTCCGTACTATGGACGCTGATGGTTCCCGCCATCATTTCCACCAGCCTTTTGGTAATGGAAAGGCCCAAACCGGTTCCGCCAAAACGCTTGGTGCTTTGACCGTCTTTTTGTTTAAATGCCTCGAAAATTTCACCGTGGTATTGCTCCGGTATGCCGATTCCCGAATCTTCAACGGTGATCAGAAGGCCGATAACGGCGGCTTCTTGCGATGCATCGCGTTTTTCGACGGTCAGGCGAACATATCCTTTTTGCGTGAACTTGACTGCATTGTCGAGCAGATTGAACAGTATCTGCTTCAGCCGCACCTCATCCAGCATCAGGAAATCCGGTATGCTCGGGTCGAGCGTGACGGTAAAATCGATCTTTTTCGCAGAGGCTTGCAAGGTGAAGCTCTGCCGGATTTCATCGAAGACCGTATGCGGATTTACGGGCTCATACTCAAGCTCCATCTTTCCGGCTTCGATCTTGGACAGGTCCAGAATACCATTGATCAGCGTCAACAACCCCTTGCCGCTCGAACTGATGGCCGCCAAATAACTTTTTTGTCTTTTATCCGAAATCAGAGACTTGAGCAGATCCGAAAAACCGAGAACGGTATTCATGGGGGTGCGGATTTCATGGGACATATTGGCCAAAAACTCGCTTTTGGCGCGGCTGGCCGCTTCGGCGGCGTCTTTGGCCGTTTGAAGCATCTCATTGGCCTGGCGCAACTCCAGGGTCCGGTTGGCCACCTGTTCTTCCAGGTGTTCACGATACTCCCCCAGTTTCTCATCCCGGGACTGGATCCGGGCCAACATATCGTTGAACACGTCGATCAGAACGCCGATTTCATCCTTGGCGTGTTTTTCGACTCTGACCGAGAAGTCCTTTCTTTCCGAAACCACCTTGGCGATTCGCGTCAGACTCAAGATCGGTTTGGAAATGACTTTTTGCAGGGAGACCGATAACACCCAGATGATCAAGAAGGCAATGCACAGGATAAAACCGAAAATTACGGCGGACCGCAGTGTTTCCCGTTGTGTTCCTTTCAAATCAAATTGGATGCAGACCGTGCCGATCACATCGTATCCATACGAAACGATACTATAGACCAACAGGTAGTTGCCCTCATAATAGTATCCCGGCTCCCGAATCGAGGGAACGGATAGGCGATTCGCGGCGCTTTCATGAACATAGGTTGCGAAAATTTTTCCGCTGCGGTTATAGATACAGGCCAGAGCCACATCCGGCTTGGCATGCAGCGCCGCCAGATTGTTTTCCGCCGTCTGCCGATCATTGAAGACGATGGCGCCGACGCTGTTGTTTCCGATCACCCGGGCCAGGCTGGAGAGATCGTCGCGGATAATTTTTTTGAAAGTGACAATGTTGCTGTACATGAGGGTTCCGGAAGCAAACAGCAGGGCGATGCCGCTGGTCAGCATGATGATCAGTTTCAGCTTCCATTTGATGCTCAGATTTCGAAAAGGACCCATTTACTCTTTCTCCGCCTTGACAATCTGCGCGGATCCAAGCAGTTGCGCACTCATCTTCAACCCTTCCCGCCGAGCGGCATCGATATTGATTTCAAAGCGCAGCCGATTGGACGCTTCAAAAAAATTGATGACGCCGCCCATGCGGGAAAATCCGTCGACCTCTCCGATGGTCAAAATGCCCAGTCCATTGGCCAGGTTCAATATCGGTTGAATGATGGCTTTGTTCTGGGTTGCGAAAAACAGGATATGGCTTTTTGTCAAACAGGCGCCATCCCGGTAGGCGATGACTTTGATTTTCCTGCCCTTGATGCTTTTACCGTCTAATTTGTAGAGAACCTCACTGGAAAGATTTTCCGAGACAAAACAGAGGATCAACGGATCCGGATTGTCGTCAAAGACCGCCGGCGGCCAGGTCACAAAATTCGCGAAATTATAGATGAAGCCGATCTTGACTTCATACTCGGGGCCTTTGACCGGTTCGCACAAGACGGTTGAGGGCCGTAAAAGCACCAGGCAGCACAAAAGGGCGACGGCTGCCCGCCGTGCGTAAGAATCAACTGCTTTGCTTTTCACGGATATTCTTGCCATTGGCCGTCGCCCTAAAATTTCCAGTCGATTTTTCCGTAGATACTGCGTTTGACTTCAAGCGTGGAAAATTCCGAATGGCCCCTTTCCAAAAGGTTTTGCCCCACCAGGGAGAGTTCCAGATCCGGGAAGGGCCGCCAGGCGATGCGGGCATCAAAAACCGTGTAGCTGTCGATCTCCCTTTCGGGCAGACGGCCGACATAACGGAACCACAAATCAAAATCGAACTGCGGCGTAATGTCCAGATTCGAGCGTATGGAGAACAAATGAGGCGGATTGCTGTCTTGGGATATAAGGGCGTCGATGTCGGGGTCCGCGATCCTGTTTTCTTCGATCAACGTGTGCAAATAGGCATAAGATGCGCCCAACAGCCAGTTGCCGGTGACCTTCCAGTCCACCACCATCTCCAATCCATAAGCCTCACCCGACGTGTTGTTGGCGTAACCAAGATTGTAGCGGTCACCGTCCATATCAATGCCGGTCAGCTCAAGTCCGATCAGATTTTTATAGTCATTGAAGAACAATGCCGTGTCTATCCAAAGGGTCGGTGCCGCCCTCAGGCGGATGCCGAGTTCATAGGCCGTGAGCGTTTCAGACTGAAGATCGGGGTTACCCTGGGCGGTGATTTCCACGGGCGTGTCCGGGCCTGCGTCGGGCAGTTCGATGGTGTCGCTTGTTCGACCGTGCAATTCGAGTCGGGATGGTATCCTCACGGCCCTGGAAACGGCCGTCCACACGGAAGCCCGATCGCAGGGGGTGTAGATCGCGCGGATGCTCGGTTGGATTTCTAGGCCGGTAAACTCGTTGTGTTCGAATTTTGACCCGGCGATAAAGGTCAACCGATCCGGCAGAATCGTTAATTCATCCTGGATAAAAGCGCTCCACTGACTTTGATCCAGATGGGAAGGCGCCATTTGAACATTGGGGCCGTCGTCGAACTCGTCGAATATTAATTTGTATTCAAGGCCCCAGATCGCTTCATTCCTCCGACCAAGGGTCAGGCGGTGTTGGAAATCCAGGTCGGTGGTGTGGACTTGCCCGCTGCCTGGATCATAATCTTTTCGGGTGTGATCGTAATATATCTGTAGAATCGTATCGGAATCACCGGAAATGGCATGTTTCCATCGTCCCAGCAAATGCCATCCCATGGCCTCGGACGTGTCGGATTGCCCATCTTGCGTTGACACGGAGCTCGGGAAAATGATTGAGCGACGCTCAAATTCTTTATCATAGCGATTGTTGTAAGCTTCTCCTTGTAAGGTAATGGCATCCGGCGACCCCGCTGCCAGGCCATAACCGGGCTCCAGGTCGATTCTGAAGCCTCCGCGCCCGGAGCGCCAGTTGTCAGTGGATTGCGCATCATTGGTATCCGCCGGATCACCCCCCCGATCAAGTCCCACATCGGCCAGATCACCCCGGTTGAAAAATTTGCCATAGGCACGATACTGGGCGCCCTTGCCGAAGATACCGCCGTAACGGAGGCTGCCGCTCTGCTCTTCGCTGCCGCCCAAGGCCACGACCTGTCCCCCCCGGGTCTGCCTGGCCGGTTTGGTGATGATATTGATCACGCCGTTGACGGCGTTGGCGCCCCAAAGGGCCGCCCCGGGGCCGCGAATGACCTCGATGCGATCGATATCTTCGATCACCGTGTCCTGAATGTCCCAGAAAACACCGGAGAAAACATGGGTGTAAACCTTGCGGCCATCGATTATCACGAGCAGGTTCTGGGCGAATTGGCCATTGAGTCCGCGAATATTGACGGCCCAATCCGTAGCTGTAATCCGGGCCACATGAACGCCCGGCGCCAGGCGCAACGCTTCCGGAATACTGGTGACCCCGGACCTGCGAATATCTTCCCGGGTGATCACATAGACCGCAGCAGCCACATCCGACACCATTTCAGGCTTTTTGGAGGCCGATACGATAACCACATTTTTCAGTTCCTCTAACGAAAATTGGGTAAAATCAGTATTCTCGCCACTCAATTCGCCATTTGTTTCCGCGTAGCAAGTTCGGAAGCCCGGATATGGAATCACGACACAGATAATCAGTACGGTATTTAAGAAAAGCGCCTTGATGGCGCGCACCGCAAACTTTCCTCGATTAATGATGATATCAACCATTTCATATTATTTCCTTTTTAAACACCGAGACGTCGTTCGTGCCAACTATCGCTTTCACTGTAAATTGATGACGAGAGAAGTTCAATAACGATTCTCTTTTCATGAAAAAACTTTTTGAACCCAATGGATCGATATGAGCCGACCGGCAGAATACGCATGTTCGGGGTGCCGACTGCTGCAGCTGCGGTGCAGCCCTTGAATTCCCTTTAATTTTTTAGTATTGTCGGCGTCACCGGAACGGAATTTTTTTAAAGCTCAATCACGGTGATCAATAATCGACAAGAACGTCGATTTTATGGCCATCGATCCGGGACCATCGTGATCCATTACGTTCAGTTGCTCTGTCGGGGGGCGTTTAATGAAAATTTTATTTCTGCCGCTCATCACGATCTTTTTTCAGCTTGCGACGGCGGTGCCGGCCGAATCCATCGATTTTATTTGGGATTGGTCGCCAAATGATTCTGGATACACGTCGGGTCCGGGTGGTGATGTTGCTTACGATCTTTATATGAAGACTGAGAATGACCCTGATTATGCCTACGATTACCCCCTGGTCGGTGGCATAGACAACTGTCAGCTGAATAACGATCGATATCGTTGTCGGACGACCGTGGATCATGATTTAAATTCCGGGGTATACCATCATTTCGTCGTCGTCGCCTATCTAATCGACGATCCGGCCCAAAAAAGCCTTTCCTCCAATGAGGTCACGTATTATGTCGATTCCGCTGGCGGTGAACCTCCTGTGTCCGTAACTTCAGGTGGTAACTCCGGTGGCGGTGGATGTTTCTTTGATGAACTGGTGAGAATCATTGTCATGGATTGAGATGATCATCACGAAGGTCGTTAATATCCTTGAATATTTTTCCCGGTTATGTTAGCGATTATCCGGTATCCGGCGCTCATCCGGAAAACGTCATCCCGAAGCCCGACGCTGTCTTCTCAAGTTATCGAAATCCTCGACGTGGCGCTGCCGCAGCGGCTTCAACGGCGCTGCGGCCTCGATCTGTTTCCCGAGCCGCCAGTTCTGGAAAGACACCGTCTTTCGGCCCTATTGACTTATTTAACCACTTTGAGATCTCGTCTTTGATATCCGGCGCCTTCACCACCGAAGTCACAAGCATGCTTACCAATTCTATCGGTTCGGGACTCGCTTTCCGTCATTTCCTGCGGTGCCTGTTTTTTCTCATCTGTTTTTCAAATGTTGCCGTCGCCGATGTCAGTTTCGTTCCCCGTATCGCCACCGGCGTCAGCTATACCGATAACGTGTTTCTGGAGCCGGTTGATGAAGAGTACGATTATATCACTTATGTGACTCCCGGCTTCGATCTATCGTTAACGGGACGGCACAGCGGGCTTGGGCTTACCTATGATCCGACCTATGTGAACCATACGCGGTTTCCGGAAAGAACCTATTGGCGCCAGAGCGCAAGCCTGGACGGTTGGGCCGAAATCGCCAGGGACACGCGGCTGGAATTGACCAACACAGCCTTGTACACCGAGGAGTCTTCTGAAACCGATACCACCGCTCGGCAGGGAGGAGAGCCCTACTTCACCAACACCGCCACCGTTGGCGTGGTCAACCGTTTCGGCGCCGAAGACCTCTTTGACTTGCGATATGTCTACTACATTCTCGAAAATGAAGACGCAAGCATCGAGGACAGCGCCTACCATCAGCCGACCCTGCTGATGACCTATTGGTTCTCTCCCAATCGCTACGCCATCGAAATGGAAGGTCGCTACACCATCAGTGATTTCGAAGTGTCCGAGGATTTTGAAGATGTCGATGCCCGATTCAGGTTGACCAAACGGTTTGGCCGTCACCTCGATGGGTATATCGAATATGGCCATGTATACTTCGATTACCTTGATGATGGCGAAGACTATCGGGTTTATAGCCCGTTGGTGGGGTTCACATGGGAAGAGCGGGCAGACACCCGCTTTGCGGCCAGCTTCGGCTACTTTTATCGCGACAACGCAATCAGCGAGGACGACGACGGCATTGTCGGATCGGTGGAAACGGCTTACGACTATGCTACAGACGGTTCCATTTCCGTCAACGGCAGCGTGGGTTACGATCGCGCCTTCTTCGGGGCGGAAAATTTAGGTTTCAACCCTTATTATGAGGTTGCGGGTAATATTACCCACCTGTTGAGCCGACGGCTGACCGGCAGCCTCGTGGCCGGATACCGCCGCAATGTATATATCGACGAGACCCCGGACAGGGAGGACGCCCTCTGGCGGGCCGGCGTCGGCCTGGCCTATCAGGCGCTTTCCTGGCTGACATTCAATTTGGACTACGACTACAGACAGCTTAACTCCAATGTCGATACGAATGACTATACGGAAAACCGGGGGACGATTTCGGTTACGCTGACGCCCCGGCAGCCGATCCGGTTTTGAAAAAAGCAAGCCTCTCGCAGAGCACACAGAGGAATAGAGAAAAAACAGCGCATGGAGGTCCCATGAAGTTAAACATAGACAATGGATTATGCAGATTCCTGCCCGTTTTATTGCTGTTGACGATCATCGGGCCTGCCGGAGCCCATGCACTGGACGTCAAGGGACGCATCGACACCGACACCAACTGGACGATAGATGACAGCCCCATCCGTGTTACCGGCGACCTCCTTGTGGCCCAGGGGGCCGCATTGACCATCGACCCCGGCGTCGAGGTAATTTTCCAACCCCGGGCGGACACGACACGGGGCTTCATTCTGAGTGTCGAGGGAGCCCTGGCTGCCCGCGGTGAAGCCACCTTGCCGATTATGTTCACCGCTCAAGACATAAATCGGCCCTGGGGAGCGATCATCTTCCGGGATACCAGTGTGGATTGGAATGCCGCCCAATCCACCGGGAGTTTTCTCTCCTATTGTGCCATTCAGTACGGCGGCAACGAGTCCGACTTTGGGGCAATGATCGTTACCCAAAACGCCATGCCGTTGATCTCCGACAATGCCATCCGCTTCAGTCGTGCCGCCGGTATTGCCGCCTTCGCCGATGATGCTGCCGTCTCCCCGAGTGGAGACATCCAGATCGTCGAGAACCAGGTCTACAACAATCCAACGGGCCTTCTCCTCGACGCTGAGGGAGGTGTAGTGGCGGGTAATTATTTTCTCAACAACGACAGCGCCCTCAACATCACGACCCGGTCCAGAGGCATCGACCTCCGCGGCAATACCATCACAGGATCATCCGGGGAGCTGTTCGGATCCGGTCTGCTCCTGCAGCTGGGCGAGCCGGCCGGCGGTATTACCGCCTACCGCTGGGTGCAGACAGACGGCCCCACCGTTGTTCTGAACAATCCAAACGGCGCCCGAGCGTCCTTCACCGCACCTAATCCGGGCGGCGATCTCTACACGCTGACCTTCGATTTGACGGCTACCGGTAGCAGCGACATGCAAGCCGCCGATTCGGTGGAAGTGACCGTTATCGGCACCAACGAGCCGCCGGTGGCCGATGCCGGTGCTGATTCGAATGTGCGGCTTTCTGCAGATGAGGTGACGTTAAGCGGTACGGGATCCTTTGACCCCGACAGCGGCATCGCCGGGTACCTCTGGGAGCAGGAATCCGGCCGTCCGGTCGTGCTTCAATCATCCGGTTCCGTGACCACCGATTTTGAGGTGCCGTCGTCGGTGGTTGCCGGTGAGCAGATGACCTTCAAGCTGACCGTGACCGACCGTGGTGGGCTGGAATCCTCGGACACCGTGGAAATTCGGTTTTACCAAGACAACATTTACCCTGTTGCCGTTGCCGGCGAGGAGATCACCGCCGTAACGGGGCAAACCGTTTCGCTCGATGGATCCGGGTCGACAGATCCTGACGGCGGCATCACCGCCTATCTCTGGGCGCAGATCGACGGAACGTCCGTGACCCTGTTCAATGCCAACACAGCCAAACCCTTTTTTATGGCACCGACAGTCGCCGGCGGCGGCGAGACCTTGACTTTTGGTTTGGGCGTCGAGGACACGGGCGGTCTAACGGATATCGACATGCTGTCCGTCCGGATCAACGGCACCACCGTGGCCGATTCGGGTGAGGATCAGACCGTTACGGCAGGCGACCCGGTAACGCTGGACGGCAGCGGCTCCGTCGATATTGATGCCTCCGCCGGTGTTGATATCGAGAATAATGTGATCCAATCGGACAATGGTGATGCCGGCCTGGTATCCGTTACCGCCGTCGAAGGCGCCAAGTATGGACTGCGCATCACCGGCAACAACATCGGATTTACGGAAGCGGCCGGCTACGCCGTCTATCTTTTCGACTGGCCGGAAGAATCGCCGCCCCTTGAGATTCCGGATAACTGGTGGGGAAGCGACGATTCGGCGGTGATTACCGAATTGATTTACGATCAGGTTGATGATCTGCGTTTGCCCCTAGTCAATTTTCATCCCTTTGCCGCGCAAACGATCGAGCATGCCGGTTCCTATTTGACCTATCCACCCCTTGCCGATGCGGGACCGGACCTTGAAACCACAGTGGACCTCAGCGTGACCCTCGACGGGAGCGACTCCTTCGATCCGGATGGAATCGGCGTTTACCAGTGGCAGCAGATGGAAGGAACGACGGTGACCTTGAAAAATTCGCAGCACCCCATCGCCACTTTTGTCGCCCCGGCCGGCGGAACCGATGGCCAAGTGTTGCGGTTTCGTCTGACGATCTCGACGGGCGGGCCTTTTTCCCATACGGACGAGATCTTTGTAAACGTCAACCCGGATGAAACTGTCCCTTTGGTTGAAGCCGGCGGCGGATGTTTTATCCGATCGGCAACTTTCCGATTCACTGAGACGAATGAGATAAGCACGATGATGATCGCGACAATCATTGGACTGCTTTTGAGCGTGTTGTTTTTTCGCAAACGAATAGCCGTGGTGTCAGCATGTATTGTGGCGTCGTTGATCAGTTTTCCCCCGGCGGCCGACGCCGGTTTTTTTGCCGTTGGCGGCGGCGACGGCGGTGATGCGGACCAGTACAATATCACGTTGGAAACCGGGGCTAAGGATATACCCATGGGCAATACCGAGCTCATGTTTGCCTTCGGGATACCCTTCATCCCCCATGGCGACGAGAACCTTCCCGAAAACACGATTGCATTGCCATGCCCCAACGATGATTGCAAACCGGTGGGCGAGGTTCGTAAAGGGACCGAAGTCGGATTTTACGGAAAATTGGGAATCGAACTCGGATCGACCAACCTCTATCTGAACGCCATCGGCGGCTTTACCGTTTATACCGAGAGTCAGTTGGTCAGATCAGCGGGCTCCGGCGCTACCTACGAACAATCGTCCGACACAACCATCGAGCCGCTCTACGGCGCCGGTTTGAGTTATTTCACGGAAGTTTGGGATTTGCCCCTGCTTTTCCAAATTGACTATGACGTCACCCGTGGCGTAACTGGAACGATCGGATGGTATTGGTAGACTTCAAGGATTTCGTCCAACTTTCTAAGGATTGGGGACGAAATAAAGTGAACGGAAATTGCGAAGGATATCCGTTCGTATTTAAGGCGCATCAACGGTTGCATTATGGTTGTACGTGGCCGTTGATGCAACACAGAAGCTGGACGGATAGACAAGCGATTGGGTTCATTTTATAAAGTTCACGATCCCAAGGATTTTAATTGATTCCGATTATATATAGCCTCAATATGGCTATCCTATTATCAACGGTTTTGGATTTCCGAACAAAAGCGCCCGATAGACTTTTCTTGTTTTCCATCGTTCGCGTTTTTTTCATATTGCCGTCGCTTATCGGAACATATCTTTTTACCTATAACTACACCGAACCATACGTACACCCCTTTTTTTTCAATTCCGAGAACGTCTTTTCTCTGTTGTGGATGGTTCTATCTTACCGGTTATTTCGGATCACATATTCCTCAAGAAATAGATCTCTTCTTTTTCGATCTCTTTTCTCGCTGGGAACAGCCGTCGTGACGGCAACGGCGGGATACGCATATTTCGATCCGTCGTCAGGTGCCATTGTTGATGGTGTTTTGGTTTTTTCCCATTATGGGACAATCTATTGTTCGGCATTTTTTCTGCTTGTGGCGGTTTTAATTTTGAGTTGGCGACTTGAAGCGTTTTGGCGTTCCCTCGATACAGGGGAAAGATGGCGGTATAAATACCTGACGGTCGGCCTCGTCTTGGTCTGCGCCATGCTGGGTTGGTCAACCGCCTATCGATTGGCTTACCTGCGCCTGCCCCAAGATCATCTTTTGTTGTTGGCCATAATACTCATTATTGCATTTGTGTTTATGGGTTATGCACTGGCCAGACATCGCATGCTCAATCGGAAAATGTTTGTTTCCCGGAAAGTGGTTTACGCCACCGTCACGCCCATTGTTTTTTCAAGCTTATTCATTATTCTGGGCATCATGGCCCTACTTTCGAGGCTTTTCGGCTGGACCGTTCCTTTCTTTCTGCAATGGTTCGTGGTCATTTCAGGCATATTGGGTATCACCGTATTGGCACTTTCCGAACGCCTTCGCAGGCATGCGCGCTACTTTATTTCTACCCATTTCTACGTCAACAAATACGAGTACCGGGATGAGTGGTTGGCTTTTTCGGATCTGTTGCAGGGAAAACTTAGCGAAAAGGGTGTCGTTGAGGCCTTGTATCAAATTTTGCGTGACAGCATGTATACGCACACGATTTTGATTTGGCTGGGAGATATCCAAAAAGGATTTAGGCTTATTAACTCCGATGGTGATCATATTCACGAAGGGGATGATATAATAGCCGGTGATGACCCTATCGTCTGTTATTTACTGAATGCTCCCTATTTGTACAGCCATGCGGGCGATTCGGGTTCTCTGCGGCGCTCTATTTTTATTGAAAGGCATTCCCTTCTGCAAACCCATGATGTCGTTTTGTTGGTGCCGCTGATTTTGGGAAACCAATTTGTGGGATTGATTGGTTTAGGTCCTGAGACCACCGGCGGACTTTACGGGCATGACGATTTTGATTTGCTGCTGGCCTTGAGTTCCCATGCGGCCTCCGCTCTGTTGGCGGTGCAAAATGCTGAAAAGCTGGCTCGAACCAGCGAGCAATTGGCCTATAGCAATATTTCAGCCTTCGTGCTCCACGATATCAAGAACGCAGCCACGATGCTGGATCTGGTTCGAAAAAATGCCCCAAAGCACATGGATAATCCCGAGTTTCAGCAGGATATGCTGGCGTCTATCGACGATGCCTTAAATCGCATGACAAAGGTTCAGACCCGACTTTCTGCGCTCAGGGGTGAAATAACACCGACGATTCGACCGGTGCAACTGGACAGCCTGCTGCGGTCCTGCTGCGATCGATTCTCTAAAAAACTGGATGATTTGCATATTACGGTGGAATGCCCCGGGAGCATCACCGTGGAAACGGATCCCGAGTTCATCGCACGCATCCTGGAAAACTTACTGATCAACGCCAAAGAGGCCGGGGCCGAAATGGCCAGTGTCGTGGCCACGGTCAATGATGCCCTGAGAATTGAAATAGCGGACAACGGCCCGGGAATCATGCGGGACCTTTTACCCCGGGGGTTGTTCGAACCTTTTAAAACCGGAAAACCCATGGGCAGCGGCATCGGTCTTTGGCAAGTCAGGCAGTTGGTGGCAGCGCTGGGAGGCGAGATTCACGCCCTGAATGCACCCAATGGCGTTACGCTTTTCGTTTTCGAATTGCCGATTCAATAAACGAACACTTCTAATCTGCTATCTTAAATATCTTTTTCCGGGACGCACACGAAAGGCCGGCCAATCCTATTCCAAGCAGCAGCATGGTGGCGGGCTCGGGGACGGGCGCAGGGCCAGTGCCGGGATCGGTCCCAGCGGCGGTCAATGTTGCGCTGTTAAAATAAAAATCACCCCAGATCGCTGTAAGCGAAGCATCAACTCTACCAGTCTCACTCAAGGACATTAGTGATTTAATTTCAAAGCTTTTGTCTCCCGTGTCAACTTCCCAAATAAATAAATTGTTTCCGACATCGAGAAACGCGAATTCCCACCAATACCAACACGGCCCATTATCAATATCATCACTGAAATTAAACGCGACAGATGCCGAGGTAACATCCTGGGTATCCGGCATGAAGCCGTCTTTCGTAATGTCAAAGGTCCAGCTAATCGTGTTGAAGCTCATAAAAGCGTTGGCAATATACGTATCGGTATACGGAATTGCACTCGCAGTTCCCACTGCCCCGAAGACCAATGAGATCGCACATAAAACCATTAATACTTTTTTCATTTTTTCTGACTCCCTTGAAAAATGGTAAAACTACAAACAGTATTGCTAATTTTAAAGCAAATATTGGACCATGTTATTTAACATGCTGATATTTAAAATAATATTGATCAACTGATACCATAACCATCGGTCATTGTAAAAAATACCGACATCTTTGTGCCGATATTCCCATCCACCTTCCAAAATACACCAGATTTAACGAACTGCTGTTGCCTTATGGCGGTCCCAGTCTGAACAAGATGGAAAACTTAGCAACACCGATCCTAAAATATGACAATCATAAAATTTGTAAGATACCATAATTAATTAAAAAAATGATGTCAGACATAGGATGAGCCAAATAATTGTTTTCGGCGGGTTTAAATATGGATTGTAAAGTATCCCGACACTATTGTAGTCCATTTTGATCGAATCGCAGATTTCGCAAAGAAAGGCGGGGTTTTTCAATTGCATATCTATTGATTTATATTGGGGCCGAAATTCGGATCTTCTTTCAGTTTGTTATAATTTTGTGTTTTTTAATCAGGTCATGCAATGTGGGGCGGCTGGTGATCAACAATTTGGCGGCTTGACTGATGTTGTTGCCGGTGAGCAGCAGGGCTTTTTGAACGCAGCGGCGTTCGGCCTGTTCCCGGGCCTCTTTCAGGGTGAGCGGGTTTTCAACGGTTTGATCGGGTTGGTCATCTTCGAGTCCTAAGTCTGCCGAGGTGATCACCTGACCATTGAAAATGGTCAGGGCTCGGCGGATGCGATTTTGCAGTTCCCGCACATTACCCGGCCATTCGTGAGTGGCGAGTGAGGCCATGGCGGGGAGTGAAAAGGCAGCCCGGGGCAGCTTCAGGGATTTGGTCTCATTGGTTAGAAAGTAGTGTGCCAGCACCATGATATCCTCGGAGCGATCCTTTAATGGGGGTAGTTTCACCGGCACCACATCGAGCCGAAAATAGAGATCTTCACGAAAATCTCTACGTTTCACGGCCGCTTTCAAGTCGGCATTGGTGGCGGCGATGATACGCACATCCAGTTTTATGGTTTGGATACCACCAACGCGGTCGATGGTGCCCTCTTGGAGGGTACGAAGCAGCTTTACCTGCAGATTTAGGGGCAGCTCGCCGATTTCGTCCAAAAATAGGGTGCCGCAGTCGGCCAGTTCGAATTTTCCTTTTTTTTGCTCGGTGGCACCGGTGAAGGCCCCTTTTTCATGGCCGAACAACTCGCTTTCGATAAGATTTTCTGGAATGGCACCGCAATTGACGATGATCATCGGTTTTGATGATCGCGTGCTGAGTTTATGGATGGCATGGGCCGCCACCTCCTTGCCGGTGCCTGAATGACCGGTGATCAGAACGGGGTAATCATTGGCGCTGATTTTACGTAAGAGCCGATATATTTTCTGCATTGATGGTGAGGTGCCGATCATACCCAGTAAACCGCTGCCATCGTCGGCCTGTTTCTGAAGCCGGCGGTTGGCGATTTCAAGAGCATGCATTTTATAGGTTCTGTTTAAAATGACTTTCAGCATTTCAATATCTATGGGCTTGCCGCAAAAATCGTCGGCGCCGAGAGCCACCGCTTTAAGCGCGGTATCCTGTTCGGCATTTCCGGTAATCACGATAATTTTGGCGGGAAAGTCGAGTTCGGCCATTTCCTCAAGCAACCTTAATCCCTCCACAGGGGTGTCGGGAGATGGTGGTAGACCCAGATCGAGGGTGGCCACCGGGTAGGCATTGGACGCCAATAGTGATTTGGCTTTCCGTGCGTCTGAGGCAATGGTGATGTCGTATGTCTGACCGAGGGACCATTTGAGCTGTTTGGCCACGGATGTTTCGTCTTCAATAATCAATAATTTTTGTATGGCCACGCCGATCTCCTGTTGATTATGGATCGTTCGCAGATTATCTGACAAGAAAATGGATCTTTTGCCATTGATTATATCAAGCAAACCATTTCTATTCCGATTCCTGTCGTTAATCTAAAAATAGATTGAAAAATGTTACATAAACTGCTATATGTAACTGTTTTTAAAAAATTTATATAAAATTCAGTACACAGGATCTAAAAATGGGTATTTTATCATCTTCCGCATCCATCACCCAGTATCACGTTGAAGGAAAACTCCAGGAACCGATTCTTGAAACCGTCGCTAAAGGATTGAAAAAACAAGCCGTTAAAGAAATAGACAATGAAACCTCGGATGAGGAGATTGGCTGGTCCTGTTTTAATGATCCTTTCAGCATCGATTTCGACCGATCGCCTTTTCTCATCGGCACCTATCTGGTTTTTTCAATGCGCATCGATAAAAAATCGATTCCCTCAAAAATCATCCAAAAACACTATACATTAGAAATTAAAAAAAAGCTGGAAAACAGCGGCCGTGAATTTTTAAGCAAAACCGAAAAAAAAGAGATCAAGGATCATGTTATTCACATTTTAAATCTGAGAATTCCGGCAACCCCTAATGTTTATGATCTGATTTGGAAATACGAAGCCAACACGCTTTGGTTTTTTTCCAACCTTAAAGGTGCCAATGAAGAATTGGAAACACTTTTTACCAAATCCTTTAATCTTAAGTTAATAAGGCTGTTTCCCTATACCATGGCGGCTTTGACTTCGACATTGTCCGATATGGAAAAAGATGCCATATCCCAACTGACCCCAACCCGATTAACGGAGTAAATTTTCGCCGATGATAGATGTCTCTGTTGCATATAACCGATATAAATTTATAGGAAATGAATTTTTGACGTGGTTGTGGTTTACCATCGACACAAACCAGCATTTTTTCAGCACCATGGATGAGACCATCACGTCCCTTTATGTCGGCAATCGAATTGTCCTTGAAAACAGCATCAACGATGCCAGTGAGATAATCACCATCAAAGGCGACGATGCCGGATTGGAAGAAGGGCTATTGTCCCTTCGAAAAGGCGCCGTGGTGATTGAAATGAACCTCTCCTATAAGACGGAAAATCAGGAGTGGAAATTCACGCTGAAAGGTGAAAGCCTTAGTTTTTCAAGTCTTAAAATACCGGAAACCGGACCTGTCGAAACCAAAGACGATATCGAAGGGATCATGCTTGAAAAAGCCTACCTGTACGAAAAAGCGGTTGATGTGATCAACCTCCTTTTTAATGCTTTCTTAAAAATTAGATCCACGGTTGTCTGGAATGAAAAAACCGTTCCCAAAATAAAAAAATGGGTACAGGCATAAGCGCTGAATATTATCGACATATCAATAGTTAAATTTTGTCAATATTTTTTCGGTTATTGACAATTTTGTTTTTGATGGTCACAAAGGGCTGATATTAGAACGCGGCTCACCCATTTATAAACCATCAAAAATTGAAATATAAATAAATAAATTAACTATTTAAAGAGTTATTAACTTTTCGTCGGCTCTTAATACAAGAACAATGTATTTAAAAGGGATTATAATATGAAATTCATTATCAATAAATTCCAAATTGTTAATGTGCTATCGAAAATACAAGGGCTGACCGGAAGACGGAGTAACCTTGCCATTACCGAAAATATTTTGATTCGGGTTGTTTCCGACGGTATCTATCTAACCGCCACCGACTTAGAAACCGGATTTGAAGGATTTTATACGGCATCCGTAGAAAAAGAGGGTGCAGTAGCCGTTAGTTCAAAAAAATTATATGAAATTCTTCGGGAGTTTCCTTCAGAGGAGATTCTTATCCATGAAGTGGAAAATCGTTGGATAGAAATTGGCAATGATAAGATTCAGTACCATATTGTTGGCATGAATCCTGATGATTTTCCCGAGACGCCCCATATCACCGAAGTGAATTTTTTTCCCGTCGACGCATCTATTCTCGAAAAGATGATTGATCGATCCGTTATCATCTCGGCAAGCGGTGATGAAAAACGGGCACACATCAATGGTGTTTTCATCGAACGTTCCCACGGTAAAGACGACAATCGACTTCGTTTTATTTCCACCGACGGCAGCCGATTGAATAAGGTTGATCATATTTACCGATCATCGGAAACGATTCTTACCGGCGAGGGGGTGCTTGTTCCAAAGAAAGGATTAAATGAAGTTGCCAAATTTTTAGACATTGAAGGTGATGTTCAAGTCGGTATCAAGGAAAGCAATTTTATTGTTAAAAAGGAAAAAGAGACGATTATAATCCGTATGCTGGAGGGAGAATTTCCAAAATATGAAGATATATTGAGCAAAGGCGAGGATCATATTATCAAACTGGATAAAATAAAATTTGGAAAAATGCTCAAACGGATGTCCATCTTGGCCACAGACGATTACAAAGGGGCTGTTTTTACTTTCGATGCCAATAAATTGGTGGTGACCGCCACCAATCCTGATTTCGGTGAATCCAAGGAAGAGACGGAAATAGAATTTTCCGGAAATGCTATAGAAGCGTCCTTTAATCCCAAGTTTTTTTTGGACACCCTTAGCGTTGTTGATGATGATAATGTTATTCTCAATATTGTAGACAGCAGACTTCCCTGTATTATTGAAGGGGATGCGGATGAAACATTTATCAGTGTTATTATGCCAATGAGAATTTAATAAAATATGAACGACAATTACGATGCAGACAGTATAGATGTTTTAGAAGGGCTTGAACCGGTTCGGTTGCGGCCTTCCATGTATATTGGAAACGTGGATGTGGCCGGTCTCCACCACCTTGTTTACGAAGTGGTGGACAACAGTATCGATGAGGCCATGGCTGGATATTGTGAAAATATCCGTGTGACCATTCATACGGACAACAGCATCAGCGTGGAAGACGATGGCAGAGGTATTCCCGTCGACATCCACCGGACGGAAAATATCCCGGCGGTGGAAGTGGTGCTTACCAAACTGCATGCCGGGGGAAAGTTCGACAATGACAGCTATAAGGTGTCCGGCGGGCTCCACGGGGTTGGGGTCAGTGTGGTAAATGCCCTGTCTAAATATTTTGAAGTGGAAATATATGCAAAGGAAAAAATATATTATCAAAACTATGAGCGGGGATTGAAAACCAGCGAATTGAAAGTGATTGGTGAAACCGAAAAAAGAGGAACCCGAATTCATTTTGTTCCCGACGATACGATTTTCAATGTATCCGAATTCAACTACGATATTTTGTCCCGCCGTCTCAGAGAACTGGCCTTCCTCAATAAGGGGGTCAGTATTTTAATTGAAGATGAGCGCTTTGACAAAACCGAAACCTATTGTTACGAGGGCGGCATTGTTTCATTTGTCGCGTATTTGAATAAACGGCACACCGTTCTTCATGAACCGGTTTTTATTGAAGGTTTTCGAAATGACGTCAAAATTGAAGTCGCCATTCAATATAACGGCACCTATAAAGAAAAAATTTTTTCTTTTGCAAATAATATCAATACAGTGGAGGGTGGCTTTCACCTGATCGGATTCAAGGCGGCCTTGACCCGAAGCATCAACCAATACGCCGTAAACGGCAATTTGCCTAAAAATATGTCCGCTAAAATTAGCGGAGATGATGTTCGCGAAGGGTTGACGGCCATCATCAGCATAAAAATTAAGTCGCCCCAGTTTGAAGGGCAAACCAAAACAAAACTGGGTAACAGTGAAGTCAAAGGGTTGGTAGAATCGTTGGTCAATGAAAAGCTCAGTGCTTTTATGGAAGAAAACCCCGCCGTATCACGAAAAATATTGGAAAAGGCCATTGATGCTGCAAGGGCGCGGGATGCTGCCAAGCGGGCGCGGGATATGGCTAGAAACAAGGGTGCACTGATTGACTCTACCCTTCCTGGTAAATTAGCCGATTGCCAGTTATCCGATCCGGCCTTGCGGGAACTATTTCTGGTTGAAGGGGATTCAGCAGGTGGATCCGCCAAGCAGGGTAGGGATAGAAAATTTCAGGCGATTTTGCCATTGAAAGGCAAAATCTTGAATGTGGAGAAGGCGCGGTTTGATAAAATTCTTCGAAGCGAAGAAATCAAAAACATCATCACCGCTCTCGGTACCGGCGTTGGGAAAGAAGAGTACAACATTGATAAGATCCGGTATCACAAGATAATTATAATGACTGATGCGGATGTGGATGGTTCCCATATTCGGACGCTGCTGCTCACCTTTTTTTATCGTCAAATGCCCGAACTGGTGGACAAGGGGTATTTGTATATTGCCCAACCGCCGCTTTTCAAAATAGGTAAGGGAAAAAGCGAATCTTATATGAAGGATGAAAAAGAATTTAACGATTTTATCCTTAATAAAATATGTGAAAGAAAGCAGGTAAAAATAGTTAAAGACGAAAAAATGATTTCAAATCAGAATCTTTTCATTCTTTTATCTGATTTGAGTGAGTATGAATCAGCAATAACAAAGTTAGAAAACCGAGGATTTGATCCTTTGATTATAGAGATGCTGATTAGGGCTGAAGTTCAGGATAAATCCTTTCTGAAGGACTCGGACAAGATGTCCTTTTTTAAAGATAAAATTGAGGCAAACGGGTATATTACGGAATCTTTATCCTGGAATGAAGAAGATGATATGTTTGAACTCATTGTTAAATCTTCGGACAAGGATAACTATAAACAGACCATCGCCATAGGTAGAAATTTGGTATATTCTTCGGATTTTCAAAAATGTTATATTTTGAATAAAAAATTGAAAATTAATGATATTCCTCCCTTCGAAGTCTACACCAAAGATCGAGATGACGAACCGGTTGTCATGGACGATAAGCGAAAACTTCTGCAATATCTGCTTGAAGACGGAAAAAAAGGTATCAATATACAGCGTTATAAAGGTCTTGGTGAAATGAATCCCGAGCAGTTGTGGCAGACCACCATGCATCCGGATAGGCGCAACCTGCTTAAAGTGACCGTGGAAGATGCGGTTGAATCTGATGAAATTTTTACGATTTTGATGGGTGATGAAGTGGAACCCAGACGGGATTTCATTCAAAATAATGCATTGGAAGTAAGCATGCTCGATATTTAGGGTTCGCGCAAAAATAACTTCGCAGAATTGGCGCTCAGATTTGGTTCAGGTTTGCCTGATCCGAGAGAGTAAAACCACAGGAATAGCGTGCTATTTCGTGGGTTTTGAGAGTGAGGTATCAGCCAAAGATGGGCTGAAGCTGAGATGCGAAAATGTGAAGTTGTTTTTGCGCGAGCCCTTAAACAATTGGTGACAATGTAATCCGACACAAAAAAATCCCTGAGTTTTTAACGATGGTTAGGTGATGAAAATGAAAATTCATCGAATAAATGCCAGGGATCTTCCGGATCTTTGGTTTCAAGCGGTCCACGATATTTTAGACGAGGGAAATCGGTTCAAAATTGATCGCGGTTCTTATGTCGGTCAGACACGCCTCGAATACGATTATTTTTGCGGGTATGTTAAATATCCGGCAACCATACCGCTGATTCCTGATATTCCCGCATCCTGCGGTATTCCCAACCCGGTCGAGGATGCCTATATTTTTGGCGGAGAGGGGTATAACCGATCGTATGTCGAGTATCTGATGACGGATCACAAAGAACCGGGCGAATCCTATACCTACGGCGAACGGCTGACACGGGTTCCCATCACCGGGGATAAATTAAGATGGTGGAATAGAGGTAACCGGGACATAATCGATAGGCGGGATGTAGATGGAAAAATAATTTTTGAAGAGAACGATACCCTTTTTCTGAACCAGATTGAATGGATTATTGATACCTATAAACGGTTCGGATCTCGAAACAACCAGATGGTGCTTCAGGTGGCGCACCCGTCCGATCTAACGCTGCTCGATCCGCCCTGCTTGAGATCGATCGACACGCGCATTCAAAATGATACTCTACATTTTATAGTCTATTTTCGTTCCTGGGACCTGTGGGGGGGGATGCCGGCAAACCTGGCGGGTATCCAGAATCTGAAAGAATATATGGCCGCTGAGATTGGCGTCAAAGATGGCCGGATGATCGTCGAAAGCAAGGGCCTCCACCTGTATGGTTATGCCGAGGAGTTGGCCAAACTGAGGTGTTTGAAGCCGTAGTTAAATATGACCAATGTTAAAACCAAGCCCCCGGATTCAATTGTTTCGCCTGTTCCCAAAGCTGTCGGGCCAGGTTAACCGTGGCCTGGTCCACCATCCGTCCGTCTACGGCAACGGCCCCCATTCCCCGGGAACGGGCATCGGCGTCGGCATCCAGGATCATTTTGGCCCGCTGGATTTCCTCCTCAGTCGGTGAGAAAACCTGGTTGATCGTATCGATTTGATCCGGGTGGATGGCCCATTTGCCGTCGCAACCCAAAGCGCAGGCCATACCGGCCGAGCGTTTGAGGCCATCAACATCTTTAAAATTGCCGTAGGGCGCATCGATAGCCATGGCCCCATTGGCTTTGGCCGCCATGACCATCCGGCTCAACGCATAATTCCAGCGGTGCCCGGGATAGATGGTTTCTTCATTTTCTCCGTGTCCGGAAATGGAAACGATCCGAGCGCCCACCGAAGCGCTATAGTCGGCGATGCCGAAGATCAGGGTGCGAATCCGTCGGCTGGCCCGGGCGATTGCGCTCACCTGCTCCATGCCTTCGGCGGTTTCGATGGAAGCCTCGATGCCGATGGGAGTGGCCCTTTTTTTGTGCAGTTCTATACCGGTAAGCAGTCGGTCCACGAAATGGATGTCCCCGGGGTGGTTGATCTTGGGCACCACCACCGTTTCGATCCGTTCCCCGGCGGCGGTGACCACTTCCAGTAGATCTCGGTACCCCATGGCCGAGTCAATCCCGTTTATGCGAACGGCAATGGTGCGTTTTCCGGGCGTCTGGGCCAGTAGGGTGCGGATTACCTGGTCCCGGGCCGCTTCCTTGGCATCCAGGGGTACGCTGTCTTCAAGATCCAGCATAACCACGTCTGCCACGCCTGGCAGGGCTTTGCGGTGCATTTTTTCCATGTGGCCGGGTACTGACAGGATTGATCGTCTGGGTTTCATGGGTGTTATTCCTTTGTGGGCGCGGGTTGGTTTTTATGCAAAGACAGGGGATTCATACGCGAGTTGCCAACGGGTTGGCAAGGGTTAATTTACAGCTGTAAATTACATAGACGAGGCTATCGTGTGGAAGATGCCAAACTGTGGGTGTTAACCTTCTCGGTAATGCTGTCCGGTATTGCCGGGGCATTATATATTCCCCAGGCGGGCATCATCAATCCTACGGAATTTGCTCCTCTGGCCTCCATTGAAATCGTTATATGGGTCGCCGTCGGCGGCATGGCCACCTTGTACGGCGCAGTGATTGGGGCCATGATCTTCAATTACGCCAAGAGCTACCTGACGATGGCCTTTCTTGATGTCTGGGTTTTCGCAGCCAATGAAACCTGTTCTTCCGTCACCTGCCATGACCCGCATTTGCTTAGACTGATGCTCCTGGTGAGTCCGTCGCTGCCCACCGGTGCCTTTGCCTACTCCCAGGGCCTGGAATGGGCCATCGAGGCAAGATGGGTTCAAGACGGTCCCGGCCTTCGGTCATGGCTGATCGATCTTGTTCGACATTCCATGGCCTATGTGGATATCCCCTTGTTGGTCCGGATGATGTCGGCCTGTGGGGCCGGGGCGGAATCCGAACTTGCTCGGTGGTGCGACATGCTTCTGGCTATGCGGGAATCTCAGGAATTGCGGATGGAATAGAAAAATCGCGGCCGGGCGATGGTAACACTGCTGGAACCGGATCGAATCATGGGGGTGGAAACCGGCGGGTGTCCGCATACCGCGATCCGTGAGGATGCCTCCATGAATATGGCGGCTGTTGCCGATCTGATTCACCGGTTTCCGAAATTGGATTACATTTTTGTGAAGAGCGGCGATAAAATTCCGCGTAAAGCCAAACCCTTTATTTTGACCAACATGAAAACCGGCCACGGAATCGATGATATCGTGGCCTTTTATCAAAACGGAAGGCATGCTGGGGGAGGGTTGCATGTAGTAATGTTCTTTCCAGCGATGAAAAAAGGTGTTGCCAACGTCCCCTCGACCCTTTAATTAAATCACAAGAATCAAAGACCAAATGACAACCAAAACCGATGACCAAAATTTCAAATCATATGAAATAATGAAATGTTCTGTTTTTCAGAAGGGTTCGATAGGCGCATTTATTATCGATTTAAATCATTAAAAAGGAGATTGGAAAATGACGGCAACCGACGCAACAGAAAGAGATCCTCTCTGGTTATTAATCGAGAAGAATATCCTTGAGCTCGATTCACAGGATCTCTCAGGGGAAAAACTGGAAGCATCGATTCAAAGAATTGCAGGTCAACTTGACAACGCGGGATACAATGTTTCGAGTCACGGGGGTAATTTACTTAAATTGAGATGGGCTGTGGGTAAAACGCGCAAAATCGGAAAGCCCCTTATGAAGGATCTCAATACGGCGATCGCGGCACTTACTATAGAGGATGTGACGGACCCTTACTTTGCGACGAATAAGCTCCTCGACGATATCGGAAAGACATGGCCGGAACTAAGAAGCCCCGAGTGCAGACCGGATGTGATTCGGATTGTTGAGAAGACGAAGCTCGATCTACTGATTGCTAAGGCAAAAGGCTTGCCCGACGATGAAGGTATCCGACTCCTCATTGAGGAACAAGTGGCTTCCGAATCGATCACCAACGGGATGGAGATTACCGGAGAGAAGCTGGAACAGGTGATCGCTGAAATAAAGAAGGAGCGCGCAGAAAGGGAAAGAGTAGCGACACTGCTTGAGGCGGTAGAAGGCAAGTCTGAAGAAGAAAAGGTTAAACACCTTTTTGAGAATGAGGTCTCAGAAGAATTGATAATCGAAATGGCGAAAGTTGAAAAGGGCGTGATCGATGCCGTCAAACAGGCCATGGAAGATGAGTTAAAGGAAAAACAAAGGCTGGCAGAAGAGGCGGCCGCACGGAAAAAGGAAGCGGCTGCAGGGCCTGGGTTGGAAGATATACCGCCGGATGAGATGATCGATTACATCGAATCCATTCGTGATATCATGGAATTCAGCGATAAGGAGAAGGAAATCAGAGTCATGTGCGAGCAGAGTTCCATCCCAAAGTGCCTTGTGGACATTGCTGTTTCGGAGCCTGAGAGACTGGATGAACTCGAAAAGGAGGCTTAGAGATCTTGCCATCAGGCCGGACTTTCCACGAAGGACTCCAAGAAGACGATATCGGACCCAAATTGAAAGCGTCGGGCCGGACTTGGGGTGAAACACTGTAATTGTTTCGAGCTTGCGATCCTGATGTATCACTCACGACCGTTCGCTGCCGTCGGCACCGCAGACGGGTTGAGAACATAGGCCGAGGCCCCAAGCTCTCGCATCCGTTCGCAAAACCGCTGCCGCCGGCCTTCTATCGGCTCTACATCCAGGGAAGCAAACGCATCCATACTGCCGGTAAGGATTGGGGACGAAATAAAGTGAACGAAAATTGCGAAGGATATCCGTTCGTATTCAAGGCACATCAACGGTTGCATACGGGTTGTATGTGGCCGTTGA
>JGI24023J19991_10000123_pt1 | contig 52444 bp, 40 predicted proteins | sample Cruoilmetagenom1_FD_19991 | JGI IMG/M metagenome (IMG submission 19991)
AGCGAAAAAACCCCTGCCCGTTTCAGGGAACTCTCAAAGGCCCTGCAGTACCACCGGCGTCGATATTACCTAGAGGATGATCCCGAGATTTCGGACGCCGAATACGACGAGCTCGAACGTGAATTCCACGCACTTGCGAGAGCTTTTCCAAAGCTTGTGCCGGCAGATGACCTGTTCGGCACGGTAGGGGCGGAAGTGTTGGAGACCGACTTTGCCACGGTTGCACACCGAGAGCCTATGTACAGCCTTGACAACGCGATGGACGCCGATGAGCTTTTTGTGTGGGGGCGGCGCGTCGCCCGCTTGAGCGGTGATACCAAGATCGTGTTTGTGTGCGAGCCGAAAATTGACGGTCTCTCCGTCTCTCTCACCTATCGAGACGGAGAGCTCTGCATGGGCGCCACACGGGGGAATGGTCGAGAGGGCGAGGATGTCACGCCAAATGTGCGTACGGTGGCGGGGGTGCCGCAGCGGCTTTCTCGTGCGCTTTCCCCATCTCCACCGGCAGAGCTCGAAGTGCGTGGAGAAGTGTATCTTTCTGTTTCTCAATTTCNGGAGTTGAACCGCAAGCAANCGGAAGCCGGAGAGAAGATCTATGCGAATCCCCGCAACGCGGCTGCGGGAGGGCTGCGCCAGAAAGATTCCCGCAAGACGGCCGAGCGTCATCTCAGCATGTTTGCCTATGAGCTGGGTTATGGACAAGGACTTGACTTCGCTGCGCACACCGAAAAACTGGCTTGGCTGAGCAAGGCGGGCTTTTTTGTGTCTGACCTGGTCAAGACGTTTGAAAATCTAGACGATGTGAGAGAGTACTGTCTTTTTCTGCAAGCACGCCGCCACGAGCTCGATTTTGCTTTCGATGGGGTCGTGGTGAAAATCCAAGACCTGGCCGCACGGGAGAAACTGGGATTCACTGCAAAAGCCCCGCGCTGGGCGATTGCCTGGAAATTTCCTCCCGAAGAACGTACGACCCGTTTGCTGGATATCAAGGTGGGTATAGGGCGTACTGGTCGAGTCACACCCTATGGTGTACTCGCCCCGGTTCGTCTTTCCGGCGCCGGCGTCACGCAGGCGACTCTTCACAATATGCAAGAACTGACGCGTAAAGGTCTACGTATTGGAGACACGGTGCTTGTGCGCCGGGCGGGCGAAGTCATCCCAGAAATTATAAAACCCATTGTTGAGCGTCGTGATGGGACGGAACGTCCTTTCCATATGCCAGAGCGGTGTCCCGATTGTGGCTCGCCCATTGTGCAGCCAGAAGATGAAGTGAATCATCGTTGCACCGGTGGATGGAATTGTCCTGCCCAAGTAGAGGAGCGCATCCTGCATTTCGCGTCACGCGCGGGCATGGACATCGAACATCTTGGAGAGAAAACAGTAGCGGCCCTGCTGGAAAGGGGTCTGATTCAAGATGTCGGAGACCTCTACGGTCTTTCCATTGAGGCCTTAAGTGAGCTCACGCGCTCGCCTTCTGAAACGGCAGAGACCCAGGCAGGGACCCAGAGAGAGGCATCAAAGCCGCGCTCTGTCTCGAAGCCTCCCGGTTTTGCGGAGAGAAGTGTGCGACAGCTGCTACAACTTGCGCGCGAAGTCGAGCAAATGCCGGACAAGGCGCCGCACTCTTTTGCTCGCCTGCTCCAGGCCTTTCATCTCAAGGGAGGGGGGTCTCGTGCAATGACCGTGCTGGCAGAGCGTTTTCTCGGATGGGATGCTCTGTTTGCAGCGAGCCCTGCAGATTTTGTGAAGCTTCCTGGTATTGGCAAGATCTCCGCTGCTCAGTTGCACGAATCCCTGCACAATCCAGATTTCCAGGAGGTCGTGCAAAAAATACGCGCAGCTGCTCGTGGCAAGGACACGCTGTCTGCAGGTCCCCCTTTTTCTCTGTCTCTTGGTTTGACCTTTGATGACCTGGCATTTTTTCGTGGTTTTAATGTCACGAGTTTGCGGAACTTGCTTGAAGCGATTGCAGACTCGAAAGATCGGCCCTTCGCTCAAGTGCTCCGCGCACTTGGTTTACGCCACCTTGGGAGCGCAAATGCCACGGCCTTGACGGCAGTATTTCCCAGTCTGGATGCCTTGTGTGCTGCGGACCCTGAGGAAATCGCTGCGATTGAAGGTTTCGGCGAGGTGAAAGCAGCGTCGATTTTTGCGGAGCTGCGTGACCCACAACTTGTGGAGATTTTTGACAAGTTGCGAGCGAACGGGATGAAGCTGGAAGAACCACAGCTGTTCCCGCAGGTGGCCGCTCCGATGTTCCCTCAGGTGGCCGCTCCGATGTTCCCTCAGATGTTCCCGCAGATGTTCCTTCGGATGCTTGCTCAGGTGGCTTCTCAGGTGGCTTCTCAGGTGGCTGCTCAGCTGGCTGGTCAGCTGTTCCCGCAGGTAGTCGCGCAGGCAGCTGGGCTGGGAGAAGAGGCTGCCCGGTCTTTGCAAGGTTTCTCTTTTGTGTTGTCGGGAAAATTGGGGAATCACAGTCGAGAGGATTTACAGCAAAAGTTGCGTGCGCTTGGTGCAAAGACTCCCGGTGCAATTTCCAAGAAAACCGATGTTTTATTTGCTGGTTCCAAGGCTGGTTCCAAGGTCAAGAAGGCTGCCTTGCTCGACGTGCGTATTGGTGATCTTGCTCTGCTGGAGGCTGTGCTGGAGCAGGGTTCTGCGGCGCTTGAGGTGAAATAAGATGGGGCAGAGCAAGGGTACACATCATCAGATTATCTGAGACAAACAGGTTTGGTGGGTGTTGGAGGAATGCAGCTGCCTGTTTGGTTTTATTTACACAGAGCGGAGAGTAACCTTTGTAAGCCTGCGTAAAATCGATGTTTACTTGGTTACTAATCTGTCGATAGCAAGATTTGGCTGATGTTGCTATCCATGAGGTCTCAATTCGCCGTAGACCAATAAAAAAACGATATCTTTTGGATAACTCGGTTGCATTATCGAGTGGACATCCAGTGTGGAGATCCTGGGAGATGTATGGGTGAGGAAACAAAAATGGCAAAGGCTGAGGCAGCGGCTGAAAAAGCCCACTATAAAGCCTTGAGGCCGTGGTATCAGAAAAAACGATTCATTATTCCTCTCGTATTTGCTGCCTTTTTGTTGATTGTCAGTATTGCCGATAGTGCCTCGGACAAGGAGGATTCGGTCCTGTCGTCCGAGAGGAGACTTTTTCCTGACCGTGCCGATGCGCAGAAGGGAGATCGGGAGCGCAATATAGGCGGGAGTGTAAAACTTTCGGGTTATACAGTGACAGTAACCTCTGCTGATTTTCAACCTAGTATCAGCATGTTTGAAGAAAAAGGATATATTAGAGTATCTGTAATCATGGAAAATCGTGATGAAGAAGCCCAGTCGTATAACGAGTTTGTCTGGAAACTTCAGACTCCTGGTGGGCAAGTGATCAACCCCAGTCTGACGACAAACGATAATAATTTGGGTGCGGGAGACCTGCTTCATGGAGGGAAAGTAGAGGGTGCCATCGTCTTTGAAGTTGGTGAGGAGAAGGGCGATTTCTACATTATCTACAAGCCTGACCTGTTCGATGCTTCTCGTGGCATCTGGAAGGTTACTGCCTAACTTTTTTCGTTCCAGATGGAAGCTGAAAAGCAGGCTGATATCTTTTTGTGAGTTGCCTGCTTCTCAGCACAAAGTTTCNGACTACTNGGATTTGTTGAGCGTTTTCGTGATGATTGTCGTGAAGTGAAAGGCTTTNGGCCTTGGGTTCGGCTTGGGTCCAGCCATTTGCGCGGATACTGCGGCATGGACGCAATGCCGGCTTGTGTCGACTGCGTGAGATTGCTGTTTGGCAAAACGGGGGCAGTGTGTGAGGCGCGGGATCCGCTCATTCCGCGATTCTGGGACTGAGGCTCTTGTGACGTGCAACTCTTCCCCCGTTCTTTGCGCTGTTTTTGATCACGGTTCCTTGTGTCACGGTTCCTTGGGAGAGGTCCTGCTTTTCCGTGTCGTCACCGATCTGTTTTGAGCGGAGAGATGAGGAGCATCAGAGGAAGGAGCAAACGTTTCCCCTGTAAAAATGTTCTGATGTGAGAGGGCAGTTGTTCTGTCGGGAGAAGGCCGTATTTACCCTACTATTGCTGCTGCATGTTGCTTTTGGCAGTTTGGAATATGAGTTGTTGTGAGGTCTTATCGTGTTGTGGCAGCGAGTTGTGGAAAAGGCGGTCCTGAATGTTTCTTCGTGATGTGATCGCGCAGCGGGATCATTCTTTTAGCTTTGAGTTTTACTCCCCAAAAACCGCGGCAGGAGAAGCTTCCCTGTGGCGCGTGATCGAAGAGGACCTTGCTCCGCTTGATCCGGCTTTTGTATCTGTGACGTATGGGGCGGGGGGATCAACGCGCGAGGGGACGATTCGCCTCGTGAAACGGATCGCTGCTGAGACGAACCTTACGCCTGTCGCTCATCTTACGGCGGTGATGGCGAGGCGCTGGGAGCTTGAAAAAATTATTGACGATTTCCTCGAAGGAGGAGTGCGCAATATTTTGGCTTTGCGTGGCGATCGCCCGCAAGGCGTGTCGCCTGATCAAGAAATCTACTTTGATGGCATGGAGCATGCGGTCGACCTCGTACATCTGATTCGGGACCGAGCAGGGGAAGATGCGTCGATTGGCGTGGTTGCCCATCCTGAGATTCACCCCGAGGCACTTGATGCCGAATCAGACGCGAAGTTTCTTGTGGAGAAGGTGCAAGCAGGCGCTGATTTTGTCTTGACACAGTTTTTCTTTGAAGCGCATCACTATTGGGGACTGTGCGAAAGGGTAGCGATGCACGGGTTTCCTCGCCATGTGCCAATTATTCCTGGGATTATCCCGGTGACTGATACAGGACAGATCGCTCGTTTTGCTCACCTTTCAGGGGCGGATCTTCCTGCTTGGTTGACAGATGCTCTCGCGTCTGCCGGCGAAGATACCGATGCAGTGCGGGCTGTGGGGGTTCGGGTGGCAACGGAGCTGTGCCAAGAACTTTTAGCAGATGGTGCGCCTGGTATTCATTTTTATACCCTGAATAAGTCGTTGGCGACGCGTGAGATTTACCGCAATGTGAGGAACTAAGAGAAAAAGCGGGAAAGGCGGTGTGTGCTCCCGGACAAGAACACTGGGGCTGTCGCGCATGGGGAAGCCCGGGATGAGGATGCGCTGGTGAGGATGGTCTCTGGGAAAACCGGGATTGAAAAAACCGCGCGGTTTTTTCAATCCCGGAAATTTTGTGTTGTGGTCGTTTTTTGGCTTAGGCGGCGAGTTCGAAGAGCTTTTTTCTTCGCAATTTTCGCAGGGCTGATTGTTCGATCCGTGTGACTTCGCTGGGACTTCGATGGACATGGTCCCCGATTTCCCGGCGTGTCATGGGCGGATGACCGGTCAAGCCAAAGCGCAGCTGAACTACTTCTGCTTCGAGTAGAGGAAGTTGGCTGATTGCTTCGAAGATGGTTTCTCGAATCACTGGGTCGAGTGCCTCTTCGCTTGTAGGATCTCCGCTTTCTGTGGCAAGAAAGTCGCCGAGTTCTGAGCCTTCTCCATCTCCGACGGGCTTGTTGAGTGAAGTCGTCGTGATGGGGATACTCAGCATTGATTCGACCTCTTCGATGGAGAGGCCGGTCTCTTCCGCTATTTCTTCCTGACTCGGTTCGTGCCCGGTCCGCCCTTCTATGTCACTGGCGATCCGCATGATTTTTGTCACCCTGTCGCCCACATGAACGGGGAGACGGATTGTACGAGACCCGTTGGCAATGCCACGGCTCATCGCTTGTCGGATCCACCATGTGGCATAGGTGGAAAACTTGTACCCTTTGCGCCATTCGAACTTGTCGACGGCATGAAGGAGACCAAGATTGCCTTCCTGAATTAGGTCAAGCAGTTCGTGATTTCCTCCGATTTTCTTCGCAATACTCACGACGAGTCGGAGATTGGCGTTCACGAAGCGCTCTTTCGCCTTTTCGCCCTTGGCGACGTCGGCTTCGAGTTGTGCTCGTCTCTGGTCAGACAGCACAGGATTCTCTGCTAGTTTCTGTTTGGATCTCGTCCCCTGATCGACAAGCTGGGCGAGACGAATTTCGCCTTGCTTATCGAGCAGTTCGTGACGCGAGATATCATTCAGATATGCACCGATAATATCGGTGGTAGGTACTCGATCGCTTTTCATCGCGTCTTCTCACCTAGTGCCCTGGAATCGCAGGCAACCGAAGGCGCCCACGTGCCCCTGTGTTTTTCTCCGTCGGCGATTTCCGCATACCTCGAAAATTCGAAGGTACACTCTTGGAAACGCATGGGATCCTTTTCGGATTCCCATTTTTTTTGGAAGTTGCTACCTGTTTGCAGGGGTTGGGTTATGAAAAGAGAGAAACAGGCCTCTTGAAGAGTCCGTTTGAGTTGTGTTTTATAGAAGGATTAAGCCCGGAAGCTGAAGGTGTACGTGTCGTTTATATCGGGGTAGGCGAGTGAAAAGAACTTCACTTCTACTGTATGGATTCCTGGGGACCATTTTTCTATAGTCTGCCCTTTGTCTGGCCGAAAAAAGCATTCTCCTAGCTCTTTTGAACCTGACAATTGTTCCTCAGGGATTTTTTTTCCATCAATAACGAGTTCGCAATACCAGGTTTGTCGCACGCGCACACCGACTCGTTCTGCCGAGAGCACCAGAGGTGATCCGGGCGTCGGATGTACCATAACGATATTTGTGGGGCGTGTGTCTTCCTTCTTCACATGGGAGGAGAGAGCGATCGTAGCTGCGACAATCCCTCCACAGAGGAGAATCGAGGCGACTGTGCCGAGCAAGATGCGGCGTTTTTGCTGTCGTGTCGCGTCTGCGGAGGAGAGGAAAACTGCGTCTTCGTTCGTATCAGAAGGCGAAGTTTCGCGCTGGACAGCTTCATTTTCAGGGCTGCTCGGGTCTTCTTTTGGGCCGGCTTCGTTTTCAGGGCCGGCCGGGTCTTCTTCCCCCGAAGAAGACCCGTGAAGATCAGGACGAGAATTTTGCGAAGTGGTCACTCCAGGGCCTCCAACAACCGAGAGCGATGTTCTGGAGCGGCGATCGAGATGAGAGTGAGCGCTCGTTCCTCAGACGTTTTTCCGCGTAAGTCGACCGCGCCATGCTCTGTCACGACGAAATGCACGCGTGAACCCGGTGTGGTCGTGGGACCATTGAGGGAAGGAACAATTTTTGAGGCTCCCTTGCGAGTCTGGGAGGTGATCGCCACAATCGACCGCCCTTTTGGGGCAGCACAGGCCCCCATTGCGAAGTCGAGTTGTCCTCCGGCTCCGGAAAAACGACGTGTCCCGATGGCCTCAGCGTTCGTGTTTCCCGCGAAGTCTACTTGGAGGGCAAAGTTGATGCAGGTCAGGCTTGTAATGGCGCTGGTCACTGCAATGGCGTGCACTGTGTCGGTGTTACCGAGCTTGACCTGGGGGTTGTTTTCTGCCCAGGCGAAAAGGCGTGTGTCGCCAAGTAAGAGGCCGGCGTGAAAGGGCGGATCGCCGAGAGGTGTTGCGCGGGCTGTTCGACCTGATAAAGCAAGGTCGACCATCGCGTTTCCCAGCATGCCGGAGTGCACGCTCAATGCGCGGCGTCCTGCGCGCAGCAAAGACGCGATGACGGCGTCGCCCAATGCCCCAATGCCAATTTGCAGGCAGGCGCCGTCTGGAATAATTGTTGCGACATGTTCTGCTGTCGCGCGTTCAGCGTCTCCTGCGGGACGTTGTGGGTCGAGGCAAAGGGCGCGGCGCGACCTTATTATTTTTGCCCCAGTGAGATCGATGAGAGGGGCCCCCGGCACGTCTGGCATGTCCTCATTTATCTCGACAAGAAGTGTTCCGTTGCGTTTTTGTACTGATGCAATCAGGTCAGGCCAGTAGCCAACTTGCACGCCAAGGGTTCCTTTTGGCGTGACAGAGAAAGCGACACTCTCGCAGCTCATTACTTCATCGCGGAACAACTTTGCACAGTCGGCATAACCAATAGGCAGGTAACGTGTCTTGTTTCCCAGGCCGGCGAGGCCGCGTCCGGGCATGGGAGTAGTTATATTGATACGGCTTGTTTCTGCTGCTGGAAGGTAGGCCGGCCGCTCAAGGACGAGGCCGGTAAAAACTGCAAGCGGGTTTTGTGGAGAACGTTCCCATGCAGTTTCAGCCAGAATTTCAGAGATGGTCTGAGGGGTCGCAGCCCCTTCTTCAATGGAGATGGAGGAGAGGGGGCGGATCGCCTTGGCCAACTCATGCATGCGTGCAAGCCTAATCGGATCTCTTTCCGGCCCGGAATTCCGGGTGTGGAATTATGCCTAAGGTGCCTTTGTGGGAAGGAAGCTGGGAGAGAAAAAGCCGGGGAGACAAATGCCGATTTTCTCGGTAATGCTGTAGTGCATTGCAACCGTAGCTTGTGACGAGGCGTTTAGGAGAGTTGCATAGAGCCTTTGCCGGCTTTTTCTCTTTTCGGAGAGTCGAGAGGTCCGCTTATGCGGTTCCGAGTTGTCCGGCCAAGTAGAGTTCCTCACCTAGTTTGTGAACCAGGCACATTTGTGTTTCGAGCCACTCTATGTGCTGTTCTTCAAGCGCGAGAATGCTTGTCAGTATTTCGCCAGTGCCATTGTCGCTCTTTTCTCGGCACAAGGCGATTCCTCGGTTCAGACGCTGCACTGCCTCTTCTTCGAATTGCAGGTCATACTTCAGCATCTCAGGAACTGTTGTTCCAATCTTGTTGCCGTTTCCGGTATCCATTTCTGGCTGTCCGTTCAGCGTCAGAATGCGATCTATCAGTGTCTCGGCGTGGCGCATCTCGTCGATCGATTCTGCGCGAATTTTGCCGGCCAATGCGTTGTATCCCCAGTTTTCACACATTTTTGCGTGAAGAAAATACTGGTTTATCGCGAGGAGCTCAGCACCGAGCACTTCATTTAGAGCCGCGATGATGGCTGGGTCCGTATGCAAGTTATCTCCGTTTATTCAGATATCTGCTTGTTTTGTAATTTCGACAGAGTGGAAAAAGTCGCGTGAGTGCAGGTGAGTTTGGCCAATGGGCGAGAGAAGCTTCGTGTCTCAGTCCGGCTTCCCAGCCCTATTTTTCGGCCTTGTCTCGTTCCCTGTTTTTCAGCCTTGTCTTTTCGCCTTGTTTTTTTCACTCTGTTCTGCAGTCTTGATTTTTCCCTTGTTTGTCTCCTTGGTTTGGCAGCTGTTTGCAAAACTGATGATAGGGCAGCAATTGCGGGAAGAAACTAGGGGAGTCCCGCGTGTGGAGTTTCGACGCGGACTGTTTCGATCGCTCCGGCCTGCTGTTGCGTGGTTTCTTCTGGAACAGAGGACGAAGCAGTGCAAGCGAAGAGCGTTTTGCCATCCTCGCCTCCCAGCATGCAAGCATATGCCCCTTTTGCCTGCACTTCTATGCTGTCTGTGACCTCTCCGCCTTCCTGCACGCGCAGGAGGGTGTTGCTCGCGGCGTTGGCGATCCAAACTGCACCTGCGGCGTCGAGGCAAATACCGTCAGGGAAAGTGCCTTCGATTTGCGCGAAAACGCGGCGGTTTTCGAGAGACCCATCCTTTTGCACGTCGAAGGCAGTAAGTTGGGATGCAAAGGTTTCGGCGACGATCAGCGTGGAACCATCTGGAGTGATCACCATCCCGTTCGGAAAAAGCAGGTCAGTCGCAACGACGCGTGGCGCACTATCAGGCGGGACGAGTATCAAGCAGGTTGGTGTGGGAGGTCCTCCCGCAAAGAGGTCAAAGCCAAAGTTTCCTACATAGGCGCGCCCTTCGCTGTCGACCACCATATCGTTGCACCACCAATCGGCGAGATCCGATAAGTCGGCTGCTTCACGCAAAGTGTTCCCATCGAATTTCAGGAGTTTTTGCTCTCGCATGGACACCAGAAGGAGGTTGCCATCGGGGAGCCATCCCATGCCCGAGGGGTGTGCTACTTCGAGCACGGTCTCGTCATCACCGGTTGGGCCGACTGCATGAATTGCCCCGCCATTCATATCGGAAAACCAGAGTCGGCCTTCATGCCAGCGTGGCCCTTCCGGGAAGGAAAGGTGATCGAGCAGAATGGTGGTGGGTGAGCTTGTCATGTGGTCCTCCTTTGGCACATGCTGCTTGTGCTGTGGAATGTTTCTACTGTGACTGTTGTGTTGATTGTGGAGCACTCATGCCCACCTTATTTGTCGGCTCTCCTCTTCCACCCTGGTTCCACCCTAGTCTCACTCTATTGGTTGATTCGACTGGCCAAAAGGGACAAAATTTTGGGCCGGCTTCTTGCGTGAGTGTGCTGTTTTTTCGGTTTCCTGTTTTTTCCTCTCTTGCTTTTCTGACTGTGGTCCTTTTCGTCGCTGCCGAAGCAAAGGAGGAGGCAAGAGGGGGGAAGGGAGAGTCGGGAGGGAAGAGGGGCCGAAAAGAGGAGGACAAGAGGGGGCTTGTGCTTTGTGTGCTTGTGCAGAGTGCCTCAGGAGAATTGTACGTGGACAGATGCAATTGGCGGGAAGGCGTGTCAGGAAAGTTTTGCTGCGCATATGCTGTTCGGCAGGCGGCCTCCCCTCACAATAGGCACTTTTTCTGTGAGAAAATACCCAGCAAATTCCCCCGTCAAGCTGTCTCGCAGATCTGGGACTTGCAGCTATGACGTTGAGATTCTTCCGGTATTTCACGGAAGTGTGAGAGTCTCCTCTAAGCTCGGGAAAACCTGTCCGCCTGTCGCATAGGTCGATATGTGGGCAGCGTACTAACCGATTTGTGTCTTCCGACAGGGGGAATTATGGGTGCTCTTGACGGGCGTGTTGCCATTATTACCGGCGCTGGTCGAGGTGTCGGGCGTGAACACGCCCTTCTCTTCGCGTCTGAGGGCGCGAAAGTTGTGGTGAATGACCTTGGAGGCGAGATTGGCGGGGGTGGCTCTGACCTGACCCCAGCGCAAGAAGTCGTTGAAGAAATCAAGGCCGGCGGCGGCGAAGCCGTGGTAAATGGCGACGACGTGTCCGACTGGGAAGGCGCCCAGCGTCTTGTGAACCAGGCGGTCGAGATCTTTGGCGGACTTGACATTCTCGTCAACAATGCAGGCATTTTGCGGGACAAGATGCTCGTGAACATGACAGACGCCGAATGGGACGCTGTTATCAAAGTGCACCTGCGTGGTCACTTCTGCCCGACACGTCACGCTGCTGCCTATTGGCGTGCCGAGACCAAGGCCGGCCGACCCCGCAAAGGTTCCGTGATTCACACAGCGTCTGAATCGGGACTTTTTGGAAACCCTGGCCAGACCAACTACGCCGCGGCCAAGTCCGGTATCGCGACTTTCAGCATCGTGTGCAGCAAAGAGCTGGAGCGTTATGGAGTGCGTTCGAACGCGATCGCTCCTCGTGCGCGCACACGCCTTACCTTGCAGACCCCCGGGATCGGTGACTTGCTGAAGCAGGAAGTGCCCGAGGACAAGTTTGACGAGTGGAGTGCTGCCAACATCGCCCCTTGGGTGGCGTATCTGGCGACAGAAGAATGCCCCTTGAACGGTGGCGTTTGGATGGTTTTTGCGGATACAGTGCAGCGTGTCAAGCCTTGGGAGTTGGACTCCGCAGGCAAGATCGACAACGGCAAGGACTACTGGACGCTGGATGCCATTGCAAAGGCAGCCGAAAAGTTCGTGGAATAAGCGAAACATCCTGTCGGCAGGGCGCGTGAAAGTCGTTGGGCGTTTGGCTGACGGGTGCTGCTGCGTGCCGTTTTCTCGTTGAATTTCTCTCCCGTCTGGGCGCATGCGCCCAGACGGCTGTTGAGTATCTTCACTTCCGCAGACGTTTGGTGGATTTATGGGATCTCGGTAACCGGTAACCTGCCACCCGGTGGCGGGTAGCCGGTCCTTGCCGGGATGAGGGCGGACGTGAGGGGCAGGAGAAGAACACGGATTCCGTTTGTCGGGGTTAGTTCCTGCCCTTGGTGAGCATTGCTTCTATGATCTTTTCCGCTTGCTCGTGGTCTTCTGGATAGGTAAGGACGATCAGCTGAATGTCTGGGGTAGGCGTGGCGAAAGTGAAAAGATAGTTAAGCCGGCTACCGCTTTGATCCGGTAAGTCAAACGTTGCCGAGGTGATTTCCACTCCCAAAATCTTTTGAGTGGAAACGGTGGTTTCTATCCCATGGCCTCCTTGTTGCAGCGTGTCTATGAAAGGAGTCCGGTTTTCCTCTGTCGTTTTACCTGAGAGCAAAAATGAATAAGAGGTGTTTTTCGGGTCTGCGGAGATTTCTTTGAATGTCGCTCCTTCTGGCGCATTCCAGATGGTGATTGCCCCCTGAAGGTCCACGAAATTAGCGTCGCGCAGGCTTTCCACGATGGCAGCAGCCGAGTCGGCGTTTTTCCTGACTTCTTTGTGAGCGACCTGGTCGGGAAAGTAGTGGCTGGGATCAGACGAGAAAGAGACTTCCTCGTCGTCTCCGCAGGCGGCAAGCACAACACACATGGACAAAAGCAGACATGTCCATATGCGGCGGGTTTTCCTGTTCATTGGGTGACTCCTTTCGGATGCTGTCTGTGTGTTGTTGGAGCAGCGTGTGGACTGCAGAGTGTTCTTTTCATATTTCAGTGTGATCTAGCGATCCAGCGGTTTAGTGATCTGGCGATCTCGTAGTCTTTGCGAGGTTTCTCTCGGGGATCATTCTTGTTTCTTGCCTTTTGTCGAGAACCTCTAAAAATCTTTTTGTGGAGATTCTTCTTGTGCTTGGTATTGGTATGTCAGGTTGTAGTTGACGAGGCGTCAGCATGACAGATGCCGAACAGGGATGCGAACTCGCGGCTTTTCCGAACGGAGAAGAGGCGATAAAACACAGACAAGAGAACGTGGGAGTTGGTGTTTGTGGCCTCTTGCGGATCTCTGAAATTTCTTTTTTCTTGTGTTTTTTTGTTTTCCGAGATGCTCTGTCGCTGATATCGCTTCCCCTCTCGGGTGACGTTGTCTCGCGTCCTTTGGTCTCGGGTCTTGCCACTGTAGGCGCTGTTGCGCGAAAACTGGTGACCTCGCGCGGGGGCAGAAAAGCTACGCTCTTTTACGATGAGTATCAGCAGAGAAGACGTTCTCCATGTGGCGAAGTTGGCCCGCCTTGCCTTGTCCGAAGAAGAGATCTCTTTGTTCACAGTGCAGCTGGGCGATATTTTGAATCATGCCGCGGCTGCCTGTGCGCTTGACACAGAGGGCGTGCCGCCAACTGCCCATCCAGTTCCAATTGCCCACCTCCTCCGTGAGGATGAGCCCCGGCCTTCTTTGGCCAGGGGGCTTGTGCTCGAGGAAGCTCCTGCTGTCGAGGCCGACCGCTTTCGTGTGCCGCGCATTCTCGACGAAACATAATCCGAAATATCACCCGAGAAAACTCACCGGGACCTGACATGACTGCTGTGATCACGACTGCTGCCGGAATTGCCCGTGGCGTACGCTCGGGAGAATACCCGGCTGCGCGCGTTCTCGAAGAGTACCTTGCGCGGATTGCTGCGCATGAGGATCGCATTGGAGCTTTCCTCTTGGTCGCGCAGGAGAGGGCGAGAGCAGCAGCTGAGGCAATTGATGCCAGAGTGGCTGCCGGAGAAGATCCCGGTCTGCTGGCTGGTGTTCCTCTTGCAGTCAAAGATGCCCTGTGTCTGGCGGGTCTTCCCACGACTGCCGGGTCGAAGATCCTGCAGGGGTGGCATCCGCCCTATACCGCGACCGCGGTTGCCCGTTTAGAGGAGGCCGGGGCAGTCGTTGTTGGCAAAACCAACCTGGACGAGTTCGCGATGGGATCGTCGAACGAAAATTCTGCCTACAAGGTATGCCGGAATCCACGTGGTCTGGATCGTGTGCCGGGTGGCTCCTCGGGAGGAAGCGCAGCTGCAGTTGCAGCGGGTTTTGCTTCTGTGGCAATTGGTAGTGACACTGGCGGTTCTATCCGACAGCCGGCCTCACTTTGTGGTGTGGTGGGCATGAAACCGACCTATGGGCGAGTGAGCCGGTATGGCCTTATTGCCTTTGCGAGTTCGCTTGATCAGATTGGCCCGCTTGCCGGTACTGTCGAGGACGCAGCTCTTGTGTACCAGTCTATGGCAGGTGCGGACCCAATGGACGCCACCAGCATTCCCGGAGATCTTCCCGACGTGTTGTCCGGAGTGAAAGAGGGACGAGAAGCCGGTATTGCAGGCATGCGTGTTGCTCTTGTGACAGAACTCTGCGAGATGGAGGGGACTGACCCGACGGTCGCCCGGGTGTTCGAGGAGACGGTAAAAAAACTGGAAAAGAGTGGTGCTGTTCTTGTTGAAGTGTCAGTGCCGAGTCTGGTGCATGCGCTGAGCGCCTATTACCTGATTGCCCCTGCGGAATGTTCTTCGAATCTGGCACGTTTTGACGGAGTACGTTTTGGCTTAAGGGAAGCAGGAGATGACGTAGAGGCAATGAATCGCGCGACGCGTGAGGCTGGTTTTGGCCCGGAAGTGAAGCGGCGCATCATGCTGGGTACCTACGCGCTGTCTTCTGGTTATATTGACGCCTATTATGGGAAAGCCCAGCGTATACGGACGCTCGTGATCCGTGACTTGGAAGCGGCCTTTACACAAGCAGACGTGCTTCTTTCCCCCACTTCTCCTACGGTTGCCTTTCCGTTGGGCGCCCGTACCGACGACCCTATGTCGATGTACATTTCTGATATTTGTACGATCCCTGCGAACCTTGCGGGGATTCCGGCCCTTTCTCTCCCGTGTGGTACTGACGATGCCGGTTTGCCAGTGGGACTACAAGTGATGGCCCCTGTCTTGTCGGAGTCGCTGCTTTTCCGTGTGGCTTGCGCGGCGGAGACGCTGATAGGAGCGCTTCCGCCGGTTCTTCTGTGATCTGATTGTGCGCTGTTCTCGACACCCGTGAGGTTCCCATGTCTGCTGTCGCTTCTGATCCGTGCGTCGATTATGAGGCGGTTATAGGCTTGGAAGTGCACGCCGAGCTAAAAACGAAAACGAAAATGTTCTGTGGTTGCCGGAACGAGTTTGGGGCAAAGCCCAACACAAATGTGTGCCCCGTGTGTCTCGGCCTTCCCGGCGCTTTGCCAGTGACAAACCGCAAAGCAATAGAGCTTGCGGTGCGTTTTGGCGCGGCAGTTGATGCCAAGATCGGTCGTGCTGTCTTCCATCGTAAAAACTATTTCTATCCTGATATGCCGAAGGACTTCCAGATCACACAGTACGATGAGCCCATTAACGCGGGGGGAAAAGTCGAGATCCTGGACGCTGGGGCACTGCACACCATTCACCTCACGCGCGCTCACCTCGAAGAGGACACCGGAAAATCTCAGCACCAGGGAGTGAGCGGGCGCATCCATGACGCGACGTCTACGCTTATCGATTACAACCGGGCGGGCGTTCCTCTGCTTGAGATCGTGTCTGAGCCAGATATTCGCACCCCGGACCAGGCGAAACAATATGTGAACGAGCTGCGGGCGGTCCTTGGTTTTCTCGATATTTCCGATGTCAAGATGGAAGAGGGCTCGATGCGGGTGGACGCCAATGTTTCTGTGCGTCCTGTTGGTGCGGAGGCTTTCGGCGTCAAAGTCGAAGTGAAGAACATGAACTCGGTGCGTAGCCTGGTGCGAGCCCTGACCTATGAGATTGAGCGGCAGACGGTGGTGTATCGTGAGGGCGGCAGGATCGTGCAGGAGACACGGCATTGGGAGGAAGAAGACGGTCGGACGCATTCGATGCGATCGAAAGAAGAAGCCGCGGACTACCGGTATTTTCCTGAGCCAGATCTTGTTCCCATCACGCTCGATCAGGCTTGGATCGAGGCAATTTCAGCAGAGGTCCCTGGTGTTTTTCCGTCGCGCCGGGCCGTGCAATTAGCGGAGCAGTATGGATTTGATCTCGACCGTGTTGCTTCAGTGGTCTATACGCCGGGTCTTTGTGATTGGGTTGAGGCAGAGATTGCCATAGGAGCCGATCCTTTGCGCAGCCTGAACTGGGCGAGCCAGGAAGTGATGGCGCATTTAAATGAGACCGGTGGGGAAGTTGCGGGGCTTGCTTTGTCCAAGGGGGTCTTTGCAGACTTGTCGAGTCTGATTGACGATGGCACGCTCTCAAAAAAATTAGCACGAGAAGTGCTTACCGAGGTGTTGGTTTCGGGAAAGTCGCCGCGTACTGTTGTCAGTGAAAAAGGGCTCGCGCAGATCTCTGATGAGAGTGAACTGGAACGGATCGTCGCAGAAGTCATTGGGGCGAATCCCGAGACGATCGAAAAGATCCGCGCCGGCAACAAAAAAGTTGTGGGTTTTCTTGTGGGACAAGTGATGAAGGCAACGAAGGGCGCTGCGAACCCCGAGGCGGTGCACCGTCTGATCGACAGCCGCCTCTGAGCAGACCCGCAGTGTTTTGGGCTGAGCCGGGAGGCCGGGGCTGTCGACTGAGCCGGAGGCCAGGGCGGACAGGCCGGGTTTGCCAAAGGTCTGTGCTGATTGGGCCGCTCGCGGTTTGCGTGCTGTCTTGCGGGCACAGCTGGATGTATTTGTGTGGATGTATCTGTGTGATTGACGGGTTCTGGGGTTTAAGTAGAACAAATCGCAGAGTTTTCGGCATGCTTTTTCGGGGGTTGTCGGGGTTTCGCCGGACAGGCTGGCCTCAGGCAATGGCTTGCGGCAGCAACGGCGCCGTTTCTTGGAGAGGTCTGCCTGTGGTGGCAGCATTGTGAGGGCACATGTCGAGGTATATGTGAGGGCACATGTCGAGGTATATGTGAGGGTATATGTGATAGGTGTCTCGACACGTGTACTGTCAGTGGGTACTGGCACGGATTCCGTACATAAGTGCGGAGTAAATAGGGAGAAAACCCTGTAAACGGGGCAAGATGCGAGGAGTGTCATGGCTGTTATTTCTTTGAAAGTCCATGTTGTTGACGGAAGAGGAACGCCTGATCGAGTGCTTTTTCAAATGCACGGCTTTTACTCTGGTCAACTCCAGATCTCGACACTGGGGCCTATCATCGATCCGTCGGCACACTACCTTGTGGTGTCTCCGCGTGGGCCGCTCAAAGTAGGAGACGAAGACGCCTACTGGTATGACCGTGGTGGGGAAGGGCCTGAGGGGCAGACTTTTCTGACTGCGCTTGATTCTTTGGACGCAGCGCTGGAAGAAGTGTGCGAGGAGCGTGGGTTTCGCCGCGAAGACACGATCTTTCTCGGTTTTTCTCAGGGGGCCTCGCTTGCTCTTGCGCTCAGCCTGCGGGATTCTGACCGCCCGCGTCCTGCCGGTGTGATCGCGTGGAGCGGTTTTCTTCCGCAAATCGATGGGATTTCTTACGACTGGGATCGGGCAGCGGGGCTACCGGTGCTTGTGCAACACGGCACCAAAGATTTCATGATGCCGCTTGCCCAGGGAGAAAAAGCAGCTCTGGAAATGCAAGAACACGGGGCGACGGTTTCTTTCCATACGTATGAGATGGGCCATGACGTGTCAGTCGAAAGCCTTGGCGACGCCCGTGCCTGGCTTGACGCGGTGTACAAGGGCACACCCCTTTCGACACCACTGAGGTGACTGTGCTGTTTTGCTTGGGCGGATCTTGTCTTGGTGTCTGGGAAGATCCCGATGGGCGATGGAATCTCTCCCCTGGTAGAGGAAGAGAAGGGCAGCGCAGGAGAGAACTGGACGCGTGTCTTTTTGCCGTGTCTGCGCTGCCCCCTTTTCGTGTTTTTGCTCGGTTTGGAGCCGCGCGGTCCTAGGACAAGTCTTCGGCATGGGAATAGGTGGGAAGCGGGGTGTGGCGCAGGCTGTAGCGCAAGGCATAGGCGAGAAATTTTGGATGTGCCAGGCTGGTAGGGGAGGAGAGCAGGTGAAAGACGCGTGTAAAGCGTTCTGCCGCGTCAGGGTCTTGCGTGAAGAGGGGCTGGATTTTTTGTCCGTACCAGTTTTCCAGCTGGGTTGGAAAACGAGGGGGAGTTCCTGTCACGTGTGGATACTGGTAGTCGCCGGCACCTGAGACGCGCCAAGCTGCATGATTCGCACGGGCGAGGCGGCGTTGGAAGTATCGGGAGATTCCTTTGAGAGAGGGGTGGGCATCGAGGCATTTGCCGAGGAGAACTGTATTTTGTAGGGCCATGCTCATGCCCTGCCCGTACGCGGGGTTGAACACGGTCACGGCATGGCCTGCGAGGAGGAATTTTTCTGGGAGAGAAGAGAGCTTTTCGTAGTGACGGATACGGTTTGGCAGTATTTGCATAGTCGCAATATCGCTGCGTGGAGATGCCGTGTGCAGGGCGGTCCGAAGCAGAGGAAAATTCTCGGCAAAAGCAGAAAAATCTGCTTCTGTGCGGGGGACTGCGCCGTTTCCTGTAACTGCAAGCGTCACGATTATTTCTTCGTCTCCAAGTGCGAGTGCTCCCGCAAGGCGAGTGTTCTCCTGGAAGTCTGTGAATCTGTAGTAGAGGTGGAGATTATCGGGCAGTTGGGCTTGATATACCTGGCTGGCGTAGGTGAGGCCGATCTGAACCAGGCTTTCTTTCGGTCGAGAAGCCCCAATGCTTTCGAGCCAGGCCGGGGCGGAAGATCCCGCGCCTGATGCATCCACCACGAGGTCGGCCTGGAGTGACGTGCCATCCTGTAATCGCACGCCGGTAATCGTTTTGCCATCAGGAGTGCTGCAGAGGCCGGTGACACGAGCCGTGCGCAAGGATACAGTGCCAAGCTGCCGCACGCGTTCTCTCAGGACATGCTCGATTTTTATGCGACCTCCCCACATCGTGACATCTTTGCCCAGGGTGGGAAAAGGGCCGTGGGGGGTGTCGATACGAGCGTCGTTCATGCCAAAAGCAGGTACTCTGGCTCTGGCCATGTCTGTGGCAATTCCGGGAAAGAGGTCTTCAAGCGCGCGTCGTCCACCATCGAGCAGAAGGTGGAGGTGGCGGTCTTGGGGAACGCCTTTGCGCGAGGTTGGTGTGTGGGGGAGGGGGTCTTTTTCGATGAGGGTGATTGCGCGAAAATGATCAGTGAGTACGCGACTGGTTGAGAGGCCGGTGATGCCCGCTCCGATGACGATGGCGTGATCGTACATGCCGCATTCCCCCTAGGTAATACACTGTATTTTATGTACCTAATGACCTTTTTGTAGGTAATATGAGATTTTTTCTGTAAAGGAAGATTTTTTCTGCAAAGGAATAGATTAGGAGGGATTTGCGTGTTCTGCTGTGATTTGGTGTTTTGTGGCGTGACGGGAAGATCTGCAGGGGAGTTGCTGGGACGCCTGTGCAGGGGGAACTGCCGGGGGCCATGGGGGGAGGAAAAGCACGGTCCCAAAAGACAGCGGGCAAACCCGTCGGGGCTGGTCAGCTTGTCTCCCTGATGCGCAGGGTAGAAACAACCATGACGGCAGAGACCATGGGATGGGTTCAGGGCTTGCCTGCAGCCGATGGCTGGAGAAAAGAAAAAAGCGCCGAGATGGTGAGGGGTGGATGCGCAGGGAGTGTTGCCGGCGCCTTCCCGAGAGATCGAAGTGCCAGAGATCGGTGCTCGAGGTGCTTGAGGTATCGGAGTCTTTCATCTGCCGCTGTGGCGAGGTTGCAGTCCCGCTCTTGCGGACCCAAAAGAGGAAAGGCCTGGGCATCCCTAACCCAGGTCTTTTCAGAGTCTCGGAAAACAGGAAAGACCCGGGGTTCCTCCCTTTCCCCCTGATATTTCCTTGTTTTTCTTTGGTGAGGCGGATTTGTTCGTTCTGCTTCCCGTGAGAAATAAAGCGAGGATCGCCTATCTTCCACCGGCCACGAGACGAGGGATGGGTTGCGGTTGCAACATCAGGGCTGATGCCGTGTCAGATCCGGAAAGATCTTCGGTCTGTGCAGAGCCAGGAACGCTCGTGATCACAGATGTCCGAGTGTATGCGCTCGTAATGGTCATGATTACCCAAAGGTCTGTTTCGGAGAGACTTTGTTGTGTAGTCGGTTGGGAATCTGGTGGCAGTGTGTTTCTGGTCAGGATGCGCGCTGTGCCGTTCAAGCACAGTGCTTTCCCGTCTGCGAAATCATTGCAACACATTCCGACAGAAGGATTCTCGAAAATATTGGCGAGAGCTGTCGGACTGATGTTGGTTTCGCTATCGATAAAAGCGAGGTGTTTTTGCTCGAAGACACGCACAAAGCCAGGTGGTCCTGTTTGTATCGTGCAATCGCATTCTATTTTCGCGTTGACCGTTGCGAGGAACACGCTTGTTTGATGTTGGAGGAATTCCTGCATTCCTACTGTCAGAGCAAGCATTTTTTCGGTTTCAATCGCTGAAGGAAAGGAAGATGAAATGTACATTAATGCTTTCGTATGAAGAGATCTGCGGGATAGTGGGCGTGTGTTTTTTTGTGGTGCTTTTTTTGCATTTCCATATAGGGGTTCTCCACCGTGTGAGAAGAGGATTTCAGTGCCTGGAAAACGGGCTATTGTATGCTGAAAAGTGCTCGTGGGCTTTCTGCTGATTTTTGTGTTTGGGGTACTTTTCTAAATGGCAGGGACAGACTGGGAATTTTCTGACCATCACGACATGAACTCCTGTGACCAGGGTGTGGTGAAGCTCTGGTGAGGTTTTTGAATGAAACCTCAGATGGACAGTTGTCGGCGATAGTGGATTTTCCGGAACTTGGTTCTAGGCATTGTGCGGTGGGGATATTTCGGTATCAGAAGTGTGAGAGTTCTCCACTTCGACGAGTATCCATTGGTGTTCTTCCAACTCTTCAGGAGGAGCAGTCGCGGTGAGCATGGTGAGCTTGGGGTCTGTTGCAATTGTTTCTGTTGTCAGAATGCAGGCCTGTCCTTTGATGTAGAGGCCACCTTCCCGAGCAGGGAGCCGGGTGACATACATGCTGACCCACGGGTTGTCGAAGATATTGCCGAGGCTGGTGGATGCAGAGTGCAAACTCCCTTCAAGGTAGAGAAGGCGATGGTTGTCGACTGCGCGAATGAAACCGGCCGGCCCGGTACGCAAAGTGCAATCACACATGCCACGTGCGTCTGACGTGGCGAGGAACATTGCCGTCTGATCCTTGAGAAGTGTGATGACTTCTGCTGAGAGTGTGGACTTTGACTGGGGCTCTTCGAAGTCTTCGAAGACTTCGAACTCTTCAAGCGCTTCGCGCATGTCGTTCAGATAGGGCTGGGGAAGTCCTTGGACAAATGTCATGGAATCTCTTTCTCTTTCGATCATCGTCATCATGACAAAGTGCCCTGTCATCTTCCTGACAAGGTGAAAGCTTTTTGAGATCCGGCACCTGACATGGCTGTCACAGAGGAGTCAAGTCAGTTTGAAAAGCTGTGCCCGCAAGGTAGAGGTGAGGGTTTTCTATGTTGATTGCATGCCGGGAGGGCCGGGAGGGCCGGGCGTGTCAGGTCGAAGGGGGGGTCGGACACGTAGAGTGGAAAGAGGGTCGCGAGTCTCGACCGTGCCAAGGGGGAGGAAACGGCGTAGCTTCTGACTTAGCGGGATTCTTGCTATTTTTTCTACTTTTTTTGCGCGCACGATGGGGGAAGGTATGCCGCTGTGAGAAAGAGCGCGTTCTACTTTTGCGGAAAGTGCTCTTGGGTCGACGTATCCCTGGGCGGTATAGAGGAGATCGGCACCCTGTGGTGTCTGGTGGACTTGAGAAAGCAGAATGTCGGTTTCGGCATCAAGAATCATATCGAAAAGTAGTGGGGGGATCGTGACCTTGCTCTTCTGTGTTGCATAGGTAAAGATATCGTCGATACGGTTATGTATATTGCCGAGGAGACGGAGAGAGGAGCCGCATCCGCATTTATCCGGGAGGATTGTGATCTGATCATCGTGTTGGTAGCGGATCAGCGGAAGGGTCTGGTAATAGAGGGGTGTCACAAGGACGTGTGTGGAGACATTTCCTGGTGCAACTGGGTCATGTTTGTGGTCGACGGCTTCCAGAATCACGAGGTCGTCGTTTGTGTGGATGTTTGATTGACACATGCAGGGTTGGGCGAGAAACCCTCCTTCGATTGCCCAGTACCACTCTTGCGGAGTGAGTCCCCAAGACTGCCGGATGGCAGTGGCTGTGCTTGGCAAAAGGGCTTCCCCGACGGTGTGCACCGCCATCGGCTGGATAGAGCCGGCGGTTTGATTTTCCCCCGTGTGACCTGCTTGTTGTTGCGCGAATGCCAGTTCGTGCAAGGCGGATGGCCACCCCAGTAACAGACACTCCGCGGGTGTTTCTGCGCATTGTTGCAGGATCTCTTGTGCAGGTGTGTCGGCGTTTATGATTTGTTGTATACCCAGTTCTGCACCGACTGACATCATGGGATATTGTGGTGCTCGGGTCGTGACGAACTGCATGTGCGAGAAGTTCAGGATCATAGGATGCCCGGACGCGAGTGCACGCTGCATCCACCTCACGCCAAGGGCCGCAGTAAAGCTGCCTTCTGGAGGCGAGAAGGCAAGAATGGCTGGTTTGCCGGTGTAGCCGGCGGTAGTAATGATCGCGTAGACGTCGAGATGTTCGATGGTCTGCGTAAGAGCGGCAGCATGCGCAGTGCACTTTGATAGGGTGAGATTTTTGTCGGTGACGATCTCGTCCCAATTCTCAATGAGCTTGTTTTTCGTGAGAGGAGGAATGTCCTGGAGGCTCTCGGGGGTGAGTGTTGCTGGATCCAAGGCGGAAAGTCTGCGAGCGTAGAAAGGGGAGTGCGCTTTGGCATATGCGATGAGGGAACGTAATGCCGTTGTTTGTTCGGCGCGGACTTGTTCTGCCGGCCAGTCGATGCGCCGGATCAGCTCGCCAGGGCCGGGAATGGGGATATGAGAAGAGTCCGTGGGCATAGGAGCGATCGAATCTCAGAAATCTCATAGGGGAGAGGGGGCCGAAGGTGCCCATGGAGAAGGAAAAATGCGATTTCCGTATCTTCTCATTTTTCCCAAGTCTACGTACTGACGGGGATAACCAGGGTTTACGTGTTATGGTACGTCTTTGGCAAGTCTTTAGGGCTCCTTCGACTGTGAGCGCGAGGGGATTTTCTTGCAAGGGTCTCTGTGCCGTGGCAAGTACCCATCCATCTATATTCTCTTGGTGTGAAGAAGACTAGAGGAATTTCCGTGTTCACGAACATATTTACAACAAAATTCTCGATATGGAAATCTGTTTACTTAGTTCAATGACCGTTTTCGCGGCTGGAAAAGAGGTCTCTCTTGGCGGTGAACGCCTGCAGACTCTTGTTGCGATTCTTGCGCTGCGCCCTGGTGTAGATATCTCTGCGGACACACTTGTTGATGCTATTTGGGGGGAAACGCTTCCGGCGCACCCTGATAATGCGCTGCAACGGCTTGTCTCACGATTCCGCGGTTTAGTGGGGGAAGATTCCCGGCTTGTGCGGTCGGGGAGTGCTGGTTATGTGCTCGACATTCTCCCGGAAGATGTGGATGTTGGGCGTTTTGAAGCTGCATTTCGGCAGGGGAGAAGGCTCTTCGAGAGAGGGGACTACGTCGAGGCTTCGGAAACCCTACGGAACGCCGAATGTCTGTGGGGGGACGGGCCAGTTGCCACTATTTGGGAGAATGAATGGATGCACGCAGCATGGTTGCGTCTCGACGAGATCCATTTGGGGGCGCTCGAGCTCTGTCTCGATGCTGACATTCGCTGTGGCCGCTATGCCGAAGTCACTGGCGAACTCGCTGCGCTTGTCGCAGCATATCCTGGGCGGGAGAATTTTCACGCCTTGTACATGCTCGCGTTATACCGCGCAGGCAGACAAGCTGAAGCGTTACGCGCTGCACGCAACGCCCGCAATATTTTGCGAGAGCACTTTGGCCTGGATCCCGGGCCAGAACTGACGCGTGTGGAAATCCAGATTTTGGGACAGCACACAATCCCTCCTGCGAGGGGGAACGGCAGAGAAAACGCTGGAGAACAGGGGAATTTCTCGCATCTCCCCTTTCCTTTGCTCTCTTCCGAGAAAGAGATGCCCTTTGTCGGAAGAGAAGTAGAAGGGGCGTTCTTGCGGGACACGTGGGAAAAAGTGTTGCTCGGTGAGGGGCAGGTTGTTGCTTTAACGGGGGATCCGGGAATCGGGAAGTCGCGACTTGCGACAGAGTGTGCGCGCCGTATCCATCGAGATGGCGGGACAGTCCTGTATGGTCGGTGTTATGAGGGAGTAGGCGCGCCATATGAAGCCTTTGTCGAGGCATTTGACGAACGTTTATCGGCGCGAGACCCAGATGCATTGCGTGCCGAGCTTGGTGATGACCTCGAGATTTTTGTGGGATGGTTGCCGCGGCTCAGCCGGATTTTCTCCGATGTCACACACACTGTTTTTGGCGAGTCGCACCAGGCCCGCTTTGAGCTTTTTCACGCGGTCGTACGATGGACAGAAGAACTGTGCAGACAACAGCCTTTGCTGATTCTTCTAGAGGACTTCCACTGGGCAGATCCCGCGACAGTTTTGTTGGCCGAGCATCTTTGTCGTCGGAGCAAGGAACTCCCTGTCTTGTTTTTATTGACCTCGCGTCTCGACAACGTCAGTCGTTCTTTGCCGGTTTTCAATCCTTTTCATGAGCGTCTTGGCTTTGGGAAAAAAGGTGGAGACTTCGACGAAGTGCAAGTGGTACCTGTGGGGCCGATGGCAGAATCCGACGTGTTTGAGCTCGTGACACGCGCTTTGCCTGCAGGAGGAGAGGCAGCCGATGCAATCTCTTTGGCAACCTGGTTGCAAGGGGAAGCGGGTGGGAATCCCGTCGTTGTGACGGAGCTTTTGCGTCACCGTTTACGTTGGGAAGAAGAGTGGGACTCCACGCCGACAACCATTGCAGAAACCGTGAGAATAAGGCTACGCCTGCTTTCTCCGAACGCACGTCTTCTGGTCGAGACCGCGGCAACGATTGGGCAGGATATTCCTATCGGCCTTTTGCAGCGTTCTTCCCTGCTTGACGGGGCAGTCTTTGACGCGGCCGTCAAAGAAGCGGTTGGCATGTATATATTGCGCTGGGTATCTGCAGACACGAGCGTCTGTTGCTTTGTGCATGGAACCGTGAGAGATGCCGTCTACGCGGGACTTTCGCCGGAATACCACACACACTTGCATATGCGTGTGGCCTACGCGCTGGAAGAATGCAGTGTGCGAGACCCCCGGAGTGTACTGCGTAAACTCGCTTTTCACTACCGGAGTGCCGGTGACCTTGGCGCGCGCAAAGCCTGGCGATTTGCTGTAGAAGCCGGAAGGCAAGCCGCTGCCGAGTTTGCGATGGAAGAAGCAGTTTTTTATTTTTCGGATGCCCTCTGCTTGTTTGAGGAAACGGCAGGCAAAGTTCTCGGCGAAAAGGGAAACCCTGCCGAACAATGTGACCTATTGATAGCGCTCGGCAAAGCACAAGCCGCAATGGGAGATCCCGCACATCTCGAAAGTCTGTGTGCTGCCGCCCGCGTGGCAGAAGAAGCCTGTTTGCCTGACAGGATTGTGACAGCAGCCCTCGCCACCCCGTCGAGTCTTCTCCCCGAAGACGCAGGACAGCGTGCGACAAATGTGCGTCTTTTGCAACAGGCGCTGGAGCAGTGTGGAGCAGACGAAACCGCGCTGCGCTCTCGTCTGCTCGCGCGCCTTGCAGGTGAACTGTACTGGGATATTGCTTTGACCGAATCCCGGTGCATGGCAGAAGAGGCTTTGTCGACCTCCCGTGAGAGCGAAGATAACCGGGCAATAACCGAAGCCCTGCTCGGACACCTGCGTCTTTTGTCGGGACCTGATGCTGATCCGCAGGAACAGCGCAAAGAAATCGATGAGATCAGCTTTCTCTCGAAAAACTTCGACGACGACAGGCTGGTCTTGAAGGCCGCGTTATGGCGGTTTCGCTGCGCACTCGAACGTGGACTTGCAAGCGATGTGCATCTTGCTTTTGCAGAAGTGGAAGGGAGCATACGCCGCGCGCTCAATGTACGTTTGGAACTGGAGTGGATCCGCGCTGCAAGCTCCATGCATCTCATGAAAGGAGACTTCAAAGAGGCAAAGTGCCTGCTCGACCGGGGAGAAGAGCTATTCCTTCTGCTTTCATCCCGCAACCCAAAATGGCCTTTTCTCCCTATCTTTGCGGAGATGTGCTTCTTCGAAGGACGTTTGGAGGATGTGCTTGACGTGCTCCGTGCGATTGCCGCAATGCAGTCTGCAGGAGCTTCGATCCACGCGTTGCACGCGCTCGTGTGCGCCAACATGGGAGAATTGACCGAAGCCCGCATTGCCTTCCAGCGCTACATGGCACATGGAATACTGGGCGTACGACGCGACTGGAACTGGCTCATCGGCATGGCATGGAGCGCTGATGTAGTTGTTGAGCTCGCAGACGTAAAATACGCCGCCAAGTTGTATGATGCCCTGCTTCCCTACGCAAAACGCCATGTCGTAGGAGACGTAGCAGTATACTGGGGTCCCGTTTCCCACTCGCTTGGCACTCTCGCCACCCTGCTAAAAAAATACGAAGAAGCCGAAACCTATTTTCAGCGTGCACTCTCACAACTGCAACGCCTCCGAGCAGCACCCTGGGTCGCCTTCACAAAAGTCAGCTTCGGACAAATGCTCTTGGAGCGAGACACTCCTGGAGGTCAGGAAATCGCACGACAAGAACTCGTCGCCGCAGCAAGCATGGCAAAATCTCTAGGCTTGGCCGGAGTAGAACGCAAAGCAATGCGAGTTTTGAGCCGGTTCTAAGGCCACTTCAAGGTCGCCATTCGGCGTGCATATCGCTCAGGTTTTCTCTCGAACGGGATGAGTTCTTCTTCCAGTCCAGGTGGAAACGGTTTCCCGGGCGATTTTTCTCTTGTGTGATTGTGATGTTGCCGCGCAGTATCCTGCGGATTTACACGCCAAAGTATCCGGCAAAGCCGTGAGTACCTGAGCAGCTTTGTTGACTCGGTCAAGTGACCGCTCCGGCGTTGTCGAACTTCTCGTCACCAACGCCAACCCCTCATCAATCGTATGGCGGCACATGACACTGGCGTGACGCAAAAGAGAAAGTGGGACGTGGCAGTCGCGACTTCTTACCCGATCCGATCGTGATCGACGACATCGGCGTCCTGATTGTAGCCATCAACCGCATTTCATTGTTATTGCAAAAAGACCGCTGATCGCAGCAGCGATTTCCCACCGGAAGCGAGCGCTTTTGGCTCGCTTTTTTCACCGTTCACCCAGCCCATCTTGCGTGTTTTCCACCCTGACCCGCCTCCAACCTCACAACAGGACCACGCCGGCCCCAAGGCCAACCCAACTCACGGATACCGCGAATACACATAAAGCTACAAAACTCACGTACGGAATAAAAGACATAAAAAAACCTGACAGTGCTTCACCTGCCACTTTGAAGGCTGTCCTTCCACACGGGTGGGATATGGGCAATGTCCCTGTTCTTTGCTCTCGTGAGTTTCTTTTTGGTTTCTGAGGAAGATGGGCTTTTCGGGAAGCCGGACTTTTTTCGGAAGAGAAATCTGTGATGCCTGTAAAACGATTTTTCTGTATTTTTCTGTATTTATTTTTTTTGCCGATAGGGTGGGGAGAGGCCGAAGAGTGTGGCGGGGAAGGGTATCGAGCGCGAGTAGGGGGGAAGAGAGAGTGGCGAAGGCGCATGCCGTACGAGGATTGCGGGCTGATGGGACGTTGGCTGATTTTGCTGCTCGAACTTTGATAGTGCGTGCTGCCGAAGCAGAGGCTTTCGCGGATGCTGCAGCAGACCGTTCTGATCCGGAGGATTTGCATAGTTTTCGGGTTGGGTTGCGGCGTCTTCGGGGGGCAATGTCAACATATGCTGAGGTTTTTTCCCGTCTTTCTCCGGAGTGGGACGAACTCTCATTGCAGGTGAAAACAGTTTTTCAGGCGACCTCTGCTTTGCGGGATTGTGATGTGGGCGCGCAGCGTCTCATGGATTTACAGGCTGAAGTATCTGATGAAGCTGCCCTTGTGGTCACGTCTTTGTTGCGTCAGTGCGCGCAGCGTGCTGCTGTTGCGGAACTTCTTGTGGACGGCGCTCTGGGAAAGTTCCACACACAAGACGTATTTGGTCGTCTCTCCAGGATGGGGGGGCAGCTCAGCTTTTTGACGACCGCGACGGTTGGGGTTTCAGCGCAAGCGGAGAAAAACGCGCGGTTGCTTCTTGGAAAGAAAGCCTTACGCGCGGGCAGCGCGCGTAAATCTTTGCTTGGGCAATTGCAGCGTCGTGTGGGCAAAGTGGAAAAGCGTTTGCTGCCCTTCTTGAATGACCTTGATGATGACCTCGATGAGGCTCCTTCAGGAAAAGATGCAGAAAAGGCCACGAAAAAAAAGGCAAAGAGCGTTCCGGGTGCTCTTTCTTTTGCGCGGGCAGCGCATACCGAAGATCTGCACGACTTGCGGATCGAAATCAAGAAACTGCGCTATGTGGGAGAGCTCGTGGCGGATACGCCGTTTGGCGCGCACGTTGTGGGAGTTTTGCCGGAATTGCAGAGGATGCAGGATCTTTTAGGCGATATTCATGATGTTGATGTGTTACTTGCGGACATAAAAACCCTGATGGAAGGAACTGGCGAAACTCTCGGGAAGCCGGAAAACCCGGACAAACCTGGAGAAGAAGCGGGAAACACTGGGACCCGAAAAGACTGCGCGCAAAAACCTGCGGCGCACACAGCCCACCAACAAGTTGCAGAGCACGCGTCGGGTAACGAGAGTTCCTGGAGCAGAGGGTGTGCTGCATTACAGGCAACACTGCAGGATCAGCGAGGCCTTTTGCTCGCGAAACTGGAGCGGAAATGGCCGGTAAAACGCTTTCAGGGATTGCTTGAGGTTCTCAAGTGTTGAGTGTGGTGGTTGCTCTGTCTTTGGTGAAGAAAAAGTGGGGAACATGGCAAAATGCGACAGGATAAACCTTAAAAAGAACGGATAAAAGCCGGAGCAGGCAGAGAAATAGGCCCTTCTCCTGGGGTGGGCTTCCCCCTTTTTCGTTTCTCGGTGTAGATTCCAGGTTGTGGCGCTCCGGTGCGTTGTGCGTGAACGAGAAAGTTCCGCCTCTTTTGCAATCTGCATCGTGTGGAAACGAGCCTGTGTTTTCCCTGTGATTGAGCGGCCATTGAGCACAAGACCCGTATGTGTCGAGAACACAAGAACGGGGCAGTGTTCCCGTGTCCATGCCACAGGTTGAGGAGGGTCTTATCCCCAATGGTCGAGACCGGTGCCCAAATTCCGTCGCTTGAACTGAAAGACCTAGGCAAAGTCGTAGGTGAGCTTGATGACAGTTCTTCTACATGCATGCCCCTTTTTGTTGTGATGAGCTCCTCATCAGACATGTGTCGTGCCCTGGAACCGGTTTTTCTGCAAATGGCAAGATTGAATCAGGGTCCATACAATGTCTGGTTTTTTGTGCATGGGCGTGCAAGTAGTGTCGCTGCAGCCTATCCCAAGCTGCTTTCTGTTGCGCGCGTCTTCCCTTTTTCAAGCACATGGGAAGGGCTCGCCGCGCTTTCCATCGAAAAGTATCCAACTGCCTTCCTGGCCACCAGAGATAATAAGGTGGGAGAAGTGGTCGAAGGGTGGGATTATGGACAGTGGCAGGATTTTCTTCGCAGGGTAGGGACTTATCATCCGACATGGCAGCTTGGAGTACTTCCCCGTAAAGGCCTGCCCCAATCTGGATATGTTCCAGTGAGATCTGCGTCTGTGAAATCCGGAGCCGCGAGCTGAGAACCAGGTTGAGGAGTACCGAGAAGACTCTGCGAGCGTGTTTTTTGCGGTGTGCGTCGCCATAAAGGGGGCGAGAAGCGAAGCAGCCGCCTGTGAGGTGCATGCTGCGCGCGAAATCCCGGCTTCTGTCATGCCCCTTATGGTGAATGTCTTTGGAGCCTGAGGAGAGAGATGCCGTCACGTCCCCTTTCTCGTCGTCAACGTACTGGAATTCCGGAAGTCGATGCGCTACTCGCCGAGATTTTCGACCTGATTGCTCCCACCCATGAAGACTTGTACTCCGAGATTGTTGCCGCTGCGGTACGGCTTGGGTCCGACAGTCTTGATCGTGGCGACCTGAAAATTGTCTTGGGAGCTTTGCGGGAGCTGCGTCAGACCTTCAAAATATTCGCATCTTATCCTGGTCGGCGTGTTTCTGTCTTTGGTTCTGCCCGCTCGAAACGCCACACCGGACAGTATCAATATGCCCAACTGTTTGGGGCAGAGATGGCGCGGCATGGCTGGATGACCATCACCGGGGCCGGGCCTGGCATCATGCAAGCCGCAAATGAAGGCGCGGGCACAGAACACAGCTTTGGCTTGAACATTCGCTTACCTTTTGAGCAGCGTGCCAATCCCATACTCGAAGGCGATGAAAAACTCCTGAGCTACCGGTACTTTTTCACAAGGAAACTCGCCTTTGTGAAAGAAGCCCATGCCTTCGCGTTGTTCCCTGGCGGCTTTGGCACAATGGACGAGTGTTTCGAGCTTCTTACCCTCGTGCAGACCGGCAAATCCAATATATATCCTATTGTGCTCATCGAAACGGGAGAGGACCGGTACTGGGAGCGTTTCGTGGCATTCCTGCGCGAAGAACTGCTCGCCGATGGCTACATCTCCGCAGAAGACCTCGATCTCTTTTGTGTTGTCGACAATATCGACGCGGCCGTCACCGAAATCCTGAGCTTCTATCAGAACTACCAATCCCAACGCTACATCGGCAAAAAACTCTATTTGCGGCTCCGCGTTGCCCCCACTCCACGCGAGCTCATGGCCCTCAACATTGAATTTGCCGACATCGTGGCCGAAGGCAAAATAGAAGTTGTTCCCCCACACAAAGAGGAAATCACGGCAAACGGGGCTGTCGACCTGCAGGACCTCCACCGTCTTGCCTTCGTTTTTGACCGGCAATCCATCGGTCGCCTCCGCCACCTGATCGACCGTCTGAACGAATTCGTCTGACCCAGTGTGTGCAACCGGTTAGTGATTGTACGCCCTTTTGGCAGGTGCCCCTGCGGTTTGTCCGACTCGCCCGGTCACACTTCCTGCCCCAAAATCGTCTTGGAATTTTTTGGGTCGCTTCGTGCGATATTGCAGAAGCCGGCCTTGCCTGGAAAAGACCTGCCCCAACAGTGATGTCCGTGTTCGGTAGAAACAACTTGTTTTGGGGACAAATTTGTGCTTGGTCAGTGGATCTTGCCTAGTCCTTTTCGCTGTTTTCTGTGGCCAGGCAGACCTGCAATTTCACTGGGGAGGGGCACGGTTTGTCCGGCGTCTGATCAGAATGCGGAATCAGGAGTCCATGCTGGATCGAAATCAGTGTTTTCTGTTTTCCACTTTGTGATGCGCGGGATCACCCAAAAACTGTAAATCCCAAATGTGATGATGATAAGAAAAAACCACTTGATCCAGTTCCCAAAAAGTGCCCAAGCGCTTCCAACGAAGATGAGACGGTAACCGTTGATATAAGTGTGTTTGGCACGCCAACGCTGGTAGAGAACAACCGAGTAGGGATACAAAATCCCCGCAGTAAAAAAAGTGATGAGCCACGCGAGGATGGCAGTTCCCACATATGTCGCGGCACCACCATCAAAATAAAAGGCCTTTGATTTGCCCATCTACTGTTCCATATCAGTGTTCGATCTCGACGGAGGTCTTTGCCAAGAAGGAAAAGAGCAATGAGTATGTAGGAATACGAAAAAATGGGGTATTGTCTTGCGGTTCGCAAGAAACCTGCAAAAGACACCTGCTGCACAAGTTCTGATCGCCGATTTCCAAGCGCTCGTTTTTTCCTCGTATCCAAATCTTACTCATGAGAAACACGAATAGGATTTATGGAAGCAGTGGCTCCTGCGAAAGGGAATGCCGGTGCCATGAACAAGCCGTGTGTACGAGCGGCACGCCACCACTCTTCCCTGGCCAGTTCCTGCAAGCCGCCTGTTCGTCATCTTCCCTGCTGCCCCTCTGGCCGTCCCCGCAACTCTCCCCGCGTCTTTCGGCTTCTTTTTGCAACAGATAAGCAGGAAAAGCGGTCGAGGCGACAGCAGTTTCCCTCGCGACAGCCGATCGCGCCCGGCGCATGCGCAGCGGCTATGAAAAGTTTTCTGTTGATCTCGCGTGTTATGCAAGACTGATCAGCACAAGCCAAAGCTGTGCAGGGCAAACTCCGGCTTGTGTACTGGTGTGAAGCTATAGGTATTTTACGGATGACCGATGCGCCCGCTTCCCCTCTGGTTTCCGGGCCGGTTTGCTCGGTCGCAGGGCTCCCGGCTCTTGCGGGAGATCTCCCGGGGGTCCGGGGGTTTAACGGGGCAGGTTGGGGGCGACGTCGTCAATGAAGCGACGCATGGATGCGATGGTGGCTTCGTGCGGGGTGCCGCCGAAGTTTTGCCAGGTCATGACGGTTTTGCAGCCGGCTTCATAGAGGCCGGTGAGCTTGTCGGTGACTTCTTCGGCAGTGCCGCAAATGGCAACCTTGTTGAGCAAGAGCTCAAGGAAGTTGTCAGTGGATTCGCCGCCGGCAGAAAGGCCGGAAAGCTGGGTGAAGAGGTTGTATGCCTCATAGGTGTCGGGCAGGTCTTTGCCTTCTTGGGCAGGTGATCCCACATTTGCCAGGGTTTGGTAGTACCAGAGCAGGCCTGGCGCGGCAAGCTCGCGGGCTTCTTCGGTAGTGCGACCCACAATAATCTGACGCAAGGCAGCGGTTTTCCCGGGCGGGCCGTCATGGCCGGCCTTTTCCCATGCCTGGACATACTCTTTGCGAGCTTCGATGATCCGGTCGTAGGGGGCGAACTGGTCGAGTTGCAGGTGGTAACCGTCTCGACCGGCAAGCGCGACAGACGACGGGCTAATGCACGCCTGATAGACCGGGATACGTGGTTTTTGTAGGGGTTTGGGGAGAACTTCGACCGGTTCAAAGTTCCAGAATTTTCCCTTGCTACTGACCGGGCCGTCTTGCCAGGCGCGGAAAATGATATCGAGGGATTCCTGAAACATTTCCCGGCTGTGCGAGATGTCGATCTCGAAGGCGTCAAACTCGTGACGTTGGTAGCCGCGACCCACACCCCATTCGATGCGACCGTTTGACAGGATGTCGAGCACCGCAAGCTCTTCGGCAGCCCGGATCGGATGCATAAAAGGGAGGATCGTGACCGCAGTCCCAAGACGAATACGGTTGGTTTTTGCGGCCACATTGGCCATCGTCAAATGGATCGTGGGGCCGAGGCCGTACCGGCTGAAATGGTGTTCGGCAAACCAGGCACTGTCGTACCCGAGGCGTTCTGCCTCTACCGCCTGGGCGATCTCATTACTGAAGACCCGTTCTTGGGTCAGGCCTTCCGGCCATTGCATAAGAGAAAAGACGCCGACTTTCACACTGAAACCTCCTTGGAAACGCGTGGCAGTGCAGCCGGATACCGCGATCCGGCCTTATCTCAAGCTCCGGACGGACGGGCGCCATCCGGTGGCCAAGACTCCACGCCTTCTTCAAGGGGGACTTCAAGCGAGCGCAAAAGCGAAGAGAAAAGTCGCCAGTTCCCAATCGCGACAACAAGCTCCACCAGGTCTGCCGTACCAAGCTCCGCTTCACACGCGGCCCAGGTCTCAGGACTAATCGTGCCTGTAGTCAGGGTATCGTCAGTCGCGGCAAGCACAGCCTTGTCGGCAGCACTAAAACGGTCACTGTTCTTCCAGTCACGCACCGCCAAAATATCTTCTTCAGGGATGCCGAGCTGGGTGGCAACGCGCCAGTGCTGCGTCCACTCATAGTCCGAGCCGGTTTCCCAGCCGAGACGCATAATGACAAGCTCCCGCAAGCGCGGATCCAGCGACCCTTTCCAAAGGAGCGTGCTGAGCAGGTTATTCAATGCTCCCGCAACCGGCTTGTTGTGCAAAAGCACCTGAAAAACAGAAAGGCCTGCCATAAAAGATGGAATGCCGGCTTCTTCTGCTGCTGCTTTTGCGTCTTCGTCGGAGAGAAGAGGCACACGTGCTTTTCCGGTCATATGTTCCCTCCAACCTGGCGCGACACGAGTATCATCATCTCGTCCCCCTCATCGTCTCGCAGTCTGTGCGACAGCCTGCGGCTGCACAGACTGCATCATACCTACCCCTTCTCCGCCCTTTCCGAATTCAGTCAAGAGAGAGCACACACGAGCCGCCCCCACGGTATGTCTTTTTCGAGAAAACCCCTCGTGCAAGACGACTTCTCACCAAACGCCGGACCGGCCCCAGCCAGACCCCGGCTTTACCTCAATCGCCGATCTCGAAGAGATGGGAGACGGTCTTTTCGGCATTTTCGTGGAGCGAGGTGGTTTTGATGGCTTATGTGGGTGATCGCTTGTGGCGTATCAAGGTCGCGCCTGTTGCCGCGAGTGCGAGTACGAATGGATAGGCCAAGCCGGGGTCGAAGCTGCCGCTTACGAGAACGACCATAATGAGGGTGCAGATCCCGCCGATCCTGCGTAGGCCAGGGGCGAGACGGATGAATGCGAGGAGGGCAAGGCCGTAAAGCAGGAAAAAGTTTTGCCCTGCGAGAGAGAACAAGGTGTTCATCGAAATGATACCGGCGCTCACACTGATGCTGACCCCGGCAAGTAAGGCTGTGGTGGTCAGTACTGTCCGGACAGGTACTTGGGTCACAGCGTGGATTGCTCCGAAATAGGCAGGAACCAGCTGATGGCCGGCGGAGGCGTAAAACAGTCGGGACATTGCCCAGATTGCGCCAATGAGGTTGGCTGCAACTATGGCCGCACCAAGGAAAGCGATGACAGTACCGCCTGGCGCGCCAAGCAATAAGGTGAAAAGGGTAGCGACAGGGGCTTCTTCTGTGCTATTGGCGTTCCTGGGTAGCGCTGATTGGATGGCGAATGCCGGCCCGATATAGAGGACAAGCGCAATAAGGTAACCGGCAGCCACGGCAATGGGAAAATCACGGCGCGGGCTGGTGTATTCACCAGTAGTGAACGAGAGCGTCTCCAAGCTAGTATAGGCGAAGAAAACTGAGCTGAAAGCGGGTAAGGCTGCCCGCCAGGTGTCGGAATCAGTAACAATAGGCATGGGATTGTCCCCATATCGCAGGATTCCCCAGACTGCTCCGACAGCGAGAATGAAAATAAACACTGCAGCAAGAATCTGCTGTACGTGACTCGATACTCGGATGCCGCGCAGATTGATCCACGCTGCAAAAAGAAGCAAGCTCAGACCACCTGCTACTTGCACTCCAGTCCCCGCTTCCAACGCAGCAGCGAAGGAGGAGTCACCGGCGACCACAACGGTGGGCAGCCCACAAGCCAAGGTGCCCAGAGTGAGCGCTTCGGTGACAGCCCCAGCCGTCGGGCCAAACGCGGCCTGGACATAACCGGCGATACCGGAAGCGCCTGGATAGCGCCGGCCGAGCCAGACAAACGTGGCCGGTAAAGGGGCAACGGCTACCCCGGTGAGCAGTCAAACGGCGATGGCGGCGTCCCCGACCTGGTGGAAAGTCAGCCCGGGAAGCACCAGCAGCCCGCTCCCTACCACAATGGTTACAGGCAAGGGCAGTGGCCTGACGGGCACCCACTGTACGAGCCGGCCTGGGCTGGCCTGGGGTGCCGGCAACCCTTGAAGTGCTAACCACAAGCCGGCTTCCCATTGTCTTCGGACGCCGGCAGCCGGGCACCTGGAGCATCAGCAAGCGCTTGCAGACGCAGCGCAGCGGCGAAGAAGCAGCTCCGCCTCACTGCATGAAACTGCTCGGCAAAACTGGCATAGTACAGCCCGCGTTTGGCCGTCTTTGCCCGTGTCAGCAAGCTGTCATGCTCTAGGCCCAAAGCGATCTCTCTTTGGAGCGGGACGTCCAAGTTGTCAATAGCCGCCCCGATGCGCCATGTCCAGCCTGTCCAACCAGAACCCGCCAACAATGAGGTTGCTCCATACGGTGTCAGGTTCGGCTTTGAATCTGAGTTCCTGCTGGTTGAGAACTACAGCTTCAAGATTGTCCGAGAGATCGTCTCTGGACATGCCATTCGCCGTATTTTTTGGGAAAAGGCATAATATCCTGTCTTATCCGTACAAATACAAGTGTGCGGATACTGGGTCTCTCGATGAAATTTTCAGGTTTTTTTTCACCTGTTTCCCACGCTCCTCTATTCTGTTTACGTAAAGCGCCGCGGAGTGTTCATCGGGGCGGAAAATGCTGTGCATAGTCTTGTCGCCGGTGCGGGAATACTCGTTGAAAACGCCAAAGTACTACTTTGGTAATCGTATTGGCAGGGTTTTATCTGGCGGAGAAGATCTTGCCGAATAGCCTATGGAGAATCGTATGCGACCTTCCCCTCTTGTTTCTCGTGTTTGCCGCTGGATAACCGGTATCTTCTTTGCAACCGCCACCACCCTCACTATTGGCGTCCCCTTTGCCGATGCAGCTCCACTCAAATGCGGCGGGAAAACGGCCACGATCACCGGTACAAACGGCAACGACTTCCTTGTAGGCACCCCCGGTGATGACGTTATCGTGGGTTTTGGCGGTAACGACGAAATCCATGGCGGGTCCGGTAACGACATTATCTGCGGCGGGCCTGGTGATGACGTGCTCTATGGCGGGCCTGGTGATGACGTGCTCTATGGCGGGCCTGGTGATGACGTGCTCTATGGCGGGCGTGGTGATGACATGTTCTATGGCGGGCCTGGTGATGACATGTTCTATGGCAGGCGTGGTGATGACATGCTCTGCCGTGGGGCATGGCGATGACGTGCTCTATGGCAGGCGTGGTGACGACATGCACTGCGGCGAGGGCGGTGACGATGAATGTTCTGAGGGTGAGAAGCATGAGGGGTGCGAGGAGTAGGACAGGGGGTGGTGTGACGCGGGAGGCTCTGCCGCTTCCTGTCACACGCTGTCGGTAGTCCCGGATGGGAAACTATTTCGGAGTATGCCTGGTGGGTGCCTCTCTGGACTTGTTTTTTTATTGCCTGTGCGGGAGGTTCCCGCTGTTTGTAAAGGCGAAATCCTTGCGTGTCCAGCGCGTGCCGAAGCTTGGTCTGATCCCCAAACCGTTAAAGCCCATGCACGAGAAGCCATTGAGCTTCACCAGAAAACCGGAAACCTGATTGACGAACAAGAAGTACGCGTTATTCTCCCTATTGCCTCAGCGGAAACAGACTCCCGGCAACAACAGGCCAAATCCCTTAATACCGGTAACCGAAGCGGAGTTTTACGCGTACTCTACGCCCGGGTATGGCAGGCCGTCGCGCAAAATGGCCACAATGGGCTCTTCCAACAGATCGAACAGCTCGCAATAATGACCGGAACATTCCAACACTGGGCCGATATTGTCCGCGCCTGGCTTCCCGGTCACGCCTGTGAACACGCCCAACTCACTGTCCGTTGGGAATGGCTCGATAGTTCCGAAGCGACCATACGCCGTTGACACACCCTCCTCGACAACCGTCGGGCGTTCGTAGACGAAAACTTTCAGGAGGCACTCAGGTCCAACCCAACAGCTGGATCCCGCCATCCGCAGACCTGGTTTTCTCGCGCCATGCCACCGACCAAGCACACGCCTGCCGGGAGCGGCTGCGCTCACACAGGAGCTTGTCGACTCGCCTTCGGGCAGTGTGAAGACAGGCCATAAGGGAAGACCTCGTTTTTAGAGGTACCCAGCAAACAAGTGAGAATTACTTATCCTGCGTTTTCGATGGAAACAAGAAAATGGCGAAGAAGCGTACGCTTTCGGATCTGGTGGGGAAGTCGTCTCGTTGGGGACTATCGAGGTAGGAGACTGGCTGATCTCGTGTCAGGGTTTGTGACAGCGAGCCAACCCAACCACCGCGCCGCTTTCGCGTTTTTTCCCCATATCCCTTTGTCTTTGCTCTCTTTTTTCTTGGGTTCTATTGGTCTCGATAGTTGAGGGGACGGTTGTTTCCGGTTTTTCCGGGTTCTTTGCCGCTGTCTGCTTTTTCTGGCTGCCGGGTTTTTTGCGGCGGTGCAGTGGATAGGGGAGAAGCGCTCCGAGCTGGTGGGGTCGTCTGGGAGTGTTAGCCAGGGGGGGAGTCTGTTCCGGGGTGATTTGTGGCTTTTTGCACGCTGGTGACGAGCAGGTTGGTGATTGCGGTCATGGGGGCGAGGTCGTGTCGGGCGCGGGCGAGGAGGAGTCCGCCTTCGAGGCCGGATAGGACTGCGGTGGCGAGTGCCGCAGCCTCCGCTTCTTGTACTCCTTCTTCGCGGAGGCGCGCTGCAATCAAGGCTTCCCACTCGCGAAAGACTGTGTCGGCGGCAGAGCGGACTGGTGCGGATGTTGCGGGGCTCTCAATGGCGCTCATTGCGATCGGGCATCCGTCTGTCCAATCGGATTCGAGTAGCACGTGCGTCATGGCAGCGGAGAGGGAGCGTATTGCCTCGTGGGCGGGGAGGTCTTTTGTGGCGATTTTGAGGAGCGCCCCAATGTTTTTTCCGGCGTAGATGGTGGCCGCGGTGACCAGTTCCTCTTTTCCGCCGGGGAAATGGAAGTACATCGAGCCTATGGGAGTGTTTGCTGCTGCTGCGATCTGGCGGAAACTTGTGGCGGTATACCCATGAGACCGCATGAGTTGGGCGGTTGTGGCGATGATGCGTTCTTTTGTGGGGTGGCTTGTGCCGGCGGGGCGCTTTGACATGGGTGCAACAGTAGTATGGTCCGTTTTCGGAAGGGGGGAATGTTGAAACTGTTTACTAGACGAACGTTCTACTATAATTTTCTCAATTGTGCTTTCTCGTGAGTTCTTCTCGATATTGCGTACCTGGCATCTCGAAGTCTGACGGTGCGATGGCATGAGAAACAGGAGAAAGCTGGGAGCGGAGAGGGCTTTTTTGTTCTTCTTCTGGACAGGAAAAAGTGCGGTAGGGAAAAGAGGGGCTCCATGGGATCTTTTGTGCGTGTTGACCGTCCTGTTGACAAGGTTGGCCTGGTGATGTTGCAGAGGACGATAAAGCGGAACGCGCTTTCGATTGGCTTGCGTGATGAAGTCTCCGCTGCGATTGAAACGTTGGTGCAGGATGAGACTGTTTCCGTTCTCGTCCTGACCGGTGCTTCTGGAGTCTTCAGCACCGGTTTTGACCTGCAAGAGTTTGGCTTGCTTGATGATCCCGATAGTGCTGCCCGCCTCTGGGCGTCGAGTGACCGATTCCATCAGACGATTATGAACTGTCCGCTTCCGACAGTTGCCGCGGTGAACGGGCAAGCCCTTGCCGGGGGCTTTGACCTGGCAGTTATGTGCGACATGCGAATCGCTGCAGCTTCCGCGGTTTTCGCCCATCCCGAAGTGGTTTTCGGAGACGTTGTCTACGCCCCCTTGCAAGAGCTGCTAGGTGGGGCCATCGCCCGCGACCTTTGTCTTACCGGCCGGAAAGTAAGCGCAGACGAAGCCCTTGCACTCGGCCTTGTTTCTCGGGTTGTTCCCGACAACGAGCTTTTGCCGGCCGCTTTCGCGCTTGCCGCTGAGATTGCTCGTTCCCCCCGCCACCTTCTCCAGCGCGTGAAAGGGAAAATCCTGGCACGGGCTGCCCTGGATTTTTCCACCACTCTCGATTTATGAACCTTTTTTCTGCCNAGATTCTGCTGTCTGGCGGAACGTGTAGCCCCTGTGAGATCTCCCAAGGGCTATGCACCCAGTCCTGGAACGATGATCCTGTCTCGCTTTCTCCGGGTTTCTCTGTGGGATGGGGTCCCTGTCCTGGCTTCGCAGGGCCTCGCCTCGTTCTTATAGAGGCCTCGCCTCATGTGACTCTCATATGATTTGTTGTCGTTTGGTTGTGACTGGGGCAGGTTTCCCTGGTGCGGCCCTGTCGTGATTCTTGCTGTGTGGCCGTGGTGCGTGCGGTTTCGGGCAGGCTCACGAGGTTGGTGTCGGGCAGGGTTGGTTCGATGGGGGGCGTGTGACCTGTTGATTCTGGAGATTGTGGGGGTTGTGTGGGGTTGAGCGTGTCGAGGACGAGTTTGAGGTCGGGGCTCGGACTGGTTTGGTTGCGTGTTTTCGCGAGCGAGGTGGGGAGTGTGTTGATGCAATTGGCTATTTTGCCGTCGTGGAATCAGTAGGGAACGTTTTTTTCGATGAGGTCGGGGTAGGGCATGGGATGTCCGGGGACAGCCCTCGTAGTGCCATTGATGCAGTGTGGCTGAATCGTGGCCGGGTCTGGTGTCGTGTTGTCTCGTGGTCGGGTCTGCTGGGGTTGTGTTTTGTGTTTGGTTTTGGGACGCGCTGTCTTGTTCCGTGTCTGGTGTGGTGTTGGGGAGGTTCTTGAGGATTTTGTTGGTGAGGGCAGTGACGTTGTCGATCCAGGGTTTGATTTCGGTGCCGTGCCGGATGGGGAGTTTGATGGTGTCGCCGTGCCAGGTGAGGTGGTCGTTCCAGGCAGGTTTGGGGATGTTTCCTGCGAGGTACCATCTTTCGGCGGTCTCGAAGTCGCTGCCGAGTGCGTGGGCGATATCCGTGAGGGTCCAGAGAAAAGGTGCGCTCGGTTGCTTCCAGCCGTCCCAGGAGAAACTGTTGTCAGGGGATGAGAGGACAAGATCTGGTATGAACTCATCTTCGTTTGGGGGGGTTTCGGGGCCGGCTGATCCAGCGGTATTTTGCGCGAAGAACTCTAAAAATCTTCTTTCACCTGCACTGATGTCTGCACTCTGTGTCAGTTGTTGGCTGTCGGGTGTCGGGTGGGGTTGTTGTGTGGTTCCGTCGTGCCACGTAAGACGTGGCACATGCCGACGGTCCCGGCGGTTTCTCTACAAAAACCGCTGGGACCGTGAGAGCCGGTATTGGGGCTGGGGCTGGGTGCTTGGGACTTGGCCTGTTTAGATGGCCTTGTCTTGGTCTTTCCAGTATTCGTCGCGCAGGAGGCGTTTGTAGAGTTTGCCGGTGGGGTAGCGGGGGAGTTCGTCGCGGAAGTCGACGCTTCGGGGCAGTTTGTAGCCGGCGAGGCGTTCGCGGCAATACGCGAGCAGTTCTGTGATCAGGGCATCGTCGGGGGTGACGCCTTTGCCGGGTTCGATCACGGCTTTGACTTCTTCGCCCCAGTCTTTGTTGGGGATGCCGATGACTGCGGCGTCTCCTACTTTGGGGTGGGTCAAGAGGACTGCTTCGATCTCTGCCGGGTAGATGTTTACTCCGCCGGAGATGATCATGTCGGATTTGCGGTCGTTCAGGAAGAGCCAGCCTTCCTCGTCAAAGTAGCCGATGTCTCCTACTGTGAAGAGGTCGCCGCGGCGTGCTTCGGCGGTTTTTTCTGGCGCTTTGTAGTATTCAAACGACCCCATGGGGGTGCCCATGTAAATGGTGCCTGACTCGTTTGCTCCGAGTTCGTTGCCGTCGTCGTCGAAGATTTTTACGGTGGCGCCGGGGAAGGGTTGTCCGACTGTGCCGGGGTGTTCCATCCATTCTTTTGGCTTCACGTAGGTGCCGCCCCCTTCGGTGGCAGCGTAGTACTCATAGATTACGGGGCCCCACCATTCGAGCATGGCCGTTTTTTCGTCAACAGGGCAGGGCGCGGCAGCGTGAATGATGTTTTTCAGTGAAGACGTGTCGTACTTTTCTTTGATCGAATCGGGGAGTTGCAGGAGGCGGTGGAACATGGTGGGGACCATGTGGCTTGTGGTTACCTTGTACCGCTCAATCAGTTCGAGCGTGCCTTCAGGTGTCCATTTGTCCATTATGACGAGGGCCTGGCCCATGTGCATTCCCCCTGTGCCGTAGGCGAGGGGTGCCGCGTGATAGAGCGGTCCTGCTGCGAGATGGACGCCTGATCCTGGCTCGATGTCAAAGAGGGAGCTGAGCATGGACATCATTCCGGCGCCGGTGTCCGGGTCCATGTTCATCATGGCACGCCGCACTCCCTTGGGGCGTCCTGTTGTGCCCGAGGTGTAGAGCATCGGCATGCCCATGAGCCGGTTCTCGGGCAATTCTGAGGACTGTCCAGCAGGAAGCTCAGAAAAGGGGCGGAAACCTTCGATTTCGCCTATGGCGAAGCAGGCTTCTGCGGGGAAGTTCAGTTCGTCCACCGCGGCTTTTGCTGTTTCGGCAAAGCGCTCTGCTGCGATAAACACCTTTGCTTCGCAGTCTTCCACGATATAGGCGATTTCGGGGCCGGTCAGGTGATAGTTAATTGGCGTGAGGTACAGCCCGATCTGGGCAGTCGCCATATTGATCTCGAGAAAAGGAAGCTGGTTGTTCATGACCATGGCGACACAGTCACCATGCTGAAGCCCCAATGCCTGTAGGCCGCGTGCGATCCGGTTCGCAAAGGTGAGCAGTTCCCCTCGCGTGGTTTCCTTGCCGTCAGGATCGATAACTGCGATCTTGTCGGGATCATCTTGGGCGAGTTTCCAAAAGCCAATGTCTGCCATGAGCAGTTCCCCTTTTGTACATGGTAGTTTTGGTTCGTGTGGGTGTGTGGATTGTGCTTGGTATGTTGTTGGATGTCCTCAGAACAGAATCGTGCTTTTTTCCCTTCCTTTGTGCCGTGTCAAGGCGGATTCCCCGGAAAATAGCCCTGTTTGGAACGGTATTTACCCGGTAACACTATCCGGTATAGCCCTCTTGGGGATGATTCTGTTCGGCATGATGCTGTCTTGAATAGTCGGAATAGCAGGAGAATGCCACGATAAACGCTTACGAGGAGGATTTTCGCGTTTTCTGGGTTGCGACGAGCCTGACGGATTGCGCGCTGTCAACAACCCTGACGGGAACTACCTCTCTGGGCTTCCGCAAGTCTCCGCAAGCTTCTACGGGCTCCTGCAAGCTTCTACATGTTTGTTGGGTGTGGACTTGGGGCTGGAACCCCTCCAACCGGGTCCGTCAAATCCTGGGATCCGGACACCTGGAGGTGGGAGCGTAGCCCCAAGCCGAACGAGTGTTTACTGTGCGAGAACAGATGATTCCTTGTAGGAGATTTCCTTGTCGACACGAGGCTCACGTGGCAGGCCGAGGACACGGTCGCCGGTGATGTTGCGCTGCACTTCGTCTGTGCCGCCGGCGATGCGAATTGCGGGGGCGCCGAGGAAGGAAGTCTGCCAGGCTCCGTCGTCGCGAGCGTCCGTGCTTGCGAGGGCGCCTGCTGGGCCCTGCAGTGCAAGTGCGAGGCTGCCCTGTCGTTTCAGGAGCTCGGCATAACCGAGTTTGCTGACGGAGCCTTCCGGGCCAGGCGCGCGTCCCTGACTGAGGGCACTCTGGCTGCGATATCCCAAGTACTTCAGAACCTGGGTGCGTATGTAAATGTCGGCGAGTTGCTGGCGGACGACTCGCTCGCCGGTTTTTTCGAGAGATTGTGCCATTTCGACGAGGTCGTGGAAGCCCATGCCGCCACGCATGCCACCGCCTCCGATCGACATGCGCTCGTTCATCAGGGTGGTAATGGCCACGGCCCAGCCGCCGTTTATTTCTCCCACCAGGTTTTCGTGCGGCACCCGTACGTCGGTAAAGAAAACCTCGTTGAAGTGGGAGGCGCCTGTGATTTGTTTGAGGGGACGGATCTCTATGCCGGCTGATTCCATGTCGACAATAAAATAGGAGATGCCCCGGTGCTTCGGCTTTTCAGGGTCGGACCGGGTCACGAGGATGCCCCACTTGCTGTAGTGCGCCCCCGATGTCCAGACCTTCTGTCCGTTGATGATCCACTCGTCGCCGTCTCGCACGGCCTGTGTACTCACATTGGCGAGGTCGCTTCCGGCGGACGGCTCACTGAAGAGCTGGCACCAGATCTCGTCTCCGCGCAACATGGGCTGCAAATAGCGTTCTTTTTGCGCGTCTGTCGCGTGCACCATCAGGGTTGGGCCCGCCATGCCGATGCCAATACCAAAGATCGAGGCAGGTACTTCAAACTGGGACAATTCTTGATTGAAGATAATCGACTGGATAGCCGTTCTTCCTTGTCCTCCATATTCTTTGGGCCAGGTGATGCCGCCCCAACCGCCATCGTACAATTTTGCTTGCCAGGCTTGAGATTCCCGGATCGATTCGGGATCGTCACGCGATGCCATCATGTCGCGTGCTGGTTCGCTGTCTGGTGTTTTGCGTTTTGCATTCGCGTCAAGCCAGGTTCGCGCTTCCGCGCGGAAGGCGGCTTCTTCTGGGGTGTCCTCGAAGTCCACGGCCGTTCCTTTCGTGATCTGCTTTACAGATTGTCCCCGGATCTGCTTCCCCACATGTGCAGATGTGTATCTGAGCATAAGACACAATGGGGGAATTGGTTTAGTTCTCGATAGGATTTGTCTAGCTTCACGCCTATTTGTCGTGACGGAACGGGAGCATTATGAGCTATGACCTACGTGAGGCCAGAGGGAAAGCGGCGATTGTGGGGGCGATCGATGCAGTGTCGTCCACCGGCGTTCTGGAGGGCAGTACCCGTGCTCTCGAGGTCGCCATGATTCGAGGTGCACTCGAAGACGCCGGCCTTACCATTGGTGACGTTGATGGGATTTTCGCCTGCACAGGCGGAATGATGATGCACTCCATGGAGCTTGCTGAATACTTGGGAATCACCCAGCCCTGCTGGACAGATACCACGCAAACAGGTGGATCGAGTTTTGAGGTGCTTGTCGAGCACGCTGCGGCTGCAATCACTTTGGGGCATTGCGAAGTCGCAGTGATTGTGTATGCAATGAACCCCCGCGGTGCCCGCAAAAGCGGCGGCGGCGGCGGTATGGGCGGCATGGGTGCTGCCATGGCCATGATGGGCGGAGAGTCTCCCCAGATGGAATGGGAGATGCCCTATGGACTGCGTATGCCCATGGGAGGCTACGCGATGTCGGCTGACCGGCATATGTCGCAGTATGGCACGACGTCGGAACAGCTTGCTCAGATCGCGGTGAGCACCCGCGAGTGGGCGACCATGAACCCGAACGCCCGCTATCAGGACCCTCTGACCATCCAAGAGGTGCTTGATTCTCCACTCCAGTGTGGTCCCCTGCACAAACTGGACTGTTGCCTTGTGACCGACGGGGCCGGGGCTCTTGTCATGACCTCCGCAGAGCGGGCGCGTGACCTCAAGAAGCCTGCTGCGTATGTTTTGGGCACGGGCACGAGTCACACCCACTCGATGCCGTCCGCGATGCCTGACCTTACGGTCACAGCGGGCGCGGTGTCGGGGCCAAAGGCATTTCGCATGGCGGGAGTGACTCCGAACGATGTGGACGTCCTCGAAATGTACGATTCGTTCACGATCACCGTTCTTCTTGCCTTGGAAGACCTCGGCTTTGTGAAGAAAGGTGAAGGAGGCCCGTTTGTGGCAGAGGGCGTACTTGGACCCAAGGGGTCACGTCCTGCGCAGACAAACGGCGGTGGCTTGTCCTACACGCACCCTGGCATGTACGGGATGTTCCTCTTGGTGGAGGCTGTGCGTCAGCTTCGAGGTGAGTGTGGGCCGCGCCAGATTGAGAACGCGGAGATTGCCGTGGCGCACGGTTGTGGTGGCGTGCTTTCTTCAACTTCAACGGTTGTGCTTGGAACGGAGTCGACACTGTGAGCAACCGAATGGAACCCAAAGCATCTTCTGCTTCCCAGCCTTTTTGGGAGGCCACAAAAGAACAGAAGTTTCTTTTGCCTTGGTGTAAAGATTGTGAGAAGCCCTTCTGGTACCCCCGAGTAATGTGTCCCCATTGTCTTGGCGAGTCGATCGAGTGGAAAGAGGCGTCGGGACAGGGCTCCGTATACGCCTCCGCTGTGCACTGGAAGCCCGGCATGCCGCCCGCAGGCGACTTGAAGCCTCCCTTCGTAGTCTCTCTTATTGACCTTGAAGAGGGTGTACGGATGCTCTCAAATGTCATAGGCTGTGAAGCCACAGATGTACATGAGGGAATGTCGGTAAAGATCACTTGGGAGAAACTGTCCGATGGACGTTTTCTTCCCCAGTTTGAACCAGCAAGCTGACATTACTTGTGCAGATTCCGTGTCGCATGTGCGTGTGCATATGCATGTGCGATGTCCGCACGTGAGCACAACTGAAAAGCCGGCGAGGGCCGGTTTGCAGCAGGCGAGAAAATGCAAGAGCAAAAAAAGGGGACATGCCCATGAGTGGTATTTGCGAAGGGCGCGTTGTCATCGTCACTGGCGGTGGGCGCGGAATTGGTCGTGGTCACTGTCTTGAATTCGCCCGCCAAGGCGCGAAAGTCGTGGTCAACGACCTTGGTGGTGCTGTTGACGGCAGTGGCAATGCTGCAGGGCCGGCTGAGGATGTTGCCCAGGAAATCCGTGATACGGGCGGTGAAGCCGTTGCAAACGGTGACAGCGTGAGCAACTGGGAAGGCGCCCAGCGTCTTGTGAACCAGGCTGTTGAGACCTTTGGTGGGCTCGATGTGCTGGTGAACAATGCCGGTATCCTGCGGGACCGCATGCTGGTCAATATGAGCGACGCTGAATGGGATGCCGTGATTGACGTGCATCTCAGAGGGACCTTTGCCACGAGCCGCTGGGCCGCCACCTACTGGCGTCAGCGCTCAAAAGAGGGCAAGGAGAACGATGCCCGGATTATCAACACGAGTTCTGCCTCGGGTCTGTTCGGCAACCCTGGCCAGACAAACTATGGGGCTGCAAAGGCCGGCATTGCCGCCTTTACCATCATTGCCGCCAAAGAGCTGGAGCGCTACGGTGTTACCGCCAACGCGATTGCTCCTGGTGCGCGTACCCGTATGACTGAAAACTTGGGCTATGGCGCTATCGAGGTGAAAGAGGGCGAGTTCGACTCTTTCTCCCCAGAGAACGTGGCCCCCACTGTCGTGTGGCTCGGAAGCAGCGAATCCAAGGCAATTACCGGCCGGGTCTTCAATGTTTCCGGTGGGAACATCAGCGTGGCAGAAGGCTGGAAAGTCGGACCTGCCGCCACAAAAGATGACCGTTGGGACGCCGCGGAACTCGGCAAGATCATTCCCGACCTGGTTGAGCGTGCTGCGCCGCCGGCTTCTCTTTTCGGAGGCTGAGGCGTCTCACGCAAGGACGACGCAAGGACTCTGAAGTCGGGGCTTTGCCGTGAACTGTGAGGCAGCCAGTCTCTTGTTTGGCTTCCACCTTCGGCGCGAAGATCCTGAAAACTGAATCCTGAAAACGAAAAGATGGGGCGAGAACAAAGGATTTTTCCTGTTCTCGCCCCATCTGCGTTCTGTTCCAGGGTTTCTCGGTGTTCCCTCGCGCCGCTTCGGGTCCTTGGCGTCGCTTGGCGCGCCCTGTCGTCCCCCTAAGTGGCCCCCCTGGCATCGTTGCGTGGCCCCCCTGGCGTCTAGCGTCCCTTGAAGACAGGCTTGCGCTTTTCCATGAATGCACGTGGGCCTTCCATGGCGTCTTCTGTGCCGAATACTTTGCCTCCGCATTCGGTTTCAATCTGGAATGCCTCGGTGAGGGGCAGGCCGTTTGATCTTTGCACCGCTTCTTTGACAGCTGCGACGGCAAGCGGGCCGTTTTCCGCGATTTTTGTGGCCCACTCTTGTGCTGCCGGGATCACTTCTTCTGGGGCGACAATCTTGTTGACCAGACCAATGCGGTGTGCCTCTTGCGCGTCAATATGGTCGGCAAGCAGGAGAACCTCCATTGCTTTGCAGTAGGGGATTTGGCGTGGCAGGCGGCTCACACCACCGCCGCCGGGGATGATGCCTCGTTTTACTTCCGTGAGGCCAAAAGTCGAATGAGAAGCCACGATACGCAGGTCGGTGGCGAGCATAATCTCGGTTCCCCCTGCAAGGGCATACCCGTTCACCGCGGAGATGACAGGCTTGTAGAGCTCGAAGCCGCGCAAGAGCCCGTCTTGGAAAAGCGAGAAATCGCTCAGGATCTGCTCGTCCCATTCGTCCTCAGCCTTGCGAGCCCGTGTCACAAGTGGGATGAGGCGACCTAGGTCGGCTCCCGAACAGAATGCTTTGTCGCCTGCGCCGGTGAGCACCGCGACGCGTAGATCAGGGTCGTCTCGATATTCTCTCCAGGCGAGTCCGAGACGCACCATCATCTCTGGACTGAGGGCGTTGCGTTTTTCTGGCCGGTTCATGGTGAGCCAGAAGACCCCGTCTTTTTTCTCCGTGAGCAGATGCGGCATCGCGGTCCTTTCTCGCTTCCTCGGTCTTGCCAGGACTTGCCACGACAAGACCGAGACCCCTTTGTCTTCCGCTGAGTCTGAGAATATGCGCACAGACGGGGAACCGACGATCTGTTCGGGAGGAAAAGCTTTGTTCTCTCCTCCCTGCTCCGGTTCTTCGGTATGTGTTCCTGCGTGCGTGCGGCTTCCTCGGGCCTTTTGGGAGTGGTCCTCTGCCGGCAAGACCTGGCCTGTCGGCGCGTATGCACACTTCAGGTCAGGCCAGGCGATGGGTTCTTGCGTCAATAGCTGTGCCAAGCGCTGCGAGGACCAACGTGTACTTTGCCGTGTGGGGCAACACGAGTGCCCGTTGGGGAGTGTTCAGGTTTCGGCGATTGCGGGCACCCTTTGTGGACTTTCCGGGGGAGATGGCGGTATGCGGACAACTTCTTGGGAAGGTGCCGGCGATGGACTGCCCTGTGGTGGTTTCGCTGGGGGACCCATGGTCTGGCGCAGTGGAACCTGATCGAGGAAGGACACGACAAGAAGCCCAAGCAGGGAGATGGGTACCAGGATGAGAAACGCGAGTGTCATGGCGTCGGTGTAAGAGTCAACTGCGATTTGACTTATTGGTCCGTCGAGAGCAGCGATGTTTCTGGGGGACTTCACGATGCGATCGACCCAGCCTCCCGCAATGGCATCTTCGGGCAGCCTGTTGACGAGATAGTTCTCCAGCCGGTTGTTGAAGAGGGAGCCCATCACTGCCACGCCAATCGAGCCTCCCATCATGCGAAAGAAGGTGATAGTGGAAGTCGCGACGCCGAGGTCGCGCATGGTGACGGCGTTTTGGCTTGCCAGGACGAGAACCTGCATGTAAGATCCGATACCAATGCCAAGAACAAACATGTACAGACTCATTACTGCTGTGGGAGTATCCGATTCCAGAATGGAGAGGAGCAGCAGGCCGACCGTCGTAATGACTGTGCCAAAAATGGGCCAAATCTTATATTTTCCGGTTTTCGTTATGATTCGTCCGGAAAGTACGGAAGTGGACGTCAGACCCGCCATGAGCGGCAGCATTTGCAGACCCGATGAGGTGGGACTTGCTCCGTGTGCCACCTGCAAGAAGAGCGGCAGATAGATCATGGCAGCGAACATGGCGACGCCGGAGATAAAGCTGGCAATACTGCAGACCGTAAAGATTCGGTTACGAAAGAGAGGCAGTGGCAGGATCGGTTCTTCGACCGCTTTTTCATGGTAGAGAAAGAGGACGAGGAAGGCGATGGCCCCGAGCGTGTAACTGATAATGATGGGAGAGGTCCAGTCGTAGGTTTTTCCTCCCCAGGTGGTGACGAGGAGGAGCGTGACGACTGCTCCTATGAGCAGGGCGGCCCCGGTGTAGTCCACTTTGCTCTGCACACGTTTGAAGGTGAGGTTGAGAGTTTTTCCCGTGATGAAAAGGGCCGCGATGCCCACAGGAATATTGACCCAAAAGACCCAGCGCCAGCTGAGCTCGTCCACGAAGAAACCACCGAGCAGCGGGCCGATCACGCTGGCAAAGGCGAAAACCCCACCGAGATAGCCCTGGTACCGTCCACGTTCACGTGGGGGAATGATGTCTCCGATGATGGCCATACTGAGCGACATCAAACCACCGGCCCCGGCACCGGCGACGGCGCGCGCGGCGATGAGTTGCCAGGTTTCCTGGGCGAAACCGCAGGCAAGAGAGCCGATAATGAAGATCACGATCGCGGTTTGGTAAACGGCTTTTCGTCCGTACAGGTCGCTGATTTTGCCGTAGAGGGGGGTCGTGGAGGTGGAGGTCAGCAGGTATGCTGTGATGACCCAAGAGATCTGATCTCCTCCGCCCAAATCGGTCACGATAGTGGGAAGAGCAGTGGCGACAAGTGTGGCGTTGAGCGCCGCAAGCAGCATTCCCGCGGCAAGACCGATAAAGACAACGAGGATCTCTTTATGCGTGAGTTGGCCCTCTTCCAGCGCGGGAGAGGAGGGTGCAGACGGGGGATGTCCCGCGTGTGCGGGTGCTGTTGAACTCGTCATATGTGTAGATCCTCCTCGTAAAACCGTCCTTTTCCTGCCGGAGCAATGCCGGGGTTAGGCTGGTTTGGCATGTGCGGGTGACCACTCTCGGTGTGGCACCCGCACGTTTCCATTTACTACATGTCTTTTAAACCGATGCGGCGAAGTGTTGCTTCGGCATCTGCAACAAATTGATGTACGAGATCTCCTGCGGGAACGATTTCGTTGATGGCACCAACGCCTTGGCCTGCGGGGATGCATTCTTTTTTGACATCGACTTCTTCGATGCTCTCATCACCGCCAAGGTGCATTGCCTGGTCTTGTACAGACCGCATAATTTGCATCGGAAAAGGCTGCAACTCTTCCGGGTGCTCTTCCCAATAACGTGTGTAATCGTTTTTCACCGCACGAAGCGTTTTTCCGGTAAACGCGCGGGTGATCGTGGTGCCGTCTTCTGCGGTGTCGAGCAAGGCGTCTTTGTAGCCCTTGACCGTATGGGCTTCGGGAGTGGCAATGAAACGTGTGCCGACCCAGATCCCGTCTGCGCCGAGCGCGATGGCTGCAGCAAGGCCGCGTCCGTCAAAGATGCCGCCGGCTGCAACGACAGGCACACGGTCGCCCACGGCGTCCACGATTTGGGGAACAAGCGGGAGTGTGGCGACGAGGCCAGTGTGGCCTCCGGCTTCCGTGCCCTGCGCGATCACCACGTCGCATCCCGCCTCAACGGCTTGCACGGCATGACGTACTCTTCCGCACATATTCATCACGAGCACATCATGCTCGTGGCACAGTTCGACAACCTCGCGTGGGACGCCGAGGCCTGCAACAAAGGCAGTCGCCCCTCCGGAGATGATTGCCTCAACGGCCGGAGTCATGTCACCAGGAAGAGCCGTGAGAAGATCAACACCAAAAGGTTTGGATGTCGTGTCCCGCACTATCTTGATTTCGTCGGCCATCTGGTTGACGGGAAGAGTGGCTGCTCCCATGCAGCCAAAGCCGCCTGCCTCTGAAACGGCGGCTACCAAGGCGCTATAGGACACTCCGCCCATTCCTGCGAGCATGACGGGATGTTCTATCCCGAGAGCTTCAGTGAGTCGTGTTTGCATTCAGGCCTCGTTTCTCTGGCTGCAGTCTTCTTCCTACGGGGTACGAAATGTGTGCCCCTTTGTTGGGAAGACATGCGAAAGATGGTATGAGGACCTGTATGCAGGCGCGAAAAGCCCATTGTTCTGCTTGCTTGTTTGGCAGGATTCCCGACAATTTTTTCTCTCCTTTGTGGACAGTTGTGGTCGGGCGGGCGTTCTCACCTTGTTCCTCGTTTTCTTCTCGTGCGCTCTTTTGTTTGCGTGTCCGTGACGCAAGGGAAAAGCTTACAATTTGGCATTCAATGTCAATTTGGCATTCTATGTCAAATTGACCTCGTGTCATGGATTCTCTTTCTTCTGATGCGCGATTTTTTCTGTGACGGAGGGTGTGAAAACATCATGCTTCCAGGTTTTTCATGCGTGTTTTCAGGACTGAGAGAGAGATGGCGACTGCTCGATGAAGTGGACAGGAAGGGGCCGGTTGCAGGTTCTTGTCGGAAGCAGCTTTTCTGCAGAAGTCCTGTTCTGAGCTGGGAGGGGGTGCTGCGCGTTGTCGTTGGGGTGCGCCAGTTGGGCAGTGCAGTGGGTTGGTGCGTGACAGGCAGACATCAGGGGGTGCACAGGGCAATGGACCACAACTTGGGAGGAAAAGTGGGGAAGGGGAAGCCGGGGAGGGCGTACGGCGCGTGCGCGCCGATGTGTGAGGCGCTTTGTCGGAAAAAGGCCCTGCCGGCTTTTGTGCATGCGACCGTGTTGTTCCTCAGTCTGAGGTCTGGTCTTGGTCTGTCGGTTTTTTTGTGGAGGGAAGTGGAATACGCCGTCCAGTGATCATTGTTGGGGTGATCGTGATCCAATGTTCTTTTTGTCCGAGACCCCAAGGGTGTAGGGGAAGATGATTGAGGCGTGCAATTTCATGTGGATCAGTGACAATCGCTGCCATACCGATAGCGAGCACGCTCCACCCAGTGTGGGATTGAGGATCGAAGGCATCGATTTCAAAGGCCACATGATATTGCCCCGTTGCTTCGAGCAGCATGTTGCCCTTGCCGGTGCGCAGGACAATTCTCTTGTCGTCCATTGCATAGTTCATAGGGATAATCGAGGGACGGCCTGATGAGGCCAGGGCGATACGCCCGAGACAGTGCCTGTCGAGGAGGCCGTAGCATTCATCTGCGAGCAGAATGTGCAGCCCATTTTCGTCACACAAATATTCGCTACTTTGGGGTGTTTCCTGTGCGTTCATGAGAATCACCTTTCCGTGTTTTGCGATCGGCTGATGTTGTTGTCGCCGATCAGTGCGGTATCGGTGTGGTGCTGGTAGTGCTGGGATGATGTTTGGGTGTGTTGTTGTCTCTCGATTTGGTGTTTCTGTGAGACGTGACAGGAAATGTTGTGGTTGTACTGCAACGCACACCTTTTGCGGGGTGGATTCGG